>Ga0172362_10002021_pt1 | contig 17600 bp, 15 predicted proteins | sample LakKivs1_kivu2a2_FD_114534 | JGI IMG/M metagenome (GOLD analysis project Ga0172362, IMG submission 114534) | Sediment microbial communities from Lake Kivu, Rwanda - Sediment s1_kivu2a2 | ecosystem: Environmental > Aquatic > Freshwater > Lake > Sediment | place: Rwanda: Western Province, Lake...
GTCATTTCAGACAGGCAGCGGGATGTGCTGGCGCTTTTCAAAGATGGAACGCACTTGGTTACTTTTAAAAGCCCGGATGATCTGTTTGACAAGATGAAATATTATCTGAATAACCCCAGTGAAAGGAAGCAAATTTCGAGGCTAGGAAGAGAAGCGGTGCTTCGTCATCACACGTACTTAATGAGGATCGTAGCAATGCTTTCATCCATAAATGATCAATGAGTTTAATAGGCGCAATTTTCGGAACCAAGACTGTGTTTATGAGTGAATCGAAAAATCGACATATAAAAGTATTACACATTACAGAAGATTTGAAAATAGGTGGGCTCGAGAAGGTCATCTTTAATCTTGTTACTAAGATTGATGCAAACCGTTTCAATTCTTTTGTCTGGTGTCTTAGTGGTGGTGGTCAGGTGGCCGAGCAAATAAAAGAAAATGGAATATCTTTAGAAATATTAAATATAAAAAATTATAAAAACCCTCAGGAATGGTTGAGATTATACACAAGACTAAAGGCCCTAAATGTGGATATCTTGCACGTTCATGGTTATTTTGCCTCGTTTCCGTCTCGCGTTGCTGCTCAGTTAATCCGTATACCTGTTGTTATCCATCACTTTCACACGATGTATAATTCCGAGGTTTTGACTATCAAGCATCGCATGGCAGACTGTATATTAAACCGCTATTTTACGGACCGATGCATAGCGGTTTCCGAGGCCGTGAAAAAATCGTTTGTTGAAAAAGAGGGGCTCAATCCGAAAATTATAGAAGTTATATATAACGGTATTGATGGTAAAAAATTTTGTTTTTCGGAACCTCAATATAATGGTGTGTTTGCTATCATTGCTTCCCTTACAAGACATAAGGGTCATGAGATACTTTTGCGTGCTTTCAAAAAAATTTCGCATGAAATACCTCATGCTAAATTATGGGTTATTGGCGATGGACCTTTGAGAGAAGAATTACAGCAGAAAAGCAATGATCTTGGTTTGAATAAACGAGTTATTTTTAAAGGATTAATAGACAAAGTCGAAAATTTGTTGAGGGATGTCGATTTCACAATCATAGCATCTACAAGAGAAGGACTACCACTGAGTGTTATAGAAGCTATGGCTTCTGGTCGACCCGTAATAGGTTCTAATACTGGCGGTATTCCAGAGGCAATTAACCATGGAGAAAATGGATTTTTATTTCCTCCAACAGATGTCGATGCTTTAGCACATTGCATCGCTCAATTATTAAACAATAGAAACCTTTTGGAAAAAATGGGAATGAATGGCCATAAAATATTTTTAGAAAAATTTACTCTAAATAAAATGATTAACGAGTTTGAGGATCTCTACCTAAGATTGTTAAAAAAAGATGAGTTAAGTATTATGCTGAGAGGAGAGAGAACAGGTTGATATCAGCTGCAATCATGGTGAAGAATTCAGAAAAGGATATTGGAGATTGTCTGGATACGCTTCGTTGGGTTGATGAAATTGTCATTCTTGATGGTTATAGCACAGACCGAACACTGGACATTTGCCGCAAGTACACAGATAAAATCTATCAGAGAAAGCCGGCATCATTTCCTCAGGACAGACAATTTATACTCGACCTTGTCAGCGAGCCATGGGTTTTTTCTGTCGATTCGGACATGAGGGTCTCGGATGAGTTGAGAAAAGAGATAATTCAAGAGTTAAAATTTAATTCTCACTACGATGCTTATTACATGAAGTGCTTAACGATTTTTCTAGGCAAGGACATTAGACACTGTGGATGGTTTGATCCTATTTATCTACGGTTATTCAAAAAAGAAAAAACACATTATGACTTGAGTCTGAGAGTCTTAGATGTCCCCAGAGTCACTGGTGAAATAGGAAAATTAGAGAATCATTTGATCCATTACGGAGGTGATAGTTTTCGTGACTACCTGACGAAGATGGCTCAACGCATGTCTCCCCTAACGGCAGATGAATATCAATTGAGAGGTGTTGTCATCAACAGTATCAATTGGCCCTGGTATTTCATCCTTAAGCCATTATGTGTGTTTCTATATAAGTATGTTTACAAAAAGGGTTTCTTAGACGGTCAAGTCGGATTCATTGTTTCCGTGTTTTCTGCAATGGCTTATTACACTGCATATGCGATGCTTTGGGATAAACAGCGTAAGAACGATGATCGCGCATCAAGTATCGGAGTTTGATATTTGAAGAAAACGATTCTTTATTTCTCAAGCTTTGGGCATTCTCGTTGGGGTGGACAAAAGAGTCTTTTCTATCTCGTGACAGGTCTGGATAAGCGTAAATTCAAACCTGTTGTCTGTATACCGATAGATGACGGTTTGGGGAAAGATTTGAGAGATAAAAATGTAGAAGTGATCGTTACCAGCTTGCCGAAAGTGCTCAGTTTCAGAATTTGGGCAGTATTTATGGCAATAAAAAAAATCCTAAGCATCATGAAACAATCAAAGGCTCACTTGGTTCATACTGACGGGCCTCGTAATACGTTTTATGCGGGTCTCGCAGCTCGCCTGCTAAACATACCCCTCGTATGGCATGTTAGGGTGTCAGACCGAGATATTTATGATCCAATACTCTATGTGCTCTCATCAAAGATAGTTCTCGTGGCACAATCCATCAGAAAGAGGTTCAACTGGGCCAAAAAGAGTGAAAAATTCGTGACAATTTACAATGGAATTGATTTTATGAGGTTTAATTCGCAAGACAAGACTAACCCAGAATGTGATTATCAAAATGATAAAGAGGTTTTCTTGATGGTTTCAGTTGGTCGAATTGAGCCCCTCAAGGGGCAGCATTATATCATCGAGGCGTGCGGTATGCTGAAAGATGTAATCAAGAAATTCAATTTGCTTATCATAGGAGATGTCACAGATCGAGCATACATGGAAAAGTGCAAAAAAATAGCCCAGGATTATGGCATTCAGGATCGTGTGAAATATATTCCATATCAGAATGATGTTGAAAAAATACTGAGTGCTGCAAGTGTGTTTATTTCAACATCCCTTAGCGAAGCATTTCCTCGGTCAATCATCGAAGCGATGGCAGCTGGTATACCTGTTATAGTGACGGATGTCGGCGGATGTACGGAAGCTGTTGAAAATGAGATATCGGGTTATGTAATACCTCCGGCTAATGCAAAAGCGCTAGCGGAGAAGATTACACAATTATATCAAAATAAAGATTTGCGGAGAAAGATAATCGAGAAGGCTCGCGGTAGAGTAGAAAGCATGTTCACCATGGAGAAGAATTTACGCCAAACCGAATCATTGTATGATGAGCTGATTAGCACAAAATCAACTACGCATATGTGAGATTTATGATGTCAGAATTCGGCGATACAGCGCCTAAGCTTCATAATAAGCTAATGGGGCTTCTGAGACATGAAAAAGGAGGAAGGCTTCTTGATATTCCTTCCGGTGAAGGCCGATTATCTTACTTTCTAAACAAGGCAGGCTTTGAGGTCATTGCAGCTGATATTGATTCCGAGGTATTCAAAATATCTGGGGTCGATTTTCTCAAATGCGATATGAATAATATACTTCCTTTTAGAGATAATTCATTTGATCATGTCCTTTGTGTCGAGGGATTGGAGCATCTTGAAAATACTTTTCATTTGTTTAGGGAGTTATCACGTATTTTAAAAAGTGGGGGTAAACTTTTCCTTTCGACACCAAACATTTTAAGTGTTCAGTCCCGGATTAGATATTTATCCATTGGTCATCATGCCTTCTTCAGAGGATATTATGCGAACAGGGATAATTTCTATACATATCATATAAATCCTGCAGGATTTCCTCAGATCCTGACTGCACTTGAAAAAGCGGGATTACATCTTGACAGATTGGATATGAATCGTATTGCGCCTGCTTTCTTGTCCCTTGGAGGAAACATTATTCTTAGATTATTTGCCATGTTTATTAGAAAAATGACTTACCTGAAGGAAAAGGACGAGTATCTGCGTCAATTTCTTCTTTCACCAGAGCTATTATTTGGTGAAATTCTTATTATTGTTTGCTCTAAAATTGGCACCAAGTATTGATTCGATCCGAGACATTGATCATTTTATTAATCAAACATGAAAAGTATGACTAAAAATATATATCTATACAGCAGAAAATTATTTCTTAACTTGCTTGCAAGAGTATTGTCAAATGATGTCACGTACCTAAATGCGGCTTTGATAAGAAAAATACTTTTTGTTCGGATCGATAGAATAGGTGATCTTGTTCTTTCAACTCCTGCATTAAACATTTTAAAAAAAAACTATCCGCATGCTTCAATCACTGTTCTGGCAAGTCGATCGAATTCCTCGGTTGTTTTGAATAACCCTCATGTTGATGAGTGTATAGTTTACGATCGCCAAGGCGGTGTTTCTGGACTTGTAACCTTACTTGGAAGATTACGTTCGTTTTGTTTCGATCTTGCGATAGATCCTTTCGATGATTATGAATTGAAATCAGCCCTGATAGTATTTTTGAGTGGCGCCAAATATCGAGTTGGATATTCTGTGTATGGAAAAGAAGTATTTTACAATCTAAAAGTAAAGAAAAGAGATGGTATTGACCATTTTATGAAATGTGTACTCCGTGTTCTCGAACCCCTTGGCATAAAGGACAATAATTTTGTGCCAGAAATATTTTTAACGAGTGAAGAATTATACCAGGCTAAGAAATGGCTAAAAAATATGCGTGTCAAAGCACCTTTCATAGGAGTTCATCCAGGTGCATATTATGAGAGCCAAAGATGGCCGACAGAATATTTTGCTGAATTGATTGATCAAGCGCGGAGAAAACATTTGGAGGTTTTGCTCTTTGGAGGTATCGAGGATCGCGAAATTATCGATCGGATCTTATCAAGTATTGATCAAATTATACCATATTATGTAGGAGACGATTTAAGGCAATTCATGGCTCTCCTTGCGCAATGTTGTCTTTTTGTTTGCAATAACTCAGGTCCATTGCATATTGCCTGCGCATTGGGAGTCCCAACGATATCTTTCATGGGGCCAACGGTTAAAGAAAGGTGGATACCTATCGGAGATCAGCATAAAGTTTTAAGATTGGATAATCTACCCTGCATCGGTTGCGGGGCGGGGACCTGTATTATGCAGACGCATGATTGTATGCGGCATATAAGACCTGATACTGTAATGGATTTGATAGAAAAGATAATTTAGCGGATTGCAATCAGGCGGATTTTATCGCTGTAAACTCAAGTTTCGCTAAGGATACTTTGATTTAACTCTTCGTTAAGGGCAAATAAACTGCTTAAATACACCCGTTTTTTGAAAGCAATATGATTCAAGACCATAATTTTATTATATTTTTATGGATGGTATGAACGCAAACTCCCACCTTATTACCCCTACCCAATGAACACTCTTTCGCATAAAAGCCCTTCTATTATTGTCTCATTGTAAGCTTATTGCCGCCATAACACGGCATAAAAATTGAATAAACTCCATTGGGTAGCCCGAAAATGAGCATAAGACTGAGTTTACCGTCGACAGCTCCTCAGCCCATGAGGAAGAGAAAATAATCATGATAAATGTCTCAGTCGTTGTACCCGTTTACAGGGGAGCATTGACATTACTAGAGCTCGTAGATCGTTTGCATCGTACCTTAGACTCTGTCTGTCCCCTATATGAACTGATTCTTGTCAACGATTGTAGCCCCGATAAAAGCTGGGAAGTCATTTGCGAACTTTCAGAGAAGTACGATTGGATTAAGGGCATCAGTCTGATGCGGAATTACGGACAGCATAATGCACTGCTCTGCGGCATACGTGAGGCGAGATACGATGTCATTGTCACGATGGATGATGACCTGCAGAACCCGCCCGAGGAGATCCCGAAGTTGCTTCGCAAAATCGAAGAAGGATACGATGTTGTTTATGGTACACCTATAAAAGATAATCATAATATTTTGCGGAATATCGCCTCGAAGATGACCAAGATTGCTCTACAGGGTGCTCTGGATGTCAAAATAGCCCGCTATGTCAGCGCCTTCCGTGCCTTCCGGACTTCTATTCGTAATGCTTTTGATAATTACAAGAGCCCTTATGTCTCTATTGATGTTCTTTTGGTATGGGGTACAACCCGTTTCACCGCTGTCCCCGTGCATCACGACCAACGAAAATCTGAACAGTCCACATACACCATCGGAAAGCTCATTTCACATGCTTTCAATATGTTGACGGGATTCAGCACAATACCATTGCAGTTCGCCAGTATGGTTGGATTTATTTTAACGGCTTTCGGTTTATGTATCTTAGTATATGTCATCAGTGTCTATTTGGTGAGAGGCGGAAGCGTTCCCGGGTTTCCTTTCCTTGCCTCTATCATTGCCATTTTTTCAGGTGCCCAGTTGTTGGCCCTCGGGATCATCGGTGAATATCTTGCCAGGATGCATTTCAGGACGATCGACAGACCACCTTATGTCATTAGGGAAGATTCAAAGAAGAGTGAAATCACAATTCATCAGCCTCAGCGGGAATACTCTTATTATCACGACAGAAGAAAGACATTATGAAATACTCCATTCCCTTTAATCGTCCGAGTCTCGAAGGCAACGAAAAGAAGTACCTCATAGATGCCGTCATGAATGGCCATATATCAGGAGACGGACCATTTACAAAAAAGTGCAATGCCCTTCTTGAGAGGGAACTCGGTGTGTCGAAAGCTCTTTTAACAACATCATGCACTCATGCACTGGAAATGGCAGCAATTCTCCTGGATATAAAACCTGGAGACGAAGTGATCGTTCCAGCTTTCACCTTTGTTTCGACGGTCAATGCATTTGTTCTCCGTGGGGCGACCCCGGTATTTGTTGATATTCGTCAAGATACATTGAACATGGAAGAGCTGGAGATGGAAAAGGCCATCACAAAAAATACAAAGGCTATTGTGCCCGTCCACTATGCAGGAGTTGGCTGCGAGATGGATTGTATCATGGAGATTGCGAACAGTTATCGAATATCAGTGATTGAAGACAATGCGCATGGTCTTTTTGGTCGTTATAAAGACAAATTTCTTGGGACCTTCGGCTGCATGGCAACACTCAGTTTTCATGAAACGAAGAATTTTTATTGTGGAGAGGGGGGTGCCCTGCTGATCAATGATCCGGCTTACATCGAGCGCGCCGAGATTGTCCGGGAAAAAGGAACAAATCGCAGTCGCTTCTTCCGCGGACAGGTGGACAAGTACACCTGGGTGGATATCGGTTCAAGTTATCTCCCGTCTGACCTGCTTGCAGCATTCTTGTGTGCCCAGCTGGAAGCCAAGGCATCGATACTGTCAAAGCGGAAGCGCATCTGGGACTACTACCATGAGAATCTAAATAATTGGGCCCGTCTGAACGACGTCAGCCTTCCATTCATTCCATCTCATTGCAATCCATCCTACCACATGTACTATCTATTGCTCTCTTCTGCTCAGGATGCTCAGAATTTCATGGATCATCTGAAAGACAGGGGAATATTGAGTGTGTTCCATTATCAACCTCTTCATCTTTCGGAAATGGGTCAAAAATTTGGGGGTAAACCGGGAGACTGTCCGATTACTGAAGATGTGAGCCAGCGCATCGTTCGGTTGCCTTTTTACAATAATCTGACCATGAAGGATCAGAAAAAAATAATCAGCGCTATTCGGGAGCTCAAATTCAGGAAGGGAAAACATCAGAAGCATGTCACAGCAGAACGGGCAACCAGGATATAACACAAAAAATTACAAAGGGACTTCCCTATTAGTAGTATCGCTTAGAGTATGAATCTTACGGAAACATTTATGAACCGCATTCAAGCTATGATTAGATGGATAGGTAATCATGCTGTGGTTGCTTTCATTTTGTGGGCGTTCTGGCTCTCCTATGAATATTTCTGTTTCGGTCCGGCATCCTATGTTTCGATGCCGGACAATGGTGACAGTAACCTTCCCGCCCGCATCGCTATGAACCCGAGCATCAGTAATGGATTATTTACTCTTTGGAATTCATTGGCCGCGTCTGGTACTGACAGGCTGTCAATGGCATTTGTCAGTGACATCGACGTGCTGCTCTTTTCATTTTTGCCCGGATGGTTGGCTTATGGACTAATCATGTCGCTCCAACGTTTTATAGCCGGATACTTCACTTACCGACTCATGAGAGACACTTTGAATGTAGACATACTGCCGGCTTTTGTGTCGGCTATCATTTATTCTTTCTTCGCACAAGGAGCTTTAAATCATCAATGGGCAGGATTCACGCTTTATGATCGTTTAGCCTTACCCGGACTGCCTTTTCTTCTGTGGATATTCTCTCGCCTCAACCCTAATCAAAAAATAATTCACTACTTCTATGGAGTATTTCTTGGTGCTCTGCTGGCTTTGACTTCTCATTATTCATACGCGCTATTCATTTTCCCAGTTTTGCCATTCTGGTTCATTTTTATAACCCCGAGATCGAGAATTTCGTTTTGGGGCATGCTTGGTTTGTTTGCATTTGGCTGGGCACTAACTGAAATTCCTGATTTATGGTCAGGAGCAATTAATGGGCCGCTCTCGTATCGATGTCAAAGTCGCGTCGAAACTGTTTTGAACGAACATTGCTCTGATCTCATCCTTGAGTCTATAGCGCTCGTGATAGCGTTTATAAGAGATAATATTCTCAGTATGTTCCTTTTAGTCGGGGGATTTTATTTGGCGCCACATAAAGATAGGAGGTTAGTGGCTCTTGCGGGAGCAATATTGTTTTGTTTTGGTTTCATAATATTTTATCAAATGTGGGGGAGCATTTTTATCCAAAAGCTGGGTTGGATCTCCGGTTTTAATTTTTCACGTATGTATTTAAATATTCCCTTTTTGTGTGCAGTTGCGGGCGGTTTGGGGTTGTCATTGATCAACGAGGAGTACCGTCTATCTTTCCTGAAAGGGAACCTGCCAACACAAGATTATTCCATAAAAGCTTGCCTTTCCATATTATGTCTCACAATCGTATTTGCACAAACATTATCCATAAAGGAAAACATATATAGAGAAATGGCTGCTGGCGCTAACTTCTCGAGTCTCTATCAGAGGGAAGAATTGAAAATGCTGTCAGATAATAGGCAATTTATGGAGCCTTTTCGAGTGGCGACTGTATCAGATGTCAGAGATTATGAAAACAGCTTAGATCCATCCTGCGCTTGGGCTTATGGTCTGGAAACAGCCGATGGTCGTGTTCTTTTACACACCCAACGTTACCATGACTTCTGGAAACAGGTCCTTTTGCCCATGTCAAGATCTAAACCTGAAATATATGAATTGATCGATAAGGAAGCATTAAGGATTGCTCTTTTTTTTTCGCGGAAAAATTTTGCCTGCAAGGACAATTTGCGATTCAGTGAATACTATGATCTTAAAATGCTGTCACTTGCTAACGTTCGTTATATTGTTTCTCCGATAGCTCTAGTTGATATTAATCTAAAACTATTGAATCAAGGAACTGAGGAAAAACGCCTTGTATGGCAAAATAGACCTTTGCGTTATAAGTTCATTGATTTGATCACTGGCAAATATACAGGCTTTCCTCTCTATATCTACGAAAACAACAAAGTACTGCCAAGATTCTTTTTAGTAAATAAGGCGAAATATTTCGACAAGAATGAACAACTCCTGTCTGAACTCGGAAACGCATCTAGTGATGAAATGCATAAGACAGCATATCTCAAGCGAAGTGATGTTGAGGATATATCCCTGGAATTGAAAGGAGGCAAACCTGATTCCGTTGTAGTTATAGACTACAGTTCCGACAAAATCGTTCTCAATGTGAAGTGTAATTCACCTTCAATACTTGTAATCGGAAATAATTACAGTCCTTATTGGGATGGGCTTTTAAATAATATCAATGTTAAGATATTCCCTGTAAATCATACTTTTCAAGGCATCTACATGAAGTCAGGACAACATGAGGTAATCTTAAAATATCAGCCACCTTATACGGTTGAGTATTTAATGGATAAGTTGAAACGGGCACAAGCAAGTTAAGTGCTAATTTTCTATGAGATTGTTACGGGCGATATGGCTGAATAGACCAAGAATTAATAATCTTTGGTTTATCAAACACTGAATTAGAAAAAGGGCAAATGAAGTATCTGTACATTTTAGGCACAATAATTTTTACAGTTTATGGACAGGTTGTCATTAAGTGGCAGGTTGGCCAGGCTGGTACTATGCCGTCAGGGTTGGATGAAAAGCTGTTTTATCTTCTAAGAGTGACAGCAAATCCATGGGTCATTAGCAGTCTGATTGCGGCTTTTGTGGCTTTCTTATGTTGGGTGGGGGCACTCTCTAAATTCGAACTGAGTGTTGCATATCCTTTTGTAAGCCTATCATTTGTGCTCGTGATGCTCATGAGTGCAGTGATTTTCAATGAGTCAATTACTGTCTCTAAGGTAGTGGGTATCACACTTATTATTCTCGGAATTGTTGTCGGCAGTAGAACATGATGAATGCTGAAATATTTTTGTCAGATATAGATGAAAAGCGCTTTGGGATTAAAGTTGCCAAGGTAAAAGATATAACATCTGATTACTGGTCAACTGTAATGAGATTTTGTTTGACTAATAAAGTCGCACTCCTAATAGCACGGTGTAGCACAGCTGAAGTCACCACTATTCAGGCAATGGAGAAAGAAGGATTTATTCTAACTGATACATTAGTTTATTATAAGAAAGAAATACATAATAAGGCTATACCTTACAATGAGGGGCAGGTTAGAATTCGCCCGATAAGGCAGGGAGAGGAAAATAGGATAAAAGAAATTGCACAAGGGGCATTTAGAGGATATTATGGTCATTACCATGCAGATGAACGACTGAACAGATTGGCCTGCAATGAAGTTTATATAGATTGGGCCTTTCGATCATGCCTTTCAAAAGATATGGCAGATATGGTCTTAGTGGCTGAGTTGGGAAATTCGGTGGTCGGTTTCGCAACATTGCAAATTAAAAGTCCAGATACTGGTGAAGGAGTATTATTTGGTGTTGCGCCGGAAGCTCAGAGGCATGGAGTATACAGGGCCATGATGATAGGTGGAATGATCTATTTGAAAGAGAAGGGGTTAAAACAAATGGTTGTATCAACTCAGATTATGAATATTGCCGTGCAAAAAGTCTGGACTCGACTGGGGTTTGAGCCAAGTCATTCTTATTATACATCCCATAAGTGGTTTGTTGATTAGTATTTAGTATAATGAAATAAAGGGTCGAAATCTTCGATGCTAATGCATCTTCTGTTGCATGAAACAGAGTTGCTAAATATTTTTACTCCAATCAATAACATCCTTACATTTTCTTGTCCGCCTAACTTCCCGATAAAAAAGACAATTTATTAATAATATTGGTATGTTTTTTGCCTATATTACACAAAAGAGTCATGACTTCACCTTACAAACTACTAAGGCATTAATTCGCAACGAAATGGAGATATTAAATGAAAAAAAAGGCATTAATTACGGGGATCACTGGTCAGGACGGAAGCTATCTTGCCGAACTGCTGCTCGAAAAAGGCTACGAAGTACATGGTATCGTTAGGAGGGTCGCCCTAGAGCATCCGCAGGCGCGCATGTGGCGAATCCGACATTTTTTAGACCGACTCAAGTTGCATAGTGCCTCCATGGAAAGTTACGGATCCCTTTTCGATATTGTCTGTGCTGTCAAACCCGATGAGTGTTACCATCTCGCGGCTCAGAGTTTTGTTTCTTATTCTTTTGAAGATGAATTTTCAACGATTAATACAAATCTCAACGGGACCCATTACATGCTTTCAGCCATCAAGCGACAGGCCCCGAAGTGCAAATTTTATTTCGCGGCCTCCAGCGAAATGTTCGGGCATGTAAAAGAGACACCCCAGAGAGAGACGACACCTTTTCATCCTCGATCCCCCTACGGGATATCAAAATTGGCCGGCTTCGAACTGACGCGAAATTACAGAGAAGCTTATGGCCTGTTCGCATTGTCTGGTATTTTGTTCAATCACGAATCCCCTCGTAGAGGAGGAGAGTTCGTAACGAGAAAAATATCCTCAGCGGCTGCTAAGATAAAACTTGGGCTTGATGACAAAATAAGCTTGGGCAACCTTCAGGCCAAAAGGGATTGGGGCCATGCACGGGATTATGTGAATGCTATGTGGCTCATGCTTCAGCAAGATACACCAGATGATTACGTCATCGCTACCGGATCGTCACACGCGGTTGAAGAATTTTTAGATGTTGCTTTCAGATACATCGGTTTGGATTATCGTGAATACATTGTGATTGATGAAAATCTCTATCGTCCATCAGAGGTCCATATTCTTCAGGGAGATGCTTCCAAAGCAAAAGCTAAGCTGAATTGGAGGCCCAATACAACTTTTGAACAATTAGTTAGAGAAATGGTGGACGGAGATCTTGAGTGGTATACGGCTTCAAAAACAATCGGGGATCAGGAAGACATTTCATTCAGGAAGCAAGATATTCTTCGGTGCTCAAATCTATTACAAGAAAATCAACCTTTATCCAAGTAAAAAGTCTCTATTTATGAATGTTTCAATAAAGCCACTGATAAAAGATTTTTTTCGTCTGACGGGTTACGAAATCAAAAGCCTCTCTGAACCCATTCGCTTATGGGAACAAGACAGCATATTTAATGCTTTATATAAAAAAGTTAGCGGCCACACACTGCTCGATAAAACAAAGTGTTACATAATTTACCAACTCGCATTGAGCGTGCTTGAGATGGAAGGCGAGGCTGCCGAGGTTGGGGTATACAAGGGAGGCAGTGCAAGGTTACTGGCTGAGATTTTTGACGTAAAGAGCAAGACAATTCATTTATATGATACATTTTGCGGAATGCCCCCAACAGATCCCAGACACGACCTATACGATAAGGGCAGTTTCAATGACACTTCTTTTGATTCTGTTTTATCATTCTTGGAAGGCTGTCATAATATAAAAATTTATCCCGGTATTTTTCCCGAGACAGCCCAAATAATGAACAAATCTAAATTTTGTTTTGTGCACATTGATGTGGACATATACAGGTCAGTGGCGGATTGTTGCGATTTTTTTTATCCTCGGCTGGTAAACGGTGGTGTCATGATATTCGATGATTACGGCTGCACCTCCTGTCCCGGTGCTCGGCTGGCAGTTGATGGTTATTTCAAGAATAAGCTAGAATTTCCTTGTTATTTACCCACTGGTCAGTGTTTCGCAATAAAACAATAAACAACATTACACACTATATATCCTATGCATGTACAAGATATGCGGTCGATTTTAATTGTACTTATTGCAGGAATTGGTGATCTTGTCTTAGCCTCTAAGAGCATCAGATGCCTTAGAAATGCCAATCCAGAGGCTACGATACATCTTTTAACTAGTACAGATGCTTCTGTTCTTGCCCGCAATTATCCTTATATTGACCACGTATCGTGTTTTCCCATCCGGGAATTAAGAAAAAGCAAGAAGCATATCTTGGATATTATCAAAATCGTATGGAAGTTAAGAAAGACAAAATTTGATCAGATCGTTAATTTATTCCGCGTTGATTCTCGTGCCGGTGCGCTGAAGATGGGACTTCTCTTTGCACTGCTCCGATCAAAGGAAAAGGTCGGTCATGACAACAAAGGTTTCGGGCAAGTCCTGACAAAGAAAGTTCCGAGGGATAACTTTCAGAATCGGCACTTTGTTGAAGCGATGCTGGATGTGGCTATATCCGCGGGTGCAATACCTGATGACAAAGGAATAGAGGCTTTCTGGGATATTAAATGTGAAAGAAAGTGGGGCTATCTATTTCCTAAAAAGAAGGATTCCAATCATCGATTAATCATTGGGTTAAATCCTGGGGGAGAATGGGTGACCAAACAGTGGGATCCTTCAAAATTTGCTAAGCTTGCCGACTATATGATCGAAAATTATAATGCAAAGGTGATTCTTCTTGGTGGACCAGGAGATTTAAGTATCGCAAGTGAAATCCAGAGTGCTACGAAGAATGGTCTAACTAATCTTTCCGGGAAGCTTGATCTGAATGATCTCGCTTTCATTATCAATCGTCTGGATCTTCTTGTCACGAATGACAGTGGCCCCATGCATATAGCGGCTGCTACGAAAACACCAACAGTAGCTATTTTCGGTCCGGGTAATCCCTGGACGCATGGTCCTTATTTACCACCTGAAATGAATCGTGTCGTCTATACAGCACTCTCCTGTCACCCCTGTGAGAAACCATTGTGCGAGAGTATGGAGTGCATTCACAAAGTCTCGCTCGAAGACGTTCTTACGGGATGTTCTGAGCTATTAAGAGGGAGAAAAGAGGTTTTTCAAAAATCAATGAAGGATTATGCGCTTTTGAATAGGGCGTGACACTTTTATGTGTGGGATTTGTGGCAAGATAACCCGTAATGGGCAAGGAATCGACGAGGATTTGCTTCATAAGATGACCTCCGTGCTATCCCATCGGGGGCCCGACAATGCGGGTATTTATTGCCGTCGGAACGGAAGAATAAATGTCGGACTCGGACACCGACGGTTGAGTATCATCGATCTTTCGGAATCTGGGCGCCAGCCTATGGCGAACGAGGATAAGACCATCTGGTTGGTTTTCAACGGGGAAATCTATAATTTTCAGTCCCTGCGCCAGGACCTTGAAAAGAAAGGTCACCGATTCTCTTCTAAAATGGACGGAGAGGTGATCCTGCATCTATACGAAGAAGAAGGGACACGCAGTTTTGGCAAACTCTCCGGGATGTTTGCCTTTGCCCTGTGGGATGAGACAGCAAAGATACTTATTCTTTGCCGTGATCGTATTGGCATCAAACCACTTGTCTATTATCAAGATAGTACAAGTTTCATCTTTGCCTCTGAGGTAAAGTCGATTTTGCAGGACCCTGATGTCAGGAAACAAATCGACTGGCAGGCACTCGATCTCTACCTGACCTTCAACTACATACCCGCCCCATTCTCAATCTTTGAAAATATGCGGAAGGTCAGGCCGGGCCACTACCTGCTTGTGGGTGAAGGGCACATTCTCGAGCAAGCATACTGGGAACTTCCTGACAAAACGGATGAAATCGGACTAGACGGAAATGGTTTAGAGGCGTACAAAAGATCCATATACCAAGCTCTGGAGGAGGCCGTGCAGGGTTACATGATCGCCGATGTGCCTGTGGCGGCTTTTCTCTCAGGCGGGATCGATTCGAGCATCATCGTCGGCCTCATGGCCCGTAACTCCAGCCACCCCATCAAAACATACTCGATCGGTTACACCGATATCTCGATGTACGACGAAACCGCTTTCGCCCGGGAAGTGGCGAAATTCAACGCGACGGAACACCACGAGATCAAACTTACAGCCAGAGACATTATTGACGCAGTTCCCATCGTCCTTTCATCGTTGGATGAACCCTTTGCGGATTCGTCGGTAGTTCCTACCTATACGGTGTCTCGTATGACGTCCAAAGATGTAAAAGTGGCCCTATCCGGTGATGGCGGGGATGAGTTGTTTGCCGGGTACAGGGTATATACCGGCGAGCATTGGTATTCCCGTTATCTTATGTTGCCGGAACTTTTGCGCAAAATGTTAGGTGGCATTATCTCAAGCCTGCCTGATTCTCGTGACCACAAGGCCCTCGAGTATGTGAGACGAATGAAAAAATTTATCAGGGGTGCCAGGGGTTCATTTGAAGATCGATTCTTTGCCTGGAATGAGATATTTTCCAGAGAGATCCGCGATAAAATCCTATCCATCTCGAATGGTATCGATCTCGACTTTGGTAAAAAGAGATTGGCAGAAAGATTAAGTGAAAAAAATTTTGATACCATCAACCGGATGCTCTATGCCGACGTGAAGGAATCCCTTCCGGGTGACATGCTCCAGAAGGTGGATGCCATGAGCATGCTGAACTCCCTGGAAGTCCGGGTTCCGTTCCTCGACCACCGTGTGTGTGAGGTGGCTTTTGGAATCCCTGGAGATTTCAAAATTAAGCAAGGCCGCGGCAAGTATGTCCTTATGGAAACCTTTAAGGATATCCTCCCTGCCAGTTTGCACAGGAGGTCCAAGTGGGGATTCGAGATGCCCGTGAGCCAATGGCTCAGGAAAGATTTGAAATATCTTGTAGACGATTATCTCTCCAAGGATAGGATTGAACGCCAGGGTATATTCAGATACCCGGTGATCAAAAAGATCCTGAGCGATCATTTTTCAAATCGTTCTGACACATCCTGGCAGATCTGGAACCTGATCGTTTTTCAGGCCTGGTACTCGAATTACTTCGAAGGCGGCAGAGTCTAATAACTCGTGGGTTATATTGATGCACAAGATCAAAGTAGTCCATATTATCACCCGTTTTGACCAGGGAGGTTCCGCTGAGAACACCTTTCTGACCGTTCGTGGGCTTGATAAGGGCCGCTATGATGTGACCCTGATTCGAGGACTTTCCTTCGAATCGAATATGAACGGTGCGGAGCAAAAGGTTGTAGAGGATCGCCTGGCTGAAGCGTCACGGTGCGGTGTGAAAGTCATTACCGTCCCCGACCTGGTGAGGCGGGTAGATCCCCTTTGTGATATCAGGGCATTTGTCTCCCTCGTAAAAATCATCCGTCAGGAGCGTCCGACGATCGTGCACACGCACACCTCGAAGGCAGGACTTCTGGGGCGGCTCGCGGCCTTTCTCTGCCGTGTGCCGGTGATCATACACACCCCGCACGGACACGTTTTCTGGGGTTACTTTGCTTCCTGGAAGACTTCTCTTTTCATCCTGCTGGAGAGGGTGTTTGCCTGCCTGACAGACCAAATCGTCACTCTGACAAATCAGGAGAAAAAAGATCACATCGGCGTCCGAATCGGTCGTGAGGATCATTTCCGCATAATCCATAGCGGCGTTGAACTGAAGAAATTTTCCGAATCGGAAATCGATCCCCCATCGGTCAGGGAAAGCCTCGGGATTCCGCATGACGCTCTCGTTGTGGGGACGGTGGGCCGGTTGATACCCATCAAGGGATCGAATTTCCTGCTCGAGGCTGCCGGTGAGGTCATAAAGAAAAGACCTGAAACAATCTTTGTTTTTCTCGGCGAGGGAGAACTACAGAAGCAGATGGAGGAAAGAGCCTCACAGCTCGGCATCCGAGAGCAGGTCATGTTGCTCGGCTGGCGGCCTGACGTCGCATCCATAATGTCAACGTACGATGTCTTTGCCTTTCCGTCGCTCAACGAAGGCATGGGGAAGGCTCTTGTGGAAGCCATGGCCATGGGAAAGCCGGTCGTGGCGAGCAATGTCAGCGGAATCCGAGATCTCGTTGTGAATGGGGAAAATGGCTTTCTCGTCCCGCCGGCACAGCCGGAGCTGCTCGCAAAAAGGATTAAATATCTTCTGGAGAACCCGCAGATCAGGCAGGCCTTCGGCATGGCCGGTAAACGTATGGCCGGGGGGTACAGTGCGGATTCCATGGTCGAGGAAATCGACCAACTATACCTGGCATTGCTCACTGAGAAGCCCTGTTTGTCGATCCCTTCGGTCCACGGCGAGGTAAAGGCTGTCATTGAAAATCGGGCAGGCCGCTGAGCAGTACTCTCTTGCCTATCAGATCCACATCCCGTCGAAACTTA
>Ga0172362_10002025_pt1 | contig 17582 bp, 14 predicted proteins | sample LakKivs1_kivu2a2_FD_114534 | JGI IMG/M metagenome (GOLD analysis project Ga0172362, IMG submission 114534) | Sediment microbial communities from Lake Kivu, Rwanda - Sediment s1_kivu2a2 | ecosystem: Environmental > Aquatic > Freshwater > Lake > Sediment | place: Rwanda: Western Province, Lake...
CAGACCTTTGGACGGTTGTCAAGGCGCGCATATTGGATGCAAATAGGCTGATGACGTCTACAGTTTGGCATTCAATTGATGCGCTGGACAATAACGAATAAAAAAAATCCGATATAAAATTATTATATCAATAAATTAGTGGAACGATTATCAGGGGTGGGAAGTCTACAAGTAATAACCAGATCAGAACGCAATTGTATCTTCCACACAGATGAGATCATCAAGGTGCTTGAATCGGAAGGGAGGCAATGATCTTTAATCCAAACCGGTCTGCGCTCGATCAGCCTCCGTCTACTGCAGAATAAACACTAACCTCGTCGTCTGGTGAAATGAATGCCTCATTCAAGTCAGCCAGTTCTCCGTTCACCGATACAATGTATACCTCACCTACAGGGATCCCTATCTTATAAAGTACGTCGGTGAGTTGAGTGGATTTATCTAGTTTAACTTCTACCAGACGCGCATGAGCAGGTGTGTAAAACGATAACGCTCCTCCTACCTTGAGTTTCATTTTTCATCCAGTAGATCAACGGTCCAAGCGAGGGAGAGTTCTTTTAATCGTTTAGGGGTAGGTTGGCCAGTTTCAGGGTCCCAGCCTTTCAGTCCATATAATACGGTCAAGGCATGGGTAAATTCATCTCGTGGAATAGGCTTGCCCTCTAAAGGACCATTCTGCAAACCTTGGAAAAGCCGCTCGGGCAAACGGTCATCCTTTCGTGAAAATCCTTCACGGGTATTGAACACACGAGCCAGGTTGGTTGCACGTTCACCGATTAACAATGCTTCAGACAGGGTAATATTCCAACCAGTGGCGGCATTCACTGCAGCGATAACTTCTTCGGGAAGTATAAAAGAACGCGGGGCAGGGCCGAAGAAACAAAAACCAACCGCTTTTTCAAAACTGTTCCAACGCTCGAGGATGAAAAAGTATTTCATCTTTTTATCACTTAAACTAAGGACAGGCAAAGCTTCTTCAATGCCAAGAGATTGTGCACTCTTAAAGGAAATTGAATCAGGGTTAGCTAATGCGGGGTCATGGGCAACTACGAGATGGTCGGCGCCGATTTCGGATATGGCGTAACCCATACCAACGTTGTACTTGCCGCGTGGATCGTGCATCGCCAGCTCCTGTCCTTTCACCTGCATGGCAAGCAGCTTGGCATCACCTCCGATCTTTTCTGCAGCTCGCAAGCTGCCTTCAGCCAGCAAATCTCCCAAGCCTCTGCGCCGCGCGATATTTTCAATCATCTGGAGCATAGCTTCGCCATTTCCAAACCTGAGGTCGAGACCGCCGGTATCTTCAAGGTTGATCAGCTCGTGCTCAAAACACTCCATGGCGAAAGAAATAGTTGAACCAGTGGAGATACTGTCGAGCATGTAGGCGTTGCATAGTTCGTTAGCCCGGGCAATCAGCAACAGGTCGCTAACGCCACAGTTCGGCCCAAATGCGTCGACTGTCTCGTACTCCGGCCCACCATAAGGAGACACTTTGCCATCGATTGTTACTTCGCGCTTGCAGCGAATTGCACAAGCGTAACAGCTGCGCCTGCCAGACATGATCTTTTTTTCATACGCTTCCCATTTGACATCATCCACATTCTCGAAGACACCTTGTTGGAAGTTACGTGTTGGGAGAATACCACTGGCGTTGAGAGATTCTACGATTCCCGGCGTACCGCGCTGTTGAAGATCCCAACTCAAGGGATTTTGTGGAACTCTTTTTGCGATCGTGCGTCCCAACTCCAAGAGTAGGTCGCGATCATAAGCAAACGTCTGGTAACGCTGATTGCCACGCACCGCTATGGCGCGCAGGTTCTTGGATCCCATCACTGCGCCTAAGCCATTGCGCCCGTTGAAATGACGTAAGTCATTGGTAAGCCCTGCAAAACGGACCAGGTTTTCACCTGCTATTCCGATCTGCAAAATGCGGATTTTATCATCTCCCAACTCAGTGCGAATGTCTTCCTGAACCTCAGCGGTTAACCTGCCCCAGAGGTGTTGAGCCGACCGGATTTCAACATGACCCTCAGTAATCCAGAGATAGACCGGCTGGGATGCGCGTCCTTTGATCACGATGGCTTCATACCCAGCCATTTTCAGCTCTGGACCCCAAAACCCGGCTGCTTCTGATTCGCCATAAGCGTTGGTCAAGGGAGAACGCGCCGATACCACGTAACGCGTGGCTGTTGAGACTGGCGCACCAGTTAATAAACCATTAACAATCACTATTAGATTATCTGGTGAGAAAGGTTCGGTATGTGCTGGGAGTTCCTTCAACAGGATGTACCCAGCCAGAGCTTTACCGCCTGGATAAAGTCGATACAATTCTTCATCAAGAATTTCAGTGTCAACGAAGTTTGAAGTCAGGTCGACACGCAGGATTTTTGCAGATGTTCCGTACACGTTTTTCTCCTATTACATAGCTGCCCGGCTACACAGACTTTGCCCGTTGTATGACAAGATGAGGGATCGTGGAAGAAGCGTGGGGAAGGATAGCGATACGCTCACCCGGTCGCAAGTCTGCCAGAGCCAGCTCGAGTGCATTTTGCAGGTTGCCTACCGGGTTAAGCAACAGCGCCTGGGCTAATCCTGTATCCATCTCTGAAAAGAATAACAAGTGGCTTCGGGACGCATCGCGGGCGATCTGGAAAGCTTTATGCGGCCCAATTTGGAAACCTTCCTCGGCAAAACGCATCAGGACCTCAGCATAAGAATGTTTATCCTTCATCCAAGCTTCGTAATGAGAGCTACCTGTGCCCTCCGGGCAAGCCGCTACTAGGATAATACTGGCACCCGGGCGGGCAATCAGGGCAGCATGTGCCAGTCCTTTCTGAGCTTGATAGAGATTAATATCCTTGGGGTGTCCACCGGGCGAGGTGATCAGCAGGTTGTAGTGCTGGCTCACATCTGCCTGGCAAACCTGGCGTGAGAGCGGCACACCGGTAAGCATGATCGACTCAGGCTGACCTGCCAGAACATACACAATCTGGCGCTGTTGGTTGAGGATAGCATTCAACGCCAGCTGGATCCCAATCTTACGCCCGATCTCTTCTATATCTTGCCGGACTGGGTTCGTTTCGTACTCCCCAATCAGGCTGCCAGCTTGTGTCATCAGAGAATGGTTATGGTTGATGGTTTTCGAGCCTGCTAGCCCAATCGCAGCGCTTTTGACACCACCGGAAAAACCTGCGAATTGGTGTGGTTCGATATTGCCAATCACAATCTTCAGATTAGCCTGCAAGTAGTCGGTGTTCACCCAGATTGGCGTGCCGCGTTCTGTTTCGCCCAGGTAAGTCATCCGGTCATACGCTTCCGGGTCGTGCGGGATCAATAGATAACATGCTAGTAACTCAGCAGGCAGGATCTCCGTATATTCGTTTGGGTTCATTGGGGGATGTGAGCCTCCCGCAATGAAGAAGCGGATTGCCTCATCAGGAATGCCTAAGGATGCCAGGCGCTCCAATAATGGTGGCAGAAGCTGGTGCAAGGGAACGAAGCGTGTTTTATCATTGATGGCGATTGCTACAGAACATGCCCCAGCGAAATCAGGCCATTTTACATCCCCTAGCAACGCATCCAAGGCATCTCGGACGACCTGGCTCGGCATTTCAGCCTGCGTAACAAAAGGCGCTTCGATGATATCGACGCCATACTGGTCGGGGATGCGAATGGGAAGCATGGAGCGCCCATAGGGGATGTGAGTTTCCATAACAACCAGCTTATGAGCTGCGATACAGCTTGGTGATCACGAACTCATCGTGATGCAAGATCTCTGCAGAAGTCAGTCGTCCATTAATGGTACGAGCCAGCATTTCCATGGTGCGGTCAGCAGCCCCATCAAGGTTGTACTCGAACCGTAACAAGCCTGATATATCCACATCAATATGCTCAGACATGGTTTCAACGGTCAGTGGATTGGCAGAGAGCTTGATGACTGGCTCGATCTTGTTTCCAATGATGTTCCCCTGTCCTGTGGTAAATAAATGCACCGCCGCTCCAGCTGCGCAGCAGAGAGTCACCATTTCGGCGGCAGCACTGGAAGAATCCATGAAATGCAAGCCGGGTTTTTTAGGCTCTTCAGCTGGCTGCAAGAATGAGACAACCGTACAGCGGCCCATCTTTTCCACGTTGCCGAGAGCCTTCTCCTCGATGGTCGAAAGACCACCACGGATGTTGCCCTCGGTCGGTTGCGTACCAAGCAAGCTCACACCCTGCGACTCCACGAGTTTCTGATAATCATCGAAAGCTGCCTTGAACTGCGCAGCAATCTCAGGGGTGGCGCAGTTCTCCATGATCTTATCCTCGGCGCCGGTCACCTCGGTGGTCTCACCAAAGATGAGCGTGTTACCGCCCTTTTCCAGGCGCTCGAATACCCGTCCAACAGTAGGATTCGATGCCAACCCACTGGTGGTATCCGATTCACCGCACTTGGTCGAGACCCAGATTTCGTTCCATTTCACCGGCACACGAGGCAATTCGCTGGCATAATGGACGAATTCTTTTGCTTTGCGAGCAGCCATTTCGATAGTTTTTAGATCACCGTAGCGCTCGATACTGAAGCCTGCCACAGGTTTCCCGGTTTCAGCGATGCCTTTTACAATGTACTCGGTCCATTTTGGCTCAATGCCGATCACCACCACCGCAGCCACATTGGGATTACGGCCTGTACCCATGAGGGTATTGAAGGTCAATTCGAGATCTGCGCCGAACTGCAAGCGCCCGTAGGGATGTGGTAGAGCAGTCGTCCCGCGCACCAGGCGGGAAACCCCTTCCACGGTAGCATTGGAAATATCGTCCACCGATAGGATCAATACGTGGTTTCGAATACCTGCCCGTCCATTCTCGCGGCGGTATCCGGTTAGGGGAATATCTTGATATGTAGCCATGATTGCTCCTATTTTTCGAACAATTTCGACGTACTGGCTGCCCAGCGCAAGCTTTTAATATTATGGATGTGGACATGCTCACCCGCAGCAATCGCTGCTGAAGCATAACCGATTTCCCTTCCATACTCAATCACGTGCTGATTGAGGGAGATGTCTGTCATCGCCACCTTGTGGCCCAACGGCACATCAGTAACCAGCATGATCTGCCTGACTTCCTTGCCCTCCAGGGTTGCTACGCCGATCTCTTCGCCGGTTTTCAGGTCCATGACCGCAACCCCTACATCGTCATTGGCATCATGCAATAAAATTCCTTTTTTCATCTGAATTTCTCCTTTTACTAAGGTGTGTGATAATTACTAATATTAGCGATTTATTCGTATGCTGTCTTGTCCCAGAATTGAGTGAATTTCTGGATGCCTTCCTGGGTATAGGGATGGTGCAAGCCTTCCTGATAGACTGAGAGCCCAGCAGTCACAATATCCGCGCCCACCACAGCCGCATCCACGATCTGGCGGGCGTTGCGGACTGCCGCCACGATGATCTGCGAGTCGAAATCATAGTTGTCGCGGATAGTGACAATATCACTGATAAGGCCCTTCACATCCTCGGCATTCGATTCCTTCCAGCCGATGAAAGGTGAGATGTAATACGCCCCAGAGCGCATGGCCTGGAGAGCCTGCATCGCCGAAAATACCAGGGTGCAATTAACCCGGATGCCTTTGCGAGCCAGGGCTTCCATGGTCTTAAAGGACGGCTCGATGCATTGCAGCTTGATGACAAAGTTAGGTGAAATGGCTGCCAGCTTCTCAGCTTCAGGCAACATCTCATCATAACTAGTATAGTGTGGATTCACTTCGACAGAAACCGTCTTCTGCGTACCCTCCACCAGCCTGGCTATCTCCCTGATCACTGTCAGGAAGGGTTTGCCAGAGGCCTGGATATGGCGGGGATTGGTGGTCACACCATCAATCTGAAATGCCTCCAGGGCATATTTGATCTCCTCTACATGTGCACTGTCTAAAAAAAATTGCATGTTTAACTCCTTTACTTGATTATACAATCGACACCTTGCGGCAAAGGCCTCACCTCGCCGCCCGGTGAAATGTGCAATTGTAAACCAGGAAGCCGCATACCCTGCCTGGGTATGCCAAAAGACCAGATCTGATCGAGGTGCAAGCTAGGTTTGAGCTCGCCAGTATGCTGGACGGCGGGACCCAGCGGGAACAGATACCCTTCTCGCCCAAAGACCGGGATAAACTCGAGCGGCACCTTTTGTTCGAAGATTCCCGGTCCCTCCACCCAGACCTGCTGCCAGATATCGAACCACCTGCCGGAGGGCAGGTAAAAGCTCACCTTTCCCCCTGGAGAGAGCACAGGCACAACCAGCAACGTATCACCCAGCATATACTGCTCTTCAAATGGCCAAGAAAGACGGTCCTCGGGAAAGGCCAGAGCCATCGAGCGCATCACTGGCAGACCGGTTTCGTGCGCTTCCAGAGCACAGGCCTGTAGATAGGGGATCAAGCGATAACGCCAACCCAACCAGTTGCGGATGATCCCTTCGGCCTGCTCACCGTGATACCAGGGCTCACGCGGGCTGGTACCGTGGAAGCGCGTGTGCGAAGCCAGGATGGCGGTCTGAGCCCAGCGGATGTACAACTCAGGATCAGGCATTCCACCTCCCAACAAAGAGTTGCCCTGTTGCATGCCATAGAATCCACCTATATCGTGAGCATAGAATGCACCGCCGCTCATTCCCCAAGAAAGACCACCGCGAATGCTTGCTGCCAGGCCTTCCCAATCACCCTGGGGATCACCTCCCCACTGCACCGGATAACGCTGCCCACCTGCCCAGCTCGATCGTCCCCATACAATACCTTCCTGCTTGCCATAACTCTGCGAGGCTTCGAATACGCAGCGGTTATACAGCAGCGAATAAATATTGTGAAGGCGTTTTCCTGTGTCGCCGTTATGCCCGATGACCTCCTCAGGCACAGCTTCACCATAATCAGTTTTCATCACAGAAACGCCCATTTCGAATAGATGGCGATGCATATCACGGAACCAAGCAAAAGCTTCTGGGTTGGTGAAATCCAGCAAACCGGAAGGCTGCAGGTGCGGGATGAGCCTGTCATTGGGTGGCGGCAGCCAGCGGTGTACGTAGGTCTCGCCACCTGCGGTCTGCAGGAAGTATTTTTTGGCTGCCAATTCAGCAAACAGGGGATTCAATGTGGAGAGGTATGGATATTCCCACAAGCACAGCCGAAAATTAAGCGCATGCAATCCCTGGATAAATCCCGCCGGGTCAGGATAGCGATCTGCATCCCAGCTGAAATCGAAGCGCGTTTCAGCTTTGTGCCAGGCCCGTCCATCCAAGGTCAGCACATCGCATGGGATACGGTGTTCACGTAATTTTTGGGCTATGTCCATGATCTCGTCAGCGGTTTGGTAAAAGGCGCGCGACATCCAGGCTCCATAGCTCCAGCGTGGTGGCAACTCCGTCCGGCCGGTCAACCCAGTATATTTTTCCAACATCTCAGCTGGGGAATCAGCAAAGATCAGGAAAAAGTCCAGAGTCGTGTCATCTAACTTAATCACATAGCTACGATGTGACCAGGGTGAGTAGCCTACACCGTGGGTGACCCGCGCCGTGGTATGGATAAACACTCCCCAGCCACGCGGGCTCCAGGCAAAGGGAACATTTTTATAGGATAGCTCTGCGTTAACTCCGGTGGCATCCCTGTTCCAACTTTCAACCAGCTGGCCGCGTTTATTCAACGACCCAAATTTTTCTCCTAGACCGAAAATACTTTCTCCACTCTCCAAGGCCAGCGAAACAAGCCATTGCTGTTCGCTGGCTGCCAGGGAGTAGAGCCGCAAGCCACCGCTGATCGTGCGGTCATCCGTAGTGGTGAGCATCCGTCTGCCACCTCGATAGAATGCGAGTCGCAGTGGATTTTGCTCAAGGACCAGCTCCAAAAGACCGGCCTGCAACCGGATCGTCCCTCCAACTTGCACTTGCAGATTTGCGAGCGCAGCTTGCTTTTCCAGTTCGAGAGGATTTACCAGGATTCCATAATCCACCACTTTGCCGCGCGGGAGGCGCAACCTGAGCAGGTCTTTGCCGGGAACGCTGATTTCGAGAGTGCCGACGCTGGACTCGAAGCTGGCAATTCCATTTTTTATCCCTGCGAATTTCAGCCAATCCAGGCTGGTAAAGCCTTCTTGAAGACTGTTAATCGGTTGGTCGAATAACATGGTTCCAAATACTTTCCTAAGCTAGGCTCATTTTATTTCATGCCTGTCGTGGCAATACCCGTGGTGATACTGCGCTGCAAGAAAGCGAAGATCAAAGATATTGGGATCAAGGTAAGCACAGTCATGGCAAGGATAAGATTCCATTGTACGTTCAATTCGCCCTGGAAGGATGCCAACCCCACCTGCAGGGTGAACAGATTGTTATGGGTCAGCACAACCAGTGGCCAAAGAAAGTCGTTCCAGCGCCACATGACTGAGAAGATTGCCAGGACTGCCAGCGCTGGCATAGAAAGCGGGATAATGATCTGAGAAAAGACACGCCACTCGCTGGCGCCATCGACACGCGCTGCGTCTATTAATTCGTCTGGCAAAGTGAGCATATATTGGCGAAGAAGGAACATTCCGGTAGGGGTGGCAATGGTAGGGATGATCACGCCTGTCAGAGTATTGTTCCAATGCAGCATGGTGATGATCAGGAATTCCGGCACTAGAATGACCGTGGTGGGAACCATCAACGTGGCGATCATGGTGAGGAATATCGCGTTGCTACCTTTAAATTTGTACTTACTCAAAGCAAACGCGGCCATACTATTCACGATCAGTGTGAGAACGGTCGCCACGACTGTAACGATGGTACTGTTCCTTAGATATACCCCAAAATTAAAACTGTTAATTCCTTCAATATAATTGTCAAAATTGAAAACAATATGCTCGACTTTGGTCATATCCTTGATATTGATTTTGTAGGTTTGGGAAGGATCTTTGGGATCAACCATGGTGGATTGAAGCCCAACCCTGATGACCTCTGCCAACTCAACGGTTTTACTGTTCATATTCACTTTGTATAATGGCAAAGCTTTATCGTACCCGGGCACCTGGACAGTCTCTTGCTGAAATGGGAAGAGCTGTGGTGGAAATGTATTGATCTCACCCAGTGATTTAAAGGATGAGAATATCAACCAGATCACTGGCCCGAACATAATGAATACGCTGATTCCGAGATACAGGTAGGTCAGTATATCCGTAATGTGAAGGCGATTCCGACCACGTGTGCGGGTAAGAAAGCGAAGAAGTGTTCTCAATTTACGCCTCGTTCCTGCGAAGGACCAATTGGGTAATGGTCATGATTACCAGCACGCCAGCCATTAAGATGGATGCTGTTGCGGCAAGGCCCATAAGCTTAATCGGGCTGGAGAAACCGTTCATGTAAATGTACTGGACAATGTACATGGTTGCCGAACCAGGCCCTCCACCGGTGAAGGCATAGACAATATCAAAGACTTGCACTGCACGAATAACTGACAGGACGGTTACAACCAGCATCGTTGGCATGAGCAAAGGTAAAATTATCCCTTTGAATAAATTAATACTATTCGCTCCATCCATCTTGGCTGCATCGTACAGCTCAAGCGGAATAGATTGCAATCCTGCTAGCAGGATTAAAGTATAAAAGCCCATGTTTGACCACGTGCTGATCATCACCATCCAGAAACGAGCCCAGGTTGGATTGGTCATGAAGGGTTGGGCGTGAATGCCTAGTGCAACCAAAATGCCATTCAGTAAGCCGCTATCCTGTAATATCCATTTCCAGATCAATGCCACCACGATAGGAGAAAGTAAAACCGGGTAAAAGTAGACACTGCGGAAGAACCCGCGCGCTTTGATTTTCCCATTAAGGACCAGAGCGGTAAGCAGAGAGACACCCACCATAAGGGCAACTTGAAAAACAGTAAATTGAGCTGTATTCCAAACCGAGCGCCAGAATAGATCGACCACGCAGGTATTTGGATTCAGGATGCTTTGACAATCAAATATCTTTTGGAAGTTTTGTGTACCAATCCAGGCGCGCTCGTCCAGAAAAAGGTTGGGATCTTGGGTGAAAGCGTAGCCGAAGTTGAGCAGCATTGGAAGCAGGCTAAACATGCCGAAAACCAACAGGTTTGGCAGAATGAAGAAATAAGGCATCCGGCGTATTCCAACCAGCTTCTGCAGCGGGCTAAAAAATACTCGGTCTACAATTAAAGTAATTAAGTCATAGAGTCTAGTAAAAAACCAACCCAGCTCGTTCCCAATGCTCTGGAAGACACCGTACCTCATCTTTTTTTGGATCATCTCGCTCCTTTTTTTATTTTTTTTCCAGAAATCATCGGGCAAAATTATTCCAATTCAATCATTAATTATTTCAAACAATAACTATGCGCATAATGCTGCGAGTTAATTTTCAAGAGAAAAGCTGCCCAAAAGTGCATTGGGCAGCTTTTCATAAGGGACCCTAGTTGCTCTGACTTTGTGAAATTGCCGTATCTATATCCGATTGGAGTTTTTGGATCATCTCATCCAGGGTTAACTCGCCGGTCAGGTATTGTGAAATCCTGGTGACAGAGTTTTGATAATATGCGAATGCGTTCGGGTTGGGGTTCAACGCCCAACCTTGATCCGTGATATTTTTCACTCCGGCAGCGAAGGCATTTAAAGCCGCCTTCACATTCGGATCAGAGGTATTGTAATCAACACCGGTATTGGCAACCGCCAGCTCGGCAGGCAATGCCAATGTATTGGCGTCGAAGTAGCTGTAGTTCTCAGGCTGCATCAAAAAATCCATAAATTTGCCGACTTCGGCAGGATATTTTGTGCTCTTGAAAGCTACTACGGCAGAACCGCCGGCAATACCCACGCTGCCTCCAGCGCCAGACGGAGCCGGGACAACCTGCCAATCGAAATTAGTGCCAACGGTCTTGGCGACATTACCTACCTGCCAGCTTCCGGCCAGGCAGAAGACCATATCGGCGCTCATGAAGTCGTTAATACAGCTATTGCCGCTCTTGGTCCAAATTTGATTGTCCGTTAAGCCTTGATCCTGCCAATTCTTGAGCATTGTAACGGCTTCGCGAAATCCCGCTGTGTCGATGGTAAATTTACCATCCGGGGTCAGTAAGGTTCCGCCATCGCTGATGATAACACTCGCCAGGCGGTGCCCGGTTGCATCCATACCGATCGCATATTTCACCCCAGTAGCCTTCTGCACTTGTGTGGCAGCATCCGTCCAATCCTGCCAGGTTGCGCCAGCACCTGGTAGGGCAACATTAGCCTGCTCAAAGAGCGTGGTGTTAACGTATGGACCAGTGACAGTCAGCGTATCTGGGAAGCCGTATAAACCAGTGGTATCATCAGGCTCGCGCATTGCAGCCAGAACGGGGGCAGCAAAGTTGGTTGTCATGAAAGACGGGTCACTAAGGTAGGGGGTTAGATCCAGCAAATAACCTCGAAACGCACCAAAATTCGTAATGCGGGCTATGTCCGGAGCCTGTCCTGCCTGAACCTGGGCAGGCAGCTGGTTGGTGATGTTGGCGTATGGGACCACGTCTAATTCAACCATTATCCCAGGGTTAGCCAGTTCGAATTTTGTGATCAAGGGAGCCATGATGGAGGCTTCGGCTGCATCCTGGTAATACATAAAATGGAGCACAATCGGAGCTGAAGTCTCTGTGGGGACGGCGGTGGGGGGAACAGCCGTGGGAGCGGTGGTTGGTGGAACAGACGTAGGGGCAGTGACTGGGGGTGCAGATGTAGCTGGTGCAGTGGTTGGAGCCGCGGTCGGCGTGGCAGCAGGGGCGCAGCCAGCCAGGACTAGCGCGACCAGAAACAGCATAGTAATGAAGTGCTTGATTTTCATCTTTCCTACTCCTTTTTTAGACTTTTTAGTATATGACTATATATATGAATAGCAGAATAGCTGATGTTAACGATTCACCTCCTCTGATAGGTTCAAAATCGAGATTTGAACAAGCTTGGCAAAGGCGACTAAACTATCCAAATAGTCACCATAGACGAAAGAAATGTGATGTTCCAAGCCTTCCTGCATCAAGGCCGTTAAAAATCGTTTGGCAGACCCTTTGACTTTCAATGTACCTGAAGTGCCGCTGAATGGCTTGGGAGCAGCTAACATCTCGCCTTTGCCCACCACGAGGCGCAGGTCACCCGTCGCCTGGCTGAGGCGGGCAAATGTGATCTCTCCTGGCTTGAGTGGAAAATCCATGACCAGAGGCACTCCCCGGTTGGAATGAACCCCGCCCTGTGCTTGAACATTGGGGTCTGCCATGGATAGCGGAGCTAACCCGCAATGCCAGAGAGCCACCAGGTCTTTGGCTAGGTCCACGCCTACGATGTCTGTGCCGAAAGCGGGAGCGTCGGCCAGGATTTGAAGCATCAGCTGGGTGACGGTTCCATTGGCATCGGCTTCGCAGCTGCACGGGATTGGCCTGGATAGGTCAAAGCCATCGCTAAGCATCGACATTGCCCCGCAGGCTGCGCAGCCCATTTCTGTAAAAAATTCCGGCCAGCATCTTACTGCCAGTCCATCAAGTTTTTCTTCTTCGGTAATATCCTTCAGCGCTGCGTAAACACTCAACGTACCATTGAGCGGTTTCTGATCTAAGCTGTCGAGGTTTTGCAGGTAAGTATCCAGGCGTGTGCGAAGAGGCTCAAGATCTTCAGATGGTGTGCTGCGCGCCCGGTTGAATACATCGCTCAATTGGAGTTGGTCCACCTTAATCCCGAAATAACGTTCGAGGGTCGGGGCGTTAAGATCACATGTATCCAGCCCAGCCGGGTGCTCTCCTACCACCCCAAGCCGGGTAGATTTCAACTGACGGTATAGCCGTCCAGCTGCCACTGAAGCACGAATTTTCCGGATGGTTTCCACATCATCAGGGGTGGCATAAGCGTATTCATAGTATCTGTGGCGTAGAGTCAGTGCGTGACCAGCCAGATTGATCCCGCAAAGGGAATTCAAACGTAACCGGTCGCCCGTCCAGGGTTCAGGAATTGCCCAAAGGAAGACCGGCGCCGTGGCATTTGCTGTTAGTGTCACCACCATTGTGCTATCTGCAAAAGTGGCCTGGAAGATCAGCAGCAGATCCACAGGATGTGCTGCCAGGTCTTGGATCGCCTTCTCGGCATCCGTTACATTAACCAGTGCCTGTTCAGGCCCACTAAGTGAAAAACCGGCAGCAAGCAGCGCCTTACGTGCTATAGCAATCATCTGCTCTGCCAACGTCACATCGAATGTGGTACGGATAATCGGGAGAAATGCGATCTGATAAGCCTGCATGACTACCTCTATTGTAAGGTTGGCTGTTCTGGTTGATAGAAGAAATGCATCAATGCCAGTGCCGCAGCCCCGAGCACACCTGCTCGCCAGCCAAAGCTGGTGGAGGTGATGCGCACCTGTTTGCCCATACCGCCGAAGGCCATCTCACGCGTCACCCGCTTGGCCGTTTCCAAAAAGAAGTCCTCCCCGCTGGAAAAGATTCCGCCCAGTAAGATCATTTCGGGATTGAACAAGTTCACCAGTGCTGCCAGAGCCACTCCCAGGTAATACGCCCGTTCGTCCAGCATCTGGAGAACTTCCTGATCTCCCACCCGGGCTGCTGTAAAGACCCTTTCGATGGGGACCAAGTCTTGCCGTTCACGGATGGTATGCGCCAAGATGGCATTGGGATGGAGCTCTGCGATTTTATCTGCATAACGCAGGATGGCCGGCTCGGAGACAAGTGTTTCCAGGCAACCACGATTTCCGCACCGGCAAGGCTCTCCCCCTTCTAAAAGCATTACATTGTGACCAATCTCACCTGCGCCCGAGATGCTGCCACGGAACGGTTGGCCACGGAAGATCAATCCAGCTCCCACTCCCACCCGACCATACACAAAAGCCAGCGAATCCACACCTCGCCCTAGGCCGAAATAAGCCTCGCCCATGGCCATGGCACGCACATTGTTATCCACGAAAACCGGCAGGTGCAGTCGTTCCTGAAAAAAATCCCTCAACGGCGCATCATGCCAGTTGAGGTTAGGCGCGAGCAAGTTGATACCGGTGGCGACCTCGACTAGGCCGGAAGCGCCGATTCCTATTCCCAGAATCTTGCTACGTTCGATCTGGCTCTCCACCAGGATTTTTTCAATCGCCGTTGACATCTGCGCCATCACCTGGCTGCTAGGAGCATTGATATCGAAATGCTCCATGGAATTGATCACCATCTCATCCAACAAGTTGGTAATGGCCACTCGGATGGTCCCCACTCCAATGTGCATGCCGATTGCATAACGTGCGTTTGATTCCAGGTGAATACTGGTACGCGGCCGACCCACCGAGCGGAGTTTACCGGTTTCATCCTCTCCGTTGTTGAGCTCTGAAACAACTCCTTGCTCGAGTAGTTGTGAGAGCAAGTTGGTGATGGTGGTATTGGAAAGAAGTGTCCTTTGGGCGAGCTGCACGCGTGACAGGTCCGGCTCATACAGCAAGCTTTGCAGAACAACCCGCAGGTTATGTAATTTGACTAGGTTGATATTGCTTCCCTGTAAGGCGTTTTTTGCCATTACCCGACCCATTATGGAATGAGAATAAAAGGGAAATAATTATTTATTCAACTTGAAAAAATAATTTCGTTGATTATACAAAACGGACGCCTATTTGTCAATCTTTTGACTAATTCTTGGTGGGGCAAACGTAATTCAACCCGAGGAGTAGAACACAGTCCATGTTGGCATAAATGGTAGAGCTCGCGATTGTGTAATCTTGATTGATGATCTAGCCATTACCAATAGTATTGATTATCTCCAATCAATTATTAAGATCTTTTTGTAGATATATCACAACTACTAAAATATTAGGGAATAACAGTCAAAAAGACTTTCTAAGTGGTGAGGGATTCGAATTAAAGAGATCATATGCTATACGACGATTAGAGGATCCAGTAGATGAACCTCTTGGGTCTTTTTTGCGATTTATATGTTCTTTTTAAGATACGGAGAAAAATCTATGGATTTTCGGGACATGTGTCCCTATCCATGCGGACATCTACCTATCGACTTTTATCAAGATAAGAAATACAATCTTTTTATACAATAAAAGAAAATAAGAAAGACCGGATATTTACCCCCAGGTGAAAATGCTGTCAATAGCCGGGCGATGTTTACCACTCATAGTCGGGTCATGTTTACCAGTGATGATCGGGTTGGTGTTTACCACTTTAAGGAATCTTTTGTGTTTTTACTTTTACTAGCCCCTCCTTTCTCCTGGAGAGTTGACGGTAGCTTTCACCTTGAATGATCAAGGTATGGGCATGATGAGTCAGGCGGTCCAGGGCAGCCGATGAGAGCAGGTCATTGTTGAAGACTTCCGCCCACTCTTCGAAAGCGCGGTTGGAGGTGACCAGGATCGAGCCGTGTTCATAGCGTTCACAGATGATCTCATACAGGTCCTGGATGGCAGCTGGTGGCAAGGCCTGCAAACCGAAATCGTCCAGGATCAACAGGTCACACTTGAGGATCGAGGTCATATGGCGGCTGTAGGAACCATTGGCACGAGAAGCATTGAGATCCGCCAGCAGGCGGAAGGTGGATTTGGAGATGACCCGCAGGTCTCTTTTGAGAGCTTCGACGCCCAGGGCATTGGCCAAATGGGTCTTGCCCACCCCGGTTGGTCCGCAGATCAGTACATTTTCATGGCGCTGGATGAAGGCGCAGGTGGCCAGGTCGACAATGAAAGAACGGTTCACCCCTGGAGTAGCCGCAAAGTCGAACTGCGACAGGGTCTTGGCAGGGTTGCAGCCTGAAGTGGACAGGCGGTAAGCCAGGCGGTTTTGCTCGCGTCGTTCGAGCTCATCGTCCAAGAGGAGGGCAAAGAACTCCATGGGAGCCAGCTGCTCCTGGACGGCCTGCTCCGCACGCAAATCCAGGGTGTTGAGCATACCAGAAAGGTTGAACTGCCTGAGCTTGGGCAATAAGGGATGGATAGAGATCATGGCTGGCCTCCCTGCTGGTGCTCAAAGAACTCCCTGGGTTTACGCGAGAAGGCGAAATTCTGTGGATTGGAAGAGGCTACGAGCTGGTCTGGCAGTGGGTCACGGTCCAGGGCAGCATTGAGGATATCCTTGATGCGCCGGTAATGGGGGTCGCCGTAGTATAGGGCCCTTCGGCAGGCAGCTTCCAGGCGCTTCACCCCCACGCTCTCCGCCAGAGCCAGGATGGCCTGCACCGAGCGCAGCCGGTCCAAGGGGCGATCAGCTAACAAATGCTCGACCACCTGGTGGGTATAGGGGCCCATCCGCAGGGCTAGCTTGAGACAGAATTGGGGTGTTTTTAACAGGTATTGGGCTTTGGAGGGTGGGTAATCCTCCATTTCCGTGCGCCATTGACCTTTCTGAGTGGCCCGGCGGTGCGTGCGCACCAGCTCCTGATGAGCATAGATTTCGATGACTCGTTCGTACACATGTACTTCCACGACTTGTCCAACCAGCTTGTAGGGCACCGAATAGAAGCTGCTATCCACCACGATGTGGCAGTCGCTGTGCACCTTGGCCATGAGGATGGCATGCAAATCAAAGGGCTCGGTTGGTAGGGCTTGCAGAGCGGATTGTTCGACTTCTCGGAACAGCTTCAGGGGTGCCTGGTGGGTGGTGCCATGCTCGCGCACCCCGGCCGTCTCCATCACCCAGGCCTTCAAACGCAGGTTGGCCTGCTCGAGGTCCACGAATTCCTGCCCGGCGAAGAAGTTGCGCTTGACGTAATTGACCCCATTTTCCACCTTCCCCTTGTGGCGTGGGGTGGCGGGGCGGTTCGGGCTGATCAGGAAATGGTAATGCTGGGCCAGCTTGCGGTAGGCTTCCCCCAAAATGGGATCCAGTACCAGGGCTTTGACCACGGCGGCCTTCAGATTGTCCATCACCACCCGCCGCGGCACGCCTCCAAAGAAGGCCAGGGCTCGTTGGTGCAGGCCCAACCAGGTGTTGACCTTCTGATCACAGATGATCTCGGCATACTGGTGTCGGCTGTATGCAAGGGTGGCCACGAAGACATACCCCTTGCGCATCTTCCCGGCTTTCGGGTCATAGATCTGTCCAATGTTGCCAAAATCCACCTGCAGCTCTTCCCCGGGCTCGGAGTGCACCCGCACGTAGGCTTCTTTCTCTTCCGGCCGTACACGATGAACGAAGCGTCTTACCGATGAATAGCTGCCCTGATAGCCATAATCGTCACGCAGGCGTTGGAAGATGGCCGTCATTTCCAGCCCTTGTTGAACGTATTTTTCCACTACTTCCCGGTATCCCTCCACGCTGCTGGGTGCCTTGGGCGGCTGTGGGATGGGGCCAAACCGCTTGGCAATCTCTTCCCTTTCAGGAAGCTCTTTTTGGTTATCCAAATAACCTTCCAGGAGTGCTTTGAGTTTATATTTGTGCACCGTCGGTCGGCTGATGCCCAGATCGCGGGAGATACTGCGCTCGCTTTCCTTTGCTCGCAATCGGTAGATGATTTCGGTGTAGATGTTCATGTGGATCCGCTCCATGTTTGGTGTTCCTCTCCCAGGGTGGTCTTGGGAGAGATTCTGCCACAGTGGTAAACACCGGGCGACGATGGGTGGTAAACACCGAGCGATCATGC
>Ga0172362_10002026_pt1 | contig 17580 bp, 18 predicted proteins | sample LakKivs1_kivu2a2_FD_114534 | JGI IMG/M metagenome (GOLD analysis project Ga0172362, IMG submission 114534) | Sediment microbial communities from Lake Kivu, Rwanda - Sediment s1_kivu2a2 | ecosystem: Environmental > Aquatic > Freshwater > Lake > Sediment | place: Rwanda: Western Province, Lake...
CTACGAGAATTAATGCAAATCCTAAAATATCCATAAAAGATGGCGCTTTCAATGTTTTACCGCCAGTTTTCATTTCAAAAGTTTGATGAACGCATGATAATGGATAATTTGTTTGATAATATTGATATAATTCACAAAAACTACTAAAACTTACAGAAGGCGTTGTTTTTTTTGAAAAAAAACTACCGGTTGTTTCTCCTGGAATATTAAAATTATATGTATCACCATTGCCATAAATTCCAATACGAATCAACGGATTGTTTGCGATGAGTGGTACGTCTTCATATACGTACGGAGTACCTGCACCCCCCTTCATTGAATATGACATGGATTTTTTTTTTCCTAAACTTTTTTTCATGAATATAAATCGTATATATAAATGTATAGAAAATATAAAGTAAATATTTTATAAATAAATATGAATATAAAGATATAATTGCGTATACAATAAACTATACGCAATTATCATTATGAATACACAAGCGGATTCAGAATTTCCATTTGTAAGCATTTGCACACCTACATTTAATCGAAGACCATTTATCACAACCTTGATAAAATGTGTGGACAGCCAAACTTATCCCAAGGATAAAATGGAGTGGATTATTATCGACGATGGAACCGATAAAATTGAAGATTTGGTTTCTTCACACCCACTTGTACGGTATTTTAAATTTGATAATAAAATGTCTCTCGGTAAAAAACGAAATATAATGCATAAAAAAACATCCGGATCCATCCTTGTATATATGGACGATGACGATTATTATCCACCTGAACGTGTATCGCATGCAGTAGAAACACTATATAAAAATCCGTCGGCATTATGTGCGGGGAGCAGCGAAATGTATATTTTTTTTAAAGAAACGAATCAAATGGTGCAGTTTGGACCTTATGGGCCGAACCATGCCACAGCAGGCACTTTTGCATTTCGAAGAGCGTTACTTGATGAGCATAAATACAATAATGATGCGTGTTTAGCAGAAGAGAAAGAATTTTTAAAAGGATATACCGTTCCATTTGTTCAATTAGATTCGATGAAGACAATATTAGTATTTTCTCATCGTCATAATACATTCGATAAGCGAACATTATTAAAGGATTCGTTTAGCAATGTTATGCGTCTCTCTGAAAAGACTGTGAACGACTTTATTAAAGATGAAAGTGTTGCTGATTTTTTTATGAATCTTGAACCGATACTCGTTGCATACCCTGACGGCGAACCTGAAATGAAGCCGGATGTTATGGCAGAAACAAAAATGTTAATACAAAAAAAAGAAGAAATGAAACGAAATGCAATGAAGAACCAAGATGAAAAAAGAAAACAATACGACGAAATTTCAAGAACAAATCCTGAAATATTTCAAAAAATGGATTCTCAGCAAAAAATGATTTTTGAGTTACAAGATGAAAACTATAAACTGAAAGAAAAAATGCAACAACTAAAAGAACTTTACAATAAGGCGCTTCGAGAGAATACAGAACTAAAAAAAATAAAATAAAAAAGACAATGAAATATATAATTAAAATATTATAATGATTAGAATCAACCAAATTCAATATACATTTGAGAACGAATTGTCATATTTGTCATTTTAATCATCATCCTCATCCTCATTCAACATTTCAAAAACCTTCAACGTATTCAACAGGTTTATCAAAATGAGAAAGATAAAGTCGAAATAGATTGACTGGAACTCTTTTTGAAGAGTCAGGTATACGAAAAATATAAGAAATAGAAACACCAATGAATATGTATTCATTTTTTTAGAAGAAGTTGACGTGTTTTGTGTTTCAATTCTGTTGTCATCGTCCTCTTCCTCTTCGTCGCCCGCTTTCTCTTCGTCACCCTCTTCCTCTTCGTCGCACTCTTCCTCTTCGTCGCACTCTTCCTCTTCGTCGCCCTCTTCCCTATTGCTTTCATCGCCATCGCCATCGTGTTGCGACGACGTATTCGATTTGACTTCTTCAGAACTGGAATCAGAATCAATCTCAGATTCACTTGTTGAAGAAGACACTTCATCATATTTTTTTTTCATCATTCTATTATATAACGAAAACATGACATAACATCCTTTTTTTGAAGACCAGTATCCAACTTCATCATTCGTATCAATGTCATATAAATAAGGAACATTCCTTTTTGATCGAATATAATATGGGCGCCCATTGACTTCCATTCGTACAGATTGAGATTGCATTGATATGACTGATGTTGTATTGACTTGTTTTTATTTGTTGTATATTATTGATAAACAGTTTTCAATTTTTATAAAATTACATACGTAATTGCATGTAGATAAAATAATATAAAAATAAATACATTATAAATTATAAAAATATTTTTATATTATATATTATAATAACTATAATATACGGATTATAATAAATAGAATAGGATAATATAAATCATAGAATGGTGTTATTATTTTTATTAGATGTAATGTGCAGCATTATATGCAAATGCGTTTTTAAAATTGGAACATGGGTTGTTTATAAATCGTACGATGGAGTATATTACTTGTATAATAACAGTTACAAAACAATCAAAAATACAAACGCAGACCTTACAGAAACGGAAATGAAAACAAATGAAAGTAGTCTATCACCTTATGTGATTATAACAGAAGAAGAATACGATGCTTTAAAAAATGAAAATGAAAAAAACGACATTAAAAAAAATTGCAAAATACACAAGCGTAATGTATCATCACTCACCAAAAAAATGGTGGCAAGCAATCAAGGGTGGAAATGCGGTTCGTGTGACCAAACACTTGATTATACGTATGAAATTGACCACCACATTCCTTTATTTAAAGGTGGGAGCAATGAAATAAGTAACTTAATTGCATTATGTAGAAATTGTCACGGGAAAAAAACATTAATTGAAAATAATAATATTTTATTAAAATAATAAAATAAAAATACAATTAAACACATAAAATAAAAATACAATTAAACCACATAAAATAAAAATACAATTATAAACAACACATAAAATAAGAATAAAGACATAAAAAAATAAACATTAAAAAACCAAAATGTTAATGCACAGTATTAAGAATAAAAAATTGAATGAATGGTTGGAGAAGTGGAAAAAAATATTACAACCAGAGTCTGTTTACTGGTGCGATGGTTCCGACGAAGAATATACTAATTTATGTGAAAAATTAATTGCTTCTGGAACTTTTAGAAAATTAAATGAAAACATAAGACCCAACTCATATGTTGCAAATAGCGATCCCAAAGATGTTGCGCGCGTAGAAGAATGTACATTTATTTGTTCGAAAGAGTGCGCAGATGCAGGTCCCACAAACAACTGGTGCGACCCAGAAACCATGCGTGTAAAATTATATTCACTATTTAATGGTGCAATGAGGGGGCGTACACTGTATGTTGTCCCATTTAGTATGGGTCCAATTGGTTCAAAAATGTCTAAAATTGGCATACAAATTACAGACTCGGCATATGTGGCTGTAAATATGAAAATTATGACGCGAATGGGAAACGCGATATTCAATGCATTAAATAATGATGAAAATGTAGAGTGGATTCCGTGCGTTCACTCCGTTGGTGCGCCGTTGTTAAATGACGCATTTGATGTGCCGTGGCCTTGTAATAATGAAAATAAATACATTGTTCATTTTCCAGAATCTCGAGAAATTTGGTCGTTTGGATCAGGGTATGGCGGAAATGCCCTACTTGGAAAAAAATGCTTTGCTTTACGAATAGCGTCAGTCATGGGACGCGATAACGGCTGGTTAGCGGAACACATGTTGATTTTAAAATTGACAAATCCGGAAGGGCAAGTAAAATACATTGCTGCAGCGTTTCCGTCGGCATGCGGTAAAACAAATTTGGCAATGATGGTTCCATCGATACCTGGATGGAGAGTTGAAACAATTGGGGATGACATCTGCTGGATGAAAATTGGCTCAGACGGTAGATTGCGCGCCATTAATCCGGAAAGTGGGTTTTTCGGAGTAGCAGCTGGCACCGGGTGGAAAACGAATGCAAATGCCATGCAAACTCTGCATTCAAATTGTATTTTTACAAACACTGCCACAACGGATGAAGGCGACGTTTGGTGGGAAGGAATGACGCCGGATACACCTCATAATTTGACTGATTGGCAGAAACGACAATGGAATCCGGCTATGCATACTACTGCAGCTCACCTTAATTCACGATTTACGGTTAGTGCAAGTCAATGTCCGTGCATTGCACCCGAATGGGATGACCCGAATGGCGTTCCAATTTCAGCAATTATTTTTGGAGGGCGTCGAACCACCACTATTCCGCTTGTAGCCGAGGCATTTGATTGGAACCATGGTGTATTTTTAGGTTCAACGATGGCAAGTGAAACAACAGCTGCGGCCGATGGTGCATTGGGTAAACTTCGTTTTGATCCAATGGCCATGTTACCGTTCTGCGGCTACAATATGGCTGACTATTTTCACCATTGGTTGAAAATGGGGTATAACAAAGACAAAAAAAATAATGGGTTGCCAAAAATATTCATTGTAAATTGGTTTAGACGAAATGAGTCTGGTGCATTTATTTGGCCAGGGTTTAGTGAAAACATCCGAGTATTAAAATGGATATTTGACCGTGTTGATGGCAAATTACCATTAACTATAAAAACGCCGATAGGTTACTTGCCATGTATTGATGACCTCGATATTGCGTCATTGAATGTTTCTAAACAAGATGTACAGTCCATTTTAAATGTTGATGTTAGCGAATGGAGAGACTACATTTCCCAAATAAATTTGTTTTATAATAAATTTGAAAATCGGATTCCCAACGTACTTCAAACCATTTTACAGTATTTAGAAGAATCGATTTCTAAAAATTAAAAAAAATATATATTGTACATGTATATACAATATTATATTATATTTGCTTAATGGTTTATATAAAAGGTCGTAGTCTATGCAGAGGAAAGTGTCCTCTTCCAGTTTTCCAATACAATATCGATAATGCAAATACGAGTTTGGTGCCAAGGTATGTAAGAAATTCAATCATTATTAACGCGTCGCGGTTTCAAGGTGGTGGACGAGTGCAATTTGCGAACAAACCGTTAAATGCTTATGGAAAATGGGCTGGTTGTCCAGGTGGATCGGGCCCCGGTTATTCTTCTACTAACAGATACATGCCTTATCAAAATTGTAGCGTGGGTCCGGCGGTCGGTGGTCCGCAAGCTACATGTTTTTCAAAGTGTTGAAAAGTTGAAAACACTCATTCGTGTATACTTTGCAACAATATATTAAAAATTGCACCATTTATACATTTGAAAACAGCATCCATAAAATACTCTTCCGATGGATGTAGAAGAGCGTTTGCATTTTTTTTACTTTGAATCTCTCTTATTACATCATTTAAAACCGTAGAGTGATTTGTGTTTACCATTTTAGAAACATATGTATCAATCTCTCTTTGTGTTGGATTATTATTTTCTGGAATAAGTTGTACCATTTTAATTTTAATTTTAGTTTTAATTATGACTTTATGTTTTTATACAATTTATTATCAATTTTCTTTTAACTAATTAAAATATATAAAAATAATTTATTTTCTTATCATAGAGTATATTTAGAAGTTTTATAATTAAAAGATGGTAAAAAAAGGTTCTGATGGAATGTACCACCTTGCCGGACACACTTATTCTGTTGTTCGAGGTTCTCGATCTCAAGTTATGCACGGCACCGCATATAAAACTGTAGGCGGTTTAACCAAAAAACATCTCATGTACAATAAACATGGTCGGATCGTTTCTAGGCGCAAACACGCTACCGCCAAACGCGAAAATCGTCTTAAAAAAGCCGGGTGGGTTCCAATTGGTAAAGGTAAATTCGGTTCTGTTTTTATAGGAGATAAAAATAAAAAGACGCGTAGTAAAAGATCTCACCGTGGGAAGTCGCATAAAAAACATTAAATGTTTCTAAAAGTTATTTCCAAAAATAAATAAAAACAAAATAATTAAGGAAAAGTATGTCCTCATCCCATAGTGGCTATTGGGCCTGCCTACTAAGCAGATGGGTTTTTACCCGCACAGGTTCGAATCCTGTTGAGGACGGAATTCATTTCAATGAATTTAAATAATTTTTTATTATTTAAATTAAAATATATTTTATTATATTATTATACAGAGTAAGTTATCTTTTTTATTATGGGATACACGAGAGATGAAAAAACTGGTTTGTATAATATTAAAGGAAACACATACCAAAAAATTCGCGGATCGCGGACGCAAGTTATGAATGGAACCGCGTATATGACAACCGGCGAACTAACAAAAAATCAACTGGTTTACAGTAAAGAAGGATATATTGTCAGTAAAAAAAAACACATTACTGCAAAGAAAGAAATGCGGCTTGAAAAATACGGTTATTTTACAAAAAAAGGTAAATTTGGTTCGACGAAACGAAAATCAAAAAGGTATTCGCGTTCTCGTTCACATCGGATGAAGGCTGGCGGAGAAAATGATGTATCAATGAATGTATAAGCTTCTCCTAAAGTTATTGACATTTTAAATATTATTGAAATATTTATTTATTTTTGAAATATTTAATCAAGTAAAATCGCAAGTCACAGGGTCATTCATTATCATCAGCTTCAGCAACAGGTTCATAATTATCATTATCAAAAAAATCGCAATGCTTAATGTGATTACAGAAGAAACGCTTGTAGAACCATCTAACACACTACTGGGTCATTACAAGTATCATCATCATCATCATTATCATCATCATCATCATTATCATCATTATCATCAGCTTCATCAACAAGTTCATCAACAAGTTCATCAACAATTTCATCAACAAGTTCATCAACAGGTTCATCAACTGTTAAATCCATAGCTTCTGCAAGGGGCTGAACAAATGCGTTAAAGACGATTTCATATAAGGATTCGAAGGCAATAAAATGAAGAGAATTTATTTGACCGGCGCTTAGTGATACATTATCTATTTGACTAGGTTTCCAAATTTTAACGTTTGCATTGATGATTTTTAATAAATTCCGGATATTACCACTAGATTTAGCATGAATAAGTGCTGAAGGAGGAGTGTTTTTAAGTTTCTGCATATCAAAAAGTGACGCGCCTTGATTGGATGCGTCCAAGATAAGAGCCTCTGCGCCTGAGAATTTATTATGTTTTTTAGTCATTTTTTATGTTTTTATATATAGTATAAATATTTTTTTTTACAAAAAAATATTTAATTTATTTATTATTTAGTGATATTTAATTTATTTATTATAAACCAATACATACAAAATAATAAAGATGGCAACCTCACGAAAACTTATCAGCCAATTTATGAGTTCTCATATAAAACGGGTGTTTTACACCTTTGGACATTTAAAACGCCGATTTTTATATAATATATTTTAAAAATATATTATATACTTTATGGAATGGAAACTGAAACTGTTTATGGAAAAAGTTTAGGATTAGATATACCCAGGTTAACATGTGATCACGATCAAGTAAATTGTGCCGACCAAAACATATTCTTAGGATCGCGTTCTGCTACTTCCGGTACTGCTGCTCCTAGTCCTGAAGTTGTAATTCGAACGAATCGTTACATTCTCTCTATGATAAATTGTTTTGTAGATTTTTTTATTCAATATCAAACCGTTGATGATGAACCGCTTGACGCCAATATGCAAACACTATTAGAATTGAAAAAAATAATTTTTTCACTTTGTTTAAGTGGAGAACCGTCAAATTATTTTCAACAATTTTTTGCATTGTTTCAAGATAGATATGGTGCGTGCATTATGACAATACAAAATAAATTTGAAATTATACAAAATGTTGGTGTCCCCGATTTGTCAATGAGAGAAACGTTTGAAAACAAACCGACGTCATTTGTATGGTTGAAACAAAAATCAATGAATCTTTTTTTACTTGGCCTTTCATACAAGGTTCTTTCTTTAAGTGGCTCACTTGGAATTCAAATCAAAGACATTAGTGATGTTATTCGAGCCGAAAAAAAAAGAGAAAGTGGTGGACAGAAAAGTTTTATTTTACAATTTTTGCCATACGATAAAGAAGTAAAGTGTTTTGAAAAAGTTGATCTTTTTTTATTAGAAAAAATGAATTCGGTTATATTCCAAAAAATATCAGATTTGGAAAAAAGAGAAAGTGGCGGCAGTTCAAAACGTGTTAAAAAATTAAAATACATCATGAAGTCCAAAAAAACCAAAAAAAACAAGTCACATAAAAAATCAAACAAAAGTCTGAAAATGAAGAAAGGAAGAAAGATCAAAAATATTCTCTAAAAAAGAACACAAAATAAGACATTTTAGGAAAATGGATAACATAATATAATGCAATTAGTTCTATTCCGACTCCAGAACAAACTGATTTAGAACAAAGTTGATTCCATAATACGTGCATGAAAATAAAACGCTTATAAAAAGTAAGCCAGAGAGATTATGATTGCCGTCCTTATTAAAAATACTGGGTAAATATAGAAGTAAATATTTGCGCATAACTGGCAGCTGAAACGTAAAGTAAAGAATTGCTAAAAGAATCGGTACTTGCAGCGTGTCATATACTACGTCGAGAGATTCTGATTGATTTGACGATCGGGCGCGATGGTCCATATAAGATCGAGTGTTTTCGTGATGTTCGCGTATATAATCCACCGGATTTCTTGGAATATAATTTGGAACAGTTTGTTCGTCTGAAACAACAGATTCGGTATTTCTTGGGACGTCGCGAATAGGCAAAGCGGTCAAACCAGAAGATGTGGCGCGCTGTAATCCGGAGACAAATTCATTCACGTTCATATTTGATGCAACGGTTGTTTGAGGAGGAGGAGGGCCTTGTTCCTGTAATGGCATTTGTGCACCTGAAACATTTGGATTGTAGGTTTGAATTGGAATTTCCGGTTTCTGATTTTGAACAATTCCGGAACCTTGTGTTGCAATTGCATGGACTCCAGGCAAATCGTCAATACTTGTCGTGTCAGTCATAAAATACTAAACCCTAAACTCTTTTTATAAACTAGTCTTAAAAAATGTGTTATAAATTTCTTCTAAATATATGAAATAAAAATATACTAGATCATATTACGCAATCCATTACTTAATTCCACTGTTTTTTTATTTTGGTCACATTTTTGTGTTGATATATTGTATTTATAACACTCTTTTCCATACTTGTATATTTGTCCTCCTGTGACATCTTTAATTGGCGGAGATTCAAAATGAAGACAGTTTCCATCCTTGCATGCCTTTCTAAATAACGCTGCTAAACCGAGTCCAAGAATAATTGATATAATATATTTACTATTCGATTTGTGCATCCATTCTTGTATGTTGATCATTTCTTATATACTTTATGTTATTTTATTATTTCCTTTATTTTTTTTTATCTATTGTAGTTATATATATAATTATAATATATTTTTTTATTGACGTTTATAAAACATTATTGAATCACAGTCGGCGGTCTCTTCATTATGAAATATCTCTCTATAAAAACGTTCGTAATAAGTTTTCTTGTAGGCATGTTGTTCATTTTTCTTTCATCTCCGTCTCAGCGTTCCGTTGTTGTTTATCCCACGGTAGACAACCAAGACATGTTTCAATATAAGGATATGGCAGATAATTGTTTTTCATTTCAACCTAGTGTTGTAAAGTGTCCATATTTAGATAACAATGTCAGCGTTATTCCACCTCAGGTTTAAATTTTCTGGATAATAATAACTATAAACTGCATATACGTTTATTTTGTCGGTACATACTGACCGTATTGGTTTGACTGCAAATTGGCGGCTGATATTTATTTTTCAGAAAAAAAGGTGTGTCACTGCTTCCTGTAAATCTGCATGCGCTCGCTGCCTCGTTTCCAAACGCGCTTCTTAAAGAGTTGGCATTTGTGTTGATCGTATTCAACTTTAATTTTTCGATTCGTGTACTGCTATCCACCGCGCCTTGAACAGAATACTGGCGGTTATTCGGTTTAAAAATAACAGTTGATGCACCGCCTGTATTGTTGCATGCATACGGATTTACGCGCGGTTGATACGTGTCATTGGTTCGATACACTTGAGGACCAGTTGCACTACTGGTTGGCCATAACAGTTCAGAGTCAGCACCAGTATACTGGACATTCGCTGCGCGATTAATCGACGCATTTTGTTGGTACGTTTTACAGCGCGACTTTAAATACCCTGTGGTATCAGAATAATACGCTCGACTTAGAAGCGTCGACGCACTTCGCATAACATTGTTTTCTGGATTACAGCCAATACATTTGGTTGCATAAATGCCGGTATTGATTTCATACGCGTCTCCAATGCTTACTGACCCCTTATTTTCAACAATGGTTCCTGATGCTTTTGGAGCAGAGTTGAAATGTTCGCTAATCGTATATGAATTGCCACCAGGTTCAACGCATTTGCAGTCGGAATTCAAACCTAGGTATGAAACTGCACCCGGACGATCCATGAGAAGACCAACCGTTGCGGTTCGTCGACCAGATGACGATGAAGCAACGTAAGCATCAGGATTTGTAATTACACCCGTTACCGCATCCATTGCATTGGCAACTGAAGTGGGAATGTGTTGGCGTCTCCAATGTTTTAGCGGTCGCGCTTTAAATTCTGGACCTTGAAAATCGTGCTGATTTATATTGGAAGGAACGCCATTCGTATTTGGGCGATGAAGACCAGGGACGGAACTGTTTGCTGTATCGACCTTTGTAGCATAATGAGGCACTTTGGTCGTGGTTAAAGAATTAGATGTCCTAAAGTTTAATGGAGCATTCTGTCTTGGAGTATTTACAAGGGTATTTGAAACCATTTTATTTTTTTTCGATGATTTTTTTGATATATTAAATATTAATATTATACTTTATAAATATTTTATAATTTTATAATTATAAAATAACTTAAATTATTTTATACTTTTTAATTTATTCATTTTACTTGCATTTATTTACGATACTTGCGATAACGGCGTTTTGAAAATCTGGATTTTTTATTTGAAACTTTCTGTTTTTTACGTTTACTTTTATTTTGTCTTTTTTTCCTACCGCCAACATTTGTTGTAAATTGTTTTATTTCCGATGTCAACTCATCTCGATATGTTGGAACCGTTTGATCAGGCGACATTAAAAACACTCTACACTCTTCATTTTGATGCGGGCGCCATGTACCGTCGGTGAGAGTAACATTAAATTGCACATAGTGGTCACTTACAACAATGGGCTGTCCTGTCACTTGCCAATTCTGAAAATCGACGGTTACTATACTTCGAATTCGTATGACATTGGTAGACTGAAGAATAAGCTCTGTGTCAAATCCATTTTTGTCAAATGTTGAAATAAATATTTGGGTCGATGCTAATGGATCAGTATTATTCCAAATAATGTGTCCTAACGGAACGGGAGGATTCTGCGTTTCAATATTTGCGTTATAATTTGTAACATATCCGGGTCGGTCATTGTAGTCTCCGCCAATCGAGAAAAATAAAACACCGCGTGTAAAATATATTTTTTGTATCGTGTTTCCAAGTTGGTTAACACAAGCTTCTTGAACATTTTGCGGAACTTTGGCATTGTCTGGCAAAACGCTTTGATAAACACCTCGTAATGTTGATCCCGGTGATAAAACATTCCCATACATGTCTCCTATCGGATCTCTCAACCATCCCATTAATGACGTCATATGATAAGAAATAAATGACACATACAATCTTACAACTCTTAGATCTACATTACCTGCAATAATGTTTCCATCTCGTACATCTGGCAAATAATTGACGTTGAATACGGGTGTAGGAACGCCGCCAACATCAACATTTACGGGTGTGGCTTGTGTCATATATTGAAGAAAAAGGTCATAATATTGAGAAGATGAAGATAAAAAAAATATTCCTTTTTTTAATTTAATAACTTTTTGAGGGGTAACTCTCGGGTTTGCTAAAGATTCGTGTAAAAGTCTATTCACAAATCTATTTATTAAAGGTACGAGAGCCGCTTGTAGTGGAGGGTTTGTACTAAAACAGTTAACATTCCGATCCGTAAAATTTACACCACAAACAATATCCCAACGGTCCATCGGATCACGCGCGCGTACTAGAATATATTATTATAAAATAGTATTAATTATATATATATTAATACTATTATTATTATTAAAATAAATTTAAATTAAAATAAATGACAACATGAAATATAGGTTGGAATTGCATCAATGTCTAGTACTGTCATTGATTTTTTCACACTTTTATGTGGAATTTCATACTGTGTAAATATTGCATGTTTTAGTAATTGTTGTGATGGAACTTTATTATGAACCGTTCTTGCAATCATTTTATACAATTTAAAATCCGGATACCGATCAATACCGCTTTGTTTATATAAAATGTTTCGCCCGTTATCATCTGTAACCCAATCAACAATTGTCCTAACCAAACGACTGTTTTTACACTCGATTTCAACATCATCAACATCGTCAATAAAAAAATCAAAAAGAGAACATCCCAGTCTACACAAATCAAAACTATAATTCGGTTCAACAATCGGTTTTTTATCATTATAATATGGTTCACAATTATATTGAGTCGCAGCATCTCCGCTTTTGTGAAAACTATCACTGCACACCAGTTTTGAATTAAATCTGTAGATGGCTCGACCAAAATCAATAATTTTAAATATTCTACCAAACGTCGGAACCTTGTAAAACTTATGATTCAACGAATAGTATATAAACTTTTTATCGGTCTCGTTGAACATGACATTATTGGTGTGCAAATCATTGTGTGTAAATGCAAACGCTTTTTGATAGGTTGCCAGCGTCATTACAATCTGCATGAGTGCGGCTTCCCATTCTTCATTAGAGAGTGCATCTTCTACCATCAAGTCATCAAGCGTTTGCTTGCAGCGTTCAAGCGCAATGACTTCTACTGGAAAATTGTAAATAGTGGCATTCAAAATTTCCTCTTCCTCTTCCTCTTCTTCAGACCCGTTTTCGCTATGATTTTCGCTGTTACCATCGCCACTTTGGCTCATGGAGTCACTATCGCTCATATTATAAAGAGATTCATTTGTTGTGTGAGAAGAACGAGAAGAACACGAGGATGACGAAGACGATGACGAATCGTCAAGGTCACATAACTCAATACCAATATTTAAATTTGATGTTTGATTCATTTGTTCTTCTTTTTCTGTTTCTGCAATATTAAAAATATCGGAATTAGATACGTCAACTAATGCGCCACCATCTTCCAGTATGTTTTTCTCACATTTATCTGGACTGTCATGCAACTCTTCCGCAATAATTTCGACCGAATTCATTATTTTTATTTTAGAATTTTTAGATGCGGTCTGTTTTCTATTATTCTCTCTTCTCTCTTGATTCCACTCAAAACACTTTTCACATTCTGATTCATCATAATAAAATAGTTCTCCATTCTTGTCTTTAAAAAACGCATTCTTCATCAAATACTCTTGATCGTCAAAGATGTTTACTGTAAAATCTTTTTGGATCGCCAAATACGAGCCGTAAAAATCGATGCCATGTATAAAATCATGCGTATACAAGAGCTGACTAGATAAATAAGAAAAAAATCCATCCACATATGCCGAGTTATTTGGATCTAGCACTTTCGAATGGCAATAATGTTTTTCTTTTGCTTCATTTTTATCAGAATTAGAAGAGGATGATGATGATGGAATTGGCAGAGAATGCAACTCTGGAAGTCGGAGTAGCGCTTCATTTTGTGTGTCATAACTACCTGCCAGATATTTTATAGGATCTAAAAGAGGAGAGAATTTGAAAAAAACAGGAACCTCATTCACACGTTCATCATTGTCCCATTTTTTAACACTTGCAGTTGCCATATTTTTAAAATGGCGTTCTTCAGATCCGGTAGTAGATTCATTGTAAACAATAGATTGTATACTGAATGTTTGATTCAAGTTAATAGAATTATAATTTGTATCATTCAATGAAAAAAATGTGGAATACAATGGAATGAAATTTTGACAATGAGAAAGTCCCATGCGCGTTTCTTCTAAATTTTTAAGAAGATTCTCATTCCTTGGCTTTTGATAATATAGTTCAAATGTGCATTTATTTTCTTTTTTAGAAGTCATTTTTTAGAGAGATAGAGAGAATAATATTGAATTAAAATAAATTATAAAATATGTAAAAATACAAAATTAAATTAATATTGTCTATACATAGAAAAATACAAATATTTAAACTTATTTTTCGGAAGAATATTTAGATTTTTAGATTTCTTATACTTTAAATGTTGCTCTATAACGATCCAATTCATTCATTCTTGTTCTTTTACTAAGAAAATCAAAATATTTTTTAGCTAAATGATACTCCTTTGGTTTTTTATTTTTCAGTACTTCTAATCGAACTTTCATAATCATTCCTACTTGCCATATGCGTTTATGCGGATATTTTTTATCCTTATAAAGCCGTTCCAATTTGCGAATTGTCGTCTTCACATCATCAATCGTCGTATACTTTATATGTATCGTATCCCTCGGATTTTTATCAATATACACATCAAATGATTTTTTAGGATCATCTGGATTGTATAAAAACCTCTTCCTTGTTTTACAATTTTTACCATTTCTATATTTTTTTGTTGACATTGTTTTGTATTATATTATTAATATTATTAATATTATATTGTGTTAAAAAACATTATTTTAACCATTCGCCTTTAATACTTACACTTCCATTAATGATTTCACAAAAAGGGTTATCATCGATAGAAAAACAATCTATTGTTGCATTTATATGATAATCTTCTCTTACAATATAAAGTAATTTTGTATTTGGGTCCCAATCACTTTCATAAGTATTATGAGCATTCAATGACCTCATATGTGGATTATGTCTATCATAATATGAAACAGCATCATTTTTTGTTTTAAAATGTCCTTTCATATAACCAATATGTTTAATCTTCCCACCTTGTGCTAACCAACCATTATCTCCTTCTTTTTCTGTAATAAATTCTAAAACTTCAAGAACATATGTAGCTTTTCTCATTTTATTATAAAAATAAAAATGAAAATATCTTTATATATTTTCAAATATCAAGATATTAAATTAAAAAAAATAAGTTTAATTTAATCAAATATATTATTTTATTATCTCATATTTTATATTTATTCAACATTTATTATTATTCTCTCTTCTCTCTACTTTATCCATTCTAAAAAAAATCCAAATCCAAATGAATTTAGAATTAGGAAAATTCGATATGCGCTCCATCAGCTTTAGACCCGACGAAAATAAAGGTCCCGTTATCGTCCTCATCGGTCGTCGTGATACCGGTAAAAGTTTTTTGGTAAAAGACCTCATGTATTACCACCAGGACATCCCCATCGGAACCGTCATTTCAGGAACAGAAGCCGGAAACGGATTCTTCGGAGAACACGTGCCGAAACTTTTTATCCATGACGCATACAACACCGCCATCATTGAAAATATCCTGAAACGACAAAAAGCAGTCCTGAAACAAGTGAAAAAAGAAATGGAATCATACAAACGGAGCACCATAGACCCCCGAACCTTTGTCGTTCTCGATGATTGCTTGTTCGATAATAAATGGACCCGCGACACTATGATGCGCCTCCTCTTCATGAACGGCCGTCATTGGAAGATTATGCTGGTCATCACAATGCAATATCCTTTAGGCATTCCGCCCAATTTGAGAACCAACATTGATTACGTATTTATCCTGCGAGAGCCGTATATAGGTAACCGAAAACGTATCTATGAGAATTATGCTGGTATGTTTCCGACGTTTGAGTCCTTTTGTCAGGTGATGGATCAATGCACTGAAAACTACGAGTGTTTGGTAATAAATAACAATGCCAAGTCGAATAAGCTACAGGACCAAATTTTCTGGTACAAGGCGCAACAGCACGGACCGTTTAAACTCGGTAGTAAAGAATTCTGGGAGATGAGCAAGGATCTAAATTCTGATGATGAAGAGGAGTCATATGACCCGAAAAACATTAACAAAAAGGGTTCAGGACCTAAAATTAATGTGCGAAAAAATAAATGGTAAGTAGGACTGCTTTTGATTTTAAAAAGCAAAAGCAACGGCAAAAGCAGATTTTGCTCACGAAGGTTCGTGAGCAAAAAAAGTAATACGTATGTTTGCTCCACAAGTAAGCGGAGCAAATATATTTTTTTTTACGATTGTTACTGAAGGTTCAGGAGCAAAACAAATATTTATCATTCAAATAATTATTTGCTTTGCCTATCGGATGAGCAAACAAAGGGAGTGCATAGGTATACACTCCCTTTAGTATGCATACGTAAGTATACTAATTTAAATATTATAATTAAAATGAACTTAAAGAGATGGTGTAAATTATAGTATTACAACACCAAATAAAATGGATATAGTAAAAGCATTTAATGAAAATGATTTGCACACAGAAATCATTATAAAGGGAACGTTAGATGACCCGCTCTTTCGAGCAAGTGATATTGGAGTAGTACTAGATATAAGTAATATAAGAACATCAATTGTTGATTTTGACGAATCAGAAAAGCGTGCTGTACACACTACGGACGGCACGGGAAGATTACAAGATATAACCTTTTTAACAGAAAAAGGATTATATAAAGTGCTGTTTCGATCGAGGAAGCCAATTGCCCAAAAGTTTCAAAATTGGGTTTGTGATGTTATAAAGGAAATTCGAGTTACGGGTATTTATAATATGCAAAAAGAAATCGATAAAAAACAAGAAGAGCTAGCATCCCTTGAAACCGCAAAAGAAAAAGAAAAAAACCGCGCGGTTGAACAAGTGATTATTTCACAGTTTCCGCAGAATACTGAGTGTATTTATTTCGGGACAATTGACAACACGAATGAAAAAGGAGAAAAGTTAATAAAGTTTGGTATTTCAAACGACTTGTCGACTCGAGTGCTGGACCACCGCAAAAAGTATATAAATTTCAAGTTGGTGTGTGCGTTTCGAGTGCAAAACAAGACCGAGATTGAGAATCTCATGAAGAAGCACCCAAAAATTCAAAAACATTTACGCATGATTAAAGTGAATGATAAATGCAAAACCGAAATCGTTGCATATGACGAAGTGAATTTGACAATTGATAAATTTAAAAAATATATTCAAGACATTATCGATTCGAGAAAATTATGTATGGAGAATTTTCTAAAAATGGAAAATGAGATCAAAACGCTGCGTAGCCAAAATGATACTTTATCGACAGATTTTGAATTGATGACGGGAAATTATAATAAAGCTAAAATTCAAATCGATAAACTTGAAGAAATTGTGAAAAAACAAAAAGCAATAATTGAATCATTCCGTAAAGAAGAAAATGACAACACGGTTTTCCCGGAACCCGAAATAAACGAGGAAGAGGTGAAAAATGAAATGGTCAACAGTGCCGAGTTAACGGCAATATTTAATGAGTTTGTTTCCGCCGAATGCATTGTTCGTTCGGACGTGTATGAGTCATCGGTTCAATTGGAAGGACGATTTCGCCTTTGGAGACAATCCAAACCCAAAAAAGAAATATTCCACGCATTTAAAAGTTATATGGATAC
>Ga0172362_10002030_pt1 | contig 17565 bp, 17 predicted proteins | sample LakKivs1_kivu2a2_FD_114534 | JGI IMG/M metagenome (GOLD analysis project Ga0172362, IMG submission 114534) | Sediment microbial communities from Lake Kivu, Rwanda - Sediment s1_kivu2a2 | ecosystem: Environmental > Aquatic > Freshwater > Lake > Sediment | place: Rwanda: Western Province, Lake...
ACGCACGACAACAAGCGCACCAAGCCGTGGCAGATCGAGATGCAGTGGGCGGCGCGTGAGTACTGCAAGGAGCGCCTCGATGGCCCGGTCGCCGTGTCGCTGGTGTTCTTCGTCCGCCGCCCGAAGATGTCGAAGGCAAAGGCGGCGAGGACGCACTACTCGACAAAGAAGCCCGACGCGGACAAGTTGGCCCGCCTCGCCCTAGACGCGCTCTCCGGCTATGCGTTCAACGACGACGCGCAGGTAGCGCAACTCGCAGTCCAGAAGCTCTACGAAACCGAGTACGAGCGCCCCGGAGTCCACGTCCGCGTATGCGCCCTCGTTCTGTAGGCGCGCTCGGCAGCGCCCGCGGCTTCCGCGCGCAGCTACGCCGCGGCGGGACGGGGATTTTGGCCCCCATCTGCAGCGACTGCCAGCGTACAGACAGGTTTCGGTTTGATATTGCTTGCTTTTCCGGTTATGCGCGACCAACACTGCGGCACCAGGGGTGCCTGCGGAAACTCATGGCGCAATCGCGAGCGATCCAATCAGGGGCGTATGCCGAGGCTCTGCTGGCCGAGTTCGACAAGGCCGTGGCAGAGGTGCAGGAAGTCATTGACTCCGAGAAAGGGAGCAGGGACAAGAAGATTTTCTTTCTCGCGGTGGCCCAGAAGACCGAGATCCTCGCGGCGAAGGCAAAGGCGCTGGGCTTCGGCGCAACGCCCGGTCGGCCGGGCCGGAATGAGGCATTGCCCGCCCCCGAAGATTTGTCGCGCGATGATCTGCATCAGGTCGCGGCGGCTTTCTTGAAGGCGCAGGAGAAGCCGCCGGAGCCTCCGGCGCCGGAGCCAGGGGAGGAGGCGCCGCTTGCGGCGGATCCGACCGACGACGAGGTCGAAGCCTGGATCAAGGCGCGCGAGCAGGCCGCAGCGGTGGTGGACGGAGCGGAGAGCGTGGTGGTAGGTGACGAGGTGACCAGCATGGATGCCGACCAAGGCAGTAACCCAGGCTGACCTCGAGCGCGCCTGCGCCCTCGCCGCCGATTCCTTGGCGGCGTACTGTCAGCTCCTCTGGCCGCAGTACAAACTCGGTCGCCACCTGACCGAGATCACCCGCACGCTCGAAGCCGTCGAGCGTGGCGATGCGAGTCGGGGCGACCCTGACCGCGTCATCCTGCTGTGCCCGCCTCGGCACAGCAAGTCGATGACGACTTCGCAGTTCTTTCCGTCGTGGTTCCTTGGTCGGAACCCCGACAAGAAGGTCATCATCGGCGCGTGCTCGCAGTCGCTGTCTGAGGACTTCGGCATCGCGGTGCGCAACAACATGCAGGATCCCCTGCATCGCATGACCTTCCCGCGGTGCCGGCTGTCGACCGACAGCCAAGCAAAGGAGAAGTTCACCACCACGCGCGGTGGGCAGTTCTTCGCCGTTGGCCGCGGATCGACGACGGTCGGTCGCGGCGCGCACCTGTTCATCGTGGACGACCCGATCCGCGATCAGGAAGAGGCGCAGAGCGAGGAACTGCGGCGTAAACTCAAGTCGTGGTTCACGAGCGTCGCCTACACGCGACTCATGCCGCAGGGCAGGATCGTGATCTGCCAGTGCCTCGCCGAGGGCAGCCGCGTGCTGCTCGCGGACGGACGTAGCGTCCCGATCGAGACGATCGAGCCCGGTAACGAGGTGTGGGGGTACGACGAGCGACTCGGTCCAGTGCCGAGGCGCGTGACTCATGCCATGTGCAGCGGCGAGGACGCCACATTCACCGTGTCTACGAGTCGGGCGGACATCACGGCGAATGAGCGCCACCCGTTTCTCGTGCTGGTGAAGGATCGGCCGGGCGCAGTGCCATGGAAGACCGAGTGGCGCCGACTGCGCGAACTTCAAGTCGGCGACTTGCTCGTCACGCAGAAGGGACTCCCGGAAGAGCACGCCTCGGTGACGATCCTGCCCGGTACCGACCGGCCAGTGACTGAGCATTTCATGTGGCTGCTCGGCTACCTCTACGGAGATGGTTTTGTCACGCGGCACGAGAGGAAAAATCAGCGCCGCAAGGACGGCAGCCCGGTCATCTCGTGGGCGGTAAGTTGCGCACTGAAGAGCGACAGCGAGCGCAACGAAAAGATCGCCCGCCTATTCGAGTCCGAACTCGGCCGTAGGCCGTATGAGCCTGCCGGTGTGCGGGTATGGCGCCTCGACTCGAATGAAGCCGGTCGCTTTCTGTGGTCGCTCGGCCTCAAGTCTGGCGCGAAGAAGAAGCGCATTGGCGACTGGGTGCTCGGCACCAGCGCCACGATGAAGAGGGCGTTTCTTCGCGGCTTGCTCGACGCGGATGGGTCGAAGCTGCCCAGGTGTAACGATTCATATCGTTTGGTGCTGGCCGGATACGACCTCCTCGAAGGGGCGCGTCAACTCGCTTTTCAGTGCGGGGTGCGGGCAACGGCGGTCAAGGCGAGGCGCGCGACTATCCAGCCGCCGAACAGTTCGGCCCCGGTAGACAGCGTCGCCTACTCGACGACGATTACATTCGACGAAGAGAGTGCGGAGGGGCGCAGCGCACTCAGCGAGGATATGCCGCATCATCGGCTGATCCGACTTGATCGCATTCGGGCGATCGTCCCGGCGGGTCGGCGTCGCGTTTACGACTTGACGGTGGAAGGCGAGAACTTCATCGCCGAGAACATCTACGTCCACAATACGCTGTGGCACGAGGACGACCTCGCCGGCTGGTTGATGCGCGAGAGCGAGGACAACTGGCGCGTGCTGCGCTTCCCCGCCATCGCCGAAGAGGACGAGGCGTGGCGCAAGAAGGGCGAGGCGCTGTGGCCTGAACAGTACCCACTGAAGACCCTCGAGCGCATCCGCGACAAGAGCGGCATGACCACGTCGGAGTGGATGTCGCTCTACCAGCAGCGTGCGGTGGGCGACGACGGCGCCGTGTTCAAGCTCAAGTGGTTCAGGGACGCGCAGATCGAGCGCGAGCTGATCCCGCAGCAGTCGCACCACCTCACCAAGTACATCCTCGTCGATCCGGCAAATTCCAAGCGCAAGGGCAGCGACTACACGTCGATGTGGGTGGTGGGCCTGGGCACCGACAAGAACGTGTATGTACTTGACGGGCTGCGCGACAAACTCGGGCTGCGCGAGCGCGCGAACGAGTTGTTCCGCTTACATCGGACGTGGAAGCCGGTGTCGCACGTCTTCTACGAGGAGTACGGCTTGCAGGCCGACATCCAGTACGTGCGCGAGCGCCAGCACGGCGTGCATGGCGAGCCGGTCTACACGTTCAACATCAAGCCGGTGGGCGGCAGGGTGCGCAAGGAGGACCGGATCCGGCGACTCGAGCCGTGGTTCCGCGACGGGCGCATCAAGATGCCGCGCTTCATGCCGCGCATCTCGAACGAGGGCAAGCAGTACGACCTGACGCGCCTGTTCGAGGAGGAATACAAATCATTCCCGGTCGGCGCGCACGACGACATGTTCGACTGCCTCGCGCGCATCGCCGACCCGGAGGTTCAACTCAACTGGCCGCAGACGCAAGAGGAGGTCTTCGCGCAGAACGCCCACATGGGGCGCATGCTCGGTGATCGCACCTCGTGGATGTCGGCGTAGGAGATCGAATGGCGACCGACGCACAGCTAGCCGCAGCCGCGAGGGCGCGCGAGGCGAGGGCTGGGAAGATGAGCCTGCTCGAGCAACTGACCGAGTTCTCGACGGATCTCCTGAAGGCGTATGCGGTGCGTCGCGCCGCTGGTGGCGGTGTGTTCGAGGACCGCTGCTCCCGTTGCCACGACACGAACCGTCACCTGAAGGGGCACGCCTGCAAGTGCCCCTGCCACGACGTGAGGCGCACGCTCGATGCCATTCGCGGAAACTCTTGACGAGTCCGAGTCGCCGAAGCGCAAGCGATCGAAGCGACTCGAGGCAAAGGAACGCGCACGCCAGCAGGCGCTGATCACGCGCTTCAACGACGACCTGAAGCTGTGCGAGGAGTCGTGGGGCAAGTGGTCGACGGAAGCCAAGGAGTGCGAGCGGTACTACGACGGGCACCAGTACGACGAGGCTGACGCGCAGAAGCTGAAGCGGCAGAAGCGTGCTGGACTCACGTACAACCGCATCGCCAAGCGCGTCGATCTGGTCGATGGCACCGAGGTGTACCACCGCCAGAAGGTGGTCTTCCTGCCGAAGCAGCCGACGCAGGAGGGCTCGCGCGGCGTCAGCGACTTGGCAACAGATGCTGTCGACTGGGTGATCGAGTCGTGCAAGGGGCAGCACGAGCGTTCGCGCGTCTGGCACGACGCGAACGTGCGCGGCGTTGGCTGCATGTCCCTCTACATGGACCACGAGGAGGATCCTCGCGGGCGCATCTTGATGAAGCGCACCTGCTCTTACGAGATGCGCTGGGACGCCAACGCTCGCGAGACGAACCTCGAGGATGCGCGCTGGGTCGCGCGCAAGAGCTACTGGCACCTCGACGACATCAAGGCGCGTTTCGGCGAGGACAAGGCCAACAAGCTGAAGAACGGGCAGGCGAAGGAGCCGAGCAGCGGCGCCCCCACACTGACACCCGCCGACGACGACGAGTCGCCGACACAGGTGGTCAACCACGGCCCGAACCTGTTTGCAGCCGGCGCGCAGGACGTGACGCCCGGTCGGCTCGAGAAGCGCCAAAAGGGCATGTGTAAGGTCACCGAGATGCAGTGGTGGGAGCGCGAGCCCTGCATGCTGGTGATCGACGACGGGACGATTCCGATCGCGGAGTTCATGGACGACGAGAAGCCGTCGCCGTCCGACATCGTACCGCAGACCAACCCGCGACTGATCGAGATGCCGCCCGACCCGGCAGCGATGGCGCAGATGATGCCGCCACCGCCGGCGGGGGCACCGATGCCGGGGGCGGCGCCGGCCGCGCCGCCCATGGGGGGTGGCGTTCCGCCTGAGTCGGCGCCGCCTCCCGGTGCCATGCCGCCGGGGATGGAAGGCATGATGCCGCCCGGCGGGGCAGAGATGCCGCCCCCCGGACCGCCGCCGGAGGAGCCGCCGCCGGAGGAGCCGGTCGAGAAGATCCTCTCGCTGTCGATCGAGAAGTGGGAGAAGCTCGCGCTCGACCTCGAGACGGAAGGGCTGCCGCTTCCGGCGGCGGTTGAGTCCGAGCGTCGCGTCTACAAGCAGGCGTTCTTCTCGGACGACGTGTTGCTGTCGGACGGCGACATGTGGATCGACGGGTTCAGCTACTTGTTCCTGACCCACAAGTACGACACTGACGAGAAGTGCTGGTACGGCATGGTGCGGAACCTGAAGGATCCGCAGCTCGGCGCCAACAAGTTCTTCTCGCAGGGCGTGGACGTGTGGGCGCGCGGCGCGAAGGGCGCGCTGCTCATCGAGCGCGAGGCCGCGGCGAACGCGAACGACCTACCCGACATCTGGGCAGGGCCGTCGCCGATCGTACTGATGAACCCCGGTGCGATCTCCAACCGTCAGTACGAGATCGTGCCGCCACCCGACTTCCCGCCCGCGGCGGCGCAGATGACACAGTTCGCGCTCGAGGCGCTGAATGACATCGGCCCGAACGAGGCGATGCAGGGGCAGATGGACGGCGGTGGCGCGCCTGGTGTCAGCGTGCAGAAGGCGCAGGTGCAGGGCATGACGACCCTCGCCGCCAACTTCGATGCGCTGACGCGGTTCCGCTACACCGAGGCGAAGACGATCATCAAGATGATCCGGTCGTTCCTGCTCGACGGGCGCCTGATCAGGATCGGCGGTCCGCACAACTCGCGGTTCGAGCGCCTGCTCGCCGAGCGGTTCTCGGACGACTACGATCTGGTGATCGACGAGGTGCCGCGCGACCCTAACGCGCGCCGGCAAGTGTGGGACCAACTTGGGCCACTGCTGCCGATCGCCTTCCGCTCGGGCCGCATCCCGCATGCGTGGAAGGACTTCTCACCATTCCCCGCCTCGGTGATCGAGGAGTGGAAGAAGCAGGAGGACGCCGAGGCGCAGGCCGCGTCGCAGGCGCCGCCGCCGCTCGAGCAGCGCGAGGAGTACATCGCCGCGCAAGTCGCCCTCGAGCAGGCCAACGCCGAACTGAAGAAGGCGCAGGCGATGCTCGCCATCGCACGCGCGCAGACGATGGTGCGCCAGGCCGGCGTCAGCACGATGGAGACGCTCGCCGACATCAAGCACGAGGACCAGCGGCTGGATCTCGAGCGGAAGCTCGGCATTCGCGACCGACAGCACGAGGAAGACAAGGACACTCTCGACGCGCTTACCGCAGTGCGTCGGGATGATAAGCCTGCGAGCCCCGGAGTGAAGGGCACGCCGTGATAACGAGGAGACGCTGATGGATGACGTGTTCGGAACCGGGCAGGGGCTCTCGGAGCCCAGCGACGAGGAACTAGGGATCGGCATCGACGAGCCGGCCGGTACTGCGCCGGAGGTCAGCGGCGACGAGCCGGATGGCGACGGTGTCGACGACGGCGCAGACGGCGAGCCTGCCGGTCGTGAGGAGCATCCGCAGGGCCGTGCGTTCCGCACGATGCGCGAGAAGCTCGCGGCGTCCGAGCGCGAGAACCAGCGCCTGCGCGAGGTCGAGAAGGACAAGATCCGCTACGAGGAGCGTATGCGGCTGTTCGTCGCGCAGCGCCAGGAGCAGGAGGCGCACCGGCGGGCAGCGGCGGAAGCGGAGGCGGCGCGGCGCGCGGCAGCGGCAGACCCGGAGCCGAACCGCGAGGAAGATCTGCTTGCGTGGCAGGACTGGCGCCTTCGGCAGCTCGACCAGCGCCTCAACCTCGAGACGCAGGCTCGAGAGGCGCAGGCGGCCGAGGTAGTGCAGCAGGCGCGCGTCCAGACCATCCAGCGCATCGCCAACGAGTACACGATGTGGGAGAACCGCTTTGCGCTCGAGGCGCCCGACTACCGCGACGCATTCAACTTCATCGCCGCGGCCTACGCGCAGGAGTACCGGCTGCGCGGCGTGCCGGAGGACCAGCTCATGGCGGCGCTCGAGGCCGAGCGGGCGCGTGTCATCCAGTCCTGCCTTGCCATCGACCAGGCGAGCGGCACCTACCAGTGGGTGCGCAACCCGGCGCAGGTGATCTACGAGACGGCGCGCATGCGCGGCTACGGCGCGCAGCCGATGCAGCCGGAGGGCGGCTACGAGGAGCAGCCGCCGCGGCAGGATCCGCGGGCGGCGCGCCTCGGGCGGTCGGTGGCGGCGGCGGGTCGCAACGGTGCTCCCGGTCGGTCCGTTGGCGCCCCGCGCAGCGCGCAGCCGACCCTTGAGTGGTTCAACAACCTGGAAGATGGCGAGGCGGCGAGGTTCATGGAGCAGTACCCGGAGCTCGCGCAGGAGCTTTTGAGCCCGCACGGGTGATCATCGACGACCTGATGGCGGTGGTGGAGAGCGCGCGTGCGGTCACGCCGCTACCAGACGGCTCGTACATCGTCATCTGGCACCCGGATCAGGTGCGCGACTTGCGCCATGTCGAGGCGCGCCACCGCTACTACTGGAACCGCTGGGTCGAGCGGTACAACCGGCGCGCCGAGCGGCTCGGGCTCGCGCCGCTCAATCCCGACTACGAAGGCGAGGTTGGGAGCATCTTCGGCACGAAAATCGTCGAGGACGCTTGACTGACAGTCTGTTTCGGTAGTAGCGCCGTCGTAGTTCCAAATCCGCGCACCGCTGGGGTAGCCCGCGTACAACCTCCCCCGGCCGCGACATCGGCGCGTTACCCGATGGGGCTTCGGCCCTTCGCGAGTGAGTGGCTCGCGTCACCCCGCCACTTCGCGGGTCGCTCGCGTCACCAAGCGTGGCTGCCGGGAATCGTCCCGGCGGGCTCTCGCCTCCTCGGCGTCAACGAGGGTGTTTCCCAACTGACGCAAGGAGGAAGAGATGGCCCAGACCATCATTGGCGTGAACGACGACCAGGCAACTCGCGCCTGGGCGAAGAAGCTCATCATCGAGTCGATGAAGGAGACCATGGCCGACAAGTTCGTCGGCAAGGACGAGAACTCCGTCATCCAGGTTCGCGACGAGCTCAAGGGCGGCGGACAGAACATCACCCTCGGCCTGCGGCGCCGGCTGACCGGCAAGGGCGTCAAGGGCGACGCGGAGGCGAAGAACCAGAGCGAGGGGCTGAACGTCCGCTCCGATGCGTTCTGGATCGACCAGCTCCGGCACGTCGTGAACATCACCGGTCTCATGTCGCAGCAGCGCGTGACGTGGTCGATGCGCGCGGAGGCGAACTCAGCCCTCAAGGACTGGTGGTCGGATCGTCTCGACGTGTCGATCCTGAACCAGCTCGGCGGCAACACGGCGCAGACCGACACCGAGTACACCGGCCTCAACGCCGCGCTGGCTCCGTCCAGCACGCGCGTGATCTACGCGGCGGATGCGACTCAGCCGTCGAACCTGACGACCGAGGACTACCGCTTCACGCTCGACCTCATCGACCGCTGCGTGCTGAAGGCGCGTACGGCGTCGCCCGCGATCCGCCCCGTCATGGTCGGCGGCATGCGGGTGTACGTGATGATCCTGCACCCGAACCAGGCGTATCAGCTTCGCACCAATATGGCCGAGGGCCAGTGGGCGATGATCCAGCAGGCGGCGCTCAAAGGTGGCATGGTCACCAAGAACCCGCTGTTCACCGGCGCGCTTGGCATGTGGAACAACGTGCTCCTGTTCGAGGACGCGCGCGCTCCGTTCGGCGACTCGGACCAGAGCAACGCCGAGTACCACACCGACCTCGGTGCGCCGGCAGCCGGTGCGACTTCCGTTGCGCGTGCGATCTTCTGCGGCGCGCAGGCGGCGGGCTTCGGCATCGGTCGCGTCGAGAACTACCCGGAGCGCATGCGCTGGGTCGAGGTGCTGGACGACGGCGAGAACCAGCTCAACATTTTCGCGGGCATGATCTTCGGCGTGAAGAAGCTGCGCTTCGACGGGGTCGACTTCGGCTCCATCGTCGTCCAGACCTACTCGCCGGGCGTCTGAGTCGCGGGCTGAAGGAGAAGGAGACAAGCAATGGCGACTTTCTACGCGGACTCCACCGGAGCCTACGTCCCGGCCCGCAGCGGCACCGGCACGATCTCCGTGCCGTTCAGCTACACCCCGGCGGCGCCGTTCGGCGGACTGGGGGACATCCTCATCTTGTGCAAGCTGCCGGCGTACTCGACGCTGCTCGGGTTCTGGCTGGAGATCCCCGATCTCGATTCGGGTGCGACAGCGGTGCGCCTGAAGCTCGGAACAAAGAGTTCCGATGCGCAGTTCATCGCGTCCCACAATCCGACCGGGGCGACAACGGTTCGCATCAGTTCGTATGAGGCGACGGATACGGTCCTGCTGGAGAAGCTCCCGTTCCGCGCCCTCGACACCGACATCGGCGACGTGACGGCCGAAGATGATCTGCGGCTGACCGTGATCACGGCGGCGATCACCACCCTGATCACGACCAAGCCCATCCGCGGCTTCGCGCAGTACGTCTGCAACGAGGCGGCGGCGATGGCCGAGGTCCCGGTCGCGGTTCCCTGATCGCAACCCACGGTGGGGGGAGTGCGCTCCCCCCACCCATGGAGTGAACGCACATGGCAACTCTTCGTTCCAACGTCGCTTCGTCGAGCTTCCAGCCGGCGACGCGACCGCAGCACGCGATCCTCGGCTACCCGTTCTCCTACGCGGTCGCCGCGAACCCCGCAGCCGACGACATCCTCATCCTCGGCAAGATCCCGAAGGACTGCACGCTGCTGGCGTTCTTCATCGACATCCCTGACCTCGATACCAACGGCTCGCCGACGCTTTCGGTGTCGGTGGGCGATGCGCAGGACGAGGCGCGCTTCCTCGCCACCGCCACCGCGGTGAATGCGGCGCGGTCGATCATCTCGACGATGGCGATCACCGCAACGCAGACGCTGGGCACGATCGCCGGCACGGTGCCGCGGCGGTACACGGCGACCAGTGACCTGCGGCTCACGTTCCAGGCCACGGCGGCGACGTTCGCGGCCGGCACCATCCGCGGCTGGTACCAGTACACCACCTATCCGAAGTACCGGGATCCGGGGCAGTGATGCGTCGGCTCGCGGCACTCGCTGCGTTCCTGGTTCTCGCGCTCGCCTCCTCGTCGGGCGCGCAGAATCAGGGTGCAGCGGCGAACCACCTCGCAACCGGGCGAGGCTCGGTCCCGATCGTGAAGACGGTGACCGGGGCCGTCGATGGGTCAGGGACAACGGCGTCAGCAATCGCCGCGGTGACGGGTAAGCGCCTCAGTGTCATTGGCGTGACGCTGACCAATACCGGCGCCGCAGCGGGGCTCGTCACGTTCAGGTGCGGCGCCGGTGGTACGTCGATGTGGCAAGCCAATGTGCCGGCGACGGCCGTTGGGGCGTTCATCCGCGATTCGGCAGAGTCCGGTGGGTTCCTGTTCCGATGTGCGGCTGGGCAACTTGTGGAGATTCTAAACGCAGTCGCGGCAAACGCCGTGCAGTACAACATCCGCTACGTCGTCGAAGACTGACGCAGCGAGGAAGGAGAAAAACATGGCGAACTTCGAGAGCAAGTCGGCCCCTGCCGACCCGTTCAAGACCTCCAACTCGACCGCCAAGGTGGCCGAGACGAACGGCGAGCCGGGTGCGGAGCGGGTCGGGAACACCGAGCCGAACCCCTACGGGCCGAACCTGAAGGGCAAGTGATTCCTCCCCCCGCCGCGCACGGCTGGCGATGCGCGGCGGGGATTCCCCTCTCTGACCACCCCGGCGAGGTCGCATCGTGAGCACGTACATCCAGATGCAGCAGCGAATCGCGAACGACCTGAAGCGCGATGACCTCGCCACCGAGATTGCCGAAGCCATCCAGTCGGCGATCAAGTTCTACCGCAACCGCCCGATCGTCCAGTCGCAGGGCACGCTCGCCGCCATCGCCGCCGTCGAGGAGCAGAAGGAGTACACGCTACCTTCCGACTTCATCGCGGCGATCCAGATCACCGTCGAGGCGGACGGCGTCGTGACGCCGCTCTGCCCGCGCACGATGCAGTGGATCGACGAGGAGGACTCGGACGCCGACGACGTGATCGTCGGCGTGCCGACCGACTACGCGCTGGTCAACGAGACGACGATGATCGTCTACCCGCGGCCAGACGACTCAGTCGTCGAGTTCGGCGGGCGCTACATCAAGGCCGTCGCGGCGCCGGTCGATGACGATGATACGAACTTCTGGACGACCACCGCAGAGCGTGCAGTGCGCTGCCGTGCCGTGGCGCTGCTATACGACGACACGCTGCACGACCCGGATCTCGCCGAGCGCGAGTACGCGAAGTCGAAGGAGGAGTGGTCGGAGATCGTCCTGCAACTCGAACTGCGCGCCTACTCGGCCGGCATCCGAGCCTACGGGTGAGCGATGATTGAGACGCTCGTCCTCGCCGGCTTCGCTCCTGACCGCCAGCTCGACATCAAGCCGGGTGCGAACGAAGCGCACTTCATCGCCTGCGATGGGTTCTACCCGACCTTGCGCGGCTTTCGTCGCGAGCCGTCGCCCTCGATGACCTACGAGGCATTGCCAACGCGAGTCAGCCCGGCTGACACCGGGGCTTGCTACGGCGCCTACGTGGCTCGCTTCCTCGATGGTGCGACCAAGCTGTTCGTCGCGACGAAGACGCGCATCTATCGCGGGGAGAACGGCTCGTGGGTCAACTACAACCCATCCGGCGTCGACTTCGACACCCCGGCGATCAACCGCTGGCGCTTCGCGATATTCGGAAACGACTGCATCGCGGTGAACGGCGAGTACGACCCGATTGTCGTTACCGACGCTGGCACCGAGTTCGCATCTCTCGCCGGCATCCCACCGAAGGCGAAGGTCGTCGCCGTGGTGAACCCTGGCGGCAGCGGTGCGTTCGTTTTCCTGCTGAACTTGGCGCCACCCACGGGCACGACCAGCACGGCGCTCACGCCGACGATGTGGTGGTGCTCCGCGATCGGCGACGACACGGAGTGGACGCCTGGCACCGACACGCAGTCGGCTAACGGCTACTTGAACGAGACGCCAGGCGAGATCACCGGGGCGAAGGCCCTTGGGCCGTCGCTCATCGTCTACAAAGAGAGTGCGATCTACACATTCGAGTACGCCGGACCGCCCACGATATGGAATCCGCGCCTCGTGTCGAGCGATGCTGGCGCGTTGTCGCACGAGGCGATTGTCGACCTCGGGGATGCCCATGCCGTTATGGGCTACGACGACTTCTACATCGTGGACGCATCCGGTGCGCCGCGGAGCATTCCGAACGAGCTGCGACGCTTCATGTTCCACGACAATGGCACCGGCCGCGGCGATCTCGATCGCAACGTCCAGTACGCCGTGTGGGGTCGCTACAAGGGATCGACGGAGGTGGTGTACTGGCACTACCCTTCGATCGAAGCGGCATCGTCCACCCCGCAGGCGTGCGACAGCTACATCGCGTGGCATCGCCAGACGGGTCGCTGGGTGCAGGGCAAGCTCGACGTGGAAGCGGTGGTGCTGCCGGAGATGCCGGGGGCGCTTGGATTCACTTACGGCGACTTTGGGTCGCTGTACGATACGTGGGAGGATCCCGACCAAGTCGCGTATGACTCCTACCTCTTCTCCGGCTCGAGCGATGTGGCGCAGGCGATCATCAAGTCGTCGGACCACGCCTTCTATACGCTGACCGGAGAGCCGGCGGCCGGCGGGTACTTCACGCTCGGTGACCACGGTGATGGGCAGGCGTACTATTTCCATCGGCGTCAGCGCCCGCGGTTCTCGATCTACCCGGCGAACATCGGTGCGAAGATGATCAACACGACGCGCGTCAACCTCGGCGCGTCACTGGGCAGCGAGCAGGACGCGATCTTTCTCGACCGCGATCCCGGCTGGGTGAACTTCCGCGCCAACGCGCGCTTCCACCGCTGGAAGTACGTTATGCCGGTGGGCGATGCCGAGATCGGGGAACTCGACATCGACTACGTGCCGATGGGTACTCGCTGATGATCCGCCGTATCCCACGTCGCCGCTTGCCTGACTGGACACCCGTGCCGCCGAATACGGCGACGGCCGAGCAGTGGATCCATGTGTTCGAGAGCAAGTTCGAGGCGTGGCGGAAGCTGATACACCGGCACCTCGACGAGCAGTTCCGCGACATCCTCGAGCAGGTGAATAGCCAGGTGCAGGGCATCGGCGAGGACATCGTGGCGGCGGCGAGCATCCGGCCGACACACGCCGTGCATCGCGTGTCAGGCTCCGCGGCGATCTCGTCCATCGACCCGCCGAACGCGCAGCGCGGCCTCGACGAGAACTACGACCCGCGGCTGGTGTCGTCGTTTACCGGGCCGGTGATTCTGATCCCCACGTCCGGCTCGTCATGGACGCTCGCGACGGGCGGCAACATCGCATTGGCGGTGACCAGCGTCGACTTCAAGGCGCTGATCGTCGTGTTCGATTCAAACCTTTGGTATCCCAGTTATGCGTAGCGCCGCGAAGAAGAAGCCCACCCTGCGCGTGGTCGAGAAGCACCCGGAGCCGCCGGCCAAGGTCGAGCTCATGCTGCGCGTCGTGCCGCCTGACCAGGCGCCGCACTGGCGCGACGTGGTCGACCGCATGGTGACCGACATCAAGGTGCGGCGGTCGGACGGTACGGTACGGCACTCGGTGTCGTGGACGCCGGAGCACGTCATGCGTGTGCTGGTGGAAGGCCGCGGGCACCTGATCCTGACGTTTCACGGGAAACAGCCGGTGGGTGCCGCGATCGTGTCGCGCGACGGCGACCAGTTCGCCGACCAGCACGACTACCTCGTGTGGATGGCGTGGGCCGAGCCGAGCAACAAGGAGGTCGCGCGTCAGGTGCGCGAGTTCACGCAGGACGGCATCGAGGACTTCGCACGCGCGCGTGGGGCGCGTTGCCTGCGCTGGTACTCGGCGCGCAAGGGATGGCTCAGGACGGCGCCGCAGCTCGGCTACATGCTGACGAGCTACTGCTTCGCGAAGCGTCTGGCGTAATGAGGGGCCGGTAGTGGGAAACGAAAACATCACGCAGATGCAGGATGTGCCCGAATGGGCACGATCCGTAGGCTACGCCGGCCTGCACGAACTGGCGAAGTTGTTCTTCAAGCCCCCCGGGGACGACCCGAACAACTACTGGAAGAACGATCAGCTCGACTTCTCTGGAGGCATGAAGGGCTACAAAGGCCCGGACATGCCGCTCCCGGAGCGGTACAACGAGGTCGAGCAGGGCGCGCGAGACTACATTTTCGACAAGGCAGCATCGGGGCAGCCGCTGCGCAACGCCATGGACCAGAAGCTCATGGATCTTCTGGGACGTGGCGACCCGAATGCCGTCGACACGATGGGCGACCTCGCGGACACGCAGCGCATTTTCAACATGGGCGGCCCGCTGTCGGGGGCGTCGCGATCGGCGGCGTTGTCGGCTGTCACGGGACAGACGCAAGGTGCTGCGAATCAGGCGCTGTACGACGCGATCTTTGGTGCCGGGGCGACCGGCGCGAATCGCTCAGCGACGAGCGCACTGGGCAACGAGCAGGACATCGCGCGCAGCGCGAGCTTCGCGAACTTCCTGGCGCCGAACATGGGTGCAGGGCGGGCGCAGCAGCTCGCGACGATGCAGGGGCAGTACCTCACGCCCGGCTCGAATCCGTTTCTCGACTCGACGGCGGATGCGATGTCGCGCCGGCTGGCGAATGCGTATCGGTACGGCACGGCACCGTCGACCGACGCGGCATTCGCTCGAGCGGGCAGCTACGGCGGCTCGGCGCACCAGCAGACGAAGCAGATGCAGCAGTTCGACTTCGGTCAAAACCTGTCTGACTCGTTGAATCAGCTCTATGGCGCCAACTACGACCGCGAGCGGCAGAACATGCTCAACGCCGGCAGCGAGGCGTTGCAGTTCGGCAACCAGTCGCTCGAGTCCGAAAGGACGCGGCAGTACAACACGCAGTCGCAGCTTCTCCAGCAGGCGCTCGAGGCGGCGCTCAATGAGCGGCAAGGCTGGAGGTCGTCGGTCGAGAATCAGTTGCAGCGCGGTGCGCAGACGGCAGAGGGTCAGGCGGGGCGCGACATCCAGTTGCTCCAGCTCTTCCCGGAGCTCATGCGCAGCCGGTACGACGATGGCGACGTTGGGCGCCTACTCGGCGCCGACAAGCGCAGCATCGAGGATGCGCGCAACCAGACGCGCTACCAGAACGACATGACTCGGTTCGAGTGGCCGATGAGGGTGCTCGACATGATGAGCCAGGGTCTTGCTGGATTCACTGGCGGGCAGACGGTGCAGACGACGCAGAACCCGAACGCCACGTCGAATGCCGCGCGCAACACGGGCCTGGGCTTCATGTCGCTCGGCGCCCTCGGCAAAGCACTAGGGCCTCAAGGCCTAGGCGTGACGGGAGGGTAACTGATGGCCCGCAGCGACTTCCCGATCGACATCGTCGACATGCCGGATAAGCCTGGGCGGCCAATTTTGCCGGGGCGCAGGCTGCCCATCCCCCCCGATCCGATAACTGCACCTCCAGTACGGACACCGTGGGACAAGCGTGGCCAGCCGCCTACTACGCCGGGGCGTCCGCCGCTGAATCCGCCGACGAATCCACCGAAGCCGATCACCGAGCCGCCGGTGCGCACCCCGATCGACCCGCCGCCGGTAGAGGGGCCGGGCGATCCTGGGCCGCCGACCACGCCGACTACGCCGCCGGGCACGGGTGGCGACTTCAGTAAGGGGCAGCCGTATCAGGACGTGACCGGGGCGACGAAGTACGGGCAGCCGTCGTCGTTCTACGGCAGCGATCAGGACTACGACCCGTACTTCGGGCGCAACGTCGGTTCGACAGCCGGGCGCGGCGCGACCAACTACGACCCGCTCAGGATCGGCACGGATGCCTACACTGACCCGAACGCCGACGTATGGTCGATGACCGGCGTCAACTCGGTGTTGGCGCCGGGCGCGAAGGTGCGCCCGCGTTACGGCGTGGTCGGCGGACAGGGCGGCTACGGCTACGGCATGGTCGGGCAGGACTACTCGGGGCCGATCGCGAACGATGCGAGGCCGCTGGTCAAGGATCTGCGCAAGCAGCGCCGGCAGCTCAACAGGACGACGAAGGCAATCAACGGTGGCCCCGGCGTGGTCGACGGACCAGGCGGGTTCGGCGGCAACGCAGCGAACAACGGCGGCGGTAGCGGAGTGGTGAATGGACCGGGCGGATTCGGCCCGGCTGGAGGCGGCATGGACTGGAAGGGACAGCCGACGCAGGCGTCGGGAGCGGGCGGCGGCGATGGTGGCGCCGGGCAGAAGTGGGGTGCGCCGCCGCCCGCGGCGGGGGGCAACACGACGAATCCGACGTTCAACACGCCATCGACTCAGGCTCTTGATGCTGCGCTGCCCGGTGGTGGCGGCGGCCCCGGTGGCGGGGCGCCGGGCGGGTTCTACGAGGCGGGCGTCTACGACACGCCGTGGGGCACATTGGTGCAGGACTCGGGTGGGCAGGGCAATGTCTTCCGTCGTCTCGGTGCCAACGGCGCGGATGACGGAATGCGCTTCCACTACGACCCGCGCGCGGCCGGCACCGATGGGGCCGGGCAGAAGGCCGGTTGGAAGTCGATGACCATCGACGCCATGCGCGGCTACGGCGACTACAACTACGCCAACCCCTACGAGCACGCCGCGGCGGCGGGTGCGCGGAAAACGGAGTGGGAGCGTAGTCCGAGCGGATTCATGCAGGCCAAGGTCGGCACCGGCACCTACCGCTGAAGGAGAGGACGATGGGATTCCTTGATCGAGGCAAGACGCCGCCGGCATCAACGAAGGCGGGGACCGGCAACCGTGGCAAGCCCAACACGGACGGCCCCGGCAACAAGCCGATCGACTACGGGCCGCGCCGGCCGGGGAGTCGGAGTCAGAGGCAGCGGTGGGATCGCCGCGTCGAGGACTACGGCATGAGTCCGTGGTTCGGACGTGGCGGTGAACAGATGCCGTGGAGTGGACCGGAGGTTGAAGGTTCGCACCGCGGGCAGCGGAAGCCGTTCTTCACCCCGGACGCGGGCGACCCTCGCAACGCCGGGTACTGGGTGACGCCGCCGAGTGCGGAGGAGCAGGCTCAGATCGACGCTGCTTCGCGGCAGCGGTACGGCGCGAAGCGCGACCTGCTGTATGGCGACGACGACTACATGGCGGCGAAGAACGCGGGCGACCTGCGCGGGCAGCTTGCTGCGATGCAGGCGTTGCGGTCGCGGATGCAGCAGCAGCGGTTCATCGATCAGGGCGGCAGCGCCGATACCTGGAGGGACCGCCTCAAGACCGAGTGGCCTGTCCCGAAGCCGGCGCCGGGTAAAGGCTCGACGCACAACCCGAACGGCAAGCCGCAGCAGCGAACGGGCGTCAACTACCCAGCTCTGCGCAACGACGTGCAGCCCGGCTGGTACGACCCGCGGCGGGACGACATCCAGAAGCAGGAATTGCCGGATTTTGCCAAGATGATGTTCGAGGGATACGTGCCGACCGAGGACATGCCGCCGGGCATGACCTTCGACATGCCGTCGAACAACATCCTGTCGGCACTGCGCGGGCTCGGCTCGAGCAGCAACTGGAA
>Ga0172362_10002032_pt1 | contig 17546 bp, 12 predicted proteins | sample LakKivs1_kivu2a2_FD_114534 | JGI IMG/M metagenome (GOLD analysis project Ga0172362, IMG submission 114534) | Sediment microbial communities from Lake Kivu, Rwanda - Sediment s1_kivu2a2 | ecosystem: Environmental > Aquatic > Freshwater > Lake > Sediment | place: Rwanda: Western Province, Lake...
GCCTGCTGGCGGATCTCAATGCTTCTCGAGCCAACGGTTCCTACAGCCGCCACATGACTTCCATCATCAAATGTAACCTGTTGATCCTGGACGATTTCGGCTTGCAAGTCTTGCCACCTGCTGCCATCCAGGACCTTTATGAGATCATCTGCGAACGCTATGAACGAGGCTCGATCATGGTCACCTCCAACCGGGCCTTCGAAGAATGGGCGGAGGTCTTCAACAATGATCTGTTGTCATCGGCTGCCTTGGACCGGTTGACTCACCATGCCCACACTCTGGTCATCCAAGGTGAAAGTTACCGGCAAATCTCACGAAGAAAGGAGGCGCTATTAAAAGCAAAAACGGAAAAGATTCCTTAATGTGGTAAACACCAACCCGATCATCACTGGTAAACATGACCCGACTACGCGTGGTAAACATCGCCCGGCTATTGACACCTGTTTTATTATCCATCTTACAAAAGAAGTCGCGGGTTCGAATCCCGACAGGTCCACCTAAGTTTACTTTATTTACACCTAGGGGCGAATGTCTCGGCTTTTCTTATTTTATTTATTGTTAAACAGAGTGTAGTTCATTTCTTGATAAAAGTCGATAGGCACATGTCCCGTGGGGATGGGGATAAATGTCCCACATATCCATGGATTTTAATCCAGTATCTTTATAAAAACGTATAAATCGCAAAAAAAGACATGAAAGGTATATCCATTGGATCGTTTTATATCCGTATAACAAGTAATATCTTTAATACTAATGTTACTTACAACTCACTTTCATTGCGAGGCTATAGGTCACCTTTCCTTGCTTCATGTTGCTGCATATCATGGTACTGATCAGTACGAATATCCACAAATAGTGTGCAAGAAAAGCAGCGAGTTGTATATTGATTTTGCTCGATAGTAGACAAATAGAATTGCCACCTTCTCATTTTTCTTGCATTTTTATCCAATCGTCTAAAGAAGATACGGGTTCGAGTCCCACCAGGTCCCAAAATTACGATGATTTTCCTTGAATTTCAGTTAATGACCTAGATTTTATAATCATTTTTAAATACAACAAGATAACAGCTGGTTATTTTGCATTTTAATAAACTCTTAATCAACTTTGAGAACAATACGAGAACGATGCTGCCTGAATAGTCTATATGCAGAAAATGTGGAAATATTAATAACTATTTTGCCAATTCGTCTGGCTGTTCATTTTTTTGTACGTGACTAAGCGCGGGTTTTTATCCCTCAGGTTCATTATATAAAACCCACTTGTTGGGGTATTTTATAATGCTAACGAATGGTGAGCATCACTCTGAATATATAAATAATTATATTAACTTGACTTTTGATTCTAAGTTCACTATAATGATTTTAATTATTCACACCGAGTTAATAAGTTTTACACCAAGTTAATAACTAATCTGAAAAAATGGCTTTGAGGAATCGATTCTATTCCCATAACATTAGTCTGATATTTCTGATCGAATGGGCATAACTCCAACCATTACCGCCACAGAAATGCGTGGTATCAACCGATCGGCAGTATTGGAGACAATCCGTCTACGAGGGCCGATTGCCCGCATCCAGATTGCCGAATTGCTTCAAATTAGCCTTCCGACAGTCATCCGCGTGGTCGATGAATTGATTGCCGAGAATTTAATCAAGCCCACGGGCAGTAAAGAGTGGAGTGGGGGCAGGAAAAGGCCATTGCTCGAATTTAACAGTGATGGTCACATTATCATTGGGATCGATATGGACGAGACACGCCTATACGGGGCAGTGGTTGATCTCGCCGGCAATATTCTTCATGAAACCTTTTTACCACATCATACTAAGGGGGTTGAATGCTATGACTTCCTAGTCAGAATCATCGACCAATTGCTCGCATTTGCCCGATTGACCGGGAAAAACATCCGGGGGATCGGTGTGGGGGCTCCTGGAATTACATATTATGAAAAAGGCGTTGTTCAATGGGCACCAACTATTGAATGGCGTAATCTGCCTCTGAAAGAAAAATTAGAGGAACGATTCCAAATCCCGGTAGTGCTCGATAACGATGTCAACCTCTCAGCTTTGGGAGAAATGTGGTTTGGTGTTGGACGGGGTTGCACGAACCTAGTCCTGGTAATCGTTGGAAGTGGAATCGGAGCTGGGATCATCATTGACGGCGGGATTTATCGTGGTTCTCATCTGACGGCAGGTGAGATTGGCTTCATGCTGCCAGATCGGAGCTACCTTGGCATCCGGCGTGAAGGATATGGGACTTTGGAATCACTGGCCTCGGTGGTGGGTATTGCAGAGAGGGCACGTCAAAAACTGGCCGGTCAGTCATCTGCAACAGAACTAGCCGCGATTACGGCAGAGGATGTTCTTAATGCCTATCGAAGAAGGGAGGAATGGGCTCTCCCAATCGTAACTGACACAATCGATTATCTGGCCCAAATGATAGCTACTCTATCGGTCTGCTTCGACCCTGACATCATTGTACTCTCCGGAGAAATTGCAAAATCAGCTGACTTTCTAATCCAACCAATACTAAAACGCATCGATGGGATTATTCCAATCTGCCCGAAATTAGTGGTCTCTGAGCTTAATCACCGGGCAGTCGTAATGGGTGCAATCATTGAAATCCTATATAACACCACCGATTATTACCTTGTGCGTAAGTTGAGCTGACGAAAATGCAAGACGCGGACTCCATTAGACAGAGAAATTTAGCTCACTTGCCAATAAAAACCACGGTTAGGCATGATCGAAATTGATTTTTTCTATGTGTGATGATAGACATTTTCGCTAATTCTTTCAAAATAGAATCTGATACCTATTTTTATCAATAACTAGGTTAGTCGTCAAAGACTTAATGTAATTTGAATGATCATTAATCTTATATATACACCGAGAAAAGGAGGTGCCTCAGGAAGAGAATTATGATGCTTAAGATTTCAGATTATATAGAAAATTCAAGCTTCATGAGTATCCAAAGGAGAAGATAAAATGAAACTGACAAAGTTATTGACTATCATTTTGTTGGCTGCAACATTGCTCTCAAGCTGCGGCACAAAAGCTACCTTGGCTCCTACAAATGCTCCTACAACTGCTCCTACCCAGGTTGCCACTGCTCCCGCTAGTAGCTTGGAAGATTGGGCAGCCAAAGTTAAGGCGCAATTCGCGGGCACTGAACTCAAATTGGCAGTAGCTTCGCATCCATCTATTGATGCCTTCAAGAAGATGACGCCTGAATTTGAGAGCCTGACGGGAATTAAGGTAACCTGGGATGTGATGGAGGAGGGACAACTTGCTGACAAACTATTGCTTGAAGCCTCCTCCGGAAAAACTGATTATGACATCATCATGAGTTGCCCTGAATACACCCCCTCCCTCGTCGATGCAAGTTTCGTCGATTCGATAGATGAATACCTTAATGATCCTGCTAAAAGTCCTGCTTGGTTTGCTCCTGAAGATATCGTGCCTGCCTACCGTGATATGCTCTCATTTCAGGGGAAGCATTATGGCATACCCTTTGCTGGTGAAACCGTGTTCCTTTTCTACCGCAATGATATCTTTCAAAAGGACGGACTAACTGTTCCCACCACGATGGATGAATTGAGGGCTACCGCAGCAGCTATCCAGCAGAAAGAGCCAGGCATGGCTGGTATATCCATGCGTGTCCGGTTGGGGTGGGAATTCACTTACATGTGGTCGGTATTTATCTTTCCGTTTGGTGGCCGAATGATCGATCCTGCTACCAACCTACCTGGTTTTGACCTCGCAGGTACCAAGGCATCGCTTGAATACTTTACATTATTAACTCAATACGCACCAAAAGGTATAGAGTCATTCTCATTCCCAGAAGCTTGGGATGCCTTTATGCAGGGGAAAGCAGGTATGATGGTGGAGGCCTCTGCTGGAGCGCCCGAAGTTGAGAATCCAGAAAAATCATTGGTAGCAGGCAAGGTCGGTTATGCGCCCATGCCTAGTGGCCCTGATGGTGCCTATAGTGGCGTATGGGGTTGGGGTTTTGCCTTAACTTCTGGTTCGAAGCAAAAAGACGCTGCCTGGGACCTGATCGTATATTTGACCAGCAAGGCAAAGCAGGCAGAGTATGTCGCCAATGGAGGTATCCCATCTCGTAGCTCGTGGTTACAAGACCCAGCAAACCAGGCCAAGTATCCGTATTACCAGGCTACTCTCGACACCCTCAAACAAGCCGCTGCACTTCAAGCTAAGGGCTTAGGCGTCGTTATCATGGATCCGCGTTGGTCGCAGGTAAGTGAAATCATTGGAACGGAAGGCGCCAAGGTTTTGACAAAAGAAAATACCGTTGACCAGGCATTAAGTAACATGCAATCACAGATTTCGGACATCTGGAAGTAAAGGTAGATAATTATTAGCTCCCTGCTGTGAAGAAAAATCGCGATTGTACCGTATTTTTCTACCCCACAGCAGGGAGCAACTCGAAGCTCGGGTTCCTATTGAATGTGACGTTAGCAGAAATTTATCCTCAGGTAAATTCATGGTCCGCTTCTGGCAACGACATCGCAACCTAATCATCCCATATTCCCTATTGCTACCGGCGTTCTTGGTAGTTTTCATGCTGGCAATTTACACTTGTGTATGGCTGGTGCGCATGAGCCTTGTTGATTGGGCTTTTGGCTCACAATGGAGCAAAGCTCTACCCGCTGGACTGTCCAATTATGTTTGGCTTCTCACCAATGCTGGTACACCATTGTGGAAATCACTCCAGGTGACAGGGATTTATGTGCTTGGTACAGTCTTTATGGAGTTGGTACTTGGCTTTGGACTGGCCTTGTTGCTCAATGGTAAAGTGTTCGGCCGTTCATTTTATACTGCTCTGCTTACGATACCAATAGTAGTTATGCCTGCTATGGTCGGTATGATCTGGCGATTATATTTCTCCTACGACGGTTTGGTTAATTTTCTCATTCAAATTTTGACTCATTTAAAACTTGACTGGTATGGCCCTAACCTGGCCTTGCCAGCTGTAATGATCGTGGATGTATGGGAATGGACACCATTTTTTATTTTAATTTTACTAGCCGGTTTACAATCGTTACCGCATGATCCATATGAAGCTGCACTAGTCGATGGTGCCAATAATTTGCAATTATTCCACTATATCACCCTTCCGTTGATGGCGCCTCTCTTAATAACTGCAACTATTCTGCGCTTAATGGATAGTCTGCGGATCTTTGATGTGATTTTTGTAATGTTTGGAGGTGGGCCAGGGAGCGTCACTCTAACCCTGCCTGTTCTTGTTTACCGAATAACCCTCGTGGCTCGTAACGCGGGCCGGGGTTCAGCCGCTAGTGTGATGTTAATAATACTGATCGTTAGTTTAACCATATTACTGATTCGTCTTTTTAAAAAGGCGAGATTTGAGGCATGAGACAATGTCAACACAAAAGATACAACTAAAGCGTTTGTGGCCAATTGGAATTTCCAACTTATTGGCAGCATTCGCCCTGGTTGCTTTCTTGTTTCCTTATCTATTCATGGTGGCTTCAGCATTCAAGAATCAATTGGATGCTGTAGCCTACCCTCCCGCCTTCTTTTTCAAGCCCACTTTGGAAAACTTCACACAAGTGTTTGGTGACATTAATATCTTGTTTTACTTGAAGAATTCAACCATCGTCGCAACCTTTAGCACCTTATTGACAATAATCATCGCTATACCAGCCACTTACGCATTGGCACGATACCGATTTCCGTTCAAGGAACCCATCGCTTACGGCTTTTTGCTGTTGCAAATGGTGCCTGGTATTTCGGTTGTCTTCGCTTTGTTTAACATTGCCCGAATGATCAACTTATACGATACGTATCTTTTCCTGGTTCTAGTCTACTTATTATGGAATGTACCCTATGCAGTATGGATGCTGCGTGGTTTTGTAGAGTCTATCCCGGTAGACCTGGAAGAAGCTGCCATGGTGGACGGTGCTTCGCGCTTTGGGGCTTTCTTCCGTGTTACCCTGCCTCTCATGGTAGGTGGATTGGCAGCGTCCTCCATTCTCATATTCATTGGAGCATGGAATGAGTTTGCCCTGGCATTTTTTCTAACCTCTACCAATGCCCGGACCATGCCAACAACAATTGCTTTTTTTATGACTCACGCAGGAATTAAATGGGGCCCTATGTTTGCTACCGCGGCGATTGGTACTCTACCTGTGGTCATATTTGCACTGCTCGTCAATAGGTACTTTGTTTCAGCACTTACTTTAGGTGCGGTCAAAGGGTAATAGACAATGTCGCTGCATAATGGCATAAGATGATCTTTATTTTATAAATTAGCACAGAAGGAGCTGGAAATGAGCCTAAAAGCAAATATCGATCAAGTTGTGGAGGACATGCGTGAAGAAATCCTCAGTTTATTACAACGCCTGGTACAGATTCCTACACTGGCGGGCGATGAGGGGCCAGCCCAAGACATTATATGGGAGAAGATGAAATCACTACAAATGGAGATGGATAGGTGGGATCCACCTGATGATGAACTGGCTCGCCACCCCGCTTATGTGCCCGTTGACAAGCCATACAATAACCGTCCGAATGTCGTCGGGAGATACCGAGGTTCAGGTGAAGGGCGATCTTTGATCCTTAATGGTCATGTCGATGTGGTACCTACCGGTCCTGAAGAGCACTGGACATCGTCTCCTTGGAGTGCCAATTTTGTGGACGGTAAAATCTATGGACGTGGATCTGCAGACATGAAAGGAGGCCTGACAAGCGCAATCTTTGCGGTCCAGGCGCTCCAAAAAGCAGGCATCCGATTGAAAGGCGATCTGATTGTGGAAAGCGTCGTGGACGAAGAGACAGGGGGTAATGGGACGCTGGCCTGTATTTTACGTGGATACAAAGCAGAAGGCATGATCTTCGCTGAACCTTCCAGCCTGGGGGCGATCGCGGTATCTAATCGGGGAGCGCAATATTTCCGCATCACAGTTTTCGGTCAGGAGGGCGGCATAGAATATAAACACGATCTGGTGAATCCGATCACGAAGGCGTTCGAACTGTTCCAGGCTGTTGAAGCATACTCCATCATGCGTGAATCGGTCGTTTCGCATCCCCTTTACGATAATCTATATAACACAAAGGTTCCTTTAGGAATTTGTAAGATCCAAGGAGGTGAATGGCCTTCCACTGTACCTTCCCAAGTGGTTTTGGAGGGTTCCATCGAATGTTTACCGGGAGAAGACATCCAGGCAGTCAAAGAGGGATTTAAGAAATATCTTATGGAATGGAATGCCAAGGATCCCTGGTTAAAAGAGCATCCAATTAAGTTAGATTGGTTCGGTCTGTGGTTTGAAGCTGCTGAAATTGCCCCTGACCATCAGTTGCCTGGCATGCTTGCGGATACTGCAGCAGAAGTGACAAGGAATACACCGCTCATCGGTGGTGCCGGTGGATGTGACTTACGCTTACCTATTTTACATGGGAGCACCCCCGCCGTGCTTTTTGGTCCAGCCGGGGGCATGATTCACTCGGTTGACGAGTACGTGGAGTTCGAACAAGTGGTAGCATGCACGAAGATCTTCGCCCGCTTTGCCATGGATTGGTGCGGTACAGAAAAGGAGGCCGCATGAAGGAATGGTGGAAAGAGCCTATAAGAGCAGTAACCCTGGAATTTCCCGCTTCTGATGTAGCGACAATTGATGTATCTGCAATCATCGATGAGACCTACCGCGGCGCAGTCAATACCCTGTGTGTATTTGCTACCGGTTATTACCCCGGTGGGACATCATTTTATCAGAGCAGCATCTGTCCTCATTATCCTGGGCTTGGGCGACGTGACCTTTTAAAAGAGGCAATTATCGCCGCTCATAAAAATGGACAAAAGGTAATCGCTTACATCGCTTCCATTTGGGGTGACCGCGAGCTGTATCAATCCCATCCCGATTGGGCACAGTGTAAGTCGGATGGCTCATTAAATGCCTGGGACGAAGAGCTCAATTCTGTAGCAATGTGCCCTAACAGTCCATACCGTGAATATATTGCCTCTGTGGTGCGGGAGATCAGCGAGAACTATGAGGTGGATGGGTTTTATTTTGATGAACCCAGTTTCCAGTCCTGGTGTTCCTGCAGTCATTGTAAAGCAAAATTTCTTAGAGATACCGGAAATGAGCTACCTATTGTAGAAAACTGGGATGACCCAATTTTCCGCCAATTCATACAATGGCGCTACCATTCGATTTCTTCTTGGCGTCAGGAATTGTATTCCACAGGCAAACGACCTGGCCGTTGTGTATTTTTCCAAGGGGCTTTCCCACTGGGGATGCTTTCCCTTAAACCTATCCGATTTGCGAATTTCGAATTTGTCAATCCGTACGCGCAACGCTTCATGGTGGAGTGGCATGTGCCCACCGCCCACGGCGATGATTTACCAAGAACTGCAGCCATAGGTGACATCATGCATTTTGAGCTATATCGACGTGCGATTCGCGAACCGCTCTGGTGGTACAGTGTGGCACTGCGCTATGGCGTGACGATCGCAAAAGGTAAGCAGATATTAACGTTAAACATGATGGCTCAGACCCCTTTTGATCTATACGGATTGACTACTCGTGAGTTGAATATATCCATCGCCGAAGTGATTGCAAATGGAGGCGCACCGTTGTTTGCGCGTTACTATCCTGATCGAGTGGATCAACAAGCCTGGAATTCCGTATATGGTGAACTGAATCGAATCAAGTCATTGGATCCCTACTTGGTTAACCGTCGAAGTCTAAAATTCGCAGCTTTGTTGTTTTCACGCGATTCGATGGATCGCTTTGATTACACCGCGGCTCGTCCCCCTCACATCGGATGTTTGAAAGGTTTTGCTGCTGCTTTACTGCGCAACCATATATTGTTCGATGTGATTACCGAAGAAGAGCTGTCGAAGCTCGACGATTATAGTGTTTTGATATTACCTAATGCACGTTACCTTACTAGTCAAGCTAAACAGGCAGTTGCTGCTTTCGTCAGGCGTGGCGGTGGGTTGGTGGCGTCGTACGAGAGCGGCTTATTCGATGAAAATGGTGCGCTGACGGCCGATGAAACCCTTGCGGAAGTGTTGGGTATTCGCTACACAGACCAGGATCAACCCTGGCAAGGTTTTGACATTTATATTCGCTTCGAGAATGAATTAGTTCTGCCTGTAACGCATTTGGCTGGAAGGCTAATTCCGAATGGGGGGACACAGAAAGGGGTGGAACTGGCTGGAGCGCACCTCGATGCGTCCATGTTGGGTGGTTCGACAGTCCATTATGGCCCGCTTGGGAATCAATCTGGTCCAGCTGCAGTGACTACTTACGAGTATGGAAAAGGACGAACTGTTTACTTTGCTTTTCCTGTCGGCAACACTTACAAGGAATTTCGAATACCTGCCCATGGTGACTTAATAGCCGCTGCAATACGCTGGGCGGGACAAACACCCCCACCCGTAGAATTGGAAGATGCAGCAATGTCGCTAGAGCTCACAGCTTTTTCGCAGCCAAATGGCCGCCAGATTGTTCACCTGATAAACAGCATTTGGGATGAACCTATTGCTGCGTTGGAAGATATTCCAGCTGCGAGGTCCTGTAAACTTAAAGTTAGGCTTGAAAATCCACCTAAAAAAGTCTTCACCATACCCGGTGGTGAAATTCAGGAATGGTCACATTCCGATGGCTATCTTTCGATCATCACACCACCTATAGATGAGCATATCTCTTATATTATCGAAACTTGAGCATTGAAGGAATTGATAATGATAATCTGGAATTTACCCAAGACGGAGTTAATAACCCTGCGCGAGATTGATGAAAAACGCGCGGTGACCGTAGTATTTAGCGGGCCAGCCTGGGGACTAGTAAAAGATCGTTTACGTCTGAATATGGTTTCGCAGGTGGAAGTAAAAACAGCTACCGAGGATAGCTGGAATGGTTTATTAAACACTGTATTAGGTGAAGCAATATACGCGATTGGGGGAGGGTTGCCGGCGGATGCGTCTAAGTATTTCTCAGCAAAGACCGGGATTCCTTTAACGTGCATTCCCACTGCTCTCTCTGTAGATGCATTTTTCACCTGGGCTTCTGGCATCCGGCGAAATGGTAATGTTGTTTATATAGAAACGAAAACACCTGATTCAGTGGTGATAGATCTGGATGTAGTGGCTGCAGCACCGGCTTCTATCCGGGCAGCAGGTATATGCGATGTGATGTCAATCGCCACTGGCAATTGGGATTGGGAATATGCGGGTAAGTTAGGACTGAACCCTCCAACGATGACCTACCAACCTGAAATTGCTCGCATCGCTAAAGACCTGCTAATTTCAGCACTTGACTGTGCCGATGCAGCTGGGAAAGGTGACCGAGAGGGTCTCAAACAACTGCTTGATTGTCTAGCTCTTGAAGTGCAACTCTGTAATCAGGTTGGTCATGCACGCCCTGAGGAGGGCAGCGAACATTACTTTGCATACTGTGTTGAGAATGAGACTGGCCCCGGCTATCCACATGCTGACTTGCTGGGTCCAGGAATTCTACTAATGAGCTCTTTGCAACAACAACAGGTAGCGCCATTAGAGCGCGCCTTGCAGGCAGCTCATATTCCTTTAGATCGTATTCCAGTAACAAGTATTCGTAAGACGTTAATCACCCTGCCTCAATTTTGCCAACGACATAATTTACCACACGGTCTTGCCCATGACCTAACACCTTCACAAATTGATCAGTTAGATATTGACTCTTTGCTCAGGGATTAAACTTCAAAGAAAGAAGGTTTTAAGAAACATATGACCTTACCAACTGCTGCAATCGCTGGAATGGGATTTATGGGTCGTACCCACTTGCAAGCTTTACGCCGCTTGGGAGTGCCGGTAGCAGGCGCGGTTGGTCTGACCCCAGAAGAGGGCGTAAAATTTGCCAAAGATAACAATTTGGAGCATGTTTATCCTAGCTTCGAGGATCTGGTAAATGATCCTGGTGCACAGGTGGTTCATATATGTACACCGAATTACCTTCACTATCCAATGGCTAAGGCTAGCCTGGAACATGGCAAGCATGTAATCTGTGAAAAACCCCTGGCTGTTAACAGCAACCAGGCAGCAGAATTAATTCGCTTGGCCGAGAAGATGAACCTGGTTGGTGTGGTAAATTACAATTTGCGCTTTTATCCGCTATGTCAGGATGCGTATGCCCGTGTGCATGCAGGTGAAGCCGGCGAAATCTATTTGATACAGGGAGGATACTTGCAAGATTGGCTATATCTACCCAGTGATTGGAATTGGCGACTGCAGCCCGAGGCAGGTGGTGATTTACGTGCTGTAGCTGATATTGGTACTCATTGGATGGATATGATTACATGGATAACCGGTTTAGAAGTTGACGAAGTATTGGCTGACCTCAAGACCTTCTTGCCCATTCGTTATCGTCCTAAAAAAGAAGTCGAGACTTTCGCCAGTAAGTTGAGCAAAGCTGAAGATGTGGAAGCTGTAGAAATACGCACGGAAGACTATGCTTCTATCCTCATAAGATTTAATGGTGGAGCGAGAGCTGCACTCACTGTTTCACAGGTAAGTGCAGGGAGGAAGAACTATTTTTGGTGGAATATCTATGGCTCTAAATCATCACTTGGCTGGAATTCTGAAAATCCAAATCTACTATGGCGTGGTTTCCGAGAGAAGCCTAACGAAATCATCCTCAAGGATCCCTCCTTAATGTTACCCGAAGCTCGTTTCGCATCGGTATTCCCCGGTGGACATAGCGAAGGTTATCCAGATACCTTTTATGTGCTTTTTCAGAATGTGTATAAGGCCATTCAGGCTGGAAAAAGTGTGAGCAAAGGTATGGTTCCAACGTTTACAGATGGCTACAAAGAGTTGCTGTTCTGCGAAGCAATCCAAGAGAGTTCGCGTCAGCGCAGCTGGGTGAAAGTACAACGAAATTAATAAAGATAAGCGTTCATCCTAGAAAAGCTTTTAGAGACAAATAGGAATTTCAAAATAATTCAAAGAGAGGAACTATGGAAAAACTTGCTATTCTTGGTGGTTCACCGGTGAAAAAAGATCCCTTCCCCGCTTGGCCAATGTACGATGAGAGCGAACGTCGGGCATTGATGGATGTGTTGGATAGCCGCGTGTGGTGGCGGACCCCTGGTACTCAAGTTTTGCAATTCGAACAGGAATTTGCCGATTATCACCACGCGAAATATGGCATTGCAGTTACGAACGGTACGGCCGCTATCGAGGTATCGCTGGCTGCGCTCAAGATCGGTCTTGGTGATGAGGTAATCGTACCTGACTTTACATTTGTAGCAACTGCCAGTGCAGTGCTGGCTTCTGGCGCCCTTCCCGTGATGGTCGATGTTGATCCCGGTACCTACTGCATCGACACACAGGCAGCGGAGGCGGCGGTTACTTCCCGAACCAAAGCGATTATTGCCGTTCATATGGCTGGGCATCCGGCCGATTTGGATGCACTGCAGAAGATTTGCCAAAAACATAAGTTGTTCCTTTTGGAAGACAGTGCCCATGCCCATGGTTCTGAATGGAAGGGCCGCAAGGTTGGTGCAATTGGCGATATTGGTACATTCAGCTTCCAGTCCAGCAAGCTGATGACCGCCGGTGAAGGAGGCATGATCATTACTAACAATCCCGAGCTTGAGCGCAATGCGCGCTCAGTTCATGATTGCGGTCGCATGCCAGGAGAGTGGTTTTATTCTCACTTTATCTACGGCTCAAACTACCGGCTAAGCGAGTGGCAGGGAGCAATCCTGCGTTGTCAGCTGAAACGCGCTAACGAGCTATACGCAGTTCGAGCCCACAATGCTGCCTTCCTTGATCGTGAGTTGCCTAAGACCATGGGGATCACACCACAGAAAAAGGATCCGCGCTGTACATGTAACGGCCACTACGCATATATCTTCCATTATGAGAAATCAGAATTTAGCAATCTACCGGTCAAGCGTTTTATTGAAGCATTGGAGGCTGAGGGTATCGAGACCCAGGCAAGTTACCCGCCTTTACACGAATTGGATGTTTTCCAAAGTGGAGAATTTCGTAAACGGCTTTCGAATGAACTAGCCAAGCAAGAATTCCCCTTTATACATACAAGTTTTCCGAATTCTACAAAGGCGGCTTGGGAGACGGTCTGGTTGCCACATCCAGTCCTGCTTGGCAGCGAGCAAGATATGCAACTTGTGATTTCTGCCATCCAGAAGATTCAACAGCATGCAAAAGAATTGTTGTGATTATTGGGGATAAGACTATGAACAGACTGATCCTGGCAATCATTCCTCATGCTGACGATGCTGCTGCGATGTGTGGGGGTACACTGGCCAACTTTGCAGACTTGGGTTGGAAGGTAGTCATCGCACGAATTACCAATGATGACAAGGATAGTATGCGGCTACCCACACGGGCAGAGGCCGAATCTGTCAATACCACCCAATTCAAGCAAGCTGCCCACATTATAGGTGCCAGTGAAACGGTTGATCTGGGCTTTGTTACGGATGTATTGGCCGACACCCCCCTAACGCAGATCCGTGAGCGTATTATCTACCTGTACCGCAAGTACCGTCCTTTCGCTGTGATGTGCTTCGACCCATATGCCATTTTCGAGCCTAACCAGGATCATTTACGAGTAGCGCAGGCGGTGGAGGAAGCTTACTGGGTTTCGAATTTCCACCTGCATCACCCAGAGCATTTCCAGGAAGGCTTGGAACCGCACGCAGTATGTGAGCGATGGTACTTCTCTCGCACCCCATTCCATGTCAATCACGTGGAGGATATCACCAATACGATCCAGCGGAAAATTGATGCCTTATGCGCTCACGATGAAATGATACGCAATACGTTGCACCAGCTGCAACTTCAGCTGCGCACTTGGGGGCGCTGCATGCCTCGCATCGATAAGGCAATTCAAGGCGACTTCAAACCGCTGGTCAATAAATTGGTCCGGTCTGAAGCCCTGTCAACAGCCAAAGAATATGGCTTACCAGAAGGCCACATGGCCGAAGTCTTTCGCATCAATCGCTTTGGTGCCTACGAAGGCTTGATGCAGGCGGAGAGTGTAGCTTTGCCAGGTGAGTCAGAAAGTATGTTTACCCGCCCAGGTTTCGACCCGCAGGTTGCCCTGCAACTTCATAATTAACTAATTAAACACCGTATCAGATGCACTGCGCATAGTAATCTCAAACAAATCATGTTCACTTTCAAATAAGGAGGAAGCAATGGCAATCAATGCAGTACGCAAGGGTTTCTTTGTACGGGATGCCACTGGTTTGGTACGTGAGATGTCCTGGTTCGACACCTTTTTATGTGCCTTTGGTATCCTAAACGTAGGGCTAGGACTGGTGCAAGCCTTTGTCTATGCCCCGTTTGTTTTCCCGGGTGGCAACATCCCCATCGCATTTATTATTGCCATACCAGGAGCGTTTTTCCTAGGTTTATTGAATGCCCTGTTCACAGCAGCCATGCCTCGCTCAGGTGGGGATTACGTATGGGTCAGTCGCTCGATCAGCCCAATATTCGGCTTTGCGGTCAATTTTTTCTTCACCTTCAGCGTGATTGCTGCTGCAGCAGTCAATATCTGGTATTTTGATTCTATCTTCCTAGCTCCCGCTTTGTATGCATTCGGCCTTCATCAGGCAGCCGACTGGATTACTGCCACACCAGCCTCAACATTGTTCCTCGCCATTCCAGCTCTTGTCCTACTTGTGTGGATGTTCTCGCGGGGTCTACAGGCTGTCAAGAAGGTATTGATGGTTCTCTTTGGCCTCAGCATGCTTGGGACACTGCTCTGGCTGGCGCTGATGCTCTTCAATTCTAACGCCTCATTTGTTGGTCGATTCGAGTTATTACAAGGCACTGGTGCTTATAAGAACCTGATCAGTGCTGCGGCATCGGCAGGTTTCACTATCAAACCCGGTACTGGCGGAATTAATACCTTTAACGCCATTATCTATGCATTCCAGATGTATTCCGGTTTCCAGATGATCGGTTACTTCGCAGGAGAGATCAAGCGCGTTAACCGTTCTGCAATGCAATCAATTATGAGCGCCCTTGGTATAGGAGCATTGTTCTTCATAGGTGGAGCATTTTTAGTGATTCGTTACTTCGGCCGTGATTTTGTCAGTGCGCTAGCGTTCTTTAATAACACGGCTCCAGCTGACAGCCATCTACCATTGGGTAATTATCTCTCCAGCATGGTCATCTTCATGACAGGTAACCCACTCCTTAGGGTATTGATATCCCTGGGTTTCGTCGCAACAAGCCTATGGATCCTGCTGCCGCAAATGCTGATTGTTACACGCAATCTTTTCGCCTGGTCCTTCGACCGCCTGATTCCGGAGTGGTTCGCAAAAATCAATGATCGCACGCACTCGCCAGTCAATGCCACCGTCATCACTGCAGTACTGATATTAATCATGCTGGTGATTACTCTAACTACCGCATTCTGGTCTTATCTGGTCAACCTGGCCGGTATAGGAGCTTTAGTCTCCATTGTTGTATGCATAGCGGCAATCATCTTTCCTTACCGTCGCAAAGATATCTTTGAGAAAGCTCCCAAGCTGGTGCAATCAAAGATCCTTGGTCTGCCAGTGCTAACCTGGTCTGGGATTTTCACATTGCTCACCCAACTCGTGGTCGTAGTCATCTGTTTCACTGTACCAGCTATTGGCGGAGCAGTGACATGGATTTCACTATTCTCTAGCTTGAGCGTTTTCTTGTTAGCTTTTCCGCTCTACGCTATTATTTATGCTGTCAACAAGAATCGCGGTCTGGATCCTAGATTGGCATACCAGGAGTTACCTCCAGAATAATCTGAGATCTTTATTGGGGAGGGGCAGGAATCATCCTGCCCCTCCTCAGGAACAGAGGAGAGACTTTTGTCAGGTTTTCACCTATTTTTCGCCACCGACATACACGGATCTGAGACCTGCTTCCGAAAATTTCTCAACGCCGGATTAGCTTACAAGGCGGAGGTCCTAATCATGGGCGGGGATATGACCGGCAAAGTATTGGTTCCCATTGTAGCCGAAGCAGGTCAGAAGTACAGTTTTGAGTGGCTCGGAGCCCCTTACAATCTTGCGGAGGCTGACTTACCCGGTTACGAAAAGCAAATGCGTATGTCTGGCTGCTACCCTTATCGCACTACACCAGAAGAGAAGGTCGAGCTTGAACGGGAACCGCAGAAACTAAAACGCATTTTTGCCAAGGTAATGCGTTCTACAGTAGAGCAATGGCTGGAGGTTGCCGAAGATCGCTTAACCCATGCAGGGATCGAGTGTTTTATTACACCTGGAAACGATGACGTTTTGGAAATTGACGAGGCTTTTAAAACCACCCGCTACGTCCAAGATCCTGAGGGGCAACTTCTTGTGATTAAGGGCGAGTACGAGATGATCGCCTGCGGTTATTCCAACCGCACACCTTGGAACTCTCCACGAGAAATGGATGAAGATACCTTGGGGTCGTATATCCAGGGCATGGCCCAAAAGCTGTCCGATCCACATAAAGCGATCTTCAACTTTCACTGTCCGCCTTTTGACAGTGGTTTGGACACTGCACCGAAAATCGACAGGACTCTCAAGCCAGTCATCGGCTTTACCGGAGTAGAGATGACATCGGTGGGCTCAACCGCAGTGGCGAAGGCTATCCAAGAGTATCAGCCGCTGCTTGGATTGCACGGACACGTCCATGAATCGCGTGCTGCAATCAAAATCGGGAAAACGCTTTGTGTTAACCCGGGCTCCGAGTACAGTGAAGGCATATTGCGAGGCTGCCTGTTATGGCTGGATAAAGGTAAGGTGCGTGATTATATGTTAACCAGCGGGTAAGCGATGACCGAAAAAAACCTGAGACAAGAGGTGGAGAACATCATTGCTGGCGGTGAATCTTCAGGTTTTCGCCTGCGCGCCCTGGGCGGAATTGCAGTGAGCCTCACCTGCCCCTCAGCGGAAATACATTCTCGGCTTAAGCGCGATTACGCTGATATCGATCTTGTCGGCCTGTCTAGCGACGGCTCGCAAATTAAATCCTTTTTCGCCAGGCTGGGATATTCGCCAGATATACGCTTCAATGCCTTGCATGGTCTGTCACGCTTGCTCTACTACTCTCCAGCAGGCAACAGCCATATAGATATCTTTCTTGACCGCTTTCAGATGTGCCATTCCATTGACCTGCGCCGCCGCCTTCTGCAGGGATACCTCACGGTTACCATGGCTGACCTCTTGATAACCAAGTTGCAAATTATAGAAATGAACGAAAAGGATATGCAAGATTGCCTGGCGATCCTTTTAGACCACGAACTGGGTCCGGAGGTCTCGAGCAGGATAGATCAAAATTACATAGCTAGTTTAGCCGCTCGCGATTGGGGTCTTTATACTACTTTAAGTGATAATCTTGGCAAGGTTAAAGAACATCTAGGAGATTTTCTTCTATCGAAAGAGGTCCGCGTCGTAAATCAGCGGATCGAGGGGGTTATAGATGCTATGCAGCTAGCGCCCAAATCATTAGGTTGGCAGGCACGTGCAAAGATTGGACGACGTTTGGAATGGTATGATTTACCGGATGAGGTTAAA
>Ga0172362_10002033_pt1 | contig 17542 bp, 20 predicted proteins | sample LakKivs1_kivu2a2_FD_114534 | JGI IMG/M metagenome (GOLD analysis project Ga0172362, IMG submission 114534) | Sediment microbial communities from Lake Kivu, Rwanda - Sediment s1_kivu2a2 | ecosystem: Environmental > Aquatic > Freshwater > Lake > Sediment | place: Rwanda: Western Province, Lake...
ACATTGTCGTTCAGTTCTAAAAAAGAATTCCCAAATTTTATCTTCGTATTTTTTCAAATTACCTTCTAATAAATAATCTGTTTTATTACCTTGTTTTTGTGTAAAAAGTAAATGAACTAATGTAGTTGTATCCAATTTAATGCTTTTCATGATAATATCATTTCTCATAGGAAATACATTATAAATCATTACTTTATCTTTTTCAACTTCTTTCATCATTCTTATCATACAAGGTAAATAGTCTTGAGGATTACATTGTAAATCATAATATAAACTATCTTTTTGATATTTATCTTTATTTGGTGTTATTGTTTTCTTTATTTCTTTTATCCAATTATGATATTTTATATCTGATTTATATTCAGTAGTTATTTCAAGTATATCAGTTTTTATTTTTCTTAATTGTCTACAAAATTTATTAATTAATTCTTTTTGTTTTTCTTCATCTTTATTTTCTTCTTTTATTTTTATTATTGTTTCTTTCTTTTTCCAAACAATATTAACATATCTTTCAATATATTCAACATAATGTAATTTAATATTATTTTCATACATTGTTATTGTTCCAATTGTTAAATAATCTAAAACTGTATTAAGATGTGTATAATCTAAATCTGTATCCTTAATGAGTGGTTTATAATCAGAATTATAAAAAGTCGTTAATTTATCTTTTAGTTCTTTAATCTCTTTTTTAGGTGGTCTTCCTGATGCACTTTCATTACATAAAATTTTCATACAAGAATTAACAAATACTTTATCTATTTCGGGTAATTTATTATTTTTTTCAAAGTAATCTAATAAATAAAGTTTCATAAACATTAATGTATTGATTACAATTTTATTACACTTAATAACAGCATCAGTAATTTTAGGTAAATTGATATCTGGATTTTTAAGAACATGTTTAAGTGGTATCTTAACACATTTGAAATAATCAGAAGATTTGTCTGGTGGTTTGTTTTTCTTTTCTTCTATAGCACTCATAATATTATTCTATAGTTATATATCTTTATATATATTTTAATTTCAAAAAATAAACGCAAAAATTTATAATAATTTATTTTATCTTTAATATTATAATTTATTTTATCTTTAATATTATATAATGGATTATAAAGATAAATATATAAAATATAAGACAAAGTATTTGGAATTAAAAAATATGGATATGAATAATCAAATTGGTGGTAATAATGATATTATTATTATTGGGGGGTACCAAGAAAAAAAAAACAAATTAAAAAATGTTCAATAGATGATACAGATAAAGTTTTATTTGGAGACGGTGGAAGTTCTGCAATAGTAGTTATTACAAAAGATAAAAAAGTGTATAAAATATTTACTCTATATAATTTTACCCCAGACATTGAATTAGATAAACAAATAAAAGACCAAAATGAAAGAGTAAATAATGAAATAAAAATATATGAATTATTAACTAAAAATATTATAAATAAAAATATATCTAATCATATTGTAAAATACATAAATTCAAATGATTGTAATAATGCAAAATTATTATTTAAAAAATGTCCAAAATCTTATGTTGAATTTATGAAATTAGCAGAAGACCAAAAGACAAAAATGTGTAATCAACTATTTAGAGGTCATCCTCATAATAAGCTAAATGATGAATATAAAGTTGTTGAAATAGAATACTGTAATTATTCTTGTGCTGATTTTATAAGAGATATTAGTAAATTACCAGAAATTGATATGGAAAAATATCTTGACATATTCTTTTTTCAAATCATTCATACTATTTTGTCTATTCAAAAAGAATTTCCAAATTTTACACATAATGATTTATTTATGAGAAATATTTTGGGTTTAAGAGAAAAAGATAATCAAAATTATTATACATATACATTTAATAATAATACTTATTATGTACCTCAAAAAAAATTCTTTCCAAAAATAAATGATTTTGGTTTAACAAATCTTAATGATGAATATAAAGATGTTAAATTATATAAATCAGAATATAAAGATATATATAATATAATATTTGATGTTTATAATGGTGGTAATTTGGGTGCAACAAGTTTGTGTGAACTTTGCAAAGATAATCCAGATAAATTAAAATTTTTAAAATTATATTTTTCAAACTATTTTAATGTTGATATTATTGATGAATATAAAACAAAATCAAAAAAACAAATGGATTGGGATTGGTCAAATATTTTGGATGATGGATTTGCAAAATCAATTGAAATGAAAAAACCTACAGAATTATTAAATGAATATTTTTATAATATTTTTGGAAAAATAAATGAAAATATATCACAATAATTCAAAAATATATTTCTTTGTTCTAATATCTTCTTTACCATCTTGTTTTATTCTATGATCATAACTATTTAATTTATATTTACTTTTTGTTAATTGTCTTATAATTGATAAATATGGTCTTTTTGCTTTTGTTGGTTCTGATGCTCCTATGATAGTTGAGAAACTATAATATTTTCTTATTTCTGGTATTAGTTCTAATATATTATCTTGCTTTGTTTTGTCATTATCAAGATTATATAAAATAATGCTATTTTCATTATCTAATTCTAATATATTAATAATTTTATCTACTAATTCATTTTGTTCTTTTTTATATAAAATACTTTTAAGTTTCATAATATATGATTATATTATGAAATTTTTATATAATTTAATCCTTGTAATTTTTTGGTTTTCTTTTCAATGTTGAATCTTTTTTAACATAATCTTTATATGCATCTTTATTATAGGCATTTTCAAAGTAATTCTTATAGTTTTCTTTTTTAACCTGTTTAATTGCATTTTTAATTTCAACAACTAATTCATCATATTTCAATACTTTTTTATTTAATCTTAAATAATGTTTTATTTGATTAAAGTATTGCTCGATTGGATTCAATTGTGGATTATAAGGAATCAAATATAAATATTTATTACCACTATTTATAATTGCTTGTTTTACATATTCATTATTATGACTACCAGCATTATCAAAAATAATTAAATGATTTTTATATTTATTAAATATATTTGCCTCTAAAAATTCTACAAATCTTTCTTTAGTCATACCCCCTTCTTTGTATAATGTTGCACCTACACACTTTGAATTAGAAATAGCACATAATAAAGTAAATTTTCTAAAAACATAATTATCATCAGTTTTTACAACACATCTTTTACCAAGAGGACACTTTGAATAAACTGGCAATAATGAAGGTTGTATAGATGTTTCATCAAGGCATATTATTTTATCTAATGAATATTTTGATACTTCTTTATAAAATATTTTTAATTCTTTTTTAATATCTGTTGGTTTTCCATATCTTTCTTTTGGGTAATGTTCGTGTCTTGTTCTTTTTCTTGTAATATTGTTATCTCTTATTACTTGTCCTAAGTGTTGAGGTGTAATATCAAATTCTTTATATTTCTTTTTAATTATTTTATGTAATTCTTCCATTGTTATTTGTTCATTTTCTTTTAATTTTTGTATAGCATATTTAACCTGTTCTTTGGTTATTTTGTAAGATACTGGTTTTCTATTAAGTCTTTTAATCTCTTCCAACTCTTCATATCTTTCAATCCATCTTTTCAAACTTCTTTCAGAACACTTAAATATTTCGCAAGTTTTAGTATAATTAGTATTATTTTCTAAATAATATTTAACCGCAGTAATTTTATAATCTTCACTTTTATGTTTAGACATTTAATATATAATTATGTATATATATTAAAAAATCGGCATTTTAAATCTTCAAGGGTGTAAATGCTTTAGATAAATTAAATAAAGTATATGAATCAAATGAAATAACACAAAATCTAGAACAACTAAAAAACGTAATATCTAAATTTATAGCTGATAAAGATTTTGATACAAAATCAGTTGTTTCAAATTGGAATGATCCTGCTTCAATGTTAAAAAAAAGTTTTTATACTCAAACAAATTCTGTATGGACTTCCAATAGATTAGAAATATTATTTGGATATATTACAGAAATATCTAATTCTGATTTGGATGAAACAACATCAATTTTAATATTATCATTAAATACGTTTATGAATTATATTGATTTATTGGTATGTGGATTAATTACAGACTTGCATTTATTAAAATAATATAAAAATTGAATTTATAAAAATAAGATTAGGATTGTTATGTATATATATATTATAATTATAAAGAAATGGAATCAAAATTAGATATTATTGAAGAAATTGAATTCTTAAGACGTAATAAAAAAAATTTTTCAAATATGGATGAATATTATAATAAAATAACTAAGCTATATGATAAGTTATCTTTACGTATTCAAAAAATAGATGAACAAATTGAAAATATTGATAAACAAAAAGAAAAAAATAATAATAACCTTAATAATAAAAATGAAAATAATGGTAAACAATTAGATATTGATAATTGTATTAATTCAGATGATTTATATGATATATTAAAAAATTACTCTGATTCAATGGATGATTTTTTAAAAATTAAAAATATTGAAAAATTGTCAAATATTTTTCATTTGTTTGATTTGTATTTAATTGAAAATAATAAAAAAGAAGATACCAATAAAATTTATAATGTTCAAACATCACCAATATTAGGCAATTATAATAAACTTATAATCATAAGTAAAATAAAATTATTATTACATTTATGTGAAATTTCAATCGGATATAAAAATAAATCAATAATTACATTAATTATTTTTAATGAACTAATGTCAAATTATCAATTTGTTTTAGATCATCCTAAATTTCAAGATACTGTCAAAGCTAAATTAATATATTTAGTAGAAAATGATATTAATAAAATTAATGAAATTATAAATAGATATAATTTAGACAATAATTTATTAACCAAATGGAAACAAAATTTTAATTGTAATTAGTTGATTACAAATTTTATTTAATAAATTATTAAATTGATGATTCTTGTATAATTTTGTCAAAAGAAGTAAACATTTTTTCTTTTTGTTGTGCTATTTTAACAAGATATTCATCTGCTGTTTCATATGGAATTTTATATCCAAAAACACTAACCCACCTAACAATTTCAACAGTTCTTTCCGATTCTCCCAATGCCTTATGTGAATCATATCTAATGGCTCTCCCGATAATTTGATTAATTTTACTTTCATTCCAATGTGGTTCCATTATATGAATAGAACGGGTATTTTTAAGGTCTAAACTTTCAGAACCTGCAGATGTTATTAATAGCACATCAGTTTGTCTTTGGTTATATTTATCTATTATTTTATTTCTTTTTTCTTCTGTTTGTTCTCCAAAATATAATGAATAAGAAACTTTATTTTTATCCAAATGTACTGTTAGTGGTAATATCCCATTTGCCAAATAATTCGAATATACTATAATTGGTTTAGGGGCTTTAGCTATATATTCCCATATTGCCAAAATTTTCGGAAAATCTGGTGAATTAGATAATGTGTTGGAAAGTTGACGTGTCACATTAAGAAAATTATTTACTTTCCTTTTGTCTAGGATAGAATAATCAATATGTTGAATATTATCTAGGGAAAGAATTTTTTTTAAATAATGTCTATATTCTGATATTTGTGCATTTGACATATCTACTTTGTTATAGATGGTGATTGATTTAGGATAATGAATTGAATCTTGTGATTTTTTAAAATAACTTATAGTTCCTTCTATTCTTTCTTTTAGGGTTTCAACTGATCCAGGTGCTTCATATAAATCATCCCAAAAGAAAAATTTAAATTCTTTATTGGTTTCGGGAAGAACTTCATCTCTTTTAATTATATTTACCAGAACAGATAAATCAGTAAGAGAATTATAAAAAATTGTTCCTGTTAGCAAAACTATTTTTTGTGCTTTAGCACATTCGGTTATAAGAATAGATTGTAATTTAGTTCCGGTTCTTAAATGATGAGCTTCATCAATTATAACTGAATACGAACTCAAATCTAAATTTCCATCCATTATTGACTTTATAACTTTTTGATAAGTTAGAATTTCTATTCGGGATGTATCTAGACCCATTTTTTTTATATCATCCTGAAAATTCTTTCTTGAAGCTTTTGTTGAAATAATAATAATTGGGAATTTGAATTGATAAACCATTGCTAAAGATGTTATTGTTTTACCAGAACCCATAGAATGATATAATATTAATCCATTATGTTTTCTCATCCATTCAACACATTTAATTTGATGGGGAAATAAATTTATATTATAATTATTTTTACTCATTGGTAAATTACTATTTAATATAATTTATATGTGATATTAAATAAAAAATGAAAAATAAATATTATATTTTAATATCTAATAATTATAATTTATGAATATACATACAATTGATATTATAAATAATTATAAATTTAATGTTAAAAAAAATAAAATTAGTTTGATAAATAGAAATATAAAAGGATTGCTTGAACTGGATTTAGATTTATTTGGTAATGATGTGAAAATAATAGATTGTTCATTTAATCAAATAAATAAATTAAAATTACCAAATAGTTTATTAGAATTAAATTGTAGTTCAAACAAGTTGAAATATTTAGATTGTTTACCTGACACACTTACAAGTTTATATTGTACTAATAATTTATTAACAAAATTAAACTCTTTACCATCTAATTTAAAAATACTAGCATGTGCACAAAATAAAATTACTAAATTAAATAATTTACCAATTGGTTTGGAATTTTTAGATTGTAGTAGTAATGATATTTTTGAATTAGATAATTTACCTACAAGTTTAAAAATTTTAAATTGTTATAATAATTATTTATCATTATTAAATGATTTGCCATATGGTTTAATTGAATTAGATTGTCACAAAAATCAAATAAAAGAATTAAATTGTTTGCCAAAAAGTTTAGAAAAATTATATTGTTATGACAATTTATCAATAAATAATATATTAGACTTACCAAAAAAACTTAACATAATTTATTATGAACATCCGTGATTTATAAAAATTTGATATTTTTAAATAATATATTATAATTATATGTTAAAAATTATGTATTAAAAAATATAATGTATTAACAAATATAATCTATTAACAAATATGGAAGAGAAAACTACATATCAATTATTTTGGTTAAAATCAAAATCTACCAAATCAAAATTAAAAATTTCAAATTCAAAAATAAATGGAATTTTAGATTTATCAGAATTTACTAATTTATTGAGTTTAGATTGTCATTCAAATAAAATTAGTAAAATAATTAATTTACCAGATTGTTTAATTTATTTAAATTGTTCTCACAATCTAATTACAAATTTGGATAATTTACCTTGTAGTTTGATTGAACTCTATTGTTCTTATAATAATATTATATCAATAACAAATCTGCCATACAAACTAAATTCATTAGACTGTTCACATAATAATTTGGATAATTTAGATTTTTTGCCAGAACAAATAATTCAAATAAATTGTTCTAACAATAAAATTAGTAAACTTGAAGACTTACCTTTTGGATTAAAAAAATTAAATTGTTCTAATAATTTATTAACCAGTCTAAATAATTTACCACAAAATTTAAAAATGTTAGATTGTTCAAACAATAACATTGAATATTTTTATGAGTTTCCTAAAAAATTAAACAAAATGAAAATAAATTTATGCTTAGTAAAAAATTATGAAGACATTCTAAGTAAATATCCTAATGTACATTTTGAACAATTAAATTATTCAGATTTTTTTGTCTTGTACAAAAATTAACTAATTTATAAATCATATATAAGATGCATTAAATTAAACAAGTAATTTATATATAAAAATTAAAAAAATTGATTTTTGTCTGTAATAATTTATTTAATAACTTATACAACAATTATTTACATGAATCAAATTGATAAAAAAACATTAGAACAAATTCCGGCTAATTCGGAATATATTAACTTATCAAGAAAAGATTTATCTGAACTCATTGATTTGAAAAGATTTAATAAGATTAAAAAGTTATATATTTTTACTAATAGTATAAGTCAAATTATAAATTTAAAAAATACATGTGAAGAAATAAATTGCTCAACAAATCAAATAAAAAATTTAAACCAGTTATCAAAAGAATTAAAAATTTTAATTTGTTCATACAATTACATATTAAATTTAGATAATTTACCCTTTGGTATAAAAAAATTAGATTGTTCATACAATCAAATTGAAAATTTAGATTATTTACCGGATGGAATAGAAGAGATAAATTGTACAGGTAATCATATTGAAAATATTAATAATTTACCGTCAAGTTTAAAAATTTTATATTGTGGTAGTAATATTATTAGTGATTTATCAAATTTACCAATTAATTTGATAAGATTAAATTGTCAATTTAATCCCGTTGATTATTTACATAATTTACCTAAAACATTGAAACATATTAAAGTTAATGCTAATCAAATTATAAATAAACATAAATACATCAATAATATCGATTTTGTTATACACAAAACGTGATAAAAAATTGATTTTTTAATAAAAAATATTAATTTACATACAATTAAATAATATGGATAATCAAATAATAAATATAAGTGAAGAAATTTATTCAAGTGATAAATTTTGGAATGGTATTTTTAGGTCAATTTGTGATTCATATAAAATTGAATATGTTACAAATAAAGGTAAAAAATATATGAATTTTTCAAATACTTGGTATGATGCATCTAAATTAAGAGAAAAATTTACTAATTCTGGAATAAAAATTGCTCATAAAGATTATAAATGTGATGGTTATTGGTCAGATGAATGTGATTGTAAATCAAAGATAAATAAGAGAAAAGTTAATTCAGACGAAATAAAATATGTTTTTGGTGGTAAATTTAAGTTTGATCAAGAAAGATGGGATGAAGAATATGAAGATGAAGATGAAGATGAAGATGAAGATGAAAATGAAGAGTTAAAAAATAACATTAAAAAAATATTATTAGATATTGAGGAAAAAAACACACAATATTCAATTTCAGATATTAAATTTGTATTTGATAAGAAAATACAAATAAATAATGAAGCGGTAATAAATAAAGATCATAGAGGTTCAGACCATATGATTATTAAATTACCTTTTGAAAAAAAAGTAATATTAAATAATCAATTTACATTGGAAGATTTGATAGTGGCAAATACAAATGTAAAATCTCATAAATTTGATTATTGGTATGAATTATTTTGTAGAACTAAATGTGTGGTTAATAACGATATTATTAATATAAATTTAATAATTGATCATGGAAGTTAATTTATTTATAAGTAATTTATTTATAAGTAATTTATAAATAATTTAATGATAGTTAATTCTTAAATATTCCAAACACAAGGATTACAATTAGCGACATAATTTGAATAATTATATTCGGATGAATTATAAAATTTAATCGATTTGTATAATCCTGATTTTAAATTATATGTAATATTTGATTCCAAATTAGCACATACATTATTATAAGGAGAAGGATTTGGCTGTGTTACATCTGGATAATTATATTGATTTGTTAATTGAGAACAGGGTAGAAGAGAAATAATATTATATTTAAAATATAAAATAATAGCATCACAACAACCACATTTTTTAGCTTTAATCATATTAGCATAAAAACTATGTAATGAATTATCACATTTAGTAATTGATATAACAAAATTACCATTTTTTTGATAAATAATGTTTTTTTTAAATTCTTCCCATGCATCTTCTTTAGATGTTGATATTGCTAAACTTGAACTAACAAAATGTTCTTTTTTTAACTTAAAAATACAGACTTTGTATTGGGAATTATTAGTACATTTATTACAAGGTACAATTGTTCCAGGTACATTTGGATTATAATTATTTACACAATTTTGACACCAAGAATTTACATATTTACAAGATTTGTCTTTTTTTATATATGTTCTAACTGAATTAAATATAAACCCAACCGCATTTAAACATTCACTCATATTATTTTTATATATATAATCGAATTATATATTATTTTTATATTGGAGATTAAAAATATTATTTGATGTACTTTGGAAATTGTTTGAAATATTATTCAGTAAGTAATATTCTATTGATGATATTGATATATAATATTCTTTTGGATTTATATTTTTACACATAGTGATTGAGGAATAAATAGTATCAAAATTTTTATTGTGTAATTTCATCAAAAACATTATACCAATAAACATTGAATTATCGATTCCTGTTTCATCAACTAAAATAATTTTAAATCCCGAAACATAACAATTGTAAATAAAATCAAGTAAATTAATTATATCATTTATCATTAGGTATAATGGTTTATTAAAATTAGTATTAATAACATTTTGATATGTTAAAAAATTATTTAATTGAACTGAACAATTTATAACATATGAAAAAATAGCAAAATTAAAATTTTCAATTTCATTTATGGCACAAATATATATTTGGTCAAATAGACAAAACATCTATTATATAATAGTATATATTATTTATTTATTTTTTATTCAAATAAAATATTTTAAATAAATAACAACATAATTAATTATTAAAAACATAAAATGGAATTGATAATGGAAAAATTTAAAAATGATTTTATAGATAATTTAAATTTGGTTGGGGAAGAATACAAATTATTAAAAACTAAAATTTCAAATTTAAGTGAACAAAATACAAATTTGGAACAGGAAAATACAAAACTAAAAAATACAATTGATGAATTAAATAGAGAAAAAAAATTAAAATCTTCAAGTACACTTTGGGAATCTTTAAATTCTAAAGTTATAGAAAAAGATAGTATTATTGAACAACTTAAAAAGGAAATTGAATTTTATAAAAGGGCTGGAACAAAAAATTCGACAAATATTACAGATAAATATCAATCAAATTTATCAAATTCAAATTCAAGTTCAAGTTTATCAAAACCCAATAATTCAAACACAACAGCTGAACCAAATTTAAATAATCAAATTGATTTGGTACCTGATGAAAAGAAACAAGAAATAATTACCGAAGATAATATTGATATAAATAATAATACTATTATTAATAATGAAAATATTGATAATAATGATAATAGAGAAAAACTTATTTTAGATACATCTGATTTGAATTTAAAAAAGAGTAAAGATAAGACAAAAGATAAATCAAAAGATAAATCTGAAAAAAAAAAAAAGAAAAAAATAGTAGAAGATACTGATTTAGATGATTTAGAAAAAGAATTAGCAGGTCTAAATTAATTTATTTTTTTTTATTTTTTCTTATTTTTCTTGTTCTTATTGTTTTTTTCAAATATTTTGTCTTTGAAAACATCATATTTAATTGTGGATATTGTTGGATAAGTAGAATCAAATTTTTTTTTGTGTTTTTTTATTTTTTGTTTTGTATTTTTTTTTTGATGTACAGAACTTGAATTAGATTTAGAATCAGATTCAGAATCAGAATCAGAATCAGAATCAGACTCTGAATAGTGACCAGAATCATAATTTGATTCAGAATCAGACGAACTTGGTTTCATAATATTTTTGTGTTTTATGTTTTCTTTTTTATCGGAACGAATTGTCATATCAGGATCTTCAAAATTAAATAATTTTATATCGGGATATAACAAGTAAATAGGAGGAAATATATTTCCAAATATCTTAATTAAAAATTTTATGAATTTAAATATTAATCTTCCTATAAATTTACTATATTCCATATAAATAAAACTAACTAATAATAATGTCATAATACCTCCAATTAAATTCATAGAAGTTAATGATATTAATATTACATTTTTTGCTAATCTTCTTGAATTTGTTTCAACACAATTATTTTGTAAAATTAAAAGAGAAATAACCAATGAATCAATCAACATAAAACAATAAAACAAACTTAACAATAAATTAGACCAAAACCAACTTGCTAATACAAATAATATTAAGCAAAAAGATTTATTTGAATGTATAGTTTTAACAAAATTAATTATGTTATTAGAATAATTATTTTGGCTAAAATACCCAATACAAAAATTAAACACTATATCCCATTTTTTATCAAAGCTGTTAAATAACTTAAAATTTGATAAAAAATTATTATTTTGTTGATTTTGTTGATTTTGATGAATATTATTTTTTTTGTGTGTCATTAAGATTTAATATAATTATATATTAAAATTATAAAATAAAAAATGTAATATTTTTTATATAAAAAAATATCACTATAAGACAATATAATTATTATTAATGCCAGAAGGTCCTGAAATATTATATTGGTCAGTATTATTAAAAAAAAAATTAGCTTTAAAATATAAATTTGATGAAATTAAATCATTTACAGATAAACCGATTGTAGTTCCAAAAGATTGGGAAGGAAATGTTTTGGATACTGGTTCTAAAGGGAAATTGTTATGGTTAGTTGTATCATCAACTGATAAAGATAAAAAATATTATATGCATATTCATTATGGAATAACAGGTTGGTTAACATTTGAAAAACCGGAATCATATGTAAAATTTGAATTTATTTTATCAAATTTAAAAACATCCAAACAAATAAATTTATATATGGAAGACAAAAGAAGATTTAGCAAAATTGCTATTTATACTGAACAACAACATATTAAAATTATTTCTAAATTAGGAGTAAATGTATTTGATAGTGATTTTACTTTGGATTATTTTAGTAACATCATTAATAACAAAGATACTTTGGTAGCACCTTTATTATTAAAACAAGAAATTTTTAGTGGAATTGGAAATTATATTAAAAATGAAGTAATGTATATGGGTAAATTAAAGGCAAAGATTAAAACATCAGAATTAAATGATATTCAAATCGGGGAATTATACAATAATATTTTATTTGTTGCATATTCAAACCTTATAGAAATGCTTAAAGATGCCAATATACAAAAATATCTTGATAAATCTAAATTAACACATATGCCAAAAAAATTAGAAATACCATATGAATACAAAATATATGGAAGAGAAACTACATCTGATGGAAAAAAAGTATTTAAAATTAAAGTTGGTGGTAGAGATTCATACTGTACAAAAGAATTATGTTAAAAAAATTGATTTAGTAAATATATATATGAATATTTATTTTCTAAAATTAAAATGTTAAATGATATAAATTTTAATCGATATAATAGTAATAATAATATTGTAAAAAATATGTCACTGATAACATTCAATAGTAAATCAGAAGGTATTGATGTACTAACAAAATATTTTAGAAAATTTAAAATTCCAGAATTAAAATATTATTTGGAAAATAACGATAAATTATCAATTCCAAATTTTTTAGAAACAAATGTATATGAACCAGAAGATGTTGAAGTGAAAAAATTATTATTATCCCATTTAAAAATTGTTTTAAAAAAAATATTTTATATTAGAACCGAATTAAATCTTATTTCCAACCCAATCAGAATATCTTTTGTATCTGATTCAGTTTATTGGGATAATATATTTGTTATTAAAAATAACATATTTGTTAAATTAAAATATTTATTGAATGTATTTGAATTGATTGAATATAACCAATATAAAAATATTTCAGATGTGTATATAGATTCGGATGAAATTTATGATATTGAATTATTAAAAAGAATATCAAAATGTGTTTATTCAATTTTACAAAATTTAAATCAAAATGAATGGGTCGATTTTATCACAACAAAATTTGGTTGTGTTATTGTGCCGATATCGAATGTAGTTTTTAAAAATAAATATAATATTTTATCTGAACCAAATGTTGAATCAATGTGGGATAACATTGTGGTATATTGGTTAGATTCTGATAATATTTATGGAACTTTTAATTCAATTTATTCAACTGATAATTCTTTTAGTCCCTATTGGGAACAAAAAATAATTAAATTATCATATTCAAGTAAAAATGATACATATACGGAAATAGATTGTGTTGATATTGAAAAATATAAAACTAAATCAAAATCATTCATTTCAAACATAATTTCTAATCCATTTGATTTAAAATCAATCCAAATAACAAATACGATTATTCATAATAACTAAAATTAAAATGCATTTTAATTCAATTAAATATTTTTATGTTTGGGTAATCTTTTTTTAATTTATCAATAAATTCATAATTAGAATTTATTTTTAAAATTCTTAATGATTTTGGTAAATTCTCAATTGGAAAATTATAATTATGTGGATATGATATATCAATCAAATCATTTGGTAAATTTGTTAAATTATATTTATAATAATTTTCTGATTCAGTATTATTTGTAGAGGATGAATGTAAAAATTTATCAAATCCAAACCCATAAAAATATAAATATCTTAATTTGGAAGGAAAAACTTTTATATTTAGATTATAGTTGTCTGACAACTTTAAATACTCAACCCCAGTAGGTAAATTATTTAATTCTTTAGAATAATTTATTCCAAGAGTAATTTTTTTTACAGAAATTGGTAAATTAGATAAGTCTGAATCAAATAAGCTTTGAGGATAAAATTCAAGTTCTTCTAAACTCTCGGGAAAATATTCTAAACTTTTTGTGAAATTATTTCCAAATAATATTTTTTTTATATTACACCCATTTACAAAAAAATGGGACACTTTTTAAATAAAACAACTATAAATACTTATTTATAGTTAATTTCATGTTTTTTATGTTTATCAGAATTTTTATGATTTTCAAATAAACCTTTTGAAAATGTACCAAAATCACATAAATCACAATAATATTTAAATTCTTTTTTTCGTTGTTCTTTATTTGAATGTTCATTTAACATATGTTGTTTAAATGTCGTTTTATTTTTTGTTTCGTATTCACATTTACAGCATTTATATGGACCACCATAATCTGACCTTAGTTTTCTTTTGCCTGTTTTATGTTTTTCAGTTTCCGTATGTTTTAACCATCTTGAATTTTCATTACATTTAAAATTGCATTCATTGCAAATATATCTAAATTCTTGAATTTCCATTATATTAAGTATATAGATATTATTTTTAAATATTTTATAAAAATATAAATATTGACTTTTAATTTTTGTAGAAAAATATATAGAATAATTTTTATTTTTTATATAAATTAAAATATTTAAAAATTTATTTTCTATTATAATAATATAATGAATTTGAAAAAACCCCCTGACAAAATTGTTTCTGTTAAATGTCCATTAAAACTCATATTAAAAGATGATAAATATAAACCTTTTTTGTTTGATGCTTGTTTTAGAACTAACCAAATTGTTATACATACTTATCAATTTTTAAAATTATGGATTTTACATAAATATCACAATAATAAAGAAATACCCGAAATCACAAAAGATACAATTAGAATGGCTTTTAAGGCATTTGTTAAGGAAGGGAGAGGTCCTAAACCTAAAGGTAATAACTTAAATCAATTAAATGAATTTATTAAATTTTATGATGAACATTATAAAAACTTAGGTCTACCTAATAAATTAAATGGTGCTTATTTATCACAAATTCTTAATAATATGGCTACTGATATGAAAACTAATATTGATAATAACATTAAATTACATTTTTTTAAATATGTAAATAGATTTGTTAATTCATCCTTTAAAAAAGTAAATAGTCAATTAGTTGAAAAAGCAGAACAAGGAAAGAAAGCAGAATTAAGAAAAGAATTAAGTAAAGATGTATATGAGATTAAACAAGACTTATTGAACAATACTTTAAAATCAAATGAAAAGTATCATAAATGGATAAAAACCCATAAAGATAATATATTTCCTAAAGAATTTAAAAATTCTTATGAATTTGATATACAAGCTAATCCACAAAATTACATTAAGGCAATGATTTATATGTGTGAACAAATTGAAAAAGAAGGAACTAAATTATTTCAATTCTTTCCATTAAGAACAGATATTACAATAAAACATATTCAAGTAGATACAAAAAGTTTGATTGAAATATTTATAAGAGATGATAAAAATGATTTATTGAATGATATAGAAGGAAACAAAAATAAAATTTGGAATTTAATTTTTAAACTAGATAACTCTGTTTTTAAACAAAAAAATTTTACATTTGATTATGTTATAAATACAGATTGTTATACAGCATCTATAAAAATGTTAAATAAAAATAATGTTGAAAGTGAAAAAATAAAGAAAACTAATATGAAAAATAAAAGGAATGAAAATGCAAAATTAACAAAAGACATGAATGAAGAAGAAAAAGAAAAGTTTAAAAAGAATGAAGAATTAAAAAAGAAAAACAAAGAAACTGAATTTAAATTAAAATTAAAAGAAAAGAAGGATAAAGAAAAAGAACAATTTAAAAAATTACCGAAAGAGGAACAGAAGAAATTAAAAGATAAACAAAAGGAAGAAATTAAAAAACAAAAATTAGAAAGTGGAGAAGAATGTCAATACATAGATGATTTAAATGATGCTCAATTAAAAGAATTAGATAAAAATAACTTCATTGTCGTTGATATTGGAATTCGAGTTCCTATTTATATGAAAAATAAAAAAGGAATAAGATTTAGATATTCCAATAGAAAACATGCAAATAGAATTAGAAGATTTAAGTATCAAAAAATCATTAAAAAACATAAGGATGCTAATAATATTACACCTGTTGAAAATGAACTTTCAAATTATAATTCTAAATCAGTTAATTTTAATAAATTTAAAGATTTTATTTTAAACAAAAATAGAGTTAATAATTTATTATTTGAAAAATACAATAATGAACTATTTAGAAAATATAAATGGTATGGATTTTTAAACAGAAAAAAAGCGGATGCTAAATTAATTAGAGAAATTAAAAGAAAGTTTGGTGAAGATAGTATTATAGTTTTTGGAGACGCGAGTCTTAAGGGAAATTGTAAAAAAGGAAATATTAGTACTCCAAGTACAAGGTTAAAAAAACTATTAAAAGAAAATTTTAAAATGTATAACATTGATGAATTTAGAACATCAAAATTACATTATAAAACAGAAGAAGTTTGTGATAATCTTTATCATATGGATAATAACAAAGATAAAACAAAAAGAAAAGAAAGAAAGATACATGCAGTCTTAACATTTAAGATGGAAAAAAAGCAGAGTGGGTGTATCAACCGTGATGAAAACGCGGTAAATAATATGATAAAAATAGTAAATCATCAAATAAAATATAAAGAACGGCCCTTAAAATATAGAAGGGATTACGATTTAATAAAAGGTTCCAACCCAACAGATATAACATTAAATAAACCAAAGATACAAAGTAAAATAAAAAAGGGTCAAGTGGAACAACTAGTTCTTAAATGAACGCAATTACATTTATAATAAGAAAAAATGGCACTCAAAAGTGTCCCATTTTTTTGTAAATGGGTGTAATAGGGAAGTCTTTTATTTCTTGATTAAATATTGAATCAGAATCAAAAATAATGATATTTATACTAGGTGGTAATATACTAATATCTTGATTAAATAATTTACCAAAGAATATTGTATCATACTTATTAATTATTTCTATGTAATCATTTAATGGTTCATTAAAGTAATCTGTAAATATTATTAAATTATTTCTACAAATAAAATAATTATTGTTTATTGTCATTATGTAATAAATATACTTTCTTTTTTTTA
>Ga0172362_10002035_pt1 | contig 17531 bp, 11 predicted proteins | sample LakKivs1_kivu2a2_FD_114534 | JGI IMG/M metagenome (GOLD analysis project Ga0172362, IMG submission 114534) | Sediment microbial communities from Lake Kivu, Rwanda - Sediment s1_kivu2a2 | ecosystem: Environmental > Aquatic > Freshwater > Lake > Sediment | place: Rwanda: Western Province, Lake...
CCTGCTGAATACACTTATGCGGGTGGAAGAAGAAATCCAGCGCCTTGGCCGATGCTCAACGGGAAAGACGTTTCCTGGTATAAGAACACGGCCTCTGCCCATGATTATTTCTGCGGAAGCGCAGGCGATTACAACGGAGCCTATAATTACCAAAGAGACAACGGCACCGTCCACTATGCTTTGCGATACGAAAGCCCGGGTAAAAAATTCTGGACTTGGGGCACAGCCCCCAGCGGTGCAATCTGGGAAAAGCTGCTTACTGACGAAGATGGACAGTATATCGAGATCCAAGCCGGAAGGCTTCTCACTCAAGGTGACACCTGGATTTTTGACCCCCATCTTGTCGAGCAGTGGGACGAATGGTGGTATCCGGTGAAGAAAATGCAGGGTTTTATCAAGGCAAACCCAGATGCGGCGATAAACTTTGAAAGGAGAGAGAAAGGAATTTGGATTGCCATCAATACCACCAGAGTATTCGAGAATGCTGAACTCAAGCTTTTTTGCGGAGAGAAGAAAATATTTTCAGAAAGGCTGAACATTTCTCCCCAGGGCTTTTATGGAAAGGAAGTTGAGCTTGAGAATGGCTCGCAGCCCTACAAGCTTGAATTCCTGACGGGAAACGGACAGAAAATCATAGACTACTCCACAGAAAAACCGAGAGTTTCTCCCCCTGAACTTCAACCGGATTTTCAAGAGACGGAGACTGAGTCGGCCGAGATAAGTTTTCTCAAGGGTTATTATTCTCTCAAGCACTGGGATAAAGAGGGTGCGATAAACCAATTCAGAAAAGCGATTGAAGTTGATCCTGGGTTGACTCCGGCCTTGAAGTGGCTGGGCATTCTCTATTATCAGGCAGGGAGAATGAAAGAGGCTCTTGAGCTTTTTGAGAAAGTGCTCCAAAGAGATGAAGATGACCATACGGCACGATATTACCGTGCTCTGGCCAAGATAAATCTCGGGATTTTGGAACGGACCAAAGAAGACCTTTATCTAGTTTCAAGAAGGGCGGCTTACAGGCATGTCGCACCTTATGTGCTGGCAGCTTTAGCGCTTGACGAAAAGGATTATCAAGGAGCAAGGGATTTATTGAAGAGGTCGCTCAGAAACAACGCTGATGATCTGAAAGCTGGAGTGATGCTGGCCGCTGTCGAGAGGCATCTCGGCAACAGGAATGAGGCAGGAAGGCTTATCGAAGAAATTTTAGAAGAAAATCCCATCGACCCTCTTGCCTTGTTGGAGAAGAAGCTTCTCCTCGGGCGCAGCGAGCTTGAAATCTTAGGGTCTGATCCTGAGTGCTATTTAGAAGTGGCTTCAGACTATTCTGAGATGAGCCTTATCGAGGACGCGGTTGCCGTCCTTGCGGCCTATTTCGAAAACGCCGGCGCAAGAGACTATCCTCTCCTTTACTACTCTCTCGGCTATTTGAACGATAAACTCGGACAAAAAGAGGAAGCCGAGAAAAACTTCAAAAAAGCGGCTGACTGCAGCCCGGATTTTGTCTTTCCCTTCAGAACGGAGACAGAGAGGATACTCGGCCTGGCTTTAAAGCATAATGCCTCTGACTGGAAGGCTCTTTATTATCTTGGAAACCTGCTTACGGCTAAGCTGAGATGGGAGGAAGGGTTTGAGTGCTTCAAAAAAGCTGCAGAATTTTCGCCAAAATTTTCCGTGCTCTACAGAAATCTCGGCGAAATATACTGGAGGAAATTTGAAGACTATGGAATGGCGGAGAAAATGTATGAGAAAGCCATCTCCTGCGCTCAGGATGATTATCGCCTTTATGTTGCACTTGATGAACTCTATGCCATGAACAGAGAACAGCCTCAAAGGGATAAGCTTTTTAGAGGAGCCCCGGAAAAGGTTAAAAAGAACCTCAATTATATCCTGAAGAGGGCAGAGTATTATCTGGACGGCGGGCAATACGACAAAACTCTGAAGATTTTGGAGGAGAATTCTTTCCTTCCCTGGGAAGGCTGGACTGGCGCCAGAGAGATTTATGTTTTAGCCTGTTTGAAAAGAGCCTACTCCTTGATGGAGGAAAGAAAGTATGAAAAGGCGAAAAAAGACTTGTTTTCGGCCATGGAATATCCTGAAAACCTTGGGACAGGGAAACCTCCTGACCCGGTCTTCAGCCGAGAATATTTTTTTATCGGGCTATGCTACGAACGAATGGGAGATAAGAAAATTGCAGAAGGCTATTTCAAGAAAGTCGAGAGAATACAAATAGCTTCTCTTTCCGAGCATTCCTATTACCGGGCACTGGCCTTGAAGAAACTCGGCAGAGATAAGGAATCAGTAGAGCTTCTCCTGAAAATAAAGTCAGCCTGCGAAGCCCTGATCGAGCGCAGCAAAAGCCCCTTTTATTTTCTCTTGGCCGCAAGAGCCTGCGCCGCTCTCGGGGAAAAGAGCCGAGCAGAAGAATACCTGCAGAATGCCATCGCCAAAGACCCCTCAGCGAGACAGGTGTCGCTCTTTATTTCTGAAAGACGCCTCCTGGAGATGTGAATTCCTCATTGACATCATTTTTTGTTTCCTATAAATTAGGCAAGAGTCGGAGGAATGGATAGAAAGCTTTAATTTTTTATGTAGAGAGTTGAGAGAGAAATGAATCAGAGTCCTGGCGAGAGAAAGACGCCGAGAGTCAGCACGTTGAAAATGGGGAATGACCTGGCCGAATTGGATAAGATAAGAGATTTTTTAAAAATAAATCTTGGCGGGCTTGATATCTCAGATAAAGACTATTTTAAGATTGAGCTTTCTCTGTTGGAGATATGCATCAATATTATCAGATATGCATACCCTCATGAACAGGGTGAGATTTTGCTCAAGAGTTGGCTGAATGATGAAAAGATTTTTTTTGAGATAAGGGACAACGGAATTCCTTTTGACCCAAGGATATTAAAAAAACCTGATATTAAAGAAATCATCAAGAGCGAAAAAAAAGGCGGATTTGGGGTTTTCCTTTCTCGCACGTTCATGGATGGATTTGATTACAAGAGAGAGAACAATCAGAACGTTCTCACCATCTATAAGAACATCAAAGTCAGCGCAACTTCTAACCAATCCACTTAAGGCTTTTAATTGACCGTATGATTTTGATAAGATATAAATTGAAGAGACGAAAATAAGCAAATATCAGTTAAGAGGGAACGATCATTAAGGCTCGAACCCAGATTCTAGAATAATTTTTTGGATGAACTGTTAAATCTTGTTTTTGTCCTGGCATAAAGGAGCTAAGCGAATGAGGATCATTGAGCTCGATTATCCAATTTATTCATTAGACAACAAATTGCTTCTTCCAGCGGGCTCTAAACTAACGTCCAAGGCTCTGGGTGAATTAATAGAAAAAAATAAAGGCAAGTCATATAGGTTGATTCCTTTTTTGAAGCACGGCACTATTGACCGTGACCTGCGACACCTGCTCAGTGAGCCTCCTTATGATTTAATTTTTGGAAGGCAAGAAAGGGCATTTGCCTTTAGCCTGTTGAAGAAAATCAATTTCATTGCGCCCGTTTTGGAATTCCTCGACTATTTTGAAGAGCACGACTTTTATACTTACCGCCACACTCTCATGGTCTTTGCCCTGTCAGCAATCTTGGCTCAGGACCTGCTTGGAAAATCCGAAGACTGGATTTTGGAAGCCATGGCCGGGACAGTACATGATTTCGGCAAAATATGCGTTCCCCTTAAAATATTGAAAAAGAGCAACCCCCTGACAAGGACAAACTGGAGAATTCTCGAGCACCATACCTTAGCCGGATTTGTGCTGCTGAGTTGCTTCCATCAAGATTATCGGAGTTTCGGCGCAAGGGTAGCCAAAGAACACCATGAGCGGAGAGATGGATCTGGATATCCTCTTGGTATCTCGTTGAGAGATAGTTTGATAGAGATTATTGCGGCCTGCGACGTTTATGATGCTCTGCTTTCGCCAAGGCCTTATCGGCCCACTGCTTATGATAATAGGACAGCCTTGGAGGAGATAACCGGGATGATTCAGAAGGGCAAATTGAGCCGGAAAGTGGTCAAGGTTTTGATCTCTCATAATCGAAAGGATAAACCTTATTTCCGGGAATGCAGGATATCCTTGGAGAAAAGAGGTGTGCCCCCCAAGGACAGCTTATATGGTGTTGTTATCGATGGAGAGCCAGAGAAAGCCGAAGGCAAAGATAATAATAGCCCTGGCGGTTAGCAGAGCGAAAATCCTTCGTTAATTTAGCGCCGTTGGCATCTCCAGCGTCAAATCAAATAAGAAGCTGAAAAACGCTCTCCTTCACCCCCTAAATTTTCACAGACAGGATAGGCAAGAGCCTCTATCTTTTTAATAAAGAATCAGGGATGATGAAATATTGAATTTGAGTCTTAGGTTGTCGATTGTGTTATAATAGCCGAAAAATTTTGAAGGAGATGTCCATGGAGAAGGCATTGACGCTTAATGGAAGAAGCTGGCTGCGGTTTTTGAGCTTTATTGCCGGAATGGGCATGGTCCTTGGTTCTGTTTTAACCATCCAGCACTTCTTCAATGCCAATTTTCCGGAGACTCTATTCAAAGGCTCTTTTTGCGACATCAGCCCCTTTTTCAACTGCGAAAGCTCTGCCTATTCCTCGATTTCGCATTTCAAAGGAGTTCCCCTCGGTTATTTTGGGCTGATATTGGGTGCGCTGGTCATCTTAGGAACGCTTTTCCCCTCCGCTGCTTTCGAACAGACCAACAAATCTTTGTCCCTTCTCAACGCCCTGGGAGTTATCGTCCTCTTTGTTTATTCTGTTTTTTTCTTGAAAAGCCTTTGCCTTCTCTGCTGCGGCTATTATCTGTTTTCTCTTTTCAGCCTATTTCTTTTCTGGAAATATGGCCTGGCCGGCAAAAGACATGGATGGCTGGGGACAATCCAGGCTTTTCTTGTCCCTTCGCTCAAGTACTTAATCATTTTTGCCCTTATCACCGTCATCGGGGCCTACGGGTTCCATCTCTTCTATGAGGCCAAAGAGGATGCTCAGCTGGGTGGAGTGGCGACCCGGGTCGTTAAAGAATACTACGGTTTGGCTGAAGTCAAGAATCCAAGCCTCATTTCCCCCTTCTGGACGGCTAAGGCCACAGAGCGATTCGAAGATGCTCCTATCCGGATAATTGCCTATGCTGACTTGCTTTGCCCTGACTGCTGGTATTTAAACGAGCAGCTGAAAAAGCTGAAAAGGGAGTATCAAGGAAAGATGAATATCGCCTTTCAATTTTTTCCACTCGAAGCCAAGTGCAACACCGTGGTTGAAAAAAGTCTTCATCCCGGCGCCTGCGACCTTTCTTTCCTGGCAGCTTACGACCCGGCCAAGTTCAATCAGATTCACGACGAAATCTTTGCCAATTTCGCCAAAGCCAAGAGCCCTGAATGGCGCCTGCAGCTTGCGAAAAAATACGGGGTCGAAGCGGCGCTCAACGATCAGAAGACCAAGAACCTGGTGCAGCAGATTATCAATACCGGAGCGGAATACGAAAAAACATCAGAGAAATACTCCCACGGTATACGCTCCACACCGACGATGATTATCAACAACCGGATGGTCATCGGAACTTTGCCTTATGCGCAGCTTAAGGCCATTTTTGAGTCGCTTCTCACAGCAGAGGAAAGAAGCGGCGAGCGAAAGTTTATGGAGAACTGGGTTGATTACCGGCCGCGCTACAAGAGGCCGAAAAAATAATTCTGAGGCCTACTTTGTCCGCCTTAGTTCATTTATTGACGTTTGTCGTCGCCTGGTGATATATTTTCAAGCCATGTGATCGGCGTAGATTTCAAGGCTATCAAAAAAATTTTATCAAGATGACAGGCGTTAAAAGAGCAATAACTGTCGAATGAGTGCTAATAGAGAACGGTTGGGAAGTTGAAAGACCCAATATTTTTCTGGGCTAGACTGCTTACCGCGGCTTTAAGGAGACTCTTCTCTTTCCTCATTCCCGGAGGACTTCTTCTCCTCATAGCCTTTCTCCTCCACCGTCTGTTCCTGGTGCAAAGGCTGCCTTGGCTTGTCGGCATCTACCCTTATGCTGTTTGGGCTGCGGGCGTTTTAGTCGCCTGGCGCTTTAATCGAAGCCAGCTTTTTTTTGTCATTCTCATCCTGGCTGCTGCTGACAGAACGCTTTTCTATCTTGGGTCCGGTCAACCCGGAAAAGGGGCTGCGGTCGCTATTGCTCATGATGTTATTTCTCTTCTGCTTCCTTTGAATCTTTTTCTGATATCGATGATGAGGGAGCAGAAGTTTTTAGATGTGCGCAATTTGTGGCGGCTGTGCCTAGTTGCTTTTGAGGCCATCGTCGTCGCCTTGATTTGTGTTTACAAGCCTTGGAACTTGGGGTCTATCTTGAAATACCAGGTCATTAAGGCGCCTCTCTTCAAAGCGCTTCCCATGCCCCAGCCAGCTTTTTTTGCTTTTGGATTGGTCTTTCTCATCCTTGCCATTCGCTATTTGGGGAGTCGCAGCGCAATAGAATGCGGCTTCATTTGGGTTCTTTTCTTATCATTTTTTGCTCTGAACACAACAAAAACTCCCGCAGCTTTGACGATATATTTCGCCACCGCAGGGTTGACGCTGGTTATTTCTATCATTGAGACCTCTCTCGGCCTGGCGTATCAGGACGAATTAACAGGCTTGCCGACACGCCGTGCTTTTGACGAAATGCTTGCCAAGCTCGGGAGTCGCTACACCATAGCCATGATTGACGTCGATTTTTTCAAGAAGTTCAATGACCGCTACGGCCACCAAGTTGGCGACCAGGTTCTGCGTTTGATCGCTTCCAAACTTGAGCAGTCAACAGGTGGAGGCAAGGCCTATCGCTATGGCGGAGAAGAGTTTGCCATGATTTTCCCCGGAAAGGATGTTAACGAGTCTCTTTCTCATCTGGAAGCTGTGAGACAAACTGTCGAAGAGTCAAAATTCATCATCCGCAGCAAGGAGCGCCGGAGTCAAAGAGCGAAAGCCATAAAAAAGTTTATGGAATCCCGCTCTCAAGAGGCGGTCACCATTAGCATCGGCATTGCTGACGACGGAGATGGTTCTTCCCGTCCGGAGGATGTTATTAAGGCGGCAGACCAGGCTCTTTATCAGGCTAAAAGAGAGGGACGGAACAGGATCTCCAGATGAAAGACATTCGCTGTATGGCTGCGGATAATTCTCTGCTGTTCAGGCAGATGATGAAATACGATAAGAGGATAAAGCGGGCTGCTAATATAAAACCTTGTCCTCACCTTTTTCCTTTATCATCTCCTCGATTTCTTTTAAGAGCAGGTTTTTGCGCACAAGGACGGCTTTGATCTCTTTATCTTCCAGATAGAGCCCGGCAGCATTTTTGATGCTGTCAAAGGTCAAGGCTTTGATTTTTTCGACAAAAACACGCGGCAGTCTTCTAAAAGGCTTATTTCCTGTTATGCCGTTTTGGCCGAACATGAGCTGCTTTGTAAATTTTTCGGAAGAACGAAAGGCGCGGGAATGGTCGATGAGAATCGTCCGCCAGTCTTTGGTATAGAGGATATTCTGTTGAGTCCTGTCCTCATTACCGATCAAGCTGTCAAAGGCCCTGGCAATGTATTTCATTTTTTCCCAGCCATCTGCGGCATCTTTAGGAATATCGATATTTTTATCCATCCTTTCCAGGTCGCTCATTTCCTTCGTCACCCAGAACTGAAGCGCGCCTTTTTTTCCGTTGAACTCTCTCTCGACTGTGGGAGGGATCATGTTCAATCCCAGAAGCTTGTCCATCTGGTAAGCTGCTATTTCATACTGCCATCCTTCGAGATAGCCTAATTGAATCCCGTGGGGATTCTTCCACGCGGCCTGGCTTTCCACATCTCCTTTTTTAAGATAAAGCTTATATGGCTTTGTCACCCCCTCTCCGATTTCTTTGGAGCCTGTGATCTCTGCAGTCTTGAGGAATTCCTCCCACTGCGCTCTTTCGGCAATTTCAGAAGGAGTGAATTGTCCGCTGACCCATGAGCCTTGAGTCACGAGAAGAAAAGCAGCTATCAGCAGAAATATTTTTCTTTTCATCTTATTTTCTCCTTGTTTCATTCATACCCGAGGCATTTTTGGCGGTAATATAACTTCATTTTTTAAGAAAATCAAATGGAGGAAATAAAGATAAAATTCCTAAAAAGTCTGTGCTGCCCCCGTGATAGCCATTTTTGCCTTGAGCTTTTTGTATTCCCTGATAACCAGAATGCACAGGAAAATCCAGATCAGGACAACTACGACATTTAATTTGGCAAAGCTCTGGAGCGGGAATCCCAAGAGTTTAAACCCTATAAAAACAGTCAGGGCAGAGAGGGCATCTCCCCCTCTATAGAAAAAGGTGTCGGCCGCGGCTTTGGCTTTGTATTTTTCTTCTCTTGAGGTTATGAGGAATAAGGCGCCCTTGGTCGTGTTCATGATCGAATAATCTGTGCCGTTTTCCATGCCTTTGACCCACTTGATCAGGACAAGAGAAGCAACGCCAAAGGTGATGGAACTGTATCCTCCGAGTGCAATAATAGGTAAGAACAGGAGGGCTCCTGAGACTCCGACCCATTTGAAGATGCGGGAAACAAGAAAGAGCTGAAGAATCAAGGCCACAAGAGAGGCGATAAATTGGTAGTCTGCAGAGAGCTTACCCACAAATTGTTCAACATTAAGTCCGGCTGTTGTGCCCATCTGCACAGCTTTTTTCGCAGTCTGCGTCAAGGCGTCTGACCAGATGTACTCGCCCGTGGCGTTGACGAAATTCAGGGAAAGGATAACAAAGGCATAGAAAAGAAGATATTGGCTCTTGAAGATGAGGCGGAAGCCACCCACTTTCTTGAGGGGTTGTTCTTTCATTTTTTCTTCTTGAGTTATTTCTTTTTCGACGTGCTCGGATTTCCCATGGATTAGTTTGATTTCCCTCTTATGAATAATAAGAGTCATCAGAATGCAGACGCCTAAGAGCCCTGCGGTGATCAGCATCATCTTATAGGCAAAATCCTTGCCCAGTGGCTCAATAATCAAATTTGCAATCTTTGCTCCAAATAACGCCCCTGATGTTTGTCCGAAAGCAACGAGGGGGAATAAACGCTTACCAGCTTCATCTGTATAGATATCATTAGCGAAGCCCCAGAATTGAGCGACGATAAAAATATTGAAGATGCCGGTCCAAATGAAGAAGATGATACCTATAGTTCCCATAGGCATGCCGAAGAGATGGAATATGTAGAAAATACCCAGGTTAGAAATAAAAAAAAGCGTCACCCAGGTGATAAGAAGATGGCGGGGAAATTTGGAAGCCAGATAGCTGAAAGCTTTGATCACAAAGATGAGCAATATGGCTTGAGCCCCAGCGAGGTAGCTCTTTGTCTGGGGGTCCTTGCCGACAAGAATCAGGACTTCCCGGACGGGCTTGATGAGGTAGTAAGCCATAAGCAGAAGAAAGACGTTGAGTGTCAAGAGAAGAGCTGTCGGCACTTCGCCAGGGTGGACTTCGGTGAAGATTCTGAGAATTTTGTAGGCAATTCCCTCCCTTTTTTCTTGATTATTCATTTCCCTCCCCTTTTTTTGTCTTTTAAGGTTTTTTGATGAGTTTCTTTTATTTTTTTCAAATTAGCCGAGCCCTAATCTGACCGAAATAAATCAAAGATATTCATTTCAGCTTGAAACTCTTAAAGTTAGGAGCAATATATTGAAATTGGAATGGGTTGTCAACTTGAAGCTGGTTTGTTCATTATTTTCCACCGTTCCTGTGTAAAAGCTTGTTGAAAAATAGGGGGATTTTATTCTTAACGGATTGATTGAATTAAAATTATGGGATATTGCACAAGTTTCGGTCGATTTTTTTTGAACTTTTTTTTGGCATCAATCGAAAAAGTCAATGCCCCTTATTGACAGAGGTTGATTTCCATGAGCTTTATTGCCTGGTCGCTAGCCGGGTGGCCTGAATATCTTTCAGGAGAAGAGAACGGCTTCCTCGCCTTTTTCCTTGATGAGCTGCTTTATTTTGTTGATGATGGCCTTTTTTCGTTCGAGCAGAGCCTTGATTTCCTCATTATTGAGGTAAGGCTTGAGCTTGGCTGTAACCTCATTATCGTCTAATTTCATCAGGTTCAGGTAGAGTTTCCTTGAGCAGCGGGTAATTGGGCAGTCCGGGATTAGTTCCAGGCGGGGAGCAAAAGCCTCAGAAAAGTCAACAATCCAGACTTTCCAGTCTTCCTTATCCATGATTAGGATGTCGCCCAAGTCCTTCTGTCCGCATAGAGAAAGAGAGTAAACCAAATTCTCAAAAACTTTTATATCTTCCAGAGCATTCTCAAAGGCCTTGGGGTCCGGGGGCTCAATTTTTTTTAGTCTTCTTTCTCTTTCGCTTAAAGAGGCCTCAAGAAATATCATTAGAGACCCTTTTTCGCCCTCTATTTCTCTTTCCACAGTGGCTGGAACCCTATTGAGGTCGAGGAGCTTATCAAGCTCGTAAGCAGCGATTCCGTATTTATAGCTATCTGCAGGAGTGATTGGTCTAGTGCGGTCGGTAAGCTTGAAAAACCCTCGGCGTTTAATTTTTCCATCATCAAGGCTGACAATATAAGCGTCTGTTCTTCCTCCCCCCGGTTTCTTATAAGAGCTAACCTTGGCAGTTTTTAGGAAAGTTTCAAGCTCCTGTCGTTTCATGCTTTCTTGGTCTGTTGTTAAGGCTTTGCAGTAAATCCAAACGCAAAAAATAAAGCAGGTAAAAAAGATGATAACCAGAGTTATTTTAATTTTCATTGTTCCCCCCTATAAAAAATTCCCGTTGTTAGTGCACCTCTTAAGATATAATCAATGAATTCAAGAAGCTGACGGGCTCTTGACGCCATCCCTTCTTGGAGATATCTTGCCTGCTCAATGGCCCCTGTGTTTTCTTCATTGAAATCAAAGGGCCAGACTGAAAATTTGATATCGTTCCCAGTCTCCTCGATAATTAGCGCCGTCTCGCGGCCCCCTCTGTAGATTTTTGAGTTGATTCCAGTGTCGATGACCCAGATTCTTCCCTCAAATCGGTTCATTTCATCTTTGCTCTTAATGATATGCGTCGTATGGGCTAAGATCATGTATTTAATCCCAAGTTTTTGAAAAATCTTATCGACTTCCGGTTTCAAGTCTTCCTCTTTTATTCCATTTAAAGCTAATGCCCGGTACCAAAGCGGCCCGTTTCGATCATAAACAACCTGGAGGTCTTCTATGGGATTTTCCTTGATAAAGCTATTTAGCTCCAAGCGCATCCTGTTATTTATGTCTTCAAGCTTCCAGTTCGAGAACCTATCGCTGATTCCTCCGTGGACGAAGATAATATCATCGATCTTAATCACCGCATTGTGTTGGACGAGCCACTTACCGTATTTCTCTCTGAAATTTCTTATATATTCTATTCGCGCTGAGTCTTGCCGGTCGGCCTTGGCTTGACTCCAGACTCTCTCCCAATAATTCCTCAATCTTTGCTCTAAAGGATAGTCCAGCCTGCTTCCTTTAGGGGGTTTTTGTGCGTAATCTTTTCTGATTTTTCTTTCTCGCCTTTCCTTATAGCTTTCAGGGAGAAAAGAGAGAAATTGGTTCAGAGTTACGTAATTCTCATACTCCCATGCTATGCCTGTGATATTCATTTCTTCATGGTTTCCAAGAAGGAAGTGGACCTTGCCCCCAGTCTGCTCAGCTTCTGTCTCGAGCCTCCTTAAAAGGTCAAGGATATCCTTGGCATGGTCCCCCCTGTCCATGACATCCCCAATCTGAACGAGATGAGTTTTTCCGCCGGTCCAATGGAGGTTCTGATCGACCAATCCTGTTCCTTTCAGGATATCCACAAAGCTGTTATAATCACCGTGCAAATCTCCGACAGCGACAATTTTCTGGATGCCAGTCCATTCACACTGGATGTTAGAAGAATAAAGAGGGGAGAGGGGGGCTAAGGCAAAAAAAACTAAAATGAGCCAGATTCTTCTGATGGGCTGAGCAAAGAGCCTCTTTTTCATGGCGTTTTATTAAAATCCTCTTGAAAAGTCTCTTATAAATTCTACTATATAATTTGGTTTTGGGAAATAGGGGTGACGATAATGTCGAGATTCCTGGTCGAGATGACTTTTTATTAAAAAATGTTATACAATCTTTTGACATAAATTTTTTTCTATGATATAAGTCCTCTAACGTCAGGGTAATTTTTAAGGGTTTCTTTTTTATGAGTGCCTGAAGATCATTGACCTTGGATGGCTGGAGGCCGAGAGAGATATGATTGAGAAGGAGAGAGAAAAAGAAAGAAGAAAGTCTCCAAGAGTTCCTGTAAAAGCTCGTGTTCAACTCTGGAAGAATGATAGAATTGAGAAAAGAGCAAAAGGCTGGATCAAAAACATCAATCTTGAAGGGATGTGTATTGAAACGGCGCTTGATTCTTCTCGAGGTGCGGATTTGATTTTTAGCCTCGATTTGCCTCAGAAGCTTAAAGCAAATATCTATGGAAAAATTATCTGGCAGAAAAAAGAGAATAAGAACTTCAGGTATGGGATAGAGTTTACAGAACTTGACATCGCCGAGAAGCCAAAACTCTATCAATTTGTCCTTGTTACGCTTTTTCTCAGTGAACACAAGTAGATTTCCTTTCTCGTTTTAGTCAGCTGCTCCTGCACAGGACATAACTCGCTTTTTTTCAATTGGATAGATATTGGATTTGACTTTAAATTCCTCTTTTGATAAAAGCTATTAAGTGGCGGAAAGAAGCCTTTGCCAGTCAAAGATAAGCCAATACCATCAAATCCAAGATAGGAAGGGATGAGATGAAAATAAGCACAAGAGAGAAAGAAGATGTCTTGATATTTGATATTGAAGGGGAAATCAGGAGGTCGGACATTTCCGACGTCACTCTTCATCAGCTCGTTAAAGACCAATTGGACTCTGGCAAGAGAAATATCCTCCTTAATTTTCAGAATGTAGAGTTCATCGATAGCTTCGGAGTTGGAGAGATATTAGCCAGTTATATTTCCACTCATAATTTGGGAGGCAAGCTGAAAATCGCCAAGATATCGAAGAAACTCTACCTGGTCTTCCAAGTGACGATGCTGACCAAGGTCTTTGAAATATTCGATGACGAAGAATTGGCACTCGACAGCTTTTTTAAGGGATAATTTTCGTTGAGTTTTTTGGATAGAGCCTTTATATGGCAAAGAATCGCCTGCATAGCTACCTTTCGCATCTTGTAGAAATTAGGCACGGCGAGGAAATCATCTCTCTTCTCCTCTTTTTTTATTTTTTCTTAATCACTGCACCGTTTAATATTATCAAAAACATCCGCGATGCAGAATTTTTGAAGAAGCTTAATCCCCAATATCTTCCCTATGCATATGCCACAGCTATTCTCGTGGCTATCATTGTCGCTTTTCACTCCAAGATTCAAGTCAAAATTCGAAGATATCGTTTAATAAGCTTCAGCCTTTTCTTCTTTATCTTGACCAGTCTCATTTTCTGGCTTTTTTTGCCGAAAGAAGTTGTGGGAAGCAGAAAATGGCTTCTTATCACCTATTGGATGTGGGCCAATATGTTCATTGTTGTTCTCGTGACCCAATTCTGGATTTTGGTCAATGATGTCTTTAATCCCAGGGAGGTAAAAAGGCTGATTGGCTTTTTTGGCAGCGGCGGAATATTAGGAGGCATATTTGGGGGATTGATAACCGTAATCCTTGCTAAGCGTAATGTCTCCAGTAACAACCTTCTGCTTGTTGCTGCCGGATTCTTGCTGGTCTGTGCTTTCGTTGTGAATTTTATATTCTTCTTGCAAAGGAAAGGAAAGATTCTTAGAGGCGAGGAAACTCAGGAATATATAAGCAAAAGAAAAGAGCCTCAAAGGTTCGGTTTTAAAGATTGTTTTGATACCGTAAGAAAAGATTATTATCTTAAACTCCTGGCAGCGGTGGTCATTGTCACTGGTATTGTTTCGATCTTTATTGATTGGCAATCAAAAAGTATAGTTTATGAAGTCAATCCTTTCGGGGGGAATCTTAAAGTCTTCTTTGGGCTATTAAACACAGGACTATTAGTTTTTGCTTTTCTGCTTCAACTTTTTATGACAAGCAAAATTATTCAACGCTACGGCATCCGTTTTGCTTTATTGCTATACCCTGCCATTCTCCTCCTCCTTTCTTTGGGGATTGCCGTTTGGCCGATTCTTGCTTTTGCTGTTGCTATCAAAGCCAGCGATAAAAGCCTTTCCTTTTCCATTAATCAATCAGCTCGAGAACTCCTCTATATTCCTGTTTCTCCAGTTATTAAATACAAGGCAAAAATATTTATCGACATGTTTCTCAACAGATTTGCCGATAGTCTCGGTGCTTTGGTCCTTGTCATTGTCTTTATTTTCAAGCTTAAAATACAATTTCAAATCGTTAGCCTTGTTTCTGTTCTTTTTATTTTAGGATGGGTCATCCTTAATCTGAAGGCAAGTCGCGAATACACCAACACCGTTAAGCAAAAGTTGGAGATGAAATGGGAGCGGGTGGACCGAGCCGTGGCTGAGAAAATGGACATTGATTACACAAAGCTCGTCTTCGACACTTTGGAGAGCAAGAATCGGAGCTCGATCCTGTATGCCATGCATCTTTTTGATTTGATAAAGAAGGATAAGCTCACTCCAGAATTGAGAAAACTGATCGCTTACAAATCAGATGAAATGAAGGCGTCTTCCTTGGGAGCTCTTTTTGAATCCCAGGATACGACTCTCTTTCCCGAGACTGAAGATGTTATCGACGACAAAGCTCTGGAGAAGGATGTCAAGGAGATTATGTCCCTTGATGTCTATCAGGAATTGATGAAGGGCTATTTCGATAAAACGATAACCGATAAAGGCAAAGAGGCGGTGACGGCCAGGATGGAATTGGCCAAAGCCATAGGATTGATGGAATCTCATTCGCCTCTCGTGGAGAAGCTTGAAGAGCTCCTCCAGGATGAATCGCCCGAGGTCAGCAAATATGCCATTGAAAGCGCCGCCAACTTAAGAAGAAAAGAATATGTTCCAGCCTTGGTCAGCAAATTGCAGAATCCGCTGACAAGGGAAGATGCCGTTTCTGCCCTTGAAAAATTCGGTCAAAAAATCGTGGGAACCCTGTCCGATTATATGGGAGATACAGAGGAAAACATTGAACTGCGGAAAGCTGTGACTTCAATTCTGGGATATATCGGAAGTCAAGACGCTGCGGACTTTCTCTGCTGGGAATTGGCAGAGGATAGAGGGGACATGGATTCAGAGCTTATTGATGCTCTGGATAAAATCTGCTCCGAAAAGCCTCTTGTTCAATTCCCGGGAGATGTCATCAAATCCAAAATCATTAAAGAAATAAAAAAGCATTACCAGATTCTCATTCAATTCGATGAATTAGGCTCTGAAAGCCAAGATGAACCAAGAAGAAAAGCTCTGACGGGAAATTTGACTATTTCCCTGATGAATATTTTTAAATTGTTGGGAATCGTTTATCCCCGTGAAGATATTGCCAAGGCCTACCAGAATATCCGGACCGGAACAAAGAATTCTGTTGCTTATGCTGTCGAGCTTCTTGATAATATTCTGCATAAAGAGATGAGAGATATTTTGCTCCCAGTTCTCGAAGATATTTCTCTCGCCGAAAGAGTCCAAAGATGCCAGAGTCTCCTTAAGAGTTCCCCAATTTTTAAAGAGAGTGCATGACCAAGAGCTTTCTCCATAAAATTTTGTCCCGTTATGTCGAAATAAGACCTGAGGAGACGGCTCCCTCTATTCTTATGTTTTTCTATTTCCTCCTGATTACGGCTTCGGCCTGGATCATCAAGCCTGTCAAGATTTCCCTTTTCCTTCGGCAACTTGGAGCAGGAGGACTTCCCATCGCTTATCTTATAACAGCAGCGCTGATGGGTTTTGTTGTCGTCTTGAACACCAAGTTGTTGAATGTTTTGAAGAGAAAGCTTTATATATCTTTAAGCCTGGCATTTTTTATTTTGACTCAGCTTCTATTCTGGGTCTTCTTCAAAAATCAATGGAAATGGCTCTATTATATTTATTGGTTTTGGGCAGAGATATTCTTGGTCGTTTTAGTTACTCAGTTCTGGATTTTAATCAATGATATCTATAATCCCCGTCAAGCAAAAAGGTTGATTGGCTTTCTTGTCAGTGGCGGGCTTCTGGGTGGAGTTATTGGCTCTCTCCTCTCTCGTTTTCTGGTCAAGAGAATCGGGACAGTAAATCTTCTTCTGATCTGCCCATTCCTGCTTGCGGCCGGAATTATAATTGTCAACTGCGTTCATAAGGCTCGTACTCCGGAGGAAAAGCCTGAAGCAAAGGCCCCTACCGAGATGCCCAAGCCCAAGGTTGGCTACTTCAAGAGTTTCGGGCTCTTGAGAAAGAGCCGTCATTTGATGCTCTTGGCCGGTATCGTCCTTATCGATATTTTGGTCACGACTCTTGTCGATTTTCAGTTCAATTCTCAAATTAAGGCAAAATTTCCGATACAAGACGACGCGAGAACTGCCTTCCTCGCAAGCTTTTTTACCCTACTGCTCATTTTTTCCTACTTTCTTCATATTCTCGCCACAAACCGAATCTTGAGGAATTTTGGAATCCGGGTCGCGCTCTTAATCACTCCCGTCTTATTATTGCTCGGCTCACTTTCTGTATTTCTTGTTCCGTTCTTTGGAGCAGTTGCCTTAAAGGGAACTGACATCAGCTTTTCCAATTCCCTCAGTCAATCTGTCAGGGAATTGCTCTATATTCCCATCTCTCCTGAGATCAAGTATAAGGCTAAAGTCTTCATCGATATGTTTGTCAACAAGCTGGGAAAAGGTTTGGCTGCGGTTCTTATCCTTTTGTTTTTTACGCTGTTGCACTTTTCTCCGAAGGAGTTAAGCCTCATCATCATCGTTTTTATCTTTCTCTGGATAGCTCTCGACCAATGGATCACCAAAGAATATGTGAATATTGTCAAGAGGAATTTAAGGATAAGATGGCCGGATGCTGACAAGCTTGTTTCAGAAAAGATTGATGTGGACGTGACGAAATTGGTCTTCGACACGCTCCAGAGCAAGAAGAGAAGCTCGGTCTTATACGCCATGAATCTCTTTGACCTTATTAAAAAAGAAAGAATGAGCTCTGAGCTGCGAAAAATAATCTCGCAGAAATCGAACGAGGTCCGGGCAAGCTCTATGGATTCTCTTCTTGAGGTGGAGGGAGAGGCTTTGATGCCTGAGCTTGATGACTCTCTGGAAGATGAGAGCCTCAACGCCCAGGTCAAGGAAATCATGTCGCTCAGCGTTTACCAGGAATTGATGAAAGAGCATATCCACAAAGTAGTAGGTGAGGCAGGCAAAGAGGCAGAGGTTTCCAGGATGGAGGCGGCCAAGGTTATGGGGATGATGGAGCTGACTCCAACGCTCATTCAAAGCCTCGGCAAGCTGCTCAGGGATGAATCGCCGGATGTTGTCCGCTATGCTGTTGAGAGTGCCGGAAAGCTGCAAAGAAGGGAATTCTTGCCTTTGATCATTCCTCATCTCCGTGAGCCCTCTCTTCAGGA
>Ga0172362_10002036_pt1 | contig 17528 bp, 13 predicted proteins | sample LakKivs1_kivu2a2_FD_114534 | JGI IMG/M metagenome (GOLD analysis project Ga0172362, IMG submission 114534) | Sediment microbial communities from Lake Kivu, Rwanda - Sediment s1_kivu2a2 | ecosystem: Environmental > Aquatic > Freshwater > Lake > Sediment | place: Rwanda: Western Province, Lake...
AGCCCGGCCGCACGCCAAACACGGTGTATCCCTTGCCGCAGAAGATGTCATACATCTTCGCCATCCGGTGCTGCTCGATCTTGCCGCGGTCCGAATCCCAGGCGCCGCTCACGACGTCGACAATCGCCAGTCCGTTCGGCGTGCCGGTCGGTTCGAAGATATCCATCACGAGACCCACACCGTCGGTCTCGCCATACACCACGTTCTTGGTCTGCTTATACGGTGAATCGGCCGCGAGCGCCGGCGTACACACGGCCAGCAACATCAAGATGCAAAAACTACGACGCAACATGAAACGAAACTCCTGGCTGGATGGATTTCTATCGGATTGGAGGCGGAAGAAGGCTAACCGCAGGGGACGCAGAGGTTCGCAGAGGAAAAACAAAGGAGAGGAATTGGTTGAAAACAAGGCAAAAGCCCCGTCCCTCGCAACTCCGCACCTCGCTCCTGGCTGAGTTCACCCGCGTCCGTCTTCGGTTCTACCCCCGTTCTGCTTCCCTAGTTTCTCTCTGGCTTCTTCTTTCCCTGCCTTCCCTCTGCGTACCTCCGCGCACTCTGCGGTGAATCAATGTTTTTCACTGTCCCAGACGACCACGCTCTTCGACTCCGCGTTCTTGATCAGGTCGTCTTTCTGCAAGAAGTACGTCGGTTTCATCGTCCCCTTGCTGAACACCCGCCGGGCCTGGTCGTCGAAGTGCGGGCTGTCCTTCCGATCACTTTCGCCGAGCGGTAGCACCGTCCACGATTGCGGGGGATTGGTCAGCAGCACGACCTGCGTTGAGGTCTGGCCGCCCCGGCCGCGGAATTGCTTGGTCCCTTCGATCTCTTCAAAGCTGATCGCCCGGGGCGTCGCGATGTGGTCGTTCGAGCCGCCACCCACCGGCCAGGTCTTGTCGCTGCCGCGCCGGCCCACGCGATAAACGTCGCCGTAAGCCACGTCCACCCGGCCAAAGTCGGCCTTCAGCTTCTCGCCCGCCTCGCGCAGCTTGGCGATGCACAGCTCGTCGGTCGCTTCGGGCGTTGGTGGCATTCCGAATCGATCGGCTTGCTTCATCTCACCGCCGAAAGCCTGCTTCCAATACTTGTACGCCACCGCGCCGGTCGCGTCGGGATCGCAGCGCCGGTTCCAGGCCGTGATCACCCCGTACAGCTTCGCCAGCTCCGCGTCTTGTTTGACGTCGGCGCTCGAGGCGTCCCACGCCTGGCGCAGGCGATCCTGCCATTTGTCGACGCCGAACACCGCGGGGCTCATGGCAATCTCGATCGCGTCTGCAATCGTCACGCGGTCATCTGCGTGCAAGAGCTCCACGCACATCGCCGCCCGTTGATGCAGCGGGCTGTCGTACGCCTCGTCCATGCTCTTGAAACCGTTGAACAGATACGGCGCCGCCGGATTCGGCGCGAGCTGGCACCCCTTGAACAGAAACTGCGGGCTGATGTTGCAGTTCTGCATGTACCCTTCCGGCGGATTCTCGATCTGGACCAGATCCTCAAAAGGATGGATCCCCTGCCAGTCGTTCTTCGTGACGTTTCCTGGCGTGGCCCGCTTCCAGTCGGCGCCTGGCGCTCGCTTGGGCACGCGGCCGACACGCACATAGTAGATGTCCCCTTCGACGGTGCCGACCATGATGTTCTGCATCATGAGCTGCTGCATCGACAGGGCCTTCTTCATCTCATCCAGATTCTTGGCGGTCATCATCAGATAGGTCTGATCCATCAGGCCCACTTCCTCGGCATACGGAATCGCAAACACGTAGGCCTTGCCGTCCTTTCGGGCAATCACCGGTCCGTGGCGGGTGTACTCGATGTCGACCTTCTTCTCTTCAAAGCCCGTGTCCTTATTCACGCGGATCGTTTCGGTCTTCACCTGCATGTCGACCCACTTGCCGTCGACCTTGTACTGCCGCGGGTTCTCGGGATTGAGCTCTTCTTCGAACACGTCCGAGGTGTCCGGACCGCCGGTGGTCATCGCCACCGAGCAGAAGCGGTTGTGCCCCAAACCCGGCAGCGGTTGGCCGAGGATCGACATGCCCGAGATCTCGAGTTCACCGCCATACAGCCGGACTTCATAGAACCGAAACGCGTCATACCAGGAAAGGTGCGGATCGATCAGCGCGATCGGCGCACCGTAAGCCGAACGATCTTTCGCGATCAGCCACTCGTTCGAACCGTGGTATTCAACCGGGTCACCCTTCAGGCCAATCCGTTCCAGGTCGTCATTCGCTTCCCCCTCGGGCCAACCCCACAGCACGTAGCGCCCCAGCGCTACGCACATCCAGGGCTCCAACTGCGGTGCCCAGGCCGGCACCTCCGAAGGATGCTCCGCCATGTACTGCTTCACCCCCGCCAGGTAAGCCTCGACCAGGGCCCGCGACTTGGGGGCAATGGTCGGGTACTTGGCTTTCGCCACCTCCTCGTGCCGCCAGACTCGCTGCCGATAATCGTCGCGCAGAAAGTCCGGTCCGAAGGCTTCACTCATCCTGCCCGTGCAACGCAGGTACTGCTTGAGCAGTTCCTCCAACCGGTCCGCCGCCTGGGCATAACCATTGGCAAAGCAGGCCCCTTCGGCCGTCTCGGCGTAAATGTGAGGCGTGCCGAATTCGTCGCGATAGATCGTGATCTCTTCGCGGGCCATGGTCTGGCCGGCCAGCGAGGAGATAAACAGGCCTACAAGAACAGCCGCGGTGAGCGGCCGGCTGGAGCGAACATGCATCGGAGAGGTGCCTTGGAAGCGAGAACGGCCGCGGCCCGATTTACCAGCTTGGGAGTGGCAAATGGCCGAAAACCCCAACCCAAAGAGCGGGAGGGGGACGGAGCGATTGTAAATCAGCCCGTCAGCCGATGCAAAAACGACCGGGACAAAGAAACGAGTCCCAGTTACATGACGATTCGCGACACCACCGGCAACAACAGCGGTGCAAGTAGCCAGATGAGCCAATAGCAACCGAAGAAAACCCATTCTTGCGGCTCTTTCGGACGCCGCCGAATGAGGCTGATCAGCCAGCCGAGACCAACGATCGGAGCGACAAACCAGCCCAAGATCGCTAGATACAGGCCCGTAGGCAAATCACCCAACCGAGCCAGCAAAAGAGGGGCCATCGGATCAGTGACGACGAAACGCCCGGCTAAATCGCCCCACCGCGGTCATTCCGCGGGGCGGGAAGCGGCTTCGGCTGGGTCGCCAGATCCAGGACCAACAGCAAAACGGCACCAAAACCAAACGCAGCTAAGAGGCTCATAGACTCGCTGGGGGCAAGCGGGAAATTCTTCTGTTCCGGGCGTTAGGATACACCCGGACGCAATTCTCGCAAGGTTAGTTGCCCTGACAAGGCGTCCAAGTCACAAGTTTTTTTGCCTCCTCCAACTCGGCAGGTCTTGCCAGCAAATCACCCCCGGCAGACCTGGGTTTCTCGCTTCCCGGCGGCAGTCTGGCTCGCGGGTGATCCCGCCAACCGTGGGAGAGACGGGCCAAGATGGCACCGGCAGTGGCGAAGTACACCCCGGAAACCCTCCGCCCGACATGGATCCGCCGGGCAACAAACCAGCCGACCAACTGCGAATCCTTCTGGGGACGAATCCGGCTTCACGGCAGCTTAACGCCCGTGCTGAGAAAATCGATTGAAACCGGCCCCCCAACCCGCACGGTACATGCTCCTAACCTCGTAATTGGAGGGAAGTTGTTTGACACCGTATCACTCCAATGAGAAAGTGGCTTCGGGGGAGCTTTCGGGGCAGCCGGCGGTCACTCTGCACCCGTCTTTCCCCGACCACCAGACGAGCCAGCACGAGAGGTCCGTGGCAATGGCGACTCTCGAGGTCTGCACCGGCACCGGCGGGCGCGAGCTGCACGAGCTAGCATCCGAGGAGATGCTGGTCGGACGCGACCAGTTTTGCGATATCGTCCTGCGGAACCATACGGTTTCGCGGCAGCACGCTCGGATTGTGCGCGCTCCGGACGGTTACTACCTCGAAGACCTGGGCAGTCTGAACGGCACCTATGTCAACGGCCATCGCCTCGAAGCTCGCACCAAGCTCAAGGATGGCGACAAAATCCATATCTACGAGGTCGTGACGGTCTTCCACTCGGGGGTGCCCCGCACGGATGACGACGTCAACGAAACTCTGGCCGACGTTCCGCTCCCCAAAGAGATCGCTCGCACGCGCTCGGCCGCCCGGGCAATGCTGGCCCCCGCGGCCGCCGGCAGTGTCTCGGCAGACTCCGCCAGCGAGGTCTCGCCGCAAGCCCGCTTTCGCGCCGCCCTCAAGATCTCGGCCGACTTTGAAGGTCAGCCCGACGTCGATCAGCTCCTGCCCCGGATCCTCGACACACTGTTCGAGATCTTCCCGCAGGCCGCGCGCGGCTACATCCTGCTCGAAGAGGGGACCGAAGGGCATCTCGTTCCCCGCGCGATCAAGCATCGTCAGAGCGAAGCCGGTCACAGCATGACGTTCGGCCCCATCAGCCGTAAGATGGCTCTCCACGTGATGGGCACGGCGCAGCCGGTGCTGATGGATGACACTCCGGCCGACGCGGCCGATGCGAATCAATCGGTGTTCGAAGTGCAGGTGCTCTCGATGATCTGCGCCCCGCTTAAGGGCGCCGCCCGCCGCCCGCTGGGAATCATCTATCTCGACACGACCGAGCTCGCGCGACGGTTCACCCAGGCCGATCTCGACGTGCTGGCCAGCGTCGCCGCGATGGCCGCCCAAGGGGTCGAAACCGCCGGCGCGCAGCAGACCCCCTTCGACGGCGCGACCTACCAGCGCCAGCTTGGCACGGCCAAGCAGATGCAGCTCCAGTTCCTGCCTCAAAGCCGCCCGGAAGTCCCCGGCTACCAGTTCTTCGATTACTACCAGCCGGCTGACGAAGTCGGCGGAGACTACTTCGGTTACATTCCGCTGCCCGATGGCCGGCTGGCACTCGCGATTGGCGACGTGGCCGGCAAGGGCGTCTCGGCCGCGCTGCTGATGGCGCACTTCTCGGCCGAGGTCCGCTATTGCCTGGCAACCTGCGCTTCGCCGGCCGCCGCGGTCGACCAGCTCAATCTTGATCTCGCCAGCGAACTGGCAAACTACCACTTCGTCACCTTCGCGCTCTGCGTGCTCGATCCGCGCGAGCACAAGCTCACGATGGTCAATGCCGGTCACCTGCCGCCGCTGTTGTTGCGTAGTGGCAAGCTCGAAGTGCTTTGCGGCGACGGAGGCCTGCCACTCGGTTGCGACGCCGACCGGCGTTACGAACAGGTCGAGCTGCCGCTCGAGCCCGGCGACGCCATCGTGCTCTACACCGACGGCATCACCGACGCCATGGACTCCGCCGGCACGGTCTATGGCGGCCAGCGCTTGCAACAAACGCTCCTCACCGCTCCCCGTAAGATCGAAGGCCTTGGCAGCGCGCTCCTTAGCGATGTCCAGCGCCATGTCCGCGGCCGTCTGCAGAGCGACGACATCTGCCTGGTCTGCTTCGCCCGCGATTAGCGAGAGGGGCATGACCAATCGCGAACGCTGCGGCTGGCTTTCTCTGAGCACGCGTCTTCTTTGTTGAAACGAGCATTCGACGCGCCGCTCGCGCGGGCAGGATATCCGGTGCTACATTCCCTAACCCATTGCGGGGGCGAATCTTTCGCCGTCCGCCCGGGGCTAAAAATTTGACAGCATTCCGCCCCGGAACCTAGACTTATGGGGGCTCTAGCGGCTGCTCCCCTTCATTCTTCATTTCCTTGACTTCCCTAGCTAGCGTCACAAGCGATCCCTGCTGCTACCTCAGTTCGCGAAACGAATACGCAAAGCCAACGCTTTTTTGAATAAGCCGAGGGGCGACGTACTTTCCGCAGGAGGACGATATGGCAATCGCAATGCGCACCGTCTCGATCAATCCCGCTTTCCTCCGGGAGATCAAGGACGATCATCACGAGCTGCGGCAATTGATCCATCACTCCTCGGCCATGCTCGATCACTCGGGTCCGGTAGAGATCGACTACAAGCGTTTAGGCGAACTGCTCACCAAGCTGCGCGATCAACTGGCGATGCACTTCTCGCTCGAAGAAGCGTACGGCTACTTCGAAGACGCGATCATCGTCGCGCCGCATTTGTGCCGCCGAGCGGAGTCGCTGCGTTCACAGCACTTCGACCTCTTCGCCGAAATGTGCCGCGTCGTGGAAACGTCGGAGCAACTGCTTTACCACGAGATGCCCGCCCGGCTGCTGCAGCGGCTGGCCGGCCAATATCACCAGTTCCTCAGCCGCTTCCACCAGCACGAAGCCGCCGAGTGCGACCTGATTCTGGAAGCCTTCAACGACGATATCGGCACCGGCGACTAGGCCGTCGCGTTTGTCGCGCTTGGAAAGCTAGGGGAATGCCTTCCCCTGGTCCTTTCTTTTTCGCAATGGCGATTTGCTCGCCCCTGCCTGTTTGCACCGCGCTCGCCGCACGACTATCCTGGCGGTGCACGCCAACCCTCCCGCCTTAGCTCCACAGGATGCCCCGCCGATGTCCGCACGCGTTTCGCGCCGCCGTTTCCTGAAGACCGCTGCCGCGGCCACCGCCGTCGGCCCCACGATCCTCACCGCGCTGCCCAAGGCTCGCGCTGCGGCAAACGAACGCCTCACGATCGGCATGATCGGCGTCGGCACGATGGGCCCTGGTCATGTGGGCCGCTTCCTTGGCTATGGAGACGTGCAGATCATCGCCGTCAGCGATGTCGTGGCCGAGCGTCGCGAGCACAGCCGTAAGAACATCGAAGACCACTATGCCAAACAATCGGGGCAGGGGACCTATCGCGGCTGCAGCGTGCACAACGACTTCCGCGAACTGCTCGCGCTCGATGGCCTCGATGCCGTGGTGATCGCCACACCCGATCACTGGCATGTGCCGAATGCGATTCTGGCCGCCCGTGCTGGGAAAGACATCTACTGCGAGAAGCCGCTCACGCTCACGATCGGCGAGGGCCGCCATCTGGTCGATGAGGTTCGCAAACACAACGTCGTCTTTCAGACCGGCAGCCAGCAGCGGAGCGAGTTCGGCCATCTGTTCGAGCAGGCGGTGAACCTGGTCCGCAATGGCAAGATCGGCCGCGTAAAGACCGTGCGCGTAGGTGTCGGCGCGTCGCCCGTCCCATGCGACCTGCCGGAAGAGCAGGTGCCCGAGGGAACCGACTGGGACCTCTGGCTCGGCCAGGCGCCGTGGCGCGGCTACAACGAGATCCTCTGCCCCAAGGGCGTGCACCAGCACTTTCCGGCCTTCCGCAATTATCGCGAATACGCCGGCGGTGGGCTGGCGGACATGGGGGCCCATCACTTCGACATCGCCCAGTGGGCGCTCGACATGGACGATAGCGGCCCGGTGAAAATCGAGCCGCCGGCCGAAGGCGATAGCGGTCTGAAGTTCACGTATGCCAGCGGCGTGGAGATGTTCCACGGCGGCCCCAGCGGCTGCACGTTCGAAGGCGAGCTCGGCACGATCTACGTCGACCGCGGCAAGCTCGAAAGCACGCCCGAGTCGATTGTCAAAACGCCGCTCGAGGAAAACGCTCCGCGCGTGACGCACTCCACCGACCACGGCCGAAACTGGCTCGACGCGATCAAGAGCCGCCAAAAGCCGATTTGCGACGTCGAAGTCGGCCATCGTTCGGCCAGTATTTGCCACCTGGCGAACCTCGGCTACCAGCTTCGCCGCACGCTCACCTGGGATCCAGCCGCCGAGCGCTTCGCAGGTGATGACGAGGCCAACGCACTCCTGAACCGCGAAGCCCGTTCCCCCTGGAAAGTGTGAAGCGGCTTGCAGCGAACCAAACAACTGAGACCCACCAACCGAGAGCCACCCAGATGCGTAATTTGCTTTTGTCGTTTGTCCTCCTGCTGCCCGCCGTCGCCCTCGCCGCCGACTATAAGGTCGAAAAGTTCGACGACGCCGGCTTCGTCTCCATCTTCAACGGCAAGGACCTTACCGGCTGGCACGTCAGCTCGCAAACGGGCCACAGCCGCGCGAGCCAGAATAAGTCCGGCGGCCGCTGGGTGGTCGAAGACGGCGCCATCATCGGCAGCCAGGACATTCCCGACAACGGCGGCATCGTCCTCACCGACAAGCAATACGGTAACTTCGAAGTCGCCCTGGAGATGAACAACGACTTCGTGCCCGACAGCGGGCTGTTCCTCCGCAGCAACGAGCGCGGCCAGGCCTACCAGTACATGATCGACTACCACGCCGGCGGCAACCTGGCCGGCGTCTATGGCGAAGGTCTCTCCGGCGGTATCCATCACCGCAACTTCAGCTTCCTGGAGCAAGTGACCGACATCAAACCGGACGCCGATCCGTTCAAGCTCCCCGTCCAGCCGGCCGACTGGCCCCAGTTCTGGCAGCACGGCAAATGGAACGAGCTCCGCGCCCGGATCGAGGGCAACCCGCCGAAGGTCACGACCTGGATCAACGGCGTGCGTTTCATGGAGTTTCAGGATACCGAAAAGCGTCACGCCGACACCGGCGGCATCGCCCTGCAGGTTCACGGTGGCGGCGGCGACCTCACCAAGCACTACGTGCGCTATCGCAACGTCCGCGTGAAGGAACTGCCGTAACAGTTCATCTCGTTTTGCGCTTTTGCTGGCTAGCCGTCGTCTTGTTGCGCGCGTCTCGTGCGCGCAACAGTTCGTCATCAGTTCGAAAACACTTCGCGCGACTGCTATCACGCGCGCGATTTTCGAAACGTCCACAATTGCGGGCATTCACCTGAATTCTTTGCATTGGCACACCCCGTGCTTTTATCTCGCATCGAGGGGGAATGAATCCAATGAGAAGCGTGCTCGCGAGAGCAAGCTTCTCGACTGCACCAATGCGAAGGGAGCCTTGTCATGCGACGCGCGTTTGTTGGACTTGCGTGTGTAGCGGTACTTGTGTTTGCGGGAACGTCGACGGCCTTGGCCAAGGGACCGCATCATGGCGGCCATGGCGGTCATGGTCGCGGCCCAGGTGGTCACGGAAACTGGAACCATCGCGGTGGCTATCACCACGCCTATCGGTTACCGCCGCGCGGTCCGATTTGCGGCCCGCCGGTATGTCGCTCGCCAATTTGCGGGCCAGTCGTAGCCTACCCGATCTATCCGGCGCCCGTGGTGACGGCTTATCCGCCGTACCCGCGGCTGGGATTCGGCCTGGGTGGATCGAACTTCTCGTTCTGGTATCAGCAATAACCGGCTGACCCACGCGAGCGCATAAAAAACGCCGGATCGAGCACGTGCTCGGTCCGGCGTTCGAGTTTTCTATCGCAATCGCATTTACAATCGTCTCTAAAGCCGGGGGAATACCTTTCCCCGGAACTTTTTTCAGCGTGCGCTACTTCGCGGCCTGTTCCGCCGGCTTCTCTTCCGTCTTCTCGTTCGCGGGTTTGGCCTCGTCCGACTTTGCTTTCTTGGCGAGCAGGTGTTGATCGAACCAATCGGCGAATGCCCCGAAGTCCTGGATCAACATCGATGGCCAGACGCCGTGCCCGGCGCCTTTCTTCACGACCAATTCCGCCGGCACGCCCGCTTCCTTGAACTTCTCGACGATGATCTCCGACTGCTGGAGCGGCACCAAGTCGTCGGCGTCGCCGTGCATGATCAGCGCCGGTGCATCCCCTTCATTCACGTGATAGATCGGCGACACTTCCTTGACGATCTTCTCGCGCGTTTCCAGATCGACGGGCACGAACGTTTTCGTCTGCGAGTCGTAGACGCGGAAATCGAATGGCGCCTTGAACTTGTGCTCCGGCTCGAGGCCCAGCGACTTGATGCCCGGCTGACCGTAGTTCAAAAAATCCGTCGGCGGAAAGAAACACGCCACGGCCTGCACGCAACTGCTGGCCCGATCGACCGGGTCCTTGGCGTTCGGATCACCCTCGCAGCCGGCGCAGCCCAGCATCAGCGACAAATGCCCGCCGGCCGAAGCGCCGGTGATGCCGATCTTGTCGCCGTCGATTTTGAAGTCGTCGGCATGCGTGCGGATGTAACGGACCGCGCGATTGACGTCTTCCACGCACTCGGGAATCGTGAACTTCGGCTGGCTGCCGTGCACGACCGCGAACACCGTATAGCCGCGACTGAGCAGCGTGATGGCGAACGCCGGCTGAATCTGCTCGTGATTCGATACCCAGCCGCCGCTGATGCACACGATCACCGCCGCGCCGTTCTGCTCGGCCGGCGTGAACACGTCCATCGTCAGCGCGGTCCCGAACTTGCGCCCATAGATGATGTCCTGCTGCCTTGTCCACTTTGCCGGCTTCGCCGCTTCCGCCGCACTCGTTACAGCCACCAGCACTAGCAGTGCACCCACCAACGCACGCTTCATAACTCGACGCCCCCAGAAGTTTGGTCACACGCGAAAGATTCCGCAGCCCTTTAGTTTACCCGGGCGGGAAGGCTGAAAAAAGCAGCGGTATTGTCCGGGGGGGTGGCACGCTCAGAGCCCAGCGATGGGCGTGGAGATCCCCGCTGTCGCTTGGCCTAACTCTGAGGGAGACCACGCCCTTCGTGCCTCAGGGACGTGCCACCCCTTGATAGGCCTGAAATCTCACGACTGTCCCAAAAACTCCCCACGAATGTCCGCTAGCGCCGGGAACTTCTCGCGATACGCCACCAGTGGCTCGCGCTCGATCGCCGCCACCAGCAGTTCGGCCTGCGAACTGCATGAGGCCAGTGGCACTCCCTTGGGATCCAGAATCACGCTGTGCCCGGCATAGGTCACCTGCGGATCGGCCCCCACGCGATTCACCCCCACCAGATAGCACTGGTTCTCGATTGCCCGGGCCGGCAGCAGGGCCCGCCAGTGCGAGTCGCGAGCTTCCGGCCAACTGGCGATCACTACCAGCAGCTCCGCTCCGCGCAGTGCGGCGTGTCGAAACACCTCGGGAAACCGCAGGTCATAACAAACCAGCGGTGCAATCTTGAATCCGCCCCACTCGAACACGACGACCTCGTTCCCGCCAGCATAGTGCTTCGTCTCACCACCGTAAGAGAACGGATGAATCTTCGAGTACCGCGCGAGTAGCCGGCCGCCCGGATCGAAGACCACCGCCTGATTGAGTCCCCGGCCGTCTGCCGCGCGTGTGACCACCGCGCCTACGACGGCCGCCTTGTATTCGATCGCCAGTTCCGCCAGGAACGTGTGCGTCGGTCCGTCCTCGGGCTCGGCAATGCCTGCCACGTTCATGCTGAAGCCGACTGCAAACATCTCCGGCAGCACGATCAGCGCGCCCGGTTCGACGCTGCCCTGGGCCAGTTGCTCGCGCACCCGGGCAAAGTTTGCCTGTTTGTCTTCCCACACAATGTCCGATTGCACGGCGACGATTTGCATGATGTGCCTCAACGCGTTTGATGCTCAATCGGGTAGCACCGACAACTCGTTGTCGGTGTTGCTCCGCAACAAGAGGGTTCAGTTACAGCGTGAACCGACCGAAAACCTTTCCTATCGTAAGCCGTCACTCGATTCCACTTGTGCCGGAGGAACCCTGAAAATGAGAAGGGCTACCCTCTAGTATCCGGCAACTCTCACTTCACAATCGCTCTCAATCCCTTCACCAACCGCCCGATCCCCTCGGCGATCGTCGCCCGCTCCAGCGCTCCATACGCCACTCGCAGCGTGCAGCCCCGTTCAATGCCAAACGTCGTGCCGGGAATCACCGCCACACCATGCTCGCGCACCAATCGCTCGACCACGTCCATCGCCCCCAGCGGCGTATCGACGGTCACCAGGAAATAAAACGCCCCCAGCGCCGGCGGAATCCTACAGAACGATCGCACCGCGGCAAGCTCCTCCAGCACCAGCGATCGGACCTCGGCCACACGTGCCAGGTTCTCCCGCCGATACGAGGCCGGCGCCCGCAGCGCCCCCAAAGCCGCATGCTGCGACATCACGGGCGGGCAAATCAGAATCGTATCCTGGGCCTTCCGTACCGCCACGGTCAGCGTGTCGGGTATCACCATGTATCCGATTCGCCAACTGGCGAAGCCGTACGCTTTCGAAAACGAGTACAGCGAAACGGTGTGGTCCGCCGACCCGGCCAGCGACGCAGGCGAGAAATGCTCCGCGCCGTCGTACACGAAGTACTCGTACGCCTCGTCGCTGATGTGATAGATCCCTCGCTCCTTGCACAGCCGGTTCACGGCCGCGAGCGCCTCGCGCGAGTAGACCGCCCCCGAAGGATTGTTCGGCGAGATCGTGACCACGGCCCGCGTGCGCGGCGTGATCGCCGCTTCAATCGTACCCAGGTCAATCTGATACTCGGCATCCAGCGGCACGAGCACCGCCCGGCAGTTGAGCATCGCCAGGGCCATTTCGTGATTGAAGTAGTATGGCGCCAGCAGAATGATCTCGTCGCCCGGATCGGCGATCGCCAGGATCGCATTGAAGAAGGCCATGTTCCCGCCGGCCGTGACCACCACGCGGTTCCCTGAGTTCATCACGATGCCGTTCTCGGCCATCAGCTTGCCGCTCAGCATTTCGACCAGGGGGGCGATGCCTTCCACGGCATGGTACTTGTGATTCGCCGGATCCACGGCCATCGGCTGCACGGCCTCGAGCGCTTCCGGCGGCGGACCGTAGTGCACAACGCCCTGGCCCAGCGAGATCGTGCCCGGATGCCGGCGGATCAGCTCCGCCACGACCGGAATGATCGGGGTCTGCACGTCCTGCATGCGTTTGGAAAGTTGCATCGGCTACGGCTGTTCGCGGGTGAGGGGCCGGCGTGGGCAACAGCAAAAAGTGCCAGCACTTACGATGATAGCGTCTCGTCGCGCGACCGGCCATGAGGCCAGTTCCTGAACATCGCGACCAACTAAGGAACAGTTCAAGGCGTCCACTTTGGCATTTCTGAAAGTGGGCTTGCCAACATCCGCCATTCGCCTTCCGATCCTCGCATCAATTCGTTACATAGACGCAGCTTTCTCGCCAATTTCCCCGGGGACCATCGCCATGCCCGCGCGAGTCCTGTGCCTGTTGTTATCGACGCTCGGCCTTGCCACGCTATCGTCCAGCGAGGTGTCCGCCCAAACCGCGCGCGAGCTTGCTGCTGCCCGCACCTGGCTGGTCGAAAGCGAACTGGCCACTAGCGGCATCAAAAGCCCACAGGTTCTGGCCGCAATGCGCGAGGTCCCCCGCCATGAGTTCGTACCGGCAGAGCTCCGACAGTACGCCTATCTCGATACCACGCTTCCGATCGGCCACGGCCAAACTGTCTCTCCCCCGTACATCGTCGCCTGGATGACCGAACAACTCGCCCCGCAGCCCGGTGAGCGCGTGCTGGAGATTGGCACCGGCAGCGGCTACCAGGCGGCCGTGCTCAGCCGACTGGCGAAGGACGTCTACTCGATTGAGCTGCATGCCGAACTGGCCCGAACGGCGACCGCGGCCGTCACTCGGGTGAACTACAAGAACATTCACATCCGGCAGGGAGACGGCTTTCAAGGCTGGCCTGAAGCCGCGCCGTTCGACAAGATCATCGTCACTTGCTCACCGCAAGAGGTGCCCAAGCCGCTGGCCGATCAACTGCGCGAAGGGGGCCGGATGTTGATCCCAATTGGCGAGGGATTCCAGCAGAACCTTTGCGTGATGGTGAAGGAGGGGGGCAAGCTCCGCGTCACCTCCCGCACGCCGACCTACTTTGTGCCGATGGCCGGCGTCGCCGACACGCTTCGCAGCCCGGCGTCGAACCTGGCGATCACACCGCTCATTAACGGCAATTTTGAAGAGCTGCTTTCGCCCAGCGTGCCGGCGGCCTGGTTCTATCTCAGGCAAGCTCAGCTAGCTCCCTGCACGGACCCGAACCATCCGGGCCAGTGCTTGCAGTTCACCAACGCGGTGCCCGGCCGCAGCTCGCAGGCTCTGCAGTCGATCGGCGTGCAAGGCGATCGGATCCCCATGCTCACCGTCCAAAGCTGGGTTACGTGCAAGGGTGTTCAGCCGGCGGACGCTGCCAACCCACGCGACGGAGCCAAGATCTTCGTCACGTTTTTCGATGCCGATCGCAAGACGCTGGATGAACAGATCGTCGGCCTGTGGCGCGAAGACACGGCGTGGAAAAAGCACATCGGTGTCATTAAAGTACCACCCACAACGATCGGCATGACCGTGGCCATCGGCCTGTTCGGAGCTACCGGTGACTTCCGTTGCGACGACATCGTGGTCCTCCCGGCGCGGGAGCGCGACTGGGCGCGATTTGGTACGGCCCGCCGCTAGCCCGCCGACTGCCATGAAGCTGGCATTACCGCAGCGGAGCCCGGTCGCTCGACCAGCTCTTCACGGCCAGCGTCGTGTGCCCTTCGCGGATCTTCGCCGAGAAGGCCGGATCGTCCCGATACCGGTAGGCGATCTCATTGATCCGCGCGCCCTGCTTGGTCCGCTCGAAGTTCTGGTCGATCTTGATCAGCTTCAGATCGTTTGCCAGCTCGTCCGAGAATGCCGGGAACAGCACCTGGTACCCGTACGGCACTTTGTTCGGCGCGATCTCGTTCACGTGTCGCACGATGTTCGTCGTGCAGTTGTTGGTGATCAGGTTATACGACTCGGGTTCTGCGGCGAGCTTGTTCGCCCGCTTCAGCATGCTGGTGAAGAGCTGCTGCATCTGCTCGCGTGAGGCCTGTGCCCGATACACATACACGTCTGACATCCAGTGAATCGTCCGCAGTTGGATCAGGTCGCGTTCGTCGCCCACGACGTAGATCAACTCGGTTGGCTGCGTGAAGCTCTTAATCGGGTCGAAGTCGTCCCCAGGCTTGCGTCGCATCTCGACGCTCACCGCCACATAATCCTGGTTGTCGAACCCGAAGCTCAGGAACGTATGCGCCCCGCCGGGCACGTCCGGAAAGGGCACCACGATGAAGTCAACGGAGTCCAGCTTCTGCAGGTCGAACGTCTTGTCGTAGTGCCGCACCGTGTAGTCGTCGGCCGTGCGGTACTCGGTATTGCGAATGTTGTGCACCGTGATCTGGCTGCCGCTGAAGTCCGCCGTCGGCGTAATCGCGTGGTTCGGCGACCACTCGCTCTTCAGGCCGCGACAGCCCTGCGCGCAAACGACCAACACCGCGCAAACGGCGAGCGCCCGCACTCTGGCAGTCAGCATGAACATCGGCATCACCGGCCACCCGGTCCTTCAGGCGGCCGCACCAGAACTGGCAATATCGAACGAGACGTGAGGGCGCATCGGCCCGGCGAAGTTAATAGCACCGCGAGGCTGTTTCACACAAGAGCGAGTGCTGTGAGTGCGTGAAGTGAAATCACTGCTAGCGACGCACAACGCCAGCATAAAGCCGGGGGAATAATTTCCCCCGGAACGCTTTGCCGCTCCGAGGCCCCTACACCGGCACGCTCTCCAGCACCTGGACTTCGCTCTCCGTCGGCACGATTCGCTCCAGCCGGAACCCGCCGGCCGCGAACAGTTCGCGGTACTCCGCCTCGGTCCGCTCCTTGCCGCCGGGCATCACCATCATGTTCAAGTCCAGCAGCTTGCTGAAGCTCGGCTCGTTGCCTGAGGGCACCACCCCTTCGATCACCAGCAGCTTTCCGCTCGGGCCGATCACTTTGCGAATGTTCTTCAGGATCACCAGCGACTGCTCGTCGGTCCAGTCGTGAATGATGTGCCGCATCAGGTAGACGTCCGCGCCGCCGGGAATCGCTTCAAAAAAGTTCGTGGGCTTCAGCTCAATTCGATCGGTCAGCCCATCTGCGGCAATTAGCGGTTTGGCCCGCTCCAGCACGCCGGGCAGATCGCACAGCATGGCTCGCACTGCGGGCATTTTCTTCAAGATCGCTCGCAGCACGCTGCCGTTGCCGCCACCGATGTCAGCCAGCACGCCGAACTGGCTGAAGTCGTAGGCATCGATCATCGCCCCGGTTTCGCGACCGTGGATGCTGACCATCGCCGCGTCGAACACCGCGGCCTCCTCGGGATGTCCGCCGAGCCACTCGAAGATCGGCTTGCCATAGATCTTGTCGAACGCCGTCTTGCCCGTTTGCACGCTGTACAGCAGCTCGCCCCAGGCGTGATAGTGTTCCTCGCCCATCATGATTGCGATCGCATGCTGCGAGCCCGGCACGTCTTGGCGCAACTGCTCGGCCAGCGGGGTGAGCTCGAACTTGCCGTCGTCGCGCTGGCGATAGACTTTCAAGCTCGCCAGCGCCCGCAGCACGCGAAACAGCGGCTCGGCCAGCACGCCAGTGGCCCCGGCCAGCTCCTCGGCCGACTGGGGTCCACGCTCGTGAATCAAATCCGAGATTCCCAGCTTCGCCGCCACATACACGGCCTGCGTCGTCCAGTTCGCGGTGATCAACTCACCCATCCGCGGGCTAGCACTCATCCTGAACGGCTCCTGCTGCTGATCAAGCGTTACTTGTGCTTGGTGAATTTCCCAATCTGTTATGCCGCTTCGGGCACGATCTCCGACGTGCAGTTCGGACACCGGCTGGCCTTCTTGGAGATCATCGATCTGCACAGCGGACACTCGCGTGTCGCAGGCGGTGGCGGCGGCGACAACCGATTCACTTGCCGCATCACCAGGAACACGCAGAAGGCGATGATCAGAAACGTCACCACGTTATTGATGAACCGGCCGTAAGCAATCGTGGCGATACCATGCTGCTTGGCATACGCCGCTGAAGTCGCTTGCTTGAACTCCTCGGCTGGAGCATTCAGCGGCAGCGCAAAATCCTGAAAGTCGCTCACCTGGCTCACCGACAGCAGCACGCCGATGGGCGGCATGATTACGTCATCCACCATCGACGTGATGATCTTGCCGAACGCCGCGCCAATGATCACGCCGATTGCCAGATCGATCACGTTCCCGCGCAGCGCGAACTTCTTGAATTCCTGCAGCATGGCCGGCCTCCGTGCAGTGAGTGGGTGATACGCCTCAATGAAGCGCCTACTCACCCTGTTATAGCGGACTCAGCCGATTCGAGTAGCCCCACCATCGTGCGTGAAACTCGCAACTCGCCAGGACAGACGTGCCGGGTGATCTACTTGACCGGCTTCAGCAGCACGCCGCCAAACTGCATCAGCTTGCCACGCGGCGCGCCGCTCGAACGGAGCGTGATCTGCTGCGCGCCTGCTGGCAGCTCGATCTCGCCGCACGGCACTTCCACATAGCGGTCGAGGCTTCCCGTCGCCGCGAGCGTTCCAGTCAGTTGCGGCCCCGCCGGCTGCGACGAATCAGCGCCGACCGCCGGCGTACCGCTCGGCTGCACCTCCAGAATCCAACTGTTCCCGGCATCTGCATCCAGCGCGGCATAGTTCAGCACCATCTCGTACTTGCCGGCCTTCGGCAGCTCGACATTCCACACCGCCTTGTCGTTTTCGCTTTTCCACAGCCCCAGATTCTTGTACAGCTGCTCCATCACGATCGTCGGGCCATAGATTTCGCAGTTCGTCGGATAAAGCTGCAACGTCCCGTCGGTCGTCGGCGTCACCAGCCGCGGCTGGTTCGCTTCGAAAACCTTCCGCGGGGCGCCTGAGCCGCGCACGTGCGCGATCACGTTCGCCAGCTCTTGGGGACTCATATCTTTTTCCA
>Ga0172362_10002037_pt1 | contig 17527 bp, 26 predicted proteins | sample LakKivs1_kivu2a2_FD_114534 | JGI IMG/M metagenome (GOLD analysis project Ga0172362, IMG submission 114534) | Sediment microbial communities from Lake Kivu, Rwanda - Sediment s1_kivu2a2 | ecosystem: Environmental > Aquatic > Freshwater > Lake > Sediment | place: Rwanda: Western Province, Lake...
CCGGACGGCCAAAATACCCCGTTTGGGGGCCTTGGCCCGGGGGAGGGGTTAATAACCCTGGCGGGTGCGGATCTTGTGCTTATAATTCGGGGTCGTCACACGGATCCAGCGGTAGAGGTCGGAAGTGTCCTGGTAGGACGTGTAGCCGATGATATATTGATGGGTCTGTTCGTTCCGGATGTCCCGGACGACGTCGGCGAGGTCCGTTGGCTCGTTGAGGAACCAGGCTTTGCCGCCTGTCGCTTTGGAGAACTTTTCCAGGGTCGCGACGATCCCGGCCGAGGTCGTCCCCTCACGCCGCTTGAGCCCCGCCAACTGCTCGTTCAATGGGATCTTGTAGCCGATCGTATAAATGGGGACATCGACCCGGCGGGCGATCTCGAGGGCCTGCTCCGGCGTGGATTGGCTGTCGTTCTCGAGGCCGTCCGTGACCAGGAGAAGGGCCCGCTTCTCGTTGCCGGCCCGGGTCGCGTATTCAGGCGAGGCGGCCACGGCATCGTTGAGGGCCGTTTGGCCGTAAGCCTTGGCGTTTTCGAGCTCCTTCAGGAACAAGGTCTTGTCGGCCGAGTGCTTGGCCGCGACCTCGACCTGGCCGTCGGCGAAGAGGAGCAGGGCGATCTCGTCCCGAGGCCGGAGGAGGCGGGTGGCCAGGCTCCGCAGGACCTCCTTGCATTCTTCGAGCTTGTTCTGGAGGGCCATGCTGCCGCTGACGTCGAGCAGGATGGTCAGGCTGAGGGGGGCCCCGAAATCATGGTTGAAATAGGTGATCGGCTTCTTCCTGTTGTTCTCGAAGATTGTGAAGTCTTTTTGGGCCAGGTTGTTGATGAACCGGCCCTTGCCGTCTTGGACCGTGACCGCGAGGGTGATGGCCCGCACGACGTATTCGTGGGCGGATTTGTCCTGGACTTGCTCCTGGGCCGCAAGTGGCGCAGCCGCCGTCCAGGCCGCGGCCAGGCCTGCCAGGACTATCGAAAGGACGATCTTACGTTTCATGCTTCTCACATGGCCTAACGATCCAAAATACTCCTTGGGGTGGCCGAAATCAAGGAACGGCCGGCCATCGACGCCGGGATTTCGCGATCTCACTTTTAGTCGTGCCGGCCCGGTCCGGGCCGGATTTCGGTTGATGGCGGCGAGGGAGGAGAACCGATTATTCCGGGATGAGTTCCAGGAGGATCGAAGGCTCGGGCCTGTCCGATGAGCGCAGCCGGACCCGGGTCCAGACCTTGATGGCCTTGGCCACATCGGGGTTGAGGTTGGGAGGCAGCGCCCCGCGCCAACCCCCTCCTGGCCCGCCCGAAGCGCCGCCGCCCCTCCCGCCCGGCATCCCGCCTCCGCCGCCGGGCCTTCCGGCGCCGCCGCCCATGCCGCCCCGAGGTTCGCCCCGTTCGCCGCCCCGTCCGGCCCGGTTTGAGAAGAATCCAATGCCGACAACCCCATCGGGGCCGGCCCCGACCGCGAGGGGATGCGAGGCCGAGGTTTCGAGCGGGATCCCGATCTCGAGCACATAGGAGCCGCCCTGATGGCCTTCCCGGACCTCAACGCCCAGCTTGGCCGCCTCGTCCGGCGTGAGCTTCCGCAGAACGTCGCCATTAGTCCCGATCCACTGGAGCTCGAGTCGGGGCTCTACGGGAGCGCCCTGATCGCCCTGCTCAGGCTCGGCCGGCTCTTCCTGGGATCCTCGTTCCGGTTCTCCGCCAGGAGGTTCGCCGATCGGGGCGACCCGAAGTCCAAAAGTCTTCCGGGTCCCTCCCACGGGATCGAACCAGACCGTCCAACCGCTCCTGCGGCCGGCCGCCGGCCCGCCGCCTTCCTCCTGGGTCAGGCAGATCGAGAGGGTCTCGCGGTCGTTGACGAAGCCGACGAAGAGCTGGTCCTTGGCGACATACGATAGCGTTCCCGTCCAATCGTCGGCGTTCCCGTCGATCACGACGGGGTGGGACGGCCTGAGGCTGGTCACCAGATAGATCTTGCCGCCGCATCCGGATAATGAAAGGAGCGCCAAGACGAGGGAAAAAAAGATCGGGCCGGGTTGCTCCGGCCTGATGGCAGGAGAAAGTGAGGAAAGGGGCCGCATTTGGCGAATCACCTAAGGTTTTTCAAACGAGGCGGGCGCGGAAGACGTTGCGAAGGCATGTGCGAGCGCGCTAGCTGCCGCGCCGAGCTCAGGACCGGGTCAGACGCCGTCCTGGAATTCGTCCGGGCGGGGAGGAGGCGTCTCGTCGAGGCCGGCCGGTCCGCCGGCGCCAATAAAGAAGGGGGCCGTCCAAAGAGGGCGCTCGGCCGAGAAGAGAGGCAATTCATATTCTTGCGCATCATCGGCCAGCGCCAGCCCGGCCGGGCGGCACCGCTCTTCGAGCCTCCGGCCGTCTCCCATCAGCCGGAGAAAGTACAGCGCGATCGTGAGTCCGCAAACGAAGACCGCAGTGAAGATGATCAGCTACCGGCCCGTCCTTTTCACAAAGCCCCGCAGGTCCTTTTCCCAAACGCGTGTAATCCGTTTCCCTCCAAGGTGGAAGGCTCTAAGCTCGCCTTTTGCGATCCAATAGTGGACGGTCCGCCGCGAGACGCCCAGCTCCCGGCAGATCTCCTTGATGGCATACATCCTCTCCACGCGCTCGACTCTCCTCAGCCCGCATAACCGAGGCGCCCGCGAGGGGCGATTCCCGCCGAATATTTCACATCCTTGCGCATGTGTCAAGTCATTTGTTATCAATAATATCCGCAATAATGAGGGGCGCCACACGTTGCGCTCTCGACGCGCCGAGACACTACGGGTTGTGTGGATAACGGGTTCTTGTCCTAAGACATCCCAAACTGGATCCATGTCCCTTTCAGTCTGGCATGGAACGTGAAGGCGGCGGGTCCCCGCAAGCGGGGATTTCCAAGGGCATTGATCGGGATCGGAAGAGCGTCACCCCGTTCCGAAAGACCACGAGCCGGCGTCGTAGGAGTCCCCCTCGTCGTCGTCGAAGCAGGTGTCCGCGTATTCGACGATGTAGCCCGTTTGCGGCTCGAAGAGGCCGTTGGGGTCGATCGTCACGATCGTCCCGGAAACCGTCACTTGGCCGGACGCGACGTCGATCGTTTCAAAAACGCTTCCGTCCGAAGCCCTCCGGATGACGATGCTTCCCGACCCAATGACAACGGGGTCGCTGAATCCGATCGTCAAGTTCGTGTCGAGCGGGGCCCCCGACGAAGACGGCGCATAGCGGAGCGCCCCGAAGACCCGCTTCATGATCCCCCCCGTGTTGTCGGATTCGTCGCTCTCGGCTATTTCCTGATAAGGATCCACGGTCACGGTCAGCGAATAGACGTAATCAATGCCGCGAAAATAATGCCCCGCTTGGACATAGGTCAGGGGACAGGAAGCGTCACGAGGGAGAGAAGGGACCGGAAGGTCCCTTTGATCGATCAGCCAGTACATCGGCGCATCGTAATCCGTGCCGCGGAATTCGATCCTGAGCCTTGAGGGCAAAGAGGGGCCGTTCCCGATATTCTTGACGACGATGACGAAATTCGCCGTTGTGAAGGATAGACGGCCCGTCAGGCTCTCTATGACGAGGTTCGGCCTGGGGGTGTAGGTCTGGGAGATGTGATCCGGGGCGCCGGGTGCGACCGTATTCTTGCAGCTGAGAAAGGATAACGCGCAGACCCCAAGCCCGATCAGGATGGCCGATTTCCGCCGGTCCACCGGAGCGCCTCCCCCTCATCCTCATAATCAAGCCGGTCCACGTATTTGTCAAGCCGGCGCGTCCCTTGACAACACGGGGCAAAAGTCCGATTCTCCGTATGAAGGGGAGGGGTTTCGATGCCGTCCGCCTGGAGAAGGTTTTTTATTCCCGGTTTCCTGGCCCTGGTCGAAATAGGCTGCGGCGCGGGCGGCGGTCCCGCCCGGTATCAATCCTATGCCTTCGCCGTCATGTCTCAATCCAACCCCAACGACTATTCCCGTCAATGGTTTCTCTCCTCTCTGAAGATCGACGAGACGACGGGCGCGCTGACCCTGGCGGGGACCTGGCCATTGGCCTCAAGCGGGGTTGTCCGTTCTCTCGCGGCGGACCCTGGGGGGAGGTTTCTTTGCGTGGCGCGTTCCGGCGATCCCGGAGATATCTCCGCCTTTGCCATCGATGGCGCTTCAGGCGAATTGACGGAGGTGGCCGGATCGCCGTTTGTGGCGGGCGAGAGCCCCCAATCGATTGGCTTTGACGCAGCGGGCCAGTTCGTCTACGTGCTCGATAATGCCACGATCGTGGCCCTCTCGCTCGATCCGCAGACGGGAAGTCTGGAGGAGATTCCCGGTTCGCCCTTCGCGGTCGGCTATTCGACGGCGATGGCGATCAAGCCTGCGGGCGGGCATATCTATGTGGCGGGGAACGTCCCCGACGGGGAGAGGCTTCGACCCTGCATCTCGGCTTTCACGATCAATCCCGTTACAGGGGCGCTGGCCGAGATGACCGGCTCGCCCTTCGCTGTTCGCATCGCTCCCAGCTCCTTTGGCCGCGGGGAACTGACCTGCCTGGCGGCCGATCCTGCCGGCAGGTTCCTTCTCGGTCTCGCCTATGCCACATGGAATATGAGCTCCTTCTTCATCGGCCCCCAAACTGGCGCGCTGACCGAAGCGGCCTTGTCGCCGTTCAACCTGAGGACCTACCCGAAAGAGATCGCCGTCGGCCCCTTCGGAAAGTGGGTTTTCGTCGTGACGGATAGTGAAGTCTGTGTTTTCGAGATCGACGCAGCCACAGGGACATTGCGCGAAGCCGCGGGCTCACCCTACCGCGGCGGGTCCCCGGGGCCCATCGCCGTCGATCCATCGGGGAAGTTCGTCTATGTGGGCCGATGGGAATTGGCAGAGGGATCTTCCCGGAACACTATCGTCCCCTTTTCATGCAACGCCGTGACTGGGGCGCTGACCGAGCTCGCCGACTTGTCGTTGGTGACCGATCATGAAGTCGCCGCCTTGACGATCATCCGTATCGCGCAAGATAGGCGCTGACCCCCGCCGCGCTCCGGCTCCCTCACACGGCCACAGGGGAGGATCTCACGCTTGACACGTCGATCCTTCGAACATTATGGTCTGCCCGTCTTTCCTGCCGTCCTTTCTGTCTAGCCGAACTAAGTTGTTGGTATTATTTTATCAACAGGCAAAAGCAGGTGGGGTGCTTTCGTTGCCCGATTTATAAAAGTACTCTGGCATCATAATCTGGCCGCCCAACTCGACGAAATCTATGACGTGGCAAGGGCATTCTGCCCTGATTTGTGCCCGGCAGGAGCAAGCGCATGATCAATGTAGATAAGGCGATTCAACTTTGGCCCTACCTCACTGAGGAGGCGCTGAAGGATGAGGCATACTCGGCTTACATTCAGAAGTGGCTCGACCGGCCTACTCCTGGTGGCAAACCCATGGATATCCTGTCCTGGTACACCCGGCAACTGACTGTCCTGCAGGATGAACTAAGACGGCAGAAGGAGGAGCAGGGGAACCGACCCACCACGATCGAGCAGTCCATGAACTTCGCTCTCCTTCCGGTGAATCCATCGACCGGGGAAGTGAATCCCTATGCCTTGCCTCTGGAGTCGGTCTGGATATTGGATGCCATCATGGACAAGCTCCTGGACGATCCAAGAAACCGGTTCATCAAAACGACCATCCTAGACTCCTGCCAATTCGAAATCACGACCACGGAGGTGCGGGACAGGATTGGCAGGAAGAAAGAATTCAGTGATCAAGCACAGGCCGAGGCATTCAGACGCTTGGTCGCTTGGCAGATTGTCAGCCAGTATGTGTGGGACGAGAGCCAGAACCTTGGACGAGGCGGCTGGTATCCTGTCAAAAGTGAGCACGGCATCTCCGCCATCACCGAGTGGGACAAGACGGAAGAGGCCTATCGTGGCCGTCGTCGAAGTCGTTATGTCTTCAGAGGTGAGCTCCACCCCCTGGCCTGGTTCATCATTCGCTACAACGTAATGAATCACCGCATCCTTAAACTCCCCAAAACCGCCTACCGGATGTCCCGGGGCGCTCAATTGCTATACCGGCAGGGCCTGCCCTTTATATTCAGCAGGACAGGTTGGCGGCTGACCTACCCGGTGGCATGCCGAGTGCTCGACTACCCCGAAGCACCAGTCAAGGATCAGCCAGGGGCCATTGAGAAGTTTGTGACGGAGATCGTCGAGTCCATTGACTGGCGAAGGGACAAAGAACGCGAGGGCCGGGAAGGCGGTGTCGGCCAGCATCGTATCTGGGTGCTGAAGGCCAGCAAGAAAGCGGTCAGGGACCTGATCATGAGCCGTGAGCATCACAGCAAGATTGATCAGGCTCGAGCATTGAAGCAATCCCACTAATCCCGTTTCCGCCGGATTAGCAAGCCACAAATCGTATTTCGGAAAACGCCGAGTTTTCGACGCCTAATTTCGGAAAACGCCGAGTAAAATCGCTACAAGTGTGTATGCTGTCAATCGGATACAGGGGGGATAATATATATAGATATATAGAAACTAGGGAAGGACGGATAAGAGCGTCCTTACCAGAGTGGGGATAGACACGTCCGCAAGAGCGGACGACTGCCTAAAGCAGGCAGTAGGAAGAATCCATGATCAGGCAGAAGGCAGTTGTCCTGCTACCTCCCTGGCACTGCTCGGCAAGATCATCCTGGGATTCCTCCCTGGGGGTGATTGACCTGCCGAGGGGGTGAGGTGATCATCGGAAGAGGGAGATTGCCATGCCTGAACAAGAGGGTCAGAAGAAGTACTTCAAACTTAAAAACATCCGAGATAACCCAAACCGGGATTTCAAAACATACCCGATAATCGAGAGGAAGGTCGAGAAACTTGCACGATCTATACGTGCTACCGGGTTCAATGACAACATCGTTGGCCGTCAGGTGGGGGAGGAGGAAGTTCAGATAGCGTATGGCCACCACCGCTTAAGAGCACTCTGGAAAGTGTATAACGACCCTGAGAAAGAAATACCGATTACGATCAAGGACTATTCGGATGGCGATATGGTCATGCTCATGGGCAACGAGAATGATGACGAGTATAACTGCCCTCTCGCGGCCATAGATGACGCTGTACAAGCGGCTCAGAAGCTAGTGAAGGAGAATCCTGAGGCCGTTCGGGACATCTTAACCCGGCAGGGATACGACTTTAAGCGGCTCCGTCCTGGTGCCCCGGTCATTGCAGTGCTCACGGGGAAACCCGAGGGCACGGTCAGTAGATCGCTGGAGCGTCTTGGCTGGATAGCGAGTGGAGAGATAGACAGGGAGGCATTGTATTCTTGTACGACGCAAGGTGCCGCCGACCGGTTCGCTCGAATGGTCAAGGAGCACAACCCCACTCCTGAACAACAGAAGGCGGTCGCAAAAAGACTCGTGAAGCTGAACAAGTTCGGTGAAGCAACCATAAATCAAGTCTTTGTGGATATGCTTGCGAAACTCCCGCCGTCCCATCCTGATCATCCCGGTTACTTTGAGTTGATGTTGAGGAAGAGCACAAAACATATTGAAGCACTTATACGAACGCTGGCAGCCGTTTCCGACCTCGAACGGCAGAAGAACTTCTTTGGCGGTGAACCTACTCGGGAGGACATCTCTCAGACGTCTAAAGAAGAGTTTCAAGATGCGGTTAACAGGCTCTCTGATTGGATAGTAAAAGTTGCCATGAGGTTGGATGCCAAGGAAGAACATGAGCAATAGCGACGAGTCAAAGTGCCCATCCCTCCCTGTGGTTTTCTTTCCAGAAAACGAGTTGCTGGCTCCACGCGACTTGAGGAAGTTCGGGTGGCGTTTGGCGAAGGGAATGGAATATCGGCTCTACTCACTGGCCGAGATTCCCGAATTGGTCAAAGAGGGAAAGATACTGCCGATCAAGAAAAGGCCAGTGTCAGAGGAGTACGTTTGGCAACCGGGGGATGATATACCCGCTCAACTTGCCATCCTCGGCACAGCAAAGCGAAGTAAGTATCTAAGGGCCATGCTGAAGCGGTGTACGATCACCCTTTCGTGGGATGAAGCCGGGAACCGACCGAAGATTGCGATCTCTCAGATAGCGACGAAGGACGAGACGAACCACCCCTAAGACCATCCACCCCGAGTTCTACCAAGCAGCGGGAGAAGCGAGGCGGAAAAAGGGGTTGAAAGGGGAGCACGGTCAGGGGTATGATCAAAAAAAGTCGTTCCGCTTTGAGTGTAGAGATCGAAGTGAAAAGAAATCTGATTCTAGCCGTAGCGTTCCTCTTGTTCCTGGCGAACTCGCTTCTTAGCCAAGGCCAAGAATCAGCAGAACAGAGTGCCCTAAGGAACTTCGAAACCATGGGCAAAACGAACACCCAAATATTGGCCATCCTGAATAAGGCCAATAAACCGGGATTCCTTTACTTCACCACGGACTGGTGTGGTTGGTGCAAGGTACTGGAAAAAGATACCTTCGGAAATATCGAAGTCAAACAATACTTGGAGGCTCATTTTATTCCATTCCTTATCAACGCCGAAAAGAATACCGGCCCCGATTTGAATAAATATTACGGTGTTACCAGCTATCCGACGGTCGTGATTGTGAGCCCCACGGGTATTGTGATTGATAAATTGGGTGGTTATGAGAAACCAGAACCGTATTTAATAAAGCTAAAAAATGTCGTCAATGGAATAGATACAATTGAACGACTAAAGCAGGATTATGAAGGAGACCCTGACAACGAAGCAAAAGGGACGGCCCTGGTTAAGAGATATCTTTCCTCCGGCGACTACGCTAGCGCCAAGCCCATCCTTGAAAAACTATTAAAAACGTCAAAAGATCTGAAAGAGAGGGCCGAGTTTCTTTTTGCGCTTGGCCAGTATTACTTCCTTAGAGAATCGTCCCAGGCCAGCCCGTACTTCGAGCGCATCATCAGGGAAATCCCAGATTTCCCTGACATGGAAACGGTTTACCATAATCTCGGCAAGATATACAGCGACATCGACAAGAAGCCGCGTAAAAGGATTGCTCTTTATGAAGACGGAATCAAGAAGGGATTGTTTAAGGATAACCCCGATCACGCTCGGTTTGCGGAGGTTCTTGATTCGGTAGCCGTCGGGGAATGGGACAACGCCCTTGCATATATTGAAAAGCTATCGCCAGCATTTGCTCCACCGTATCCTGCGGTTTCGTTGTTAAAATCATATTGCCTTATGCATATGAGCAAAGAAAAAGAGGGGCGAGCCATTCTCGATAAGCTGTATACAGAATCCGAGCTTAATCCACAAAAGCGATTAGAATTGATCGCGGGGTGTCTCGAACTAAACGTGTATCTCAAGGAAGCACTAAATTGGATGGAACCAATAGTCGCTAAAGATGACGGCAAAACGAACATCATTCTATACGGCTATGCGCGGCTATTAGCCCTTAACGGGAGGAAGCCAGAGGCTCTGAGCATAATGGAGAAGGCGGTGGACATGACCCCGGAAGGCCAGAGTCGTACGATTATGAATAAGGAACTCGCTAAACTTAGGAAAGAGCTACAAGACAAATAGAGCGTCCAGCAGGGCCGAAATATCATAAAGAGGCGCTGAGGAATCAGAGGCCAAGGGAGCGGCATGGCCCCATGATCAAATAGGACGCCGGTTAGGGCGAATATCGCGCCTCATATAGATAGACGTTTCGGGAGGTGGCAGATTCTCATTATTGGCATAAGAATTCCTTGAGTCGGTATGGTCCCGATCTTACAATATAGGAAACGTCAAGCAAGGAGGTTGGAATGGCTGACGAAACAAAAAAGTCATACCCAGTGCTTAGTGTGAGAAGTTGGCGTGAGCTCAGGCGGAAGTTCGATCAAAAGATTCCAACGGTAGTAGATGGCAGCTACATTGGGACGGCATTAAGCATGAACGCAAGATCGGCCCAGACGAATATCCTGCCATCTCTAAAGATGCTCGGTCTCATAGATGATGATGGAAAGCCCAAGGACCTTGCGAAACGTTGGAGGGATGATAAGGAATATCCCAAGGTATGCAAGGAAATGCTGGAAAGCATCTATCCGACGAGTTTGTTAGACGCCGCCCCTGACCCTTCTGAAAAGAGGGAGGATGTGAAGAGATGGTTCAAGCACGAAACGGGTGCGGGTGACTCCGCCGCCGGAAAGATGACTGCAGTATTCACTCTACTTCAGGAAGCCGATGTCGAGGCCCTGAAAAAAGAGGACATAATCAAGAAGCCGGTCGAGACGAAGGCAGGCAAGAAGACCGGGTCGGCGGACAAGATAAAAGAAAAGCCTGCGTCTACCTTGCCTGAAGCGGGCGATGAAATAGCCGGACAAATGCCAGAAATCCATATTGATGTTCAGATTCACGTATCGGCCGATTCGACACCTGACCAGATTGATCATTTGTTTGCGAGCATGGCCAAGCACCTGAAGGAGTTTGCGATCAAGAAAGCTAAATGAGTAGCAAGATTAGCAGAGCTATCTTCGATTTCGCCAGGGACCTACAAAGGACAGCTGACGAATCATTCCGCCCACCCCAGGATATCGTTGTTAGCCGGAGCAACGATGTCTTGGTGTCGTCCTTGTTTGAAAAGACACGAGGATATCTACAAAAGGTCGTTTATCAGATTAACAGATGCTATGCGGAGAATTGTTACGACGCTTGCGCTGTAATGATCAGGCGACTTCTCGAACTACTAATAATAGAAACCATGGAATCGAAAGGGCAGATCGAGAAGACGCTTGATGAGAATAGGGACATATGTAAGTTTGACCTTCTTATCAATGTGATACTGAAGGAGCCGTCTGTCAGTCTGTCCCCCAAAACGAAGAAGATACTGGAAAGCAGAAAGATTAAGAAGTTGGGTGACCTTTCTGCGCACGGATGGCGTTACAATGCTTGCCGTAGGGACGTAGATGATATTAGGCAAGACTTGACAGTCGCTGTCCAGGATCTTCTCTACACCTCAGGTCTTAGAAAGTAATACCGGTCAGCAAAGAGTTGATGTAAAGAGGAGTGGATAGTTCCTGCTGCTCATCCTGCCCCAACGAGTGAGCCCCCCGCTGGCCGCTAAGCCTGTGTAGAGAGAATTAGGTATCGAGAATTAGGCGGTAATCCGGGTAGCGTCGAATCCGCCTATGGGGTAAACATCTGCCTTCCCAGCCCGCTACTCCCAGGCGCCGCGCTCTGATCATTAATAACCCCTTGATTGATCCCGCCGAGTCGCCGTAACATCAGGCGGGACAGTCACTTACCATCATTCTTTTATTATAAAAGGCTTGACACTGAGTGGGCAGGACCTCATCATAATTACGAAGGTGAACAATATGGTGAACAAGCGACAGGGCCAATCAGGTCCTGATCAATCTCTATGCCATAAGGAGGCAAAGATGGCTAAGAAGGAAAAAGGCATGAAGGCCGCCGAGAAGACCTTCAAGGCGCAGGCTGAGGCGCGGGCGCGGAAGTCTCAGCAGGAGCGGGTCGGATTCGTTCAGGAGTTCGGCAAGGCGATCTCCGCCGCCTGGGCCAAGTTGGGCGACAAGGCGAACGTCCTGGCCGTCGCCAAGACGATGCCCAAGGAGAAGGTCCGAATCGTCCACTATGCTCTGGTCTCGCTGGGCCTGTTGGAGACGAAGGACAGCGGCCTGATCAATTGGATGAAGGCCGACTCGGCCCTGACCCACACGGCGGGCACTCCGGCCCCGAAGAAAGGCAAGGCGAGGCATGAAGCGGCCTGACCAAACCATCAGGCGGGAGAGGCGGCCTGCGGGCCGCCTTTCTTTTTCTGCCTCGTCCGGTAAGGTCCCGTCCCTTGAGCAGCTGGAGGAGTGGATGGCCGAAGGCGGTTGCGAAGCGACGGACGGCTGTTGGGTTGAGCCGGACGGCGTATGCGAACACGGAAAGAAGTCCTGGCTCCTGGTGTTGGGGAGGATCTGATGACTCTCCGAACGATCAACGACGACCTCTATGCTGGCGACCACAAGGTCCTCAAGGGATGGGAATCCTTCACCGGCTGGTACTGGTTCGGCGTCGAGGAGACGGAGCCGGGCGTCTGGTTCGGATACATCCAAGGGACGTTTGAGGAATGGGGCTACTTCTCGACGGAGGAGATGGCCCCCTTGATCACGCAGGGCCTGGTCTGGCCGATCAAGCCACAGGACCTGCCCTACGCAGGAAGGAGGGACAGACGATGACTAATCCGACTGGCTGGGCTGGCTCTACAGCCGAGCGCCTCAAGTATATGACCGACGAACAGGTCCGGACGTTCTTTGCCGCAGTGGAGGCAGTGACGGACAAGGTGATCCGCGCTCGGGATCTCTGCCTGTTCTCGCTCATGTTGAGTTACGGGTTGAGAGTCATGGAAGTCGCCTTGATCAAACTTGAACACGTGCACCTGATGGTCGAACCGGCCCAGGTGTACATCACCAGAGTCAAACGGAAACGGACGAAGGAGGGCAAGGAGAAGCCCCGACTCGGCCAGTGGTATGATCTCTCGGAGCGCAACGAGGCGCTGATCCGTGCTTGGCTGAAGGTCAGGAAGACCTACCCCCATGCCGCCGAATCGGCGTCCCTGTTCATCACCCGTGAGTCGGGCACGTTCTCAGCGCCGCACGTGTACGACTCGACGATCAAGTACGGAAAGGCGGCTGGATTGAAGGTTCACCCGCACATGTTCAGGCATACATGCGGCGTGAGGTTGGCGAAGGCGGGGAGGAATGCCTTTGCCATTCAGAAGCGTCTCGGCCACGTGTCAGTGATCTCGACACAGTGCTATGTGGACCTGGCTGGCCCTGACCGACACAAGGAAGATCGCCGAGACGATGAAGCACTTGAGGGACTAATATGAAGAAACCATGCCCGAATTGTATAGACGGCTACGAAGACACCCCGCCCATGCGAAAGTGCGGGATATGCCACGGGCGCTGCTTCGTCGAAGTGCCCAAACAAAAACGGATGGTCTCAGCATCCGACCCCAAGGAAACTTCGGCATCAGCGCCCAATCAGCGCCTTAAAACCAGAAGCGGGAAGGAGGCATTATGATCAGGAAGCCGATCTACCGCCCAACTCCAGAGCAAGCCGAAACGATAAAGCGAGCGCAGGGCCGCGTGGCCGCCTTCTTCCTCAAGCACCCGACTCCCTATGAAGCATGGATGGTGCGCCAGCCGTCGAAGGACATCCGGTGGCTGTGGGACACCCTGCAGGAACCTGGACTGACACCGGAGAAGGTCCTATGCCTCTTTGAGGGCCGATCGTTCAAGGTGCCGTCCTACAGGAAGCTCCGAGGCTTCTGGTTCAGGGCCGCGTGGCGCGAACTCCACGACCTCCTGCCCGACTCCGAACTAGCGGCGATCTTCAAGTTGCCCCGCTCCACCTATGAGGGATTGATCAACAAGGAGCGCGAGTGGAAGCCGAAGCGTAGCGCGACTGAGACACCTCGGCATAGGAAGGCTCGGCAAGCGTTCTGGACTCAGGAGCGCCAGCAACTCATCCACCGCCTCAACTTGTATCTCAACCACACCATCCTCTAGTCGTTTCGGAAAAACGAAGCAGATTCCGAAAAGGCTAGACCCTCATCGTCCGGTCGCCCATCATAAAAGTGTAGGACAGGAGTGAACAATGACAGAACGAACTTTCGTCACCGAACTGATCAACGAAGGCCGACAGAAGGCCGTGGACGTCTACGAGCTCGACGGGGCAGTGATCGTCCACTTGGAGCCGGGCCAGCGATTCACGATAGAGAGCCGGTCGCCCTATACCGCGTATGCCCGATGGTCGGAAGTCCGGTGGGCTGAGGACGGCAAACTCCACTTCGTTCCCCGGCCTGGTTTCACTGAGCCACAGCGCGGCCGATGGGTCCTCCAGCTTCTGAACGAAGGCGGGGAGCCGATTGAGTGGCGGACTGTCGGAGGTGAGCACATCTGTCTCCCACGTTCCGTCATGGTCCTGGCGGCCTGTCCGTTGACAGACCCCTTGATCATGTACCGAAGCCTGACCGTCGTGAAGAAGCGCGTCATGATCAAAGACGTGACGCAGGTCGGCTACATCATTCACGAGTGGCGATCTGAGGACGAGAAGGAGCCGCGCTCTGCGGCTGACCTTAAGGCGATTGAAAAGATCGTGGACGAACTGGGCAAGGGGAAGGAACTCTGATGTTAATGAAGGGGTGGTCAGGATTCTCCCCTGACCTGAGGGCGACACCCCGGGAGGGTCTGGACGTTACTAGGGATATGGCGCGCCCAGGCCCTTCTCCCTTCTTACTGCACCATGGGCCGGCTTGTGGCCAAGTCGGCTCATCCTTTCCGTCATGCGTCAGGGCTGGCGGTCGCATCCACCTCACGCCGTCGGTCCTTGGTCCCGGGACGGCTCCGGACGTAACCTCCTCTGGAACCGTTCCCGGGCCAGAATTATCCGTCTCGGCGATCAAGCCCAGCCGGTTTGCTGATCAAGGATTGACACAATGGAACTCCTAACTGAGAAACAAACATTCATCGAGAAGAAGAATAGCACCCTGACCACTCAGGATGACAAGTCCCTGCTGGTCAAGTTCAGATTGATGGGGGCCGAGGAGCAGAACGAAAACAAGCGCCTCTATCCCGCCGCCGTCCTGAAGCAGGCAGTGGAGGATCTTCGTGGACGACTGGCGAAACGGAAGTCCTCGTTCGCCATGAACGGGCACCGAGACGACGAAAACGTCGACGACGTGGCCGCTGTGCTGGAGGACGTTGAGATGACGGGCACCGATGTCTTTGCTACTGCGAAAATCCTGCCCACCCAGCGCGGGCAGAACGTCCAGGCGATCATTCGCAACGGCGGGAGTGTGGGCGTCTCGGCCAAGTGCACCGGCTCGGTCAAGGAGGGCGTTGTCCAGCCGGGCTTAGTCCTGCGCGGATTCGACTTTACCCTGGCTCCCGGCTTCGGCACTTTCGCCACGAAGGACAGCATCATCGAGAGCGTCACGGTGGAGGATGAGACAGATGGAGCGGTGACCGAGAATCAGTTGAAGGAATTTGGACTCCTCCCGCCTGACGATAGCGAAGAGTCGCGCCGGAGTCGGTATGCTTTTGCCCTGGCGTGCGGATACAAGAGAGACTTCCAGACGTTCGTTGAGGAAGTGGTCCTGAAGATGAAGGCGGCCTAGCCATGCTCTACAAAGCTCTGAACTCTGACCTCAAGTCCCAAGTGGACCACCACTGCGGCTGGACTACGGGGCCGTGGGTAGGGGGTGAGTGGCTGGACATAGAGACCGAGGTTTGGACTGACACGTTGGGGCATACCCTCAAAACGAAACACAGTGGCTTCTTCTGCTCCGACGACATCCTGTGGGCCATGTCGCCCGAGTTCACCCGATACATCGCCGAGGTCGAAGTTGACGGCACGAGCGTTGTCTTAGACAAAACTCAATACTGGTCGAAGATGAGAGTCGTCAGCATCAAAGCCTGGCCTGCCTCCAATGCCGCTCTCGTTTTGGACTGGTGCGAGAACCGAGCGAACGATTACTGGGAGAGTCATTTTCCGTCAGAGGCCACGTTGTATAACGCACGACGTTACCAGGGCCAACACGCACAAATGGTAGCGATCATGGAGCCTCTGTGGCACAGCTTGTTTCTAAACGGAGAGACGATCTCCGGACTGCACCGCAACAAGTACCATCACCCACTCAAGGAGGAGTATAGCCAGTCGCTAGAGTGGACCATCCGGTTGGCCTATATCACCTCATTGGCTCTTAACGGCGACATCGTGCCCTATGGCGGCAACTTGGCCTGGATGGCTGAGTTTGTCCGGCCAGGGGCGTGGGAGATTGTGCGCGGCTTCACCGCCGACCATTGGTCCACGCTACCGGAGGTCTAACATGAAGACGCTACTCTTCGTCCCCGCGCTGATGATCATGCTCCTGGTGAGGACAGTGAGCCACACTTTGGAGCTCCTCTGGCCGGTGCGCCCGGTGCGGGCAGTGGCGAACGGGAGCGCAAAAGTACTGAAAGGACTTATCTATGACAAAACAAAAAGTCACCATGGTGAAGTTCTTGGGCACGTATCACATTGACTCCATCAAGCGAGTTCGTGTAGTGCCGAAGGCGGCCAAGGGCCACTTCAATACCACACCCGGCACCAAGGAGCCGCCGATCATCACAGCCGGGAGGGAGCCGACGAAGTGAGCAGACTGTTCGTTGCTAATGTGAGCTTCAAGGCCGAAGACGCCGATCTCCGAGCGGTGTTCGAGAGGTACGGCACTGTCCTTGAGGCACGGATTGTCTTCGACCGAGAGTCCAGGTCCCGAGGCTTCGCCTTCGTCACTCTAGAGCGTGACGAGGACGCCCGGGCGGTCATTGATTCGAAGGAACCATTGGTGCTGTTTGGACGGACACTGATGATCGAGCGAGCTAAGGAGAGGTAACATGGGCGAACTAATTCCTAGTGGCGTCAGCATTGACGCCCTGAACAAAGCGAAGGCGGGAGCGACACCTGCCCCACCGCCGGAGCCGGAGTACACCGGACCGGTCTTTAAGACCATCGTGAAAAATGCGAGTCCTGGCGAAATGCGAGTCCTTACTGACCACGGCAAGGAGTGGTTCTGGCTAAATCCAGGCCAGGAAGTGTGCCTTGTCTCGTGGAGCCCCCGCACGAGGATGGCTCCGTTCAGCAAGATCGCCTACGAAAAGGACGGGCGACTCAGCTTCACCAGGCGCTTCAACTTTCATGACCCGGCAGAGGAAGCGCCCTACACCCTCGTGCTCGACAACCGGGACGGCGGCGAGTCGGAGAGCATCCAAATCGGTGGCGACTACATGGAAGCCCACCGGGGCCTGCCTCGGATCGTGGCAGTCCCCCTCATTGACCCGAAGGTCGTTTACAAGGCAATCGTCTGGCGCAAGAGGACGATCAAAGAGCCAGCGCCCGGTCACAAGGACTACCTGATCACCCGTCAGATCGTTGAGAAGGTCATGGTCCCGAGGAAGGCGTCGGAGATCAGGGCCATCAAGCGCCTGCTCGAAAAGGAGGCAGTGAATGAGGCGCGGCGATCAGCGGCCAGGCGGTTCAAGGGCGTAGTCGGGGCGGAGACGGACGATGCCGATACTCCCTCAGCCGAATAACATTATCGAGGCGTGGGAAGACCCTCATTGCTTTCGACCGGTCTTTGGTCGTGACCTTTCCTCGTGGCGCGCTTGGCAATCATTCGTCAAACCTCTTTACGGCCTACCTTTAAGGACCGAGGAGGAGGCGCTGCTTTACCAACTCGGCACGTTAAGGGAAAAGGTGCCAGAGGGCGGCTTCTCCGAGGCCTATTGCGTTTGTGGCCGTCGAGGAGGCAAGAGCAGGGTCACGTCCTTGATCGCCGCCTATGAGGCGCTGTTCGGCAACTGGCGTGAGAAGGTTGCCCCTGGCGAGAGAGTCTGGATTTTCTGTATCGCCACGGACAAGTCCCAGGCCAAGATCGTCCTGTCCTATATCCTGGCTCTCCTTCACCTATTCGATAATCCGAAGGGCAAGACTAAGGAAGAAAAGAGCCTGGTTGAGAGCGAAGTTGGTGAAGAGGTGCACCTGTGGAATGGCGTCAGCATCGCCGTCAA
>Ga0172362_10002038_pt1 | contig 17526 bp, 12 predicted proteins | sample LakKivs1_kivu2a2_FD_114534 | JGI IMG/M metagenome (GOLD analysis project Ga0172362, IMG submission 114534) | Sediment microbial communities from Lake Kivu, Rwanda - Sediment s1_kivu2a2 | ecosystem: Environmental > Aquatic > Freshwater > Lake > Sediment | place: Rwanda: Western Province, Lake...
GAGGGCGCCTTGGTTACCGGCTCCATCTCGACGCCGCTGGCCGGCGAGGACGTGCGCCTCCTCTGGATCGACCCGTTCTCCGGCGTCTGGTACAGCGACCGCTTCAGGACGACCGGCGGCGAAGCGGCGAGGGTCTCCTTCCAGGCGCTCGGCGCCGGTTTCCCCGTGCGCCTCATCGACGCGGTTTCCCAGACCGCCAGGGGTTCCGCCGTCGTCACGATGATGCCGAAGGCCGATACCGCCTGGAATGGATTTCTTGTCGCCGCCGACAAGCCGCCCCAAGCGTCGCCGGATACGGCCTTCGCCTGCCGCGACCTCGGCTGCACGGCCGCGTTTGCAAGCGGCTACTCGGAATGTCTTGCCGCCGCGTCCTGCGGGCTTCGCCCGCTCGCGCGCGGCCTGGTGTCGGCCGGCACCCTCTCCCTGCCGGTCGACGTTTTCGCGCGGGCCCTCGCCGAATACGAAAAGAGCGGCACCGTCGCCGCCCTCGCGCGTGTTCCGAGTCTCGCTGATACCGCGGAGATCGCGCGGCTGGCTTCCGAGGCCGAGAGCCAGGTCTCGCTCGTCAGGCGGCTTGCGCCGATGTGCCTGGTCGTCGCCGATACCCCCAGCACCACCAAGGTGAACGTGCCGCTCGACTTCTCATTTGCGCCCGAGGATATTCAGGCCTTTCGCGCGTTCGTCGAGTCCCGCCTCGCCTCCGAAGAGTTGATCGCGCGCCATTGGACACGTGCGGCCCTCTCCGCACGCTCCGGGACGATTCCGCCGGAAACGGCGCGCCAGACAAAGGCCCGAATCCTCGGCGATAAGAATGTCTTAGTCGACGTCGCCCCATGGGCGCTCCACAGGGAATACATGGATAAGACACTCGCCGATGTCGTAAGAACGCTCTCGCGCAGGGGCGCCGACGCCGCCCGCCGGGCCGGCCCCGAGGACTTCAACTGGAATTCGATTACTCCCGTCGTCGGCGTCACGGGAATGACGGCTCCATCGGCCTACGGCGGCTTCGACTGGAGCGAGTTGGCCTCCTCGGCAAACGTTTTCTTCTTCACCCAGGAGACGCCCCAGTGGGCTCTCGGCCTCGCGCGAGACCTGTGCCCTGACGGACGCGTTATCGCGCGCGTCGACGCCGATTCGCCGGCCGCGCCCGCGGCGGCGTGGCACGCGGCCGCCTCGGGCGCGGGAGGTGTCGTGGTCTCGAACTACGGCTCCCTCCTCGCGGGCGTTTCTTCCGCCGGGGCCGGCCCCTCGCCGGCAGCCGCCCGCGCAAACGATTCCTCCAACGCCCTCGCCGCGACCCTGGCCGAGGTGACAAGCGGCCTCGCGGACATCATGATCGCGTCGCGCAAGACCTCTCCCGTCGTGATCGCCTACAGCCCAGCGGCCGTGCGCTCCGGATGGATGGTTGACTACATCGCGGCCGAGGGCTTTTCCCCTGCGCCTCCCGATGCCGGAACCGAGGCCCTTGCCGCATGGTCCAAAATCCTCGCCGACCTCGGCGTGGGCTTCACCTGGATTCAGTTCGACGCGATAACGTCCGGGCAAATCCTCACCGCGAGGCCGCAGGCCCTGATCCTCCCCGAGACTTGGTGCATCGACCCCCAGAGCGCCCAGGCCCTCACCGCGTACGTCAACGCCGGAGGCACGCTCATCGCCGACAACGCCACGGGCCTCTTGGATGGCGAGTACGCGGCGTACGAGAAGCCGCCGCTCGACATGCTGTTCGGCATCGCCCGCAGGCCCCTGACCGGCGCGATGCTGCCGGCGGTCGCGCCCGGCGCGACACGGCTGGCCGCCGCGTTCGTCGCGGATGCCTCGGTGTCGCCCTCGAGAAGCGCCTCGGTGACGAGGACTCCCGGGGGGGCGACTGCTGTCCTGCGTTCGTCGGGCCGCGGCGGCACCGTTTACCTCAATATGTTCGTCGAGGCATACCTTAAGGGTGACGCGTCCGCAAAGGCGGCGGTCCGCGCCGCCGTCGAACAGGCCCTCGGCGCCGCCCTCGTCTCTCCACTGGCGACGGTCTACCAGGACAGAAAGCCGGTGCCCTTCCAGGTCTCGGCGGTTGATTACGGTGACACGCGGATATGTTTTCTCGAACCGCCTCTGGGCACGCGCATCTCGGGCAGGGTCGACGTCCAGTTCCCCCTCGCAGGCTGCTTCTACAACCTGAGACCCTCGAGTGCCGGTGGAGAGTACCTCGGCAACAACGCGTACTTCACCCTGGACGCGCCCGCATCCGGGCCGATCGTCCTGGCCCGTTCGGAGTTCCCGCTCACAGGCCTCGGCCTCGAACTCGAATTCTCGCAGGGCGCCGTGCTTATCACCGCCCGCGTCGAGGCCGATCGGGCCGTGGGCGACAGGCTCCTGCGCCTGGAACTCTACGACCCCTCCGGCAGGCACATATCGCCCTTCGACCGCACGGTTGTCGCGCCCTCCGGCGCGTTCATCGGCTCCATAGACCTGCCGGACAACGTCCCCACCGGCACGTGGCGGCTCTTGGCGCGGGACCTGGAGACGGGAATGGCCTCGTGGTCGGATGTCTCCATCCAGTGAGAAAAAGTTGAGGCTCCGCCAGGGGGCCTTTTTCCTCGTGTTGGCCTGCATGTGCGGGATCGTGTCCGAACGTCTCGCGCCCGTCCCGCCGGTCTGGTGGCTCCTTGTGCTTGCCGCAGCCTCCTCGGCCGCGGTCGCCCTCGTCAGAGCGAAGCGCGACGCCACGTCCACGGCGGCGCTTCTTGCGGCGGTGGCCGCGCTCGGCGCGTATTCCGCGGCGCTCTCGACGGATCCGCCTGCGGATTCGATAAGACGCCTTCTCGCCGATGAGGGCCCGGCCGCGTCCGGCGCGGTCCTTACGTTCAAAGGAATCGTGCTCGACTGCCTCGGGGAAGTGGACCAGTTCGAAAGGATATCCCGATACAGATTGCGCCTCGAGGCCGTCCGGACGCTCGCCGGCTTCAGGGATGCATCCGGCACCGCGCTTCTCGACGCCCCCAGCGGGATAACCTACGGCGCCGCCGTCGAGGGCGCGGCCTTCTGGCGCCTGCCACCCGCGGCCCGTGTTCCGGGGCAGTTCGATTACCGGGAATACCTCTTTTCGACGGGCGTCGACGCCCTGGCCCGCGCCCGGACGCAGCAATCGATAGTCGCCGCCCGGCGCCCACTGCGCTATCTGCCCGGCAGCCTCTTTGCCGCCGTGCGGCGGCAACTGCTCGAGCGTATCGAAGCCCTCGGCCTCAAAAGTCCCGGCGTCATCCCCGCGGTCCTTCTCGGCGACCGCAGCGCCCTCGACGACGCGGCCAGGGACGCCTTCGTGCGCAGCGGCACGATGCACCTTCTCGCGATCAGCGGCCTGCACCTCGCCATCGTGGCGGGTTTTCTGTTCTGGGTCTTGCGGCTTTTGGGCGCGCAGCCCAAGGTCGCGAGCGTCGTCACCCTCGCGGTCGCGGCATGTTACATCATGGTCGTCGGGCCCCGGCCGCCCGTCGTCCGCGCCGGCCTCATGCTCGCCCTCTTCTGCCTGGGCGTAATCCTCGATCGTCCGACCCTTGCCCTCTCCGTCGTCTCAACCGCGGCCCTTGTCATGCTCGTCGCACGCCCGCTTGAAATAGCCGATGCGGGCTTCCAGATGTCCTTTGTCGCGGTGCTGGGCCTCTTCTACCTCGGCGCCCCCCTGGGACGCTGGTCCGGCGGCCTCGTCGCCCGGGCTCGCTTGCCCCTTACATCGTTTCTAACTGAAGCCGCCCGCCTCTTCGGCATTTCGACGGGGGCGGCCCTGTCCGTCGCTCCCCTGGCGGCCTATCATTTCAAGGTGATAAGCCTGGTCTCGCCCGTCTCCAACCTCATCCTGATACCCGTCACGTGGGCAATGGTCGCCGCAGGCTTTGCCGCGGCGGCCCTATCGTTCGTCAACGGCCACCTCGCTTCGCTCGCCGCGGCGAGCGCCTCGGGCTCCCAGACCCTTCTCGTCTCGATCGCGGCCCTCCTTTCGAAAATCCCCGGCGCCTACGTCTACCTCAAGCCGCCCCTGTGGCTGGTGTTCTCGGCCTATGCCTGCCTCGTCGTCCTTGCGGTGGCCGTTGCCGCCGGCAGGCGTCTGGCGCCGTTTCTTATCGCGGGGCTTGTTGCGGGAAACGCGCTTGTGCTCGCCCAGTTTCTCCCCGCATCCCGAAGGAGTGCCGAACTCGCCGCCCTTGCCGACAGCCGCGGGGCCGCTGCGGTCCTTTTCGACGGGTGCGGCCACACGCTGCTCTTCGTGGGCAGGAAGGCGGACGTTAGGACCGCCGCCGACCTCATATGCCCCTTTCTCCTCGAACGCGGCGTCCGCCGCGTCGACCTTCTCGTGGAAACCTCCGGCGCCGACGCGAGGATTCGCGACGCGCTTGCCGAACGCATTCATGTCGGAAAGGCCCTTCGTCAACGCCGCTTCCGTGAGAGTGGGGACACGGGCCCCGAACGGGACGAGCCGCATCCGGAGGAAATAAATCCCGGCGACACGGTCACGGGTCCCGACGGCCTCGCGGTTACCTTTCACTCCGGCAGGCCCGCGAATTTCTTGTCTCCCGATGAACCGTGGTTCGAAGGATTGATCGCGGAAGTGACCGTGGCCCACCGCCGCGCCGTCATAGCGATCGACGCCGGAGAAGGCTGCATCGCCGTCTGCGGCGGGAAACTCGAGCGCTCCCCCGACCTTTTCTGCGCGTTGTCCTGCAACGGCTCGCCCGAAGCCTCAAGCGACCTGAAACGCCGCCTTGCCCCGAGGGCCGCCGTCTCTTTCGACGCCGGCGCGCCGCCGGCCGGCGAGCTCTCGATTCCCTTGGGAGCCGGAACCGCTCCCTAAACCTCGGCGTTTCAAGAATATCGATTGCCACCGCCTTGCCGCTGTTCTGGGCATACGCGTTCAGCGTGAGAACCGCGCAGCCCCTGACGCGCAGGGACCTTCGGGTGGACCCCGACGGAACTTGTATCTCCCCCGGCAGGACACACGGACGACGAAAAAAACCGCGTGGAAACGGTCACTCAAGATATCCCAGTGCGCGCAGTTGCTTGCGCCGCTCCTCTGAAATCGTCGCAGGGATGATCCTCCGGCCGACGTCCTGCGCTATTCGCTCAAGTTCCTTCTCCGGAATGAACTGCCCCAACGATTTGAGGCGGACCGCTTCCACGGGAGTGAGGGTTCCCTCTCTGACCAATTCGTCCGCCCGCCTGTTCTGCTCGCGCGCCCATTCGTTCTGCCATTCGTAAGTGGAGAACCTTCTCACTACGCCCGATTGCTCGGCGAGCGCCTTGGAGTAGTTGCGCCTCTTGCTCAAGGCCTCCAACAACTCCTTATTCTCGGGCAAAGGTTCCCGCTCGGCGGCATCCGAGTCCACGTTGTAGAACAGGTGCTCCTTCCCGTTCTTGAATACCGCCATCCCGTCCGGCGAGATCAGCTTATCCCAGTTGCCCAGGGTGGCGAATATCTCCGAGTTCCCGATCGCCCGGTTGCAGAGGTAGGGGCTCAGCGAATCGATGTCCTCCGCGGGCAGCCGGTCGCCGAACCATTCCGCTATCGTCGGGAATATCATGGCGTTCGAGACCCTCTCTCGCACGCTGCGTCTCCGACCGCCCCTGCGCTTCACGATGAGCGGAACATGAAGCGACGTGTTGAACAGGTTCTTGGCGTGTCCAATGTTCCCGTGCTCCATCAGTTCGTCACCGTGGTCAGACGTAAGTATCACCGTCGTTTTGGCGAGCATCCCCGCTTTCTCCAACACGTTGAGCGCCTCGCCCACGCAACGGTCCGCGTACGCCGAGGCCTCGTGATATACCGCCTTGAGGGTCTCTATCTCCTCGGGAGTCACGTTCTTCTTATCTGCACCCCCTTCGAAGAGCAGTCTGTGGATGACCGAGACGTCGCCGAGGTACAATTCCTCGATACCCCCTTTGTTGCCGTGGAATCTCCCCGTTATCCCTTCCACCGCCTTGGCCCTCAGCCACGGCTGGTGGCTGTCCATGTAGTGCAGGTATATGAAAAGCGGCTGGTCTTCCGACGGAGGGGACCGGACGCCCTTTTCGAGTAAGTTGGACAGGGCCATGTTCACGCGAGCGCCGTCTGGAAAACAGCCTAACTCCTCCAGCCCGCTGGGTATCGGCTCCGGAAACGCCACGTCCGGAAGTTGGTTAGGGTAGTGACTGAATGAACAACCAAAACCGAAACCCCCGGATTGAATCGGTGCCGCGTTAACGCCTAATTCCGAATTCATGAACGGATTAGCCGCGATCCCCGCGCAATAGTAGCCCTTCTCTGCCAGATACCTGGCGATGCTCGGACAGTCGGGCAGAGTGAAAAGGCTGGATTCAACTCCGTGTCCGGGCGCGTAAATGCCCGAAAAGATCGAAGCCATCGAGGTCTTCGTGAACGACGAGGCGGAATAGGCGTTTAGAAAACACGTGCCTTCCGCGGCGAGTTTGTTCAGGTTCGGCGTTACCTCTTGCCCGTTTATCACCTTGCCGATCACGTCGCCGCGCATGGCGTCGCAGATGATAAGGAGTATGTTCTCTCTTCTCCTCCGAAGCGCCCTGCGTATGTAGGGGCCGTACGTTTTCCCCACGAAACTCGCGCCGGCGATCCCGAGCCCCGCGAAAAGCAGTTTCCTCCTGGTGACTTTCATTCTTTCGTCACACCTTCTTACCCGTAGCCCGTCAGACCGCGCCAACCTTACAGGAATCCTTCGAGAACGCCTATGTCAAGTTCCTTACTGATAACTGAAATCGCCGGATAATGCAAGCCTCTTGCGCCCTCTGCCCGCGGAAAACGGCGGCCCGGGTCGCCCGCCGCGAGCGCCGGCACTCAGCCCGACGATGCTGTTCGTGCGGGAATTCTCGCCCCAAGAGCCTTGTCTTTGCTGGCGGCCCTTGTTATCAATGTATTGCCTTACGGCGCTAAAATCACTATGGATAAAGACATAAATCCCAAACGCGCGCGCTTCACCGTCACCGGCACCGTCCAGGGCGTGGGCTTTCGCCCATTCGTCTACCGCATCGCCGTCCGCGAGGCGCTTGCCGGTTTCGTGTGGAACGATTCCCGCGGCGTCACGATCGAGGTCGAGGGTGCTGGCGGCGATATCGAGCGCTTCGCCAAGGCGCTCCGCACCGAACTGCCGCCCTTGGCGTCCATACTCTCGCTCAAGCGCGAGCCCATCCCTCCCAATGGCGAGACCTCGTTCAGGATCGCCGAAAGCCGCCGCCTCGCCGAACGTTCCGCGCTCGTCACCGCCGACAGCGCCACCTGCGCGGATTGTCTCTCCGAAATGCTCGACCCCGCCGACCGCCGTCACCGCTACCCCTTCATAAACTGTACCAACTGCGGCCCGCGATATTCCATCATCGAGGACATCCCCTACGACCGGCCCAACACCACCATGAAGGTCTTCAAGATGTGCCCCGCGTGCCAGGCCGAATACGACGACCCTGCCTCGCGACGTTTCCACGCGCAGCCCAATGCCTGCCCCGTGTGCGGCCCGCGCCTCGAGATGCTCGACAACGCCGGACGCCCGATTGAGGGCGTCGACCCGGTGCGATTCACCGTCGACGCGCTCGCCGTGGGCAAGATCGTCGCCGTCAAGGGCCTCGGGGGGTTTCACCTCGCCTGCGACGCGTCCGATGAAACGGCGGTCAGACTCCTTCGCGAGCGCAAACACCGGGAGGAAAAGGCCCTTGCCGTCATGGTCCGCGACGTGGACGCCGTCCGCCGCCTCGCCAAGGTCACGCCCCCGGTGGAGAAAATCCTCGCATCGGTACAGCGCCCGATTGTGCTCGTGGACAGGAAAAAACGCGCGAAACTCGCGCCGTCGGTCGCCCCTAAGTCGAAATACTTCGGCGTGATGCTCCCCTACACGCCGCTTCATCATCTGCTCATGGAGGGGCCTTACCCGGCGCTCGTCATGACCTCCGGCAACGTCTGTGAGGAGCCCATCGCAAAGGACAACCGCGAGGCCGTCGACCGCCTCGGCGGCATCGCCGATTTCTTCCTCGTCCACGACCGCGACATCCGCGTCCGCGTCGAGGATTCGGTCGTGCGCGTCCTCGGCGGCAAACTCTACCCCGTGCGCCGTAGTCGCGGTTGGGCTCCCGCGCCCGTGATGCTTCGTCGAAAATCGCCGGTCGAGATCATCGCCGTCGGCGGCGAGCTCAAGAACACCATCACCCTCGTCAAGGGCAAGCGCGCCTACATGAGCCAGCATATCGGCGACCTCAAAAACGCCCTCGCCATCGATAACTTCCGCGACTCGGCCGCCTCCCTCCAGCGTCTGCTCGAAGTGCGTCCCAAGGTCGTCGCCTGCGACCTCCACCCGCAATACCTTTCGACTCGCTATGCGAAGTCGCTCGGGATCCCCTTTGTCGAAGTCCAGCATCACCACGCGCACATCGCCTCCTTGATGGCCGAATGGCGGCTCTCCGGCCGCGTCATAGGCCTCTCCTGCGACGGCACCGGTTACGGCGAGGACAGGGCCGTCTGGGGCTGCGAGATCCTGGACGCCTCGCTCGGCGACTACCGCCGCCTCGGCCACTTGAGATACGTTCCCCTTCCGGGCGGCGATGCCGCCGTCAAGGACGCCGACCGCTCCGCGTATTCGCACCTCTTGGCCGCGTTCGAAGAAGAAAACGCGACAATGCGCCGCCTGACGGCGTTCCAGCGGCTCGGCGACGAGAAAAGGAGGCTCCTGCGCGACATGATCGTGAGATCCGTCAACTCCCCGCCGACCTCGAGCCTCGGCCGCCTCTTCGACGCCGCAAGCGCCGTCGCAAACGTCGCCCACGCAGCCACCTACGAAGGACAGCCCGCGATTGAGTTCGAAGCCGCGGCAGCGGCGCGCGTCGACGACGCTTATCCATTCGCGCTTGAGGAAACCCCCGACGGCTTTATAATCGACCCTCGGCCGCTCGTGCGCGCCCTGGCGGAGGACGCGGCCGCGGGCGTCGGCGCGGACGTGTTATCGGCCCGATTTCACAACGCCGTTGCGGCGTTTCTCGCTGAGTCGGCCCGGCGCGCCCGCGAGATGACGGGGCTTTCGACTGTGGCCCTCGGCGGCGGCGTCTTTCAGAACGACTACCTGACAAAAAGGCTCGCGCGAATCCTGCGCTCCGACGGCTTCAGGGTCTTCGTTCACAGGCAAGTGCCGACCAACGACGCAAGTGTCTCCCTCGGCCAGGCCGCCGTCGCCGCCCAACGCGCCCGCGACCTATAGGAAATTGGAGCGACGTATGTGCCTTGCCGTCCCCGGTAGAATCGAATCCATCGAAGATGAAAACGCCGTCGTCAATATCGAGGGCAACCGCGTAAACGCCATGCTCGCCCTCATCCCCGAGGCGTCGGTCGGCGATTGGGTCCTCGTTCACGCCGGGCTCGCGGTCACGCTCATGAGCGAGGCGGAGGCCCTCGAAACGCTCGACCTCATGCGGGAGAAGTATGCAGTCGAAGACGAGTGACATCTTCTCCCGCGAGATAGCCGCCTGCCGCGAACTGGCCGCCGGGCTCCCCCGCCGCGTCACCATCATGGAAGTCTGCGGCACCCACACCGTCGCCATCTGCCGAAGCGGTCTGCGAAACCTCCTCCCGAAGGAAATCCGCCTCGTGAGCGGCCCCGGCTGTCCCGTGTGCGTGTCGACTCAAGGCTATATCGACGCCTGCATCGAACTGGCAGGGCGCAGCGGCGCCACCCTTGCCACTTATGGCGATATGCTTCGCGTGCCGGGCACAAAGAAGTCCCTCGCCGAGAGCCGCGCCGAAGGCGGCCGCGTCCTCGTCGTCTACAGCGCTCTCGAAGCCGTCGCCTACGCCGCCGCGCACCCGGGCGAGCAAATCGTCTTCGTCGCGGTCGGATTCGAGACCACCGCGCCGGCCACGGCCCTTGCGCTTCGCGACGCCCGCGCCCGCGGCCTCTCGAATTTTTCCGCGCTTTTCTCCCACAAGCGCATCATCCCCGCGATGAAGGCCCTCATTGCAGCGCCCGACCTCTCCATAGATGCGTTCTTGTGCCCCGGGCACGTCTCCGTCATCATCGGCCCCGAAAAGTACGCCGAAATCGCCGCCACCGGCCGCCCGTGCGTCGTCGCGGGGTTCGAGGGCGCGGACGTCGCCCGCGCCGTCCGGATGATCCTCGAAGGGATAGCCTCGGGCCGCGCCCAGGTCGAGAACGAATACACCCGCGCCGTCAAGCCCGGCGGCAACCCCGCGGCGCTTAAACTTTTCGACGAGGTCTTCGACATCGTCGATGAAGACTGGCGCGGCATTGGGACAATCCCCGAGTCGGGCTTCGCCCCGGCGTCCGATTTCAAATGCTTCGACGCCCGCGAAGTGCACGGCGTCAAGATAATATCCGCCCCGGAGCCCGCCGCCTGCCGCTGCGGCGAAGTCGTCCGCGGCGCCATAGACCCCGAACACTGCGCGCTCTTCGCCAAGGCGTGTACGCCCGCGCACCCGGTCGGCCCCTGCATGGTCTCGCGCGAGGGCTCCTGCAGCGCGCATTACAAGTACGCACGGCAAGTCGCTTCCTGAGGAGTCCTTTCATGGACGACGGCGATAGGATACTCTTGGCGCACGGCGGCGGCGGCGAACTCACCGCCAAACTCGTGAACAACGTAATCCTCGCCGGCCTCGGCGACGCGGCCACCGGCAGCCTCGACGACGCCGCTGTTATCGACGTGCCCGGCCGCATCGCGTTCACGACCGACAGCTTCGTCGTCAAGCCCCTTTTCTTCCCCGGAGGCGATATCGGGCGGTTGGCGGTGTGCGGGACGATAAACGACCTCGCCATGCGCGGCGCACGGCCGCTTGCCCTCTCGCTTGCGTTCATCATCGAAGAGGGTCTCCGGATGTCCGTCCTCAAGCGCGTCGTCTCTTCCGTGGCCTGTGCCGCCGGTCAGGCCGGCGTCAAGATCGCCACGGGCGACACCAAGGTCGTCGAACGCGGCTCGGCCGACGGCCTCTTCATCAACACCAGCGGCATCGGCGTCGCGCCTCCCGGCGTTTCAGTGTCGCTCTCGCTCGCCCGGCCCGGCGACGAGATCATCGTCTCCGGCCCCGTCGGCAATCACGCCATTGCAGTCCTCGCCCAGCGCGAGGGGCTCTCCTTTAAGACCACGGTGGAAAGCGACGTCGCCCCGTTGAACCGCCTTGTGACGGCGCTTCTCGACGAACTCGGCACCGGCCTCCACGTCTTGAACGACCCCACCCGCGGCGGCCTTGCAATGTCCTTGAATACTATTGCGGCGGCAAGCGGCGTCGCCATCGAAATCGACGAACACTCAGTGCCGGTCGACTCCGCCGTCGCCTTTGCCGCTGAAATGCTTGGCCTCGACGTGCTTACGCTCCCGAATGAAGGCAAACTCGTCGCCGTCGTTGCCGCGGGAGCGTCGGATAGGTCGAAAAATGTCCTGTCGGACGCAGGGGCCCATCCGCGCACTATCGGCAGGGCCAAGAAGGGCAGTGGAGTAACGCTTATTACGGCGGGCGGAGGCCGCCGCGTCCTCGAGGCCCCCTATGGCGAAGACGCGCCGAGGATATGTTGATTCGCCCCAGTGGCGGAAAACTGTGGCAGAATTAAACAAAAAACGCCCGCAGGCGCTTGACAGTCCGTTTCAAATTGCCACAATAACCATCTTCATTTTCTACGGAAATCTGATTCGGCGTCAGGCTGTTCGCTACATGCTGTGAAATGTCTCACAGCAAACAGGGTTCCAACGGGTGTCTTTGAACAGCCTCATGCGCCCAAAACGGCAACGTTGCAAGAGGAGCGAGTAATGTCTCAAGCCAAGACAATCCTCGTCGTCGACGACGACCCGGACATCGTCGAAACGACCAAGACGGTTCTTGAGGCCGCCGGATACAAAGTCGAGACGGCCTCCAACGGCACCGAGGGGCTCGCCAAGGCCAGGTCCATCATCCCAGACCTCATGGTCCTCGACGTCATGATGGACAAGGAGACCGAGGGCTTTCACGTCGCCTACGACCTGCGCGGCGACAAGAAAACCAAGAGCATCAAGATACTCGTGTTGACCAACGTCGCCAAAAAAAGCGGCTTCAAGTTCGCCGTCGAGACCGACGAGGATTACCTGCCGGTCGATGCCTTCATCGAGAAACCCATCGAACCGAAGGCGTTGCTCGACAAGATCGCAGGGCTCCTCGCGATAGAATAGAAAACCCACAGACCACCAGCGTAAGCGGAAAGGTAGGGTTATGCTTCCCAAGATAATCAAGAAGGACGACCTGCGGGCCTTCGTGGAGGTCCTCCTGGCTCAGAACGTTGTCGTAGCCCCGACGAGAAAAGGCATCAAGTACGCCTTCAACACGGTCGAGAACTTCGACGAGATCGCCCTCGACTACAACACGGCGCTCCTCTCGCCGCGCAAGTACTTCTACCCGCAGTCCGAGACCGTCCTAAAGTACACGCTTGGCGAACAGCCTACCGCCGAGGCCGTCGTCGAGTCCTCCCCTCGAATTATCCTCGGGATGCATCCCTGCGACATCGCCGCCACGTGGCTCTTGGACGTAGTCTTCAGCGACGATCCGGCCGACCCGAACTACCTCGAAAAGCGAAAGAAGGCCGTCGTCATCGGCCTCAACTGCAACAAGCCCTGCGACGAGTTCTGCTTTTGCAAGGACATGAAGACCTACAACGCCACGGAGGGCTTCGACCTGATGCTCACGGACCTCTCCGACAGGTACTTCGTCGAGGTTGGAAGCGACACCGGCGAGAGCCTCCTCGTCGAGGGCGCGCAGTTTGCCGACGCCGGCGCCTCCGACCTCAAGGCCCTCCAGGACTGGCAGGACGCCAAGGAGAAGAACTTCGTCAACAGGATCCCCTACGACACGAAGTTTTTGCCCGAGATCCTCGGCCAGTCCGACGATTCGCTCGTGTGGCAGGCGATTGCCAGGAAGTGCTTTTCGTGCGGCTCCTGCAACACCACTTGCCCGACGTGCTACTGCTTCAACATCAAGGACCACCTGTCTGCCAGCCTCGCCGAGGGCACGCGCAAGCGCTACTGGGATTCATGCCAGTTGGGCGAGTTCGCCGAGGTCGCCGGCGGCGAGAATTTCCGCAAGGATCGCTCCGCGCGCCTGAGGCACCGTTTCAACCGCAAGGGCAAATGGCTTCTCGAACGCTACGGCAAGTTGGGCTGCGTCGGCTGCGGCCGCTGCGACCGCAACTGCCTCGTCAAAATAAACTCGGTGGAAGTCTACACGCAACTTGCAGGGGAGAGGGTGAAATGACCGTCAAGGAAAAATCGTCGCCCAGGGCCGAACCCATCTTCCAACCCACGATAGGAAAAATCGTCGCGGCCAGGATGCTCACGGACAAGGAGAAGTACTTCCGCGTCGTCCTCGGGAACGGTAAACCCCTCGGCCACAAGCCCGGCCAGTTCGTCGAGGTTTCCGTCTTCGGCGCCGGCGAAGCACCCATATCCATCTGCTCCTCGCCGACCCAGGGAGACTCCTTCGAGATGTGCGTGAGAAACGTCGGCTCCGTGACGAACCTCATGCACAAAATGGAGGCCGGCGCGGCACTCGGACTTCGCGGCCCCTACGGCAACGGCTTCGACATGGACGCGATGAAGGGTAAGGACGTCATCTTCGTCGCGGGGGGCCTCGGCCTTGCGCCCGCCCGCGGCGTCATCAAGTACGTATTGGACAAGCGGCGCGATTTCGGCAAGGTCACCATCCTCTACGGCGCCAAAAACCCCTCGGAACTCCTCTTCAGGGAGGACCTCGCCGAGTGGGGCGCTCGTCCCGACTGCGATTTCCGCGTCACCGTCGACCGCCCCGACGAGTCCTGGAAGGGAAACCGCGGCGTCATCACCACGCTCTTCAGATTCGTCAAGGCCGACGCCTCCAATACCTACGCCGTCATCATCGGGCCCCCCGTCATGTACAAGTACGCCATCCTCGAGGCGCTCTCGCTCGGCATCGCGGAGTCGAGGATCCTCTGCAGCCTCGAACGCCGCATGAAGTGCGGCGTCGGCAGGTGCGGCCACTGCCAGATCGGAAACGTCTACGTCTGCAAGGAGGGCCCGGTTTTCAGCTATGCCCAGATCAAGCGCCTCAGGGAGGGCATCTAAATGAAGCCTAAAGTGGCGTTCTTCAGTTTCACCAGTTGCGAGGGCTGCCAGCTGATGTTTTTGAACCTCGAGGACGAACTCCTCGACCTCTTGGGTGCCGTCGAGATCGTCAACTTCCGCGAGGCCATGAAAGAGGTCACCTCCGACGAATACGATGTGTGCTTCATCGAGGGTTCCGTCACCACCCACTCCGACGCGGAGGAGGTCAAGAAACTCCGCGAGCGCTCCAAGATCGTCATCTCCTTCGGCGCCTGCGCCTGCATCGGCGGCATCAACGCCATAAAGAACTTCCAGCCCCTCGAGGACGTCCGCAAGTACGTCTACGACGGCAAGTGGCAGACCTATGACACCATCCCCACCATGAAACTCGAAGAGGTCATAAAGGTCGACGCCTATATCCACGGCTGCCCGCCCGATAGAAAGGAAATCCTCGAGGTCGTCACCTCGCTTCTCTTGGGCAAGAAACCCAATATCCCCGATTACCCCGTCTGCGTCGAGTGCAAACTCGCCGAAAACGTCTGCGTCTACGACAAGGGCCTCATGTGCCTCGGCCCCGTCACGAGGGCCGGCTGCAACGCCATCTGCCCCACCTTCGGCAACAAGTGCCTCGGCTGCCGCGGCCTCGTGAGCGACCCCAACAACAACGCCCAGAAAGACCTCCTTGCCGAGAGGGGCCTCACCGTGGACGACGTGCTCAAGGAATTCAGGATGTTCGACGGTCTTTCGGAGGCTTCTAAATGAGCGACATGAACGTAAAAGTGCATCACCTCACCCGCGTCGAGGGCCACGGCAATATAGTGGTTAACTCGAAAAACGGCGAGGTCGTCGACGCGCGTTTCGAGATAGTCGAATCGCCGCGGTTCTTCGAGGCGATGCTCAAGGGCCGCCGCTGGCAGGAGGTCCAGTACATCACCAGCCGCATCTGCGGCATCTGCGCCGTCGGCCACACGTCGACGAGCCTTCAGGGCACCGAAATGGCCCTCGGCATGAAACTTAGCGACCAGGCGCGCGCGCTCCGCAAGGTGGTCTTCTTCGGCGAAGAGCTTCAGAGCCATATCCTCCACGCGTATTTTCTCGCCGCGCCCGACTTCGTAGGCGCCCCCAGCGTCATACCGCTCGCCGCGACCGCCCCCGATATCGTGAAGCGGGCCCTCAAACTCAAGAAACTCGCCAACAAGGTCTGCGAGGTCATCGCCGGCAGGCACGTCCACCCGATAGCGATGGTCCCGGGCGGCTTCTCGAAGTACCCCGACCCCAAAACGCTCAAGGCCCTCAAAGAAGAACTCCTCAGTTACTCCGGCGACGTCGACGAGACGGTGAAGCTCTTTGCGACGCTTGAAGCGCCCGACTATCACCGCGAGACCGAATTTCTCTCGCTCAAGAACCCCAAGGAATACGCCTTCTACGAGGGCGATATCTACTCGAGCGACACCAAGAAAACCGTCAAACAGATCGACTACAGGTCGCTCATCAAGGAAACGATGGTCGATTACTCGACCTCCAAACACGCCCATGCCAGTAGAGGTTCCTACATGGTCGGCGCCCTGGCCCGCTTCAACAACAACTACGACCAACTCCACCCGCGCGCGAAACGCGCCGCCGAGGCCATGAAGATCAAGCCCGTCTGTTACAATACTTTCATGGCAACCCACGCCCAGGTCGTCGAAACCGTTCACTGCTTCGAGGAAGCCGTCGCCTATATCGATAGGCTCCTCGAAAAGGGTTACGACGTGAACGAGGAACCCGCAAAGCCCACTCGCATGTCCGGCCGTGGCGTCGGCGCCTGCGAAGTGCCGCGTGGACTTCTGATCCACGACTACACGTACGAAGACGGCCTCATAAAGGACGCCAACCTCATCATCCCGACCAACCAGAACCTCGCCAACATGGACGCGGACCTGAGGGCCTTCGCCCCCGCCGTCATCTCCAAACCCCACAGCGAGGCCGAACTCCTCTTTGAGATGCTCATCCGCGCCTACGACCCTTGTATCTCCTGTTCGTGCCACCTGCTCCACGTGGAATGGGTGTAGCCGGCGGCTGATTAGTTTGTGGTACTGGCGGCCCTGGGCAACGTAGCCTTGGCGTAGTTGGCTTGCCCGCCAGTGTAAAAGGGGGCAACCTTACCCGGTTGCCCCTTGTCATTATGGTATGTGCCGAGCCCAGGCAATTCGGTGTCTGACACTGATTTTTCGCCTCGAAGGCGCGCGTTTTTCGCCGCGCCGCATGTCCGACACCGAATTGCCGCGCGCCCGCATGAGATTACTCTGGTTTCGCGGGATTGCGGAAAACGGGACTGGCTCGGAATTTCCGCGGTTTGTAGGGAAGGAGTTTACCCGCCGTAGCAGGGGTAATCCTGCGGAGGCGGGTGCCTGTCCCCACTTTCCGCCCGTCGAGGGCACTTGTGGACGAAATGGAGCGCAAACTCCTTGCCGTCGTGGGCGTAGGGAACCTCCTCTACGGCGACGACGCCGTCGGCGTCAAGGCCGTGTGGGAGTTGAAAAATGCACCCCTGCCCGGCGGTGTTGACGTAATCGACGCCGGCGCCGTCGGCGTGGGCCTCCTTGATTTCCTGACCGAGTACAAAGCGGTCATAATCATCGACGCCGCCGACATGGGCCTTCCAGCCGGCACGGTGAAGGTCTTCAAACCCGATGACGTGCGCTCGCTTAAGAGCGGTTCAGCGCTGTCATTGCATTCGACCGACATCCTCGCCGTCATCGAACTCGGCAAAACGCTCGGAGAACAGTTGGCCGACGTCCACGTCGTCGCCGTCCAGCCCGAATTCGTCGGCCCCCGAAGCGGCCTCTCGCGCCCCGCCAAGCGCGCCCTTCCAGCCGCCATCGCCGAGGCCCGCCGCCTCATCGCCGAAATCACCGCGGCCCGGTATCCTCCTTCTCACCACTTCTGAAGCAGTTCCGCGTTGTCAACCCACATGACGAAATACGGATCTTTCGCACCGCGCTTTTTCATGTACACAAGGAAGGGGTGATCCGCGATGAAATAGTAACGCTCGATCGGCCCATCGAGTATGCCCGCGTAGTAGACCTTCGCCTCGGACTTGAGTTCCGCCCCGCTCTTGTCCAGGCGGAACATGATGTCCTCCTGCGCGATGTCAATCCTGCCTTTCTCAAGTGACGTATTGCCGAACGTCCTACGCTCCAGTTCGCTGAAGTGGTGCTCGATCCTCCAGAAGAAGTCCGGCACCAGAAGCCTGCCCTTCATTTCGAGAGAGTCGACCTCGCCGTGCTGGAGATGCTCCGCGATGCGTTGGCCAACGTATGCAACCGTGTCGGCGAGGGTCGCCTTCGGCCCGATCCTTGCCACTATTACCTGGGATGGTTCGCTGTCGGCGCACAGGTCGAGGATCCACTCATGGGAGTTCTCCTCCCATTTGTTCCACAGGACGGTGACCTGTCTCCTTAGGTGGAC
>Ga0172362_10002039_pt1 | contig 17525 bp, 14 predicted proteins | sample LakKivs1_kivu2a2_FD_114534 | JGI IMG/M metagenome (GOLD analysis project Ga0172362, IMG submission 114534) | Sediment microbial communities from Lake Kivu, Rwanda - Sediment s1_kivu2a2 | ecosystem: Environmental > Aquatic > Freshwater > Lake > Sediment | place: Rwanda: Western Province, Lake...
CATACGACTACAGGAGCCTCGGGCATAGGGGCGGCAGCAGGTCTGCCTGCAGGGGTGAGTGCAGTGTGGGCAGCCAATACTATAACAATAAGTGGTACGCCGACGGCGAGTGGAGTGTTCAACTACAGCATACCTCTTACAGGAGGTTGCGGGAGTGTTAATGCAACCGGAACAATTACAGTCAATCCTCAGGATACTGTTAATGTTTCAATTGCTGCTGATTTAAATCCTGTATGTGCAGGTGATACTGTTACATTAATAGCTACACCTTCAAATGGAGGTACCAATCCTGTTTATCAATGGCAAATTAATGCAATAAATGTCGGAACGGATACGAATATATACAGCTATGTACCTGTTAATAATGATGTTATAACAGTTATTATTACATCTGATGCATCATGCATAACAGGCAATCCTGCAACATCATCGCCGGTTACCATGACTGTGAACGCGGTGCCTTCTGTAACAACAACGGTTAATGATGTTGCATGCTTCAGCGGAACAACAGGATCGGTTGACCTGACTGTATCAGGCGGTACTGCACCATATACATTCCTCTGGAGCAATGGCGCTGTAACTGAAGACATTTCAGGTGTTGCTGCAGGAATATATTCAGTTACAGTTACAGATGCTAACAGCTGCACGGCAACTGTATCCGATACTATATCACAACCTGCATCAGCACTTTCCGGCTCTGTCACTTCACAAACCGATGTCACAGTCTATGGCGGTAATGACGGAAGTGTTACAGTGGCCGGATCAGGAGGGATAACTCCTTATCAGTACTCCATCGATGCAGCCACATACCAGGCTTCAGGTACTTTTGGCACGCTGACAGCAAATAATTATACTGTGACAGTGCAGGATGCTAATCTATGTACTTACAATGTGGATGTAACCATAAACCAGCCTGCACAACCGCTTTCAGGAATAATTGCATCACAGACAAATGTTTCATGCTACGGAGGAAACAACGGAAGCGTAACTGTTTCAGGTGTCGGAGGAGTGCCGCCATATGAATACTGTCTCGATGGTAATCCCTACCAGGCATCAGGGACATTCAGCTCGCTGGTTAAATCATCATATACAGTGACGGTAAGGGATGCTTCCATGAACACTTCACCGGTACCTGTTGACATTACGGAACCTACAGCTCCTCTAAGTGTAACCGCAGTGAAGACAGATGCATTGTGCTCGGGAAGTTCATCAGGAACAGCCATCGCAACAGCATCCGGTGGAACTTCACCCTACTCATATTCATGGAATACTTCACCGGTTCAGACAGCTGCAACTGCTACTGGTCTTGCAGCCGGCACCTATACAGTTACTGTAACCGATGCAAACGGTTGTACGACAATCGCAAATGTTACTATCGATCAGCCTGCAGCACTTGCCGTGACTATAACACAGGTAAATGTACTCTGCAACGGAGGATCCAACGGAAGTGCCACCGCAACGGCAACCGGAGGAACAGGCCCGTATACTTACTCATGGAATACAACACCTGTTCAGACAGGTGCATCAGCGACAGGACTTATTGCCGGAACATATACTGTAACAGTCACAGATTCAAATGGCTGTACAGCTACTGGTACATCTCAGATCACAGAACCGACGGTTCTTGCACTAGATGCTGTACCGGCTGAAGCTAAGTGTCCTGATTCAAATGACGGAGCCATTACCCTGACCGTAACAGGAGGTACATCACCATACAGTGTTATCTGGGCGGATGGTATAACAACTCAGAACAGAACAGGTATATTACCAGGCACTTACAGCGTAGTGGTCACTGATGCAAATGGCTGCGCCCAGTCTCTGACATCAGAAGTCGGATATATCGGTGCATTTGACTGTCTTGTCATTCCTCAGGTTATTACACCGAATAATGACGGGTATAACGATGAATGGCGCATTCGCAATATTGATATTTATCCTGATGCTGAAGTGAGGGTATTCAACAGATGGGGCAAGCTGATCTTCAAATCCAGGAACTTATCGGCTGATCCGTGGGACGGAACATACAAGGGTAAACTTGTACCCGTAGATTCGTATCATTATATATTATACCTTAACGACGGCTCTGAACCGAGGTCAGGTGTCATAAGTGTTATAAAATAACAACTGCTAAACCAGGGAAGGAATGAGATGTTTAAAATATATATTCGTGCCGGCAGTAATCTGCTTACTTCACGCGGTTGTTTCTGGACAGCAGGTTCCTATGTACAGCCAGTATATTATGAACGGTTTTCTTGTGAACCCCTCATTTGCAGGACGCGATGGTTATACCACCATTAACCTGACTGTAAGGGAGCAATGGGTGGGACTTGACCATTCTCCCGGAACTTATGCGGCTAGTTTTCAGACAAGGCTCCTGAAGAACAGTTATATATCAAAATCAACCGCGGTAAGGAAGAAACTGGTTAAGCCGACAAAAGGAGGTAATGTAGGTCTTGGCGGATATGTTTTTAACGACCAGAATGGCATAATGCGGCGAACAGGTATGCAGGCAGTCTATGCCTATCATATTGCCATGGGTAAAACAGGCGGGGTGCCGAATAACCTGTCATTCGGACTGGCAATGACTGCGTACCAGTTTGCAATAAACACCGAGGGATTGATTTTTGACCCTGATGACCCTTTGCTCAATAATTACGACAGATCGGTTTTTATACCTGATTTCAACTTCGGGGCGAGTTATACTACTACTACCTACTATGCGGGTTTCGCAATGACAAATATATTCAGGGGATCGCTTCTTTTTGCAGACACAACTGATACGAAAAGAAATGAAATGGGGCATTTTTTCCTTACAGGAGGTTATAAATTTACCCTGGCACCTGACTGGATACTTGAACCATCTGCTTTTATTAAGTCTTCTGATATGTTATTTAAATCCATACAAATGGATCTCACTGCAAGGATCTATTACAGGGAAAATTACTGGACAGGATTATCATGGAGGACAAATGATGCTTTAATATTCCTGCTGGGTTTCAGGTATGACAAGTTTCATTTCGGATATGCTGTTGACTTTACACTCACGGATATAAGGAAACAAAGCTTCGGGAGTCATGAACTTACGCTTGTGATGAAATTTGGCGAGAGCGCGAGAAGATACCGCTGGCTGAACGCGTATTGATTTGATTACTACATATAATGTCAGGGAGAAATGTGAGTAAGATTACAGTTTTCCTATCGCTGCTGTTTATATCATTTATTGGTGTTTTTCCGCAGGATCACAAAGAGACCTCTCTGCGAATAATGTTCTATAATACAGAGAACCTTTTTGATACTTATGATGACACTCTGAAGGATGACGATGAGTTCCTGCCTGGAGGGCTACGAAGGTGGACATACACCAGGTATAAAAGGAAGGTAAACTCGATTTTCAAGGTGATTATGGCGGCAGGCGAATGGTCTCCTCCCGCGCTTGTTGCATTCTGTGAGATTGAAAACAGGAAAGTGCTGGAGGATATCATATATGGCACTTATCTGTCGAAATTCGGATATGATATTATTCATGAAGAATCGCCCGATCCCAGAGGGATAGATGTCTGCCTGATATATCGTAAAGATCAGATCGGATTTATTGATTACAGCTATCTGGTACCTTCCTCTTTTAATGAAGAGGACTTTGCATCCAGGAGTGTTTTGTATGCAAAGTGCGGGATTTTTACTGACACGGTTCATTTATTTGTGAATCATTGGCCATCGAGGCGGGGAGGAGTGCTCGCAGGAGAAGAACATCGCAGGATAATAGCCGAAATGGTCAGGAACAAAGCTGATTCCATATCGGATGCATCAGAGGGTGGGGCGAAAATCATGTTCATCGGCGACTTTAATGCAACACCTGAGGATAACGTGATGAAGGTTCTGACAGAAAGCCATGATTCGGGTGCCGTAATGATTAATTTATCAGAGAATGCAGTCAGTGCTGATGGTACATACCGTTACATGGGAACATGGGAAATGATAGACCAGGTGCTGGTTTCAGATATGGTGTTAAAATCCGGGAAAGGACTTACTGCCGGATCAGGAAGTATTCATATATTCAGACCGGATTTCCTGCTGAGAAATGATCCGAAATACCCTGGTGTATCACCTTTTTCGACATATTCAGGGTACAGGTACCTCGGCGGATTCAGTGATCATTTGCCTGTCCTGATAGATCTTATTGTCAAGTAGCCTGGTCAACCGGCGTTAATCCGATCTCCCTGCCTTTTTCTATCATCAGCTTCCTTGCAGCTTCATATTCATTGGGTATAATACCGTCAAGAATTGCTTCCCTGATAGCGCTCTTAATGATTCCGACCTCCCTTCCCGGTTTTATACCGAAAGTTCTTATGATTTCCTCGCCTCCAACAGGCGGCTGGAAGTTCCTCAAAGCATCTTTCTCTTCTATCTCCTTAAGCTTATGCCTGACAAGCTTAAAATTCTCAATATGCCTCGTCTTTTTTGCTTCATTTTTTGAAGTTATGTCTGCTTCGCACAGGAGCATCAGATCGTCAATATCATCACCTGCTTCAAAAAGCAGTCTTCTGACCGCTGAATCAGTTACTTCCTCCTGTGAAAGAACAATCGGCCTCAGATGAAGACTAACTAGTTTCTGGACATATTTCATTTTTTCATTAAGAGGGAGCCTCAGCTTCCTGAAGATATCAGGTATCATCTTTGAACCGATATACTCGTGCCCGTGAAACGACCATCCGGCATCAGGAATATATTTTTTGGTCACGGGTTTGGCAATATCATGAAGAAGGGCAGCCCACCTGAGCCAGAGGCTGTCGCTCTTTCTTGATATATTATCCAGTACCTTTAAAGAATGATGAAAATTATCCTTGTGTCCTTTACCTTCCTTTGTTTCAATGCCTTTCAGACTATCCAGTACGGGAAAGATAATTGCAAGGAGCCCTGACCTCTCCATCTGGATAAATCCGACAGACGGACGCGGGCACATTATTATCTTGTTTAACTCAGTGCTAATCCTTTCCATGGAGACAATTCTGATTCGTTCAGCATTTTTTGTTATTGAATCAAAGGTGTTTTTTTCAATCGTGAATCCAAGCTGTGCAGCAAATCTGACCGCACGCATCATTCTTAAAGGATCGTCGGAAAAGGTTTTGTCAGGCTCAAGAGGGGTTTCTATGATGCCCTTTTTAAGGTCTTCAATGCCTCCGAATGGATCAAGTAGATCTCCGTACGTTTCTGGATTCAGGCTTATTGCAAGAGCATTGATCGTGAAATCCCTTCTTTTCTGATCATCCTCAAGCGTTCCGGTTTCAACATATGGCTTCCGTGATCCCCTTTCATATGATTCTTTTCTGGCGCCTACAAATTCAATATCATAATCATTCCACCGGAACATTGCAGTCCCGAAGTTTTTAAAAACAGTTACCTTAATCCCCGGATTTATTTTTTTTGCGGTTTTCCTTGCAATTTCGACACCATTACCAATAACCACGATATCAATATCCTTTTCTGAATGCTCCCTTTCAAGAATGCAATCCCTTACCCATCCTCCGATTACAAATGCCTTTACATTTTCAGATTCAACAACCTCTGAGATGATATTAAAAATCTTGTCATTAAGACATATGATCATATATAGATATGTCAATTTGTTAATTTATCCTGACAAAGTTACAATTATTACCGTATTTTTCTGTACATTATACACAATGGCACAAAGGTTGTCTGTCAGAAAACAAAAACAGGAATCTGGTGTTTAACTTTAAAAAATAATTATGACTGAACATTTGACAAAAGAGACTTTTCTGAGTAAGGTTTTCAATTACGAAAAGAACAAGGAGTGGAAATTTGAAGGAGATAAGCCATGTGTTATCGATTTTTATGCTGACTGGTGTGGTCCGTGCAAAATGGTTGCACCTGTTCTTGAGGAGCTTGCAAGTGACTATAATGGTAAAATCGATATTTATAAGGTTAATACTGAAGAAGAGCAGGAATTGGCAGGAGTTTTCGGGATCAGAAGCATCCCCTCCATTTTGTTTGTGCCTTCCAGCGGTCAGCCCCAGATGGCTATGGGTGCTCTTCCCAAAGAAACCTTCATTAAAGCATTCAAAGATGTCCTTGGTGTAGAAAAATAGGCAGTTCGTCAAAAAAAGGCTTTCTGCCTCAAAAAACACACTTTTTATTGAAACATTATGATATAACTCTTCGTTTAATATAACGAAGGTAGTAACGTAAGGTTACGTGAATTTTTTCATGGATTTAGGTTTAGGGTAGTAGTAAATCAGGGCTCCGGCCCTGATTTATTTTACACCAGGTCCTTGAAGATACTGTTTATTTCTTCTTCGGTTGTCCGCAGTTTTTTCTGGCATTGTTTTATAAGTACTGAAGCCCTCCTGACGGCCACCGACAGCTTATCAACGTCCAGCTCACCGCTTTCAATCTCGCCGAGGATCTTTTCAATCTCTTTAACAGCGTTGTTAAATGAAAATTCCTTTTTTGCCATATTCTTTGTTTTTAAGTCTTGCAATCCTGCAGTCCTGCATTCATTTTGTTAATAGATAATCTGTATTATTCTTTCTTTGATCTTTGATCTTTTATCTTTTATCTTGTTTCTTTTCTAATACCCTGCTTTCAATCTTTCCGTCGCTGAACATTGTTTCAATCATATCTTCCTTAGTCACCTGAGTGCAGCTTTTAAGGATCTTTCCGTCTTTTGTAGTTATTGTATATCCCCGTTTAAGAACATTAGCGGGATCAAGCATTGCCAGGGTGTTACTGTAGACTTCTGCCTTCTGTTTAAGACGGAATATCATATCAAATGTGTTGTTCATGAGCGAAAGCCTTATCCTGTCGATAACGCCTTTTTTGTTCAGGGAGAAGGAACCCGCTGCCGTTATCAGCCTCGATTTATGGTTTGCCGGTAATATCCCTGACCTGATAATGTACTCCTTGCCGAAGTTAATCAGCTCAATTATATTGTCTGAGATAGTCTCCTTAAGATCTGAGATCAGCAGCTTTGATGCCGGAATCAGCCTTGATCTCAATAAGTCAAGCATTTCTTTGTTATTTTCAATTACTGTTCCGGATAATTCCGATATACTATCACTCATCTCCCTGAGGCTGTTTTCTGCATATAACAGGCAATCAATAATATAATCAGCCACTGCAGTTGGTGTTTTGAGTGCCTTGAATGCGACAAGATCCGTGACGGACATGTCTTTTTCATGGCCGATTCCTGTCAGGACAGGAATTGGGAACTGGGTTACATGATAGGCAATATTATAATTATCAAACCAGCTCAGATCGCTCTGTGATCCGCCGCCTCTGATTATAGCAACAACATCAAACAGGTCAGACCTTTCGGCTATCCTGTCCAGTGCATTCATAACGCTTTTCTCGGTTTCAGTGCCCTGCATGACCGAATCGAAGAGAGCTGTGTAAAAGATATAACCCTGGCTGTTGCCTTTAAGATGCCTTTCAAAGTCCGAATATCCGGCAGCATTCTTCGATGATACTATTGCTATCCTCTGGGGAAGAGAAGGAAACTCGAGTTCCTTGTTCATTGAGAAAACTCCCTCATCTTCAAGCTTTTTAATTATCATCAGGCGTTTTACTGCCATTTCTCCAATGGTATACGACGGATCCAGATCATGAATAATAAGGCTCAGGCCGTAAACTTCGTGATATTCTATTTTTACCCTTACCAGGATCTTCATCCCTTCCCTTAGCTGTTCCCCGGTGATATTTTCAAAAAAAGGCTTGAGGAAGCTATATCGTTTGCTCCATATTATGGCTTTTACACGGGCTCTCACGTTCTGATCATCCGGAAGCTTTTCGACTAGTTCGAGATAGCAATGACCCGACATATTCTCCCTGATTTCCGAGATTTCAGCCATAACCCAGTAAAAATCAGGTAGTGATGTGTAAAGGGAATCCCTGATAAGAAGCTGCAATTCAGTTAAAGAGATCCTTTCATTCATCCTCAGTCATTTATTTTGATTATTTTCCTCGAAAAAGTCCCATTAGCGGTAGTCAGCCTGATAATATACATTCCTCCGGGTTTATTGCTAAGAGCGTCTATTGTAAGTTTTCTTCCGGCATACTCACCAATATCTTTCCTGAAGATTTTCAAACCTGTATAGGAGGAAATTTCAACAGAGATCCATCCGGGCTCTTCCCGGAATGTGATCTCAATGTTCCCTTTGGTAGGATTGGGCCAGGCAATAAATGGATCATCAGGGACTGCCAGGTGAAGATCCTGAAGGATAGTCAATGCCTTGCGCATATCCGGTATTCCATATCCGTAGAGTGAATCAGGATAATTATATTTATTTGAAGACAAATGAATTGCTTCAATGATTTCAGTGTTGAGGGCTTCAGGCACTGCCTGCATCAGGCAGGCTGTAAGTCCGCTCAGGACAGGGCAGGAAAAAGAGGTTCCGTTCATGGTTGTGACAGAGCTGACATCGACCTGAACGGTTACATTAACACCCATTGTAACAACATCTGGTTTTATTCTTCGATCGTATGAAGGCCCGGCTGATGAGAAAGAGGATATATTATTTACCGCGTCGACTGCACCTACACATATAACGCTGTCCCCGTCCGAAGGAGCGATTATCCTTTTCCAGGATTTATTCCTTTCATTTCCGGCACTTGCTGCAACAAGAATACCTTTTGAAGCTGCAATATCGGCTGCACGGGTGACAAATGCAGTGTTCCCGTCCATTGATGAAAAACTGTAATTCATGGAGGGGTCATCAAAGTAATAGTAGCCGAGCGATGAGGAAATAATGTCTGCTCCTGCACTGTCGGCATATTCTGCGCCTGCAACCCAGAAATCTTCCTCTACTGGAAATTCGCTTCCGCTGTCTTCTGTTCTTAGAAGAATGAAGTCGGCACCCGGAGCCGTACCCTGGATGATCCCCTCAGTTCTGCCTGCCAGGACTGACAATACCGCAGTCCCGTGGTAATGACTTCCATACACATCTTCTCTCTGCTGAACGAAGTCCCATGTTGATTTGATTCCTTTCCGTGCCCTCAGCGAGTTCAGGGATGGAATTGAGTTCGCATAAACAAAACCTGCATCCAGAACAGCAATGATGATTCCTCTTCCGTCAAATCCGGAAGACTGAACAGGATCTCCGTTGAGCATTACTATAGGACGGTTGTATGGTGTAATAGTAACCTGGCTGGCGGATGTTTCGAATTTGTTTATCTGCGAGCCTTTCCCCGGTGGCTTCCTGACAGTTTTTACTTCAGTAACGAAAGGCAGGTTAAGAATGCCGGTCATATCAAATGATTCACGGGATTTGAACAGGGCGGTGTTCATCCATTTAGATGTGCAATGCAGAGTGAGTCCCATTGACCTTATCTGCCGGAGGTAATCCGGAAAAACAGGAATATCCTTAATATCGGGGACAGCTATATTCGCCTTTTCTCTCCTAAGTATGGCCCTTTCTGAAAGAAGGTCGCGGGGATCAATATTATCCGGTGTATAGTCTCCTTTATTACTGAAATATATTCTGTAATAATATTGATATTCAGTGATCTGCCCATGAAGGATAATATTGCCGGTCAATAAAAATGTTGTAAGAAAACACAACGAGTATTTTTCCTTCAACTGAGCAATAAGGTTCATTATCTTATTATTTGACCCGCTTTTTCCGGATCGATGATTTTATCCTTGTTTCTTTCAAGAGAATCCAGGAACTCGGAGGCATCAATTGCCATTTGCATGTCTTTGGTAATACCTGCCGTATAATTGATTTCGTACTTCACGCTTCCGTCATTGTTATAAATGAACCATTTTCCCTCGCGAAGGTCGTTTTTATATAATCCTGAATACTTAAGCTGCCCGTTTTGAAACCAGACTTCAAATTTCCCGTTCAGTATCCCGTCGGTGTAGTATGATTTCAGGAAGATTTTTCCATTTTCATGATATTGCAGCCATTCACCGTTCTTTTTACCATTGACATATGTTAGAATTTCTGCAGGAACTCCGCTGGTAAAATATTTGACTGATTTTCCGTTTCTTACATTTCCGGAGTATTCATCTTCGCTGATAAGGTAATCTTCGGTCATCTCGGAAAAGAACTGCCATTTTCCTTCTTTCTTCTGATCTGTGTATTTGCCTTTTGATGCAATGAATCCGTTAGGATGGTAAATTGTTGCTTCAGCCGTTCTTCCATCGTCACTGTATATCATAACCGACATAAGTGTCCTGTCCTGGTAATATCTTTTAAATTCTCCTACAGGATGGTCATCTTTAAATGTTCCCTCATACTGGACAATTCCATTAGGATATTTCCTGATCCACGGACCCTGTTTTTTACCCTGGGCATCTGTCTTGTTTATTTCTGTGGCCTGAGCGATCAGACTATATGAAATGACCAGAAAAAATGCTATCAGATATATTTTCCGTTTCATTTATCAGGAACGTGAAATGCAGTATAAAATTATAAAAAATAGTAGAGACGTTGCACGCAACGTCTCTACTATTATAATACATAATCCGGGATTTATTTTACCTCCTCGAAATCCACATCTGTGACTTCATCGCTTCCAGATTTTGAGCTGCCACCCGGCTGTCCCGGTTCTTGTTGACCCGGTCCCTGCTGTGATGTCGTCTGTCCTGCACCCTGAGCGGTTTTGTACATTTCCTCAGAGGCTGACTGCCATACGGTATTCAGATCTGCAAGTGCCCTGTCTATGGCATCAAGGTCCTGGCTTTTATGCGCATCTTTGAGTCTGGCCAGTGCATTCTCGATTGATGATTTCTTGTCGGCAGGGATCTTATCACCGAATTCCTTAAGTTGTTTCTCGGTTGAGAAGATCATACTGTCTGCACTGTTTATTTTTTCGGCTTTTTCGCGCGCTTTTTTATCAGACTCCTCATTTGCCTTGGCCTCATCGCGCATCCGTTTTATTTCGTCATCACTCAGACCTGATGATGCTTCAATCCTTATTCTCTGCTCCTTGCCTGTACCTCTGTCTTTAGCGGTTACATGCAGAATTCCGTTTGCATCAATATCGAATGTAACCTCGATTTGGGGGATACCCCTGGGAGCCGGCGGAATTCCATCAAGGTGGAATCGTCCTATGGTTTTATTTCCGGCAGCAATAGGCCTTTCTCCCTGCAGTACATGTATTTCAACAGAAGGCTGGCTGTCGGCGGCTGTTGTAAACACCTCGGTTTTCTTTGTCGGTATTGTGGTATTGGCCTCAATAAGTTTTGTCATTACACCGCCCATCGTCTCTATACCCAGTGAGAGCGGGGTAACATCCAGCAGAAGCACGTCTTTGACTTCTCCTGTCAGAACACCGCCCTGGATAGCTGCGCCAACTGCAACAACCTCATCAGGGTTTACGCCTTTTGAAGGTACCTTACCGAAAAATTTCTCGACAAGCTGCTGAATCGCAGGAATACGTGTTGACCCTCCCACAAGGAGAACCTCATCAATATCGGAGACTTTGTAGCCTGAATCATTCAATGCCTTCTGGCATGGCTCAATACATGATTGGAAAAGCTTATCGCAGATCTTTTCAAAATGAGCCCTCGTGAGTGTCTTGACAAGGTGTTTGGGAATGCCGTCTACAGGCATTATATACGGCAGATTGATCTCTGTTGAAGTTGTACTTGAAAGTTCGATCTTGGCCTTCTCGGCAGCTTCTTTCAGACGCTGCATTGCCATTGGATCCTTCCTGAGGTCAATGCCTTCGTCCTTTATAAATTCTTCCGCGAGCCAGTCAATGATAAGGTGGTCGAAATCATCCCCTCCCAGGTGAGTATCCCCATTAGTCGATTTGACTTCAAAGACACCGTCGCCCAGCTCAAGAATTGATATGTCAAATGTGCCGCCACCAAGGTCGAAGACAGCAATTTTAAGATCCTGTGATTTTTTATCAAGGCCGTAAGCCAGTGATGCAGCCGTCGGCTCGTTTATAATTCTCTTTACGTTTAGCCCGGCGATCTCACCGGCCTCTTTTGTTGCCTGGCGCTGAGAATCGCTGAAATATGCTGGAACCGTTATGACAGCATCTGTAACCTCCTGGCCAAGATAGTCTTCTGCAGTCTTTTTCATCTTCTGAAGTATCATTGCCGAGATCTCCTGGGGAGAATACATCCTGTTGTCAATCTTTACTCTTGGAGTGTTATTATCACCCTTCACAACATTATATGTGACTCTTTTGATTTCAAGGTTGACTTTCTCATAAGTCTCACCCATGAACCTTTTTATTGAATAAACAGTCTTTTTAGCATTTGTAATTGCCTGACGTTTAGCCGGATCACCTACTTTGCGTTCCCCGTTCTCAACAAATGCAACTATCGACGGCGTTGTTCTTTTACCTTCGCTGTTGGGAATAACAACAGGCTCATTGCCCTCCATGACAGCAACACATGAGTTTGTCGTTCCCAGGTCTATACCAATAATCTTTCCCATTTTATAATAGTTTTATGAATTTCAGTTTTGATATATTTAATATGCAATGATTATGCCATTTGAAATATGTGACAAAACGGCAGTTTTTGTAATTCCAAATACCTAACTTTGTTATCCGGTATAAAATACATGTAGTTATGTCGGTACAAAAGACAATTAAAAAGGTCACGACTCACGTTCTCAATGAAATGAAGCTTAAAGGCGAAAAAATTGCCATGCTCACAGCTTATGATTACTCCATAGCAAGGATTCTGGATGAAGCTGAAATTGATGTGATACTTGTAGGAGATTCCGCTTCAAACGTGATGGCGGGATATGATACAACCCTGCCCATCACTCTTGATAATATGATTTATCATGCTGCATCGGTCGTGCGGGCAGTAAAAAGGGCCCTTGTGGTTGTTGACCTGCCGTTCGGAACTTACCAGGGAAACTCAAAGGAAGCTCTTGCATCCTCGATAAGGATAATGAAGGAAACAGGAGCTTCAGCTGTCAAGCTTGAAGGTGGAAGCCAGGTCATTGAATCTGTTGAAAGGATTCTTTCTGCAGGTATACCTGTAATGGGACATCTCGGACTGACACCCCAGGCAATACATAAATTCGGAACCTATGTTGTCAGGGCAAAGGAGGATGATGAAGCAAGACGTCTGATGGATGATGCCAGGCTTCTTGAAATATCAGGATGTTTTGCCCTCGTTCTTGAAAAGATACCGGCAAAGCTTGCAGGAGAAGTCACGGAAAGCCTGAAGATACCTGTAATAGGAATAGGTGCCGGTCCCAAAACCGACGGGCAGGTACTTGTACTTCACGATATGCTGGGGATAACCCAGGAGTTCTCTCCGAGGTTCCTGCGCCGTTATCATAACCTATATGCCGAGATCAAGGGCGCTGTGCAGACATATATCAGCGATGTGAAGACCCGGCAGTTTCCCAATGAAAAGGAACAGTATTAATTATATTGCGGATTGCGGATCTATAAAAAGATTTTCAATCCGAAATCCGAAATCCGAAATCCGAAATCCGAAATCCGAAATTCTCCTGTCATGCCAGAAATCCTTTACGAGGACAACCATATAATAGCTGTCAGTAAAAAGCCTTCCGATCTTTCGCAGAGCGACAAGACAGGCGATAAATCGCTCGATAAGGAAGTAAAGCAATATATTGCTGAAAAATACAGGAAACCGGGCGATGTTTTTCTTGGTGTGGTCCACAGGCTTGACAGACCTGTAAGCGGAGTGATTTTATATGCCCGGACATCCAAGGCGCTTGAAAGGCTCAATGAAATGTTCAGGACCGGTGACGTGATCAAGACGTACCTGGCAATTGTAAAGGAGCGGCCCCCGGAAGACAAGGCAACAATATTCCACTTTTTAAAGAAAAATGAAAAGCAGAATAAAACTTATGTATATGATAATGAGGTGAGAGGATCCAGGAAAGCCAGTCTTACATATTGTCTGGCAGGCCGTTCGGAGAGGTATTACCTTCTTGAGATAATTCTTCATTCAGGCAGGCATCACCAGATCAGGGTTCAGCTTGCCGCGATAGGCTGTCCCATTAAAGGCGACCTGAAATATGGATATCCCAGGTCCAATAAGGACGGCAGTATAAGCCTTATGGCGAGAAAACTGGAGTTCGTGCATCCGGTCAGGAAAGAAAAGATAACCATCACAGCACCTTTTACGGGTGGTGATATATGGGAATCGTTTAATTATGAGTAAGATGTATCAAAAAAATGAGCCGGATAATTCCGGACTCATTTTCAGGAATGAACATGAAAGCCTGATCGGAAACTTATATCAAAAGTACGCCATTGCCCTCATGACACCGTTAAAATCAGGTTAATAAGAGTTAACGAAAAGTTAAAAGATGCATGAATCCTGTGTCGATAAGTTAATTTTGCGTCATGAGCAGAAAAAAATTCATCGGACTCATCTGTATGATGCTTTTTTCGCTGGCAGGTATTATCTGGGTCCAGATAATATGGATACGGAATGCGATTGGAATCAGGAACGACAATTTCGACTACATTGTCATAAACAGTATCCGTGAAGCTGCTAATGCAATTGAGTCTTCAAGGAAGATGAGCTTTTTCAACAATCCTATTTTCCCCGGGATAAATCGTGGTGCAGTGAATGATTCCAGTGCGGGCAATTACATAAGCATGGGAACCTATTCTGTGAGCGACGGTAATAACTTCAGCATCCGGATAACAAACCAATCGGTTACACAAGCCCCGGGGCAGGAGCCCAAGGTCTTTGTAATTGATACTACTTTCACAGCAGATTCTGTTTCAGTTATCTCAGCTTCCGCCGATGTTAAAGGAAAGACAATTATCAAAAAAGATAAGAGCGGACCAGCCGGAAACCAGGGTGTTTATGTAACGACGAACGATTTCCTGGAATTTGTCAGGAAAAGATCAGATGAATTCGTTAATATGAGCGATAAGATGATCTCAGAGATCTACCAGTGGGAAAAAACAATGGAGATGGATAATAACCAGATTGAATATGCACTGAAACGCTCGCTTATGTTTTCGGGTATACAGACACCCTTTGAATTTGCTGTAATCAGGAATGGGGAGGTTGGCGAAGGCAATTACAGGAAATCGCGTAAAAACGATTTCCTGAAAAGCCATTATATGGTCAGATTGTTTCCCGATAATATTATAAGCCAGGATCTGATTCTATCAGTCATCTTCCCCGAAAGGACCAATTATGTTCTGGGCGCCATGGCCTGGATCCTGGGTGGATCATTGCTGTTTTCAATGATCATACTTGCCACATTTGCAATGAGCCTGTTTTTCATAATCCGCCAGAAAAAAATATCCGAGATGAAATCGGATTTCATCAACAACATGACCCACGAGTTCAAGACGCCAATAGCCACCATATCGCTTGCTGCCGACACCATTACCAACCCCAAGGTCATAAGGGATGAATCGAGCATAAAGCATTTCATCAGCATGATCAAAAAGGAGAACAGCAGGATGAACAAGAAAGTGGAAACAATCCTTCAGATTGCTTCGCTCGATAAAAAGGAAATAGATTTCAGGTTCGAGGATGTCTCAATTCACTCGATAATAGAAAGAGCAGCCGATACAATAGATATCCTGATCAGGCAGAGGTATGGCAGGATAGAGATTAAGCTCAATGCTGTCAGACCGGTTGTTTATGGCGATGGCGAACACCTCTTTAATCTTGTCAACAACCTGCTGGACAATGCAATAAAATACTCCCCCGGATCGCCTGACATTACTGTCGAAACGGAAAATACCGATGGCGGCGTTTTAATATCAGTTGAGGATAAGGGAATTGGCATGACAAAGAGTGTCCAGAGCCGGGTGTTTGAAAGATTCTACAGGCAGACAAGCGGCAATGTACATGATGTCAAGGGATTTGGTCTTGGACTGAATTATGCCAAAGCTATTGTCGATGCACACAGGGGAAATATTTCCGTCCACAGCGAACCTGGTAAAGGAAGCCGTTTTTCCGTATTTTTGCCTTTTAATCATGAAAATGAGAAATGAGCTCAAAAGCCGTAAAGATATTTTTGGTTGAAGATGACCTGAGTTTTGGCTCGGTTCTTAAATCATATCTCGAGATAAACGACTTTACCGTCGAGTGGGTCGATGACGGGAAATATGCCGTGGAACACTTCCGAAAGGGTGCATTCGATATATGCATCCTTGACATAATGCTTCCACATGTCGACGGCTTCACCATTGCCGGAGAAATCAGGCAGATAAATAATCTCGTACCCATAATCTTTCTGACAGCCAAGAAGATGAAGGATGATGTTCTTAAGGGTTATGATGTGGGAGGCGATGATTATATCACAAAACCTTTCGACACTGATATCCTGCTTGCCAAAATACGGGCTATTCTTGCAAGACGTGATTTTCAGAACGGTACAAAGGATATTTATGAGATCGGTAAATTCATTTTTAACTCAAAACTCCGGACACTGACGTCGGGTAATGACGAGAAAAAGCTTTCACCCAAGGAGGCACAATTGCTCGAACTGCTTGTTGCCAATCCGAATGCTCTGATAAGCAGGGAAATGGCTTTGAAGAAAATATGGGGGAATGATGACTATTTCACAGCCAGGAGCATGGATGTTTACATAACAAAGCTGAGAAAGTTCCTGTCGGACGATCCACGTCTGAATATAAAGAATATACACGGAGCAGGCTTTCAGCTCATTGTCAGCGGGAGCTGATCCTGAGATTATCCCTGTTAAATTGTATAGGAAGCAGATCTGCGCCCTTCTCAACCACAATTACCTTGTTCTTGCCGTCCAGGATTATCCGGATAGGTGTTCCGTTCCTGTATTCCTCCTCCGCAATTACCTGCCTGCAGTTTCCGCATGGCGATACCACGTCGGCCTTATCACCATTTTCAATTACTGCTGATACAGCAAGGGCAAACGGAATGTCACCCGGGAAATTTGAAGATGCTGATGACAGCGCGGTTCTTTCTGCGCATATACCTGACGGGAATGCCGCATTCTCAACATTGGTTCCGGTTACAATCTTACCGCTGGCAAGCCTTACTGCCGCACCTACCCTGAATCCTGAATATGGTGCATAGGCATTTTTTGCGGCCTTTTTTGCAGATAATAATAGCTCCTGATCCCTTTTGTCCAGTTCTGCGGGAGAATCAAATTCCGTATATAAAAATGAAATCTTTTTCGTTCTTGTCATAGTGTTCGTAACCAGTTTGGATTATAAAGTTAATACTTATTATAAAACTTTTTTAAAACACGGAGTAACACGAAGTTTAAACACGAGTTTCACTGTTTTGATAACCGTGTGACTCCCTTATTAACTCCGTGCTACACCGTGGTTAATAAATAAGTCCCACTACAAAACACATTTTTCTTATTTTTACCGAAACTTGTTTCAATGCAGGTATTAAAACAGATTCTTGCGCTGACCATTATCCTCTTACTGCTCTATTCCTGCAGTCCGGTAAAAAGAACATCACAAACATCAGCGGTGACGGAGGATGCTTCAAGCTATATTGAGAAATACAAGGATATTGCTGTCAGCGAAATGAAAAGAAAAGGGGTGCCGGCAAGCATTACACTGGCACAGGGAATGATTGAATC
>Ga0172362_10002041_pt1 | contig 17514 bp, 14 predicted proteins | sample LakKivs1_kivu2a2_FD_114534 | JGI IMG/M metagenome (GOLD analysis project Ga0172362, IMG submission 114534) | Sediment microbial communities from Lake Kivu, Rwanda - Sediment s1_kivu2a2 | ecosystem: Environmental > Aquatic > Freshwater > Lake > Sediment | place: Rwanda: Western Province, Lake...
ATAAACTGATTTGCTATTCGAACATACCAGCAGAAAGCATGTACTGCGCTATCTGTACGGCATTGGTAGCTGCGCCCTTGCGGATATTGTCGGCAACGACCCACATGTTCAGTGTTTTTTCCTGCGAGAAGTCGCGCCTGATACGGCCCACAAAGACCTCGTCGCGGTCATGGGCAATGATCGGCATAGGATACTTACGTTCGTCGGGATTGTCGTAGAGAATCACCCCTGGCGTTTGAGACATGATTGCTCTCACCCTGTCAAGGTCAAATTCCTTTTCGAACTCTATGTTCACTGATTCCGAGTGGCCTCCCGTGACCGGCACCCTTACGGCGGTAGCTGTTATACGTATTGATTCGTCACTGAGTATTTTCCTTGTCTCGTTGACAAGCTTCATCTCTTCCTTTGTATACCCGTTCTCAAGGAAGACGTCGCACTGCGGCAGGCAGTTATTGTCAATGGGGTAGGGGTATGCCATCTCGCCGCTCAGTCCCTGCCGCTCATTCTCAAGCTGCATGACCGCCCTGACGCCTGTCCCTGTTACAGACTGGTACGTTGAAATCACCAGCCGCCTGATGCCGAATTCCCTGTGCAGGGGTGCTATTGCCATCAGCATCTGTATCGTTGAACAGTTCGGATTGGCTATTATCTTGTTTCTGAGGGTTATCACCCCGGCATTTATCTCAGGCACCACAAGGGGTATGTCTTTTTCCATGCGCCATGCCGAAGAGTTGTCAATGACCACTGTTCCGTTCTCGGCGAACACCGGCGCCCACTCTTTTGACACTGCCGCCCCGGCTGAGAACAGCGCTATATCAGGGCCGCCCTCGACAGCCTCCATCACGCTTACCACCCTGGCGGGCTTGCCCCTGAAGATCACTTCTTTACCCAGTGAACGCTCGGAGGCGGCAGGGAAGAGCCTGTCAACAGGAAAATCCCTCTCCTCAAGCACCTTCAGCATCATCCTGCCAACCATCCCCGTGGCTCCCACAACTGCAACTTTCATCTTTTTATTAATTGGTTAAATATTATTAACTTTATATAGTAAAAGAACGACAAATTTAACTCTTTTTTGTTCCCGCTGCATGAAAAAGGTCTTACTGTTGTCGTTGTCATTATTGTCTGCCTGCGTAACCGCGCAGGTGGCGTATGACTTTGAGGGCGGCAGCACCGAAGGGTGGCTGTCAGGCTCACCCGGCAGGTGGTGTGCTGATAACCTGTCGCCGCTCGGTGGAAGCTATTCGCTGCATCACTGTTTTGACAATACTGTTTCTGGAACTGACGCCGCATTGTTCAGCATAGCCGGGCTTCACCCGGAACTGGGTATGGTCAGATGGGATTTTACGATACGTCATGCGACAGATCCCTCATCGTCAAACAAATGGTGTTTCCTTGTCATGAGTGATACCGGTCCGCAGGATATCTGCGACGGGAGAGGGTACAGCGGATTTGCTGCAGGTGTTAACCTGACGGGATATGATGATACCCTGAGGCTCTGGCATGTTGACGAAGGGAGGGCGGAGACGGTCATCACAACGGAGGTGAACTGGCAGAACGACGTGGGCGTTGAGGGTTCCGTACGGATAATTGTTACCAGGAACAAGGAGGGAGAGTGGACGGTCGAGGTGGCATGGGGCAGGGAGCATGGGGCATGGAGTGGGGTTCAGGATGAATTGCATGATATCAGGTATGCAGGGGTAGTGTATACTTATACGGCAACAAAGGACAGGCTGCTGTGGGTTGATGATGTTTCTGTGGACGGTGTATTCATTGCTGATAAAGAAGCTCCCGAAATAATGTCGGTAACAGCCCTCAACCGGTATACGCTGCAGGTCATCGTAAGCGAAGAACCAGATGAGAGATTTGCTTCAGGGATATCTCTTGAAAGCGGAACCAGATTTGAAAAGGTCGTAAAAACAGGTAACTCCGTTTATGAGATCAGGCTGGCAGGACTGATCATCAATAAGATGCCTGACAGGCTCATTATCGAAAGTCTCTGTGACCGTGCCGGAAACTGCCGGGCGGATGTTCATTATGAGTTCGTTCCGGCCTATGCCGTTTCAGGAGATGTGGTTATAACGGAGATAATGGCTGACCCGACTCCGCCTGTTGACCTGCCTGAATGCGAATACCTTGAGCTGACAAACCGTACCGGCGACAGCCTGTGTACCGGCAGATGGATGCTTATCGGGGACAGGGATACCGCCCTTCTCCCGCAAGAATGGATAGGGCCCTGGGAAAGGATAATACTCTGTTCTTCCGCCTCAGCGGTAAAAATGGCGAAGTACGCACGAGTCATTTCTCCGAAATCATTCCCATCACTGAACGACAGCGGCGAGACAATAGCCCTGAGAGATGCTTACGGGGCTCTCATACATGCAGTATGCTATAAACCCGCTTTTCTTGGCAACGGTCCGAAGTCTGGCGGAGGCTGGTCGGCCGAGATGACAGATCTGGGCAATCCGTTCAACGAGCCTGAAGTGTGGAAACCATCTTCCGATCCGTCGGGAGGGACACCAGGGAGGGGCAATTCGGCAGAGATAACCGCCGAAGATTCATCATGCCCTGAGGTCATTGGGGTCTGGCCGGTGATGCCGAAACAGATTGAGGTTCTTTTCAATGAAACAGTTATGACAGGCAATGCCGGTTCATGGGTGATCAACGGCAATGCAACTCTGCCCGCAGTGTCTGCTGATATCGCAGATCATTCACTGGTGATAAGCCTTCCGGATGAGCTCAGACCAGGCGCTTTATATGAGCTTGTCATTCCTGCATTGCTGACCGACTTTGCCGGCAACATGGCATGCGTGACCACCCTTAAAACCGGGCTGCCCTCTGATCCTTTCACCGGTGATATACTGTTCAACGAACTACTCTTTGACCCGTTGCCAGGCTGCCAGGACTACATTGAGCTGTACAATAATTCAGAAAAGATATTTGACCTGTCGGCCTTATACCTCGGCAACGGAACCAACACCCCCGCAATGCATGCTGCTGATGTGCCCCGCCAGCTCCTTCCCGGAGAATATGTCGCACTTACCACTGACAGGAAGGCGGTGACTGGCCATTATCCCTGCAGTGCTGGGCAAAACATATATGAATCTGCCCGTCTTCCCTCGATGCCTGATGACAGGGGCAGCGTGATACTTTATGACCGTTCGCTGAATATTATTGACAGGGTTGATTATTCAGCCTCGATGCACCTGTTGTTCCTCTCCGGCACAGAGGGTATAGCCGTTGAGAAGGTTGCACCGGATCTTCCGTCTGACATGGCTTCCAACTGGCACTCCGCCTCTGAGGCATGCGGCTGGGGCACCCCGGGCACCGAGAACTCCACACTGGTAAATCAAACGGGTCAAAGAAGCGGTATGCAGTTTTCAGCAACAAGGATATCACCTGACAGTGACGGTTTTGAAGATGTGCTTTCAGTTGATGTCTTCCCCGGCGGCGAAGGAAACGTGATCAGCGTGACTGTCTTCAACGACCGCGGTTTCATTGTAAGGAAGCTGGCACAGAGATTTGCCGCCGGTGAAGGGGCAAGGTTCATATGGGACGGCACATCTGACAGCGGGGCACGCTTACCGGCCGGACTGTACATGATCATTGCAGAATCATTCAATACTGAAGGAAAGACACGGAGGTGGAAGGATGTATGTGCGCTGCTTTACAGGTGATGATCAGAAGGAAGCAATCAGCTCCTTCATTATCTTCCTCATCTGTACCTCGCTCTTTGCAGCTGCCTGCTGAACGAACTCCTCGGTTATGTATTCGATCTTGCCATCAACGCCAAGGTCAGTGATGATGCTGAAGGCAAAGCAAGGTATGTGCCTGTGTCTGGCAATAATCACCTCAGGTGTTGTTGACATGCCTACGGCGTCAGCACCAATGATGCGGAAGTGACGGTATTCTGCCGGGGTCTCAAAGGTAGGGCCGGTTGTGGAAAGATACGTCCCGTGCTGCACCTTGATACCGAGACGCGCTGCTATCTCATCAGCCTTCGCGATCAGCTTTTTGTCATAAGGCTCGCTCATGTCAGGGAAACGCGGACCGATACGGTCATCATTCGGACCGATAAGCGGGTTTGGCAACAGGTTTATATGGTCGGTGACGATCATTATATCACCTATGCTGAAAGAAGGGTTTGTGCCGCCTGATGCGTTGGAGAGGAACAGCGCCTTTATTCCCAGCTCTATCATCACCCTGATGGGGAAAGCTATCTGATCAGAGCCGTAGCCTTCATAATAGTGGAACCGTCCGCTCATGGCCACGATCTTCCTGCCTCCGAAATCGCCGTAGAAAAGCTTGCCTGCATGGCTTCGCACCGTTGAGACAGGAAAGCCGGGGATCTTTGCATAATCAATCTCTATCTCATTCTCAATCTCGGTAGTGAGACCACCAAGACCTGTTCCGAGCACTATTCCCGCCTCAGGCGCGACAAAACCGTGCGACCTGAGAAAATCAGCGGTTCTCTTTATCTTTTCCAGCGTATCCATATATCCTGTTTAAAAAATCATTTTCCCTGTCAATGAATTCGATACCCACCGGTAAGAAATAAAATATCCCGGCGAGGCGATCTGCAATATTAATGATTTTTTTCATTCTGACGGCATCTTTTTCAGTGGTGACGATGATGGCGTCATCACTGGGGAGGTTGCCGAAAGACGATTCAATGGCGGCAATATCACCTGCAGTGAAGGTATGATGGTCGCGGAATGCGATATGTTTTACATTTTTTGCCAGGCCGGAGATATATGTCACCAGTGGTGCAGGATTGGCGATGCCCGTCACCAGCAGAACTGAAGTTCCGGCAGTTATGTCCCTGTCTTTGCCGCTGAAGAGCGGAACGATCTTTTCATGTTTAAGTCCCGTGAAATAGATCTCATTAGTACCGGCTGAGGTGAGCTCCTGCCTGATACAGTCTTTTTCATCACCGGATATTGCAGGCGGCACCTTTGTCACGATGATCATGTCAGCTCTTTGCAATGCGCCGGGGCTTTCGCGCAGGCGTCCCAGCGGCAGCATATGGTCACGCGTCATCAGCCTGTCATATGCGGTAAGCACTATGTTCATTCCTGCCTTCACTGCCCTGTGCTGAAAGCCGTCGTCAAGTATCACAACACCTGTTGACGGGTACCTTCGGATGATCTCCCTTATACCGTTCACCCTGTCGCGGTCGACGAACACTTTCACCGCACCGGGTCTGCCGGCCATCAACAGGGGCTCATCGCCGGCATTGCTTACGCTGTCTGCTGCCGTCACCATCCTGAATCCCCTGCTTCTCCTCAGATAGCCGCGGCTGAGCACTGCAACCTCGGTCATTTGGGCCAGCTTTTCAGCCAGGTATATCACGTGCGGCGTCTTACCAGTTCCGCCGGCGGTGATATTGCCAACGCATATCACCGGCACGTTGAAGGAATGGCTGCGGAGTATACCATTATCATACAGCCTGTTGCGCACGCCTGTCACCAGGCGGTACAGTGCCGCCGGGAACCAGAGCATGATCTTCCAGGGCAGGATCATATCAGTAGACGTCGAGGTGGTAAGGCATGAGGGCCTGGATACCACCTGATGAGATTATCTCCTTGAGCTCGCTGTAATATTTTGCAGCCGGGCCCAGCTCTCTTATGACAGCCTTCGTTCTCATCTCTTCGGTCATGTTTTTAATGATTCTTGAATAGATGTCCAATGCTTCGGGTCTTTCAACTATCCTGTAATTCTCCAGTTTTGCCAGTGAAGCCGCTTCCCTGACAGCGTCGGTCAGTCCGCCGAATGCGTCAACAAGTCCTATTCCTGAGGCATCGGCACCGCTCCACACATGTCCCTGTCCTATGCTGTCTACTGCTGCCTGGCTCATGCCTCTTCCGCGGGAAACAACACCGGTGAAGGTGCTGTATGTGCGTTCGACATTGGCCTGCATGGTTTCTCTCTCAAATGCTGACAGGCGTCGTGTCACTGACGGGGCATCAGAGTGTGCATTTGTACGCACCACATCAGTGTTTATGCCCAGCTTTTTATCAAGGAAAGTGCCTGCATTGGGTATAAGTCCGAAGACGCCGATTGACCCGGTTATGGTCACCGGTGAGGCAATGATCTTTGTTGCGGCAGCCGAGATGTAGTACCCGCCGCTGGCAGCGTAGTTGCCCATTGAGACTACCACCGGCTTGACCTTTGCCGTCAGATCAACCTCATGCCATATCATATCTGATGCCATGGCATTGCCGCCCCTCGAGTTGACGCGGAAGACCACGGCTTTTATCGTTGAATCGAGGCGTACCTCGCGGAGCTCGTCAGCATACCTGTTACCGCCTATGTTGGTCTCGTCACCGTCGCCCATGACAATATTGCCTTCGGCGAAGACCACGGCGATTTTCTGTTTCAGCACCCCGCCTGTATGTTTCGCAGGTACCTTAGAGTATTTTGTCATTGAGACATAGCTGATCTTTTTGTCCTTCTCAATGCCTGCCGCCGTTCTGATGCTGTCTTCAAGCTGGTCACGGTATATCATTCCGTCAACCATACCGGCGGTCTCAAGGAGATCAGGCTTATAACCTGCCAGTGAATCAGCCAGCTCCATAATGCGTGCCCCGGCGACATGCCTTGATTCGGAGATGGCATTCACCACATGCTTCCACACTGAGCCTATATATTGTGAGATCTGCATGCGGTTCTCATCGCTGAGCTTATCAAGCATATAAGGCTCAACGGCGCCCTTGAATTTACCGTGCCTGATGACCTGCACTTCGACACCCAGCTTCTCAAGTGCCTCACGATAAAATGTAACCTCGGTGGCAAGGCCCTTGAAGTCAAACATTGACGTAGGATTGATCCAGATATGATCTGCCGCGGTGGAAAGGAAGTATCCTTCCTGTGTCATGATATAGTCTGAGTAGGCATATATGAATTTCCCGCTTTTTTTAAACTCGTTCAGGGCATTGCGTATCTCATCGGCCGTTGCCCACCCTGAGGCCATTACGCCGTTCTCAATGAGTACGCCGCTGATGTCATCATCGTCAGCAGCCTTGCGAAGGTTTTTAAGTATGTCATTGAGGCCGGCAGTCTGGGTAAAGGACATTGAAAGCGGATCAAACATAGCAAACGGGTTGGGTTCCGTGCGGTCAGGGATCATCGACTGTGTCCTGATTACAAGGACGGATTTCTCAGGTATATCTGCCGGTTTTTTCCCGGCTGCAGCCATGCCTGATATAGCCGAAAGCATGATGACAAAGAAAAGGATGCCTGTTATTATGAGACCCGTAACGGTTGCCAGGGTCATTTTGAGGAAGCTCTTCATATTCGTTTTATTGTTTCTCCGGCCAAATTATAAAAAAATAAGCATCTTTATGGAAGTAAACCATTTGGAATGAGTTTATCATCACCTTCAAGCGTTACGGTAGGGCTGGGCAGTAACCTGGGCGACAGGTTTGAGGCCCTGTCGCGTGCTCTTGAGCTTATAGGGCAGGAAGCAGGCGTAGTAGTCGCGGCCTCATCAGTGTGGGAGACCGAGCCATGGGGGTTTGAGGCTGACGAGCAGTTCCTTAATATGGTTGTGATGGTTAAGACTGCCATACTGCCGCATCAGCTCATTCAGCTGTTCAGGTCGATAGAGGGACGCATGGGGCGCAGGCGCCATGGAAGAGGCAGATACGAATCACGCATAATAGATATAGACATACTGCTCTGGGAAGATCGAATAATATCGATCCCCGGGCTTGAGGTGCCTCATCCGAAGATAGCGGACAGGAGATTTGTGCTTGAGCCGCTCTGCGAGGTAACACCCGGTGCCGTGCACCCGGTGACAGGACTGACCGCCGCCGAGATGCTTGCCATGTGTGATGACAGGTCTGATGTCAGGCTCTCTGCAAGGCAGTTTTAAAGCGAACCATTGTCAGCAAAGCTGTAATAATCCTTTCCTGTAATGATCAGGTGATCAAGCAGCTGGATATCCATCAGCGCACCTGCTTCCTTTATCTTCTGAGTGATACGTATGTCGGAGTCACTGGGACTGTTGTTTCCCGAAGGGTGGTTATGGCATATCACCAGTCCTGAAGCAAGTGATTCTATAGCTTTTTTCATGACGATACGTACGTCTGTCACGGTGCCGCTGACGCCTCCCTGGCTGATTTTCATTCGTCCCGTCACCCTGTTCGCCCTGTTAAGGAAGAGTATCCAGAACTCCTCGTGAGGGAGATCTTCCATCAGCGGGGAGAAGATGCTGAAGACGTCGGCTGATGATCTTATCTGCGGGTTTTCGGCTGCTTCGGCCAGTTTGCGGCGCCGGCCCAGTTCAAGCGCAGCTGCGATGGTCACTGCCTTCGCTTCTCCCATGCCGCGTATTTTTCGTATCTCGGCAGCGCTGAGTCTGCCTAGTTCATTGAGCGAATTGCCGGCCAGTGCCAGCAGTTCGCGTGCCAGGTCAACGGCTGACCTGTTGTGTGTTCCTGATCCGATGAGGATCGCCAGCAGCTCAGCATCGCTGAGGCTTGACGGGCCCTTGTTCCAGAGCCGCTCACGGGGCCTGTCCTCGACAGCCCAGTCTGTGATCTTGATTGACATGCAGCAAAACGTTTTATCCCACTGCAATATAAAAAAAACAGCTGTCACATGAAAGCAACAGCTGTATAATCTTCCAGGTGAAAACCTTATTTAAGGTTCTGTGCGTGTTTTGTCACTGAAGACTTGAGGTTTGAAGCCTTCTTCTTGTGAATGACATTCTTCTTTGCAAGCTTGTCAAGCATTGAGTTAAGCTCGGGGAGCATCTTCTCCGCCTCAGCCTTATCGGTTGTCTTGCGCATCTTTTTCAAAGCGTTACGCATGGTACGCGCATGATACCTGTTGCTTTCCTGCCTTGCCTCCGACTGTCTTGAGGCCTTAAGGGCCGAACCGTGATTAGCCATAATTTTCGTTTAAATTGATCTGTAGTCCATAGGGGAATCGAACCCCTGTTACCAGGATGAAAACCTGACGTCCTAACCACTAGACGAATGGACCTTAAAGAACTTAAAAAAGCGGATGCAAAGATGGAAGCTTTTTTTTTAACTGCAAAATATTGGCGTTAAAAAAACTCACCCCTTTGCACCCGCCATTAAATGGGCTTGTCAATATATCTTAGAAAACATATCTCACTGCCAGGCCCCCGTTCCAGTAGTACCATCCGGGTCCGCTTGTAAGCTGGAAGGTGGGTCCCATACCAAAGGCAAAATTCAGGGGAATGTCATCAAGAGTATATTCCAGTCCTATTATTCCGTCAACACCGACAAGTATGCCGGTATTGTATGAAGTCTTGTAATAGTCATTCCAGAAACCAACATGTGTCCCGGGACCGATGAACCAGTCGAGATTGGGTGTCCATCCCGTTGGTTTCTGCCACTGGTAATAACCCGTGATACTGAAGTTATGTCCCCAGTAACCTGTTCCTGCTATCAGCTCAAGGGCGTTGCCCCTTGTAATGAATGTCTTGAAGGTAACGCCTGAAGGATCACCTCCCCTCAGACCGATAGCTGATTTGTAGCTCTGGGCCTGTGCTCCGATTGAGAGCGCAGCCACCACCAGCAGAATTGTCAGTGTTCTTTTCATCATAATTAATTTAAGTTAATATTTGAATCTGCAAATTTATAAATATCTAACATGATTGAGCCGGTTTTGTTTAACCGGCGTGGTACTGTCCGCATTCATGACATACCGCAAAAATATCAAAATTGGCTATCTTGCATGCAATAAACTCTCTGAAATGAAACTGTCATTGTTCAATATTTCAGACTTCAGGGTCGACGGCGGGGCGATGTTTGGCGTGGTTCCGAAGGCTCTCTGGGGAAGGCAGGCGGCTTCTGACGGGAATAATACCATAGTCCTTTCCCTTAACACCCCTGTGATTGAGACTGACGGTCATGTGATACTGGTTGATGCAGGCTGGGGTGACAAGCAGGGTGAAAAGTTCTTCCGTCATGTTTACCTTCACGGGGGCCGCGGCCTCACAGGCGGACTGGCTGACTGCGGGTACAAGCCTGAGGATATCACTGACATCATAATCACTCACATGCATGCCGACCATTGCGGCGGATGCTTTGCAAAAGGCCCTGACGGCAGCACCAGGCCGGTTTTTGAAAACGCAACTTACCATATAAGCAAGGAACAGTGGAATTGGGCAAATGAATCAAACCTTAGGGAGGAAGACTCATTCCTGCCTGAGAATATAAAGCCTTTCGGTGAGAGCGGAAAGCTGAACCTTATTGTGGAAAACGGCGAGCTCTTCAGGGACGTATTGATAAGGATATTTTACGGGCATACCCCGGGGCTGATGCTGCCACTGGTAAATCATAGGAACAGGACATTCTTTTTTGCAGGTGATCTTATCCCTACCTCTGCTCACCTGCCCCTGTTGTGGAACATGGCTTATGACCTGCTTCCGCTTGTCACAATAGCTGAAAAGCATGAGCTTCTTGAAGAGGCCCTGCTAAATGATTATATATTATTGTTCCAGCATGACCCTGTTACCGAATGCTGCAGGTTAACGGAGACCCCGAAGGGCATAAGGGCACGCGAAAAGGGAGATCTTGCCGGGTATCTCAGGCTTACTTAGCGTATGATGATCCTCTTACTACAAGGTCAGAGGTGATGATCCTGACCTGGCGCGGGTTTTTGGGTCTCTCAATGCGGTCAAGGAGAAGCTGTGCGGCGATCTGTCCCATCTCATAACCTTTCTGATCAACAGATGTCAGCCCGGGATCAGTCAGGGTGGCTATCTGGCTGTTGGTAAAACCTACGACAGCGATGTCTTCCGGAAGCTTCAGTCCGTGCTTCTTGACAATCATGAGGGTCTGAGCCGCTGTCAGGTCATTGACGGCAAAGAAAGCATCAGGCCCGGGTTTACGCCTGAGTTGCAGGGGTACGATCTTCTCGGCGCTTTCAATGTCGTCACATCTTACTATATCATCATCAGAAGGCTTCAGCCTGTATTCCTTCATTGCCCTGAGATAGCCGTTTAGCCTGTTACGGGCAATAGCCAGGTTTGGTGGCCCTGCCAGGTGTACAATGCGTTTCTTTCCTGTCCGCAGAAGGTGGATAACCGCCTTGTAGGCACCTTCCTCATCGTCAATCACAACGATGTCAGTGTCGAGCTCCTCTACGGCACGGTCAAAGAAAACGAGCGGGATATCTTTTTCCATGATGCTCCGGTAATGGTCAAAAACCGTCGTTGACTTGGCCACGGAAGCAAGGATCCCGTCGACACGGCTTGCCAGAAGCGTCCTGATATTTTTCACTTCATGTTCCCACATCTCATTGCTCTGGCAGAGGATCATATTATAATCCCTCTGGTAGACAACATCTTCAATGCCGCTTATGACGGTTGAGAAAAAGTAATGTACCACATCTGGTATGACTACCCCTATTGTCTTTGATGACCCGCTCTTGAGACTGAGAGCAATAGGATTGGGTCTGTAGTTCCATCTTGCAGCGAGCTCATTGACAGCATCGCGTGTGGCCTTACTGATGTCAGGGTGATCTTTCAGTGCCCTTGAGACTGTGGAAGGTGATATCCCCAGCTCACGCGCAATATCTTTTATTGTGATATTTTCTTTCCCCATTTCAGCAAAGGGTAGCCATTGTAAAGATAATAAAAAAAATCACCTTTCACATGAATTCAAACGATTGCGGTAACGATTGCATAAAAAAGCTGAAAAAGAGTTGGTTAACTCAGAGAAAAGGGTGAAATTCATGGGCCCAAATCTGAACGAAAAACATTATTAAACATAAGTATTGAGTAAACTGCAACTAAACTGATCTATTTATGGAGAAACTAACTGGAAAACGGCTCTTCATGCTGACCTTCGGCATAATGATGAGTCTTGTTGTCCTCGGACAACAGGTTAAAGTGTCAGGTACAGTTACCGATGCTGCCGACAGATCGACGTTACCTGGTGTATATGTCGTTATCAAAGGCACAACAACGGGAACCATTACCGGCATTAACGGAGAATATTCTCTTATGGCAAAACCCGGAGATATTCTTGTCTTCACCTTTACGGGTTATCTTCCCCAGGAAATAACTCTAGGTGACCAGACAGTGATAAATGTTGCCCTGCATACGAATGTCCAGGCCCTTGAAGAGGTTGTGGTCATCGGCTATGGCACGGTGAAGAAGAGTGATGCCACGGGTTCTGTGGCAGCCATCAGCTCAAAAGATTTCAATAAGGGAGCTATAACCACACCGCAGGATCTGCTGGTTGGTAAGAGTGCCGGTGTTATCATCACCACCAGCGGAGGTGCGCCGGGAAGCGGTGCAACAATACGCGTGCGTGGTGGTTCATCACTTAATGCTTCCAATGACCCGCTCATAATCATAGACGGCGTGCCAATTGACAACAACAATGTATCAGGAAGCTCCAACCTTCTTTCATTTGTTAACCCCAACGACATTGAGACCTTTACCGTTCTCAAGGATGCTTCCGCAACTGCCATCTACGGTTCAAGAGCATCAAACGGTGTTATCCTCATCACAACAAAGAAAGGCAAGGCGGGAAGCCCGATGACAGTCTCTTATGACGGCAACGTGTCGGTCTCAACACCAATTGCTTTCGTTGATGTTTTCTCAGGCGACGAGATAAGGCAGATAGCTCTCAGCAAGGTAAGCCTTTTCGGTGTTGACAATCTCGCACTGCTGGGCTCACAGAACACCAACTGGCAAAAGGAGATCTTCCGCACTGCTGTCTCAAGTGATCATAACCTGAGCCTCTCGGGAGCTGTCAAAACACTTCCGTACCGGCTTTCAGTAGGTTACACCGATCAGAACGGTATCCTTAAGAACACTGATATGCAGAGGTTTACCGGGTCACTGAACCTTAACCCCACTTTTTTCAAGGATCTTCTCAAGGTCAATGTCAACCTGAAGGGAATGAACACCCATCAGAATTTTGGAGATTCAGGAGCTATTGGTTCAGCTGTCAATATGGACCCGACACAGGTCATCAGGGATGGTAACGAGTTATCGGCTGGCTATTTCCAGTGGGCAAACTACGGTGCCAACCTCGGAACGGCCAACCCGGTTGAACAGGCTCTTGAAGCAGACAACAGGTCTGTGGTCAACAGAGTGATCGGGAATGTACAGTTTGACTTCACCATGCCTTTCCTGAAAGACCTGCGTGCAAACCTCAATCTGGCAACAGATTATACCACAAGCACAGGCCATAACAACCGTCCCAAAACCTCTCCATCGGTTCTTACGGCTCCCCTTTACGGAAGGCTTACTGACTACAGCGGCAAGAATTACAACAGCCTGCTCGACTTCTATCTCAACTATACAAAAGATATCGCGAATATCAACAGCAGGATAGATGCTACTGCCGGTTATTCATGGCAGCACTTCCAAAGAGAGGGCAAGAATTACACCCGTGGCAGGGTCGATCCGACTCATACCCTTTACCAGAAAACAGATAGTTCATCATTTGTTACCGAGAATTACCTGGTATCATTCTTTGGCCGTGTCAACTACACCCTGATGGATCGTTACCTCCTTACCGTTACGGTTCGCGATGACGGATCATCAAGGTTTGCACCAGGGCACCAGTGGGGCCTTTTCCCGTCAGCAGCCCTTGCATGGAAGATAAAGGATGAATCATTCCTCAAGAATATTAAGGCCGTCACGAATCTAAAACTGAGACTGGGATGGGGTGTCACCGGGCAGCAGGATATAGGAAATGATTACCCGGCACAGGCACTGTACAGGCAGGCATCAGAAGGTTCATATTATCCGATAGGAGGAGAGTTCCGTCCAACACTGCGTCCTGATCCGTATGATCCTAATATCAAATGGGAACAGACCACAACTCTCAATGCCGGACTTGATTTCGGGTTTGTTGCTGACCGCATAACTGGATCTATTGACGTATATAAAAGGACAACTGATGACCTTCTTAACACCGTCACCATCCCTAGCGGGAGCAATTTCTCAAATACCCTGCTTACCAATGTAGGAAGCCTCGATAACAAGGGAGTTGAGCTGTCACTTAATGTCATACCGGTTTCAAAGACAGACATGACGCTGAACATTGGTTTCAACGCTACCTACAATAAGAATGAGATTACAAAACTGCTTCTCACAGACGATCCCAATTACATAGGTGTTCTTTACGGAGATGCCTTCACAGGTCAGAAGCAGGTCACAAGAGTAGGTTTTCCGGCCCGTTCATTCTTTGTCAACAGGCAGGTTTATGATGCCGCCGGCAACCCGATAGAGGGTCTTTATGTCGACCTGTCGGGACAGGGCGGTGTTGTCAACGGTGACAATGCAGACAAATATATTTATCACAACCCGAAGCCTGACTTGATGCTGGGCCTCTCGGCAAGGTTCGAATACAAGAACTTTGACCTCTCGGCCTCAGCACGCTCAAGCATAGGCAACTATGTGTACAATCAGATCGCTGCAGGTGCATCATATGACCAGATGCAGCAGATAGGCTACTGGAAGAACTTCACCAAGGCTCTTGCTGAAACCAATTTTGTCAAGCGCCAGTTCACCAGTGATTATTTTGTTGAGAATGCTTCATTCCTGAAGCTTGACAACGTAAGCGCCGGTTACAGGTTTGATAAACTGTTCGGCGAAATAGGTGCACGGGTAAGCTTTACCGTCCAGAATGCCTTTATCATTACAAAATACAGTGGTCTTGATCCGGAAATTGACGGCGGTATCGACAATAATTTTTACCCGAGACCCCGCACATTCATGCTCGGCATAGGGCTTACCTACTAATAAAAAAATGATAAGCAGATATGAATAAGAAGATTTTAATATTCGGAATTATACTTTCAGCACTGACAATCTCGTCGTGCGTGAAAGACCTGGACGTCACTCCAAAGGATCCGACAAAGATTCTTGCCGGAAACCTGAATGATGATCCGGTTTATATGAAAGAGGTCCTCGGTAAGATTTATGCCAGCTTCATTATCTCGGGGCAGGGTGCCAACGGGGGCGATGACATCACGGCTTCTGACGGTAACTTCTTCACTACCATGAGAGCATTATGGAACCTTCAGGAGATCACTACTGATGAGGCCATATGTGCATGGGGCGATGTTGGTATCGCTGATCTCAATACCCAGACATGGAGCCCGAGCAACCCGTTCCTTACAGCACTTTTCCAGCGTCTCAGCCTCAGCATTACATATGCCAATGATTTTATAAGTAAGACAAAGGACAACAATGATCCGGAAGTAGTAAAAATGAATGCCGAGGCACGTTTCCTCAGGGCTCTTGCATACTACTGGGCTATTGACCTCTTCGGGCAGTTCCCATATACAACCGAGGCTGACGGGGTAGGCAAGTTCTTTCCGAAGATTGGCACACGGACGGAGATATTCAATTATGTGGAGTCTGAACTCAAGGATATAGAAAATATTCTCCGGGATCCCAAAGATTCCTATCCGCAGGCTGACAAAGCTGCAGCATGGATGCTTCTCGCGAGGCTCTATCTCAATGCAGAGGTATACACCGGCACTGCAAGATGGGCTGACTGCAAGACCTATTGCGACACGGTGATAAACAGCGGGAAGTACTCACTTGCAACAAATTACAGGCAGAACTTCAGCGCTGATAACGACGGCGATCATAACCCTGAAATGATCTTTGCATGGGAACAGGATGGTGTTAACACACAGGGCTATGTAGGAACGACCTTCATCATAGAATCAAGCAGTGATGCCGTTTATATCAGGGCAGAGGATTTTCACGGTCTTACATCGAACACGAACTGGAACGGAAACCGTGCCAGGGTGCAGTTCATGAATGTGCTCGTCGATACCCTTGCAACCTATGGCAACGTTCCTGTTCCATTGACTGATCCGACCTTTGCCCAGTGCAAGGACAAAAGGGTCTTCCTGAAGATGAAGAAGGCAATGAACATTCCCAGCGCCTCATCAAGCGGTGATTATGGCATTGGCGTTTACAAGTTCACTGCCCGCAATACTAACGGGAGCAGACCTGCAAATTACAACACGGCATATGCCTGCACTGATTTCCCGGTTTTCAGGCTTGCTGATGCCTACCTGATGAGGGCCGAGGCCCTGTTCAGGATAGGTGGCGCTGCAAATATTAACGCAGCTGTGACCGATGTCAACCTTATCAGAACGCGTGCCTATGGCAACACAAGCGGGAATATAACTGGTACTGACCTGTCACTTAACTTCCTTGCCAATGAGCGTGGCCGCGAATTTTACTATGAGGCCCAGAGGCGCACTGACCTGGTACGCTTTGGAAAATTCACCGGCAACAGTTACCTGTGGCAATGGAAGGGAGGCACCTATGCCGGAACAACTACGGCTGATTTCCGTAACCTGTTCCCAATCCCGGGCGATGAGGTCTCAGCCAACCCGAATTACAAAGGACAGAATAACCCCGGTTATTAATAGTAAATCGTTATCACTATGAAGAAGAATTTAATAATATATCTGACGTTCATCGGGTTGATCGGCCTTCTGACAGGCTGTGAAGAAGATCAGACAAAAGTCGTGATGCTTGGCAACCCGGTTGCACCGACGCTTGTGACCATGCCTGACCTTGCTCTTACAAGGACAAATGGCGGCCAGGTGCTTGAATTTAAAGGAACTCCTGTTGACCCGGGATTCAACGCTTCAGCAACATATTTTCTTGAAGCCTGCGCTGCAGGAACTGACTTTGCTGACCCTGTTATTCTCTATTCGGGCAGCCAGGATCTTTCCATTAAGATCACGGTAAGTGACCTTAACGGGATGCTTCTTAGAAAATTCCCCGCTGATGCAGTTTCACAGACCGACTGGCGTATAAGGGCAGTCCTGACTGTTGACGCAGGGACAGGTGCTCCCGGCACCAGCACGAAACCGTTTGTATACTCCTCGGCTCCGAAGAGCGCAAGTGTTACTCTGTATGGCCTGCCCAGGCTTGACCTTGTCAACTCAGGGATGACCCAGAAGATCGAATCAGCACTGGGTGACGGCAAGTATTTTGGTTTTGTCAAGCTTGATGCCACGAAACCGTTCACACTGTTTGACCCCGATGGAAATAAGACCTACGGTGCCAGCGGATCAGCCCTTGCACTCAACGGGACAGCCATACCTGTTGGAGCAACCGGCTGGCATAAGCTAACGGTTGACGTCAAAGCTCTGACTTATAAACTGGAAGAGTACCAGATCGGCCTGGTGGGATCGGCGATAACAGGAGATGACACCGGATGGAATTCACCTGACAAAAAGATGGATTACAATTCCACAAACGGTACCTGGAGCATAACAATCAACCTTTTTGTGGGTGATATCAAGTTCAGGCTTAACGACGGATGGGCATGGAACCTAGGGTATCGTCCGGGTGGCAAAAACCTGGAGGATCTGTTCCATAACGGAGACAACATTGCAATGACTGCCGGCAACTATACAATCACGCTGACTATCACCGTTGCTGAGCCTAATGGCTCTGAAGCAGGCAAGTGCACAATAAAAAAGAACTAAAGTCACAGGAACATTAAAAAAAAGACTTATGAAAATAAAATCAAT
>Ga0172362_10002042_pt1 | contig 17490 bp, 7 predicted proteins | sample LakKivs1_kivu2a2_FD_114534 | JGI IMG/M metagenome (GOLD analysis project Ga0172362, IMG submission 114534) | Sediment microbial communities from Lake Kivu, Rwanda - Sediment s1_kivu2a2 | ecosystem: Environmental > Aquatic > Freshwater > Lake > Sediment | place: Rwanda: Western Province, Lake...
CGCCGAATCAAAGACATTACAGGACATCCAGGAGCTACTGATTGAGCGCTGGACAGCAGGGGAGGAGCGTTACGGGAAGCACATCGACGAAATGACTGTCCCCACAGAGATTACTGGTGAGACTTCGTGGGCTGAGATGGCACTCAACGAGGCCCTAGATGGTGTCGTGTATAACCTACGAGCGTTGCAAGAGCGCAAGTACTACGAGCATCTCCGCACCTCTGCCGCCATGTTACTGGAGCAGTACAACGCCCTCAAGCTAGAAAATAAGGAGCTTACCGACAAGCTCCAGGAGTATAAGCAAGAGGAGCAATATTACCAGAAGACCCGTGAAAGCCTGATGGAACTCAAGACCGTCGTTCGGTACTTCAACAGCAAGCTCGCGGCGCTGGATACTCTCCTCGAGAACAACACCAAAGTGTCGGAGCTGATGCAACTCAACGAGAAACTGGATAATGCTGAAGCTGATGAATAACTTTACTGACACTGGTGGAAAAGTGGTAGCCCTTTACAAAGGGCTCTATTCCGCACTGACCAACACCCTCCGAGTCCCTACGGCTTCGGAGGTGGAAAGCTTTGGGCATCAGCTTGCGAACTCTCTGTATCGTCAGTACGTTAATGATTCGGCTAACGCAGTGCGACCCACACTGAGGGCTTCGTCCCTAGGGAAGCCTGCGGTCCATAACGCCATCGGGCTGCCGCACATTCAGAAGGAGCTGTTTACTCGACTAGATGAGCTTAAGAAGTCGTTGGGTCTAAGGTTCGTGCTTAATAAGGAGCAGGAGTTCTCGGAAAGGACACTCCTCACGTTCCACGCTGGAGACTGGTACGAGGCATGGGCAAGCGTATTCCTGGCCAGGGCCGGGTATGTGCCTGTTCCAATCCCCACTGGAAAAGTCTCTCTTGACAACCAGTGGATTGTAGAGTATCCTCTAGCCAACGGCCCTGCGATTACTGGACACTTAGATTTAGTGGTGTTTGCGCCAGACTACCAGACTCCGCTCATCGTCGAAGTCAAGACCATGAGCGACTCGTATTGGAGGAGCTTTACCTGGCTGGGTTATTCCAATGCAACTGAGGACATCTTCTTTGTGGAGGCGGGGGGAGATGACGACCGTGGCTACATGACACAGTTGGCCCTTTACATCGCCTCTACGGGCTTCCCTGGGGCCTGGTTGTGCTTGAATAAGGCGACCTTCCAAATGGCGATTGTAGTCCCAGATAAAGATAGTCTCTATGAGGCACTTAGAAGGGCCGAGAGGGTGGCGTTGGCACTTGGCAATATCAAGTGTCTTAAGGATGTCTACACCCTGGTTAAAGCGCCTCCTGGCATCCCCGAGGTGCACAAGCACGCACTCACTGGAAAACTACTATTGCCACCCTCGATGAAATATGAGACTGTGGCACCTCCATTCCTTTTCTACGACATCCAAACGGCAAAAAACGGCTACGGAAAACCTACTCAGTATGTTGGCTTCTTCGACCTTGAGGAGTTTCCTGATGGCCTTAGCCTTACTGAGGCGGCTGAACACACTGATTATCTAACCTATGGAGACGTTTTCAATGATGATTAATGACCTAAAAGTTTGTCCTCACGATTACAACATGTCGGTAGCAGTTATCGCCTTTACGCCTAAACCAGAGGAGCTTATCTGGCAATGTGCCCACCAATGCGTCTCGGAGAATCCCACCTGGATGTCGAGCTGCACCCCATACCCTGGTGAAGCTGTCGTAAAGCACCTACTCTCTGGAAACCGGGGGCACTATAGTCCTTTAGAAGCACCAGCAATTACGTTCTGCGTAGCGGGCTGGCCTCACAGCACTATGCAGCAAATAACAAGACACCGTACTGGTGTACACTTCTCTGTGCAGAGCTTTCGGTATACTGGAAACAAGGTAGTAGATGTCGCCGACAGTCTGCGACCAGTACAGAGCGTGTTTTACCTTCGCCCCGAAGGCGAGTACCTAGAACGTTCTGGTAAAAAGTATCTATACACCAATGAACAACGGGCGGAGGACATCCGTTTCTGCCATACTGCTGCTCTACATTACAAGAGCCGTATTGGTCAGGGGTTTTCTCACGAACAGTGCCGCTCACTCATTCCCTTTGACATCCGCCAGGATTTCTGCATGACGCTGAACGTGCGGAGTCTGATGCACATCCTCGACCTGCGGGCAAAGAAGGATGCCCAACTGGAGATTCAATGGTTGAGCGACACCCTATTCGTGTGCTTTGAGGAATGGTGTCCGACCATTGCCGCGTGGTATAAACAGAACCGACTAGGTAAAGCCAGGTTGTCTCCTTAGTTTAGTAGCCATAGCTCAAACGTGCTCGTAGCGGGTACGTTTGCATCTGCTCCATTGTCCCACGCAGCTACAAGCAGAGTGGACAAACTACCGCCAATAAGCGCTCCATTAGCAGCATACGTCCTAATTACTAATTGATTTAGAGCTACGTTTACAACATGCCTTTGAGATGTGGTTGATACTGACCAAATACCGTCGGCCTGGTTTAGTGTAATTGTTCCACGACATACTGTACTAACTGCCGAGGTTTCATGCTCAAGTACGATGTTTCCCTGGGAACCAAGCGTCGCCCCCCCGTTGGGGTCAAAATTGCTCATAGTAGCAACATGAAAGCCTTCTCCAATGTAAGTTGAACTAGCATTTACCCCATTGAGCCGCATATAATAGAAAGGATTTGTGACAGTTGGAAAAGGAGTACCTAAAGCAGAAGCTTTGAACAAAAATTCATAATTGATGCCGTTAAGACCAGTTATATTTAGCGAACTGGTGCTACCACTAAACGCGTGACTAGCCACTAATCGAGGAGTGCGATTACTTATAAATTTTGCGTCAATGCTGGCAGTTAGAGCAGTGTTAACAAATTGAGTAGTCGCTATTTTAGTAGTATTGTCTGAATTAGTGGGAGTGGGAGCAGTTGGATTACCCGTCAGAGCTGGGCTTGCTAGTGGAGCTTTAAGGTCGATGTTTGATTGCAACGCAGTACCAGCCGCAATTGCAAGGGCTTTTGTATTTTCAATCTCTGCATATACCGCAGACCTTGATGGGGCATTAACTGTGTCAGCAGTCCAGCTTAGGCCATACGACCCAGAAAGAATTTGTGGAACAGTAGCGAAACCTGGGGGGAAGGCTTCAATCTCTTCGAGCTTTCTAGAAATCTTTTCCAAGTTGTTGTTATAGTCGCCAGATAAAATTGGTGCCCTATAACTTACGAGATGGAAAGGCAAGGCGTCAGTGTAGCGACGTACCTCTACCAGAGTGTTCATTGCTGCTCCGTTGTACTGGAGGCTCGTTGCCGTCAATTTTGTAAATGAGACGTTGCTCTGAAGCACACTATTAAAGTAAACCTCAAAATCTTTAATAGAGGTGTCTGCTACTAAATTTGCGGCAGTAACGTTTAGGGTCCAAGTCGTCCCGGAAAGATTTGCAAATACGGATTGAGTAGGCATTACTGCATCTGGGGTGGTAGTGGTGGTACTGGGCCGGAAGAACGTCTTCGCCTACGGTCTGCTGGTTCTCCAGTCATTTCCTCGTACTCCCGGTTAGCCGCCTCTGTGGTCTCTGAGTAGAGTAGCTCCTTCCTTTCACGGTCGGATAGTTGTCCGCTAGACTCAAGTTCCCAATCGACCATATCTTTCATGGCCAAAACTTGGATGGCCAGCGCTCGCAACTTCGCGGCTTCCGTGTTAAGCTCCTCACGGCGGCCTGCATCAGCTTCTTTTCTGGACTGACTAAGGAGTGAGTTGGCCTGAGCATTGATATCCCTCGCAGTACGCTCTAGCGACACCTCAGTACGCTGTAAGTTGCGATAACCGTCTATGAGTTGAGGAGCCAGGCCAAAGCCCGCCAAGGCCCGCACAAACGCGCTCTGGACCTCTGGGCGAACGTCTACCTCCCCAGCGGCGTTAACATACTCCCGGGCACTCCCGAAGTTGGCTGCGCTCTCGGTACTGGGGAGAACACCCTGGGCCTTGAGTTGTCGCTCGATGTAGTTAAGCTGGGGAGCGACCGTCATGATGACGTACTTGGTGAATCCCCCGGAGATGTTGCCTACTGACCCAATCTCAAAGCCAAGCAGTTGCTCTGTATCCTGGAACTCTCTTTTGGTAAACGGGTTCCTGCCGGTAGCGATAGCCTCATAGAGCTGCAAGATGGGGCTGCTGAACTGGTCTTGCACACTCTGGAAGAATCCCAGGTCTTTCTCCCCGCGAGCGTCCGTGATGGCCTGGTCAAAGCGACCACCATGAACTCCTTCACCACCCGAGAATAGGTAACGTGCCCGCTGGATGTTCAATGTCGTCTGGCTGAGACGACGCATAACGTCCATGTGGGGGTCTAGACGAGACATATCGACAGAGAACCACATGTTGTCCCTACCGTTGGGGTCGCGGAATACGATAGGCATCTGGTTACCAAACCACGGCGAGGTAGCAGCTTCGGTAAAGTCCTCATCCTCCCGGGAGTCACCGTTGACTGCCGTGTATAGCCGCTGGTACGCCATGTGCTGACCAGGGTTCTCCATGATGTTCCTGAAGGAGGCAGGAATCGACGTGCTGAAATAGTTCCAGAAGGGGATGGCTTGAGCGACAACCTTATCCATAATCCCCCCACGGTCGTAGCGAATAAAGTACTCGTTCAGGTGCTTCTTCGCTTCGTCTATGTTTTCGTAGCGGTTGAGAGGGGCTCCAGAGAAGAACTGGCCGACCCTTCCCCACCGGCTAGTGTCCATAGTCGTGAGGAGGTTGGCGACCTTCATTGAGTCAGTGTAGAAGGCCAGTGGCATGGCAATGTTTTGGAACATCTGCTTTTGGGCATCGGCCAGGCTTCCCCCGGCGTAGCGCATGGCCCCCAGCACGTCGCCCTGTTGGAGCTGAGCCGCTAGGTATTGGAGGCGACCAGTGAGTTCGTATCGGAACTGTGCCCCAGCCCCGTAGCCCGCCATGTTACGCAGGCGTTGATAGTCATCGCTGCCACCGGCACCAGTCCTTAAACGCTCTCCAGTAAACGGGGCTCTGAGTTCTAACTCGCCCGTACTGATGGCACTCTCGAATAGGTCTCTCACGGAGTATTTCCCATCGCCGAACACTTTGTCATTAGGGAGCGCATCAGGCCCAAAGCGCATCAGGTCTCTCATATACTGCATTGCGGTAGGGAGGAGAGCCATGTTTGTGCCAGCCCTCCAACCCTGAAGGGAAGTTTCGACAGAGTTCTTAAAAACAAATTCCACATTGGCTAGAATCGCGGTTTTCCAGTAGCCTAGAAAGTCACGCCATGCCCTGCCGAATGCTCCGCCCCAGGCGGGCTCAGTGCCCGCGCTGAATAGAGCATCCAGTTGGTCAAAGGCATACTTGTTGAGGTACATCCCCTTGGCGGCCTCGTTGGTGGAGGGTATCCTATACTTCTCCATGAGGGTTCCCAGTGGTCGCCAGCTCTTATACTTCGCAGGGTCTTCAGCGACCATAGCCTTCGTCACCGCGAAGCCACTAGCGACACCGTTAACATGAATTTCGTTGATGAGCATGGAGTCGCCCATAACCTGGGCCATGTCGTTTTTGTACATATTGAAGGAGCGCACTGGGTCAGTAATTACTGCTCGCCCCACATCTTTGGCAATGAAATCTGGGAGCTGATAGCGCTCAACGAGAACCTCCAGCACTCGAGTAGTAGCTAATGGGAGCTTACCAACCACGCCGGAATCCGCGAGCTTATCTAGCTCATCCTGGTGCATCTTTACAAAGTCCCAGGTCAGGGTTCTGTCGTCTAGGATATGCTCTTGGAGAGCGCCATGAGCCGCTACTTTCGCGGAACTTACTGTCGACTCTAGCTCAAATAGTTCATCGCTCATTTTCTCGAAGCGAGACTCCATGGCCTGCTGCTGCGCATCGGTGCGGCCTTTAGGGCGGTTAGTCAGCTTCTCATGGTATGCCTCGTATGCCCGATATTTCTTCTCTAAGTCTCGAATCAGTTGCTTAGGAGGCTGCTGCATGTTAGGGACACCCAGCTTCTCCCATACTTTGTCGCCATAGATTGCGTCCGCCAAGAGGAGTTCGTCATTCACTCCCCACTCGAACGTCTCTCTAGAAAACATCCTGTCGCTCGTAGAAGAAAAATAGCGGGTATTGTTAGGCGACATACCTATCTCTTCCAGCTTATGCTTATGCATGATGTCTCGCATCTCAGGAGTGTAGTAACGGGGGTTATACCTACCTTTCAGTGCTTCAATGTTCACACGGTTCGCCACGGCGATACCCAGCGCCCCGTCGTAGACGGATGCCTGACGAGAGAGCATATCCTTCAAGTCGTCAATTTCTTGGCTTGTGTACCCCTGCTGCTCAAGGCGTTCTTGTAGCTTTGCTTGATTGCGAGCGCGGCGGGCATCTTCCCACCGGCTGGTGCCGTTGTAGTTTACCTCAGCCCCTCTGGTGTCCAGGCCAGTGTCAACCAGGTCCAGCCAGTTGCGGTTAAGCTGCTCCCTAGTGAGCCCCTTCCCGGCGCTGATGTTCAAAAATTCCGCATGGGTTTCTCTGACTACCTGGCTGAGTTGGAATCGAGCAGGCAGCTCCACTCCATCAGCCCAAAATTCCACTTGGTCAAACAGGTGGCGACCACTATCCCCAGCGGCCTCCATCCAGTCCTTCAGTCGCCTGGCAGCCGCCTCCGGCCCCATCCAACGAGGCGCATAGCGGGCAACCAAAGAGCCAAAGTTAGAGATTCTGTGACCGCTGACCGAGGCGACCTCCGCCAGGTTGAGCTGAAAAGAACGCTGGGCATAGAGACGCATGAACTGAAAAAACTCTTGCTTATTATCGAAGCCCTTGAGGTTGAACATCTGGGCCTGACGAGCATTCCGCTCTGTCCTCCTGGTCGCATCCGAAGGAGGGGGCATATCATTACTGGCTGGTTTGGTCGTGCTTTCAGAAACGTTGATGTTCCTGGGGGTACAGCGTTTTATAGACATGGCGGCTGCTCGTTATCCTTGATAAAAGTTCTCATTCTCTCTGCGTTTTCCTTGGCCTCAAGACGCTTCGCTAATTCTTGGTCCTTCTTGGCAATCTCTTCTACAGCATCTTCAGCTTCCATGTACCGACGAAAGGCATTGTCAACCTGTTCAGAAGCCTCTTGAAGACGCCTAACAAGCTGGCGGCGTAGTTCCTTACCAAATCTTAAAGAAGCCTGCTCAGCGGCCTGCTTTGCGCTCTTAGTGCCGAATATGCTAGCCTCAGCTCTTGTCCGGTTTACTGACTCCACTGCCTGCTCAATTGCTCTTGGTCCCCCTACTTGAGTAGTCGCCCCTGGCACCATGCGAGGAGAGCGAGTATCAAACAGGTTTACGACAGCTCCCAGAGTGCTTTCGTACTTGATACCATCGTAGCCTTGGGCCAGTAGGTAGTTGCTGATACGAGTTTGTAGCTCAAATACTCTGGCTTCATCGACACCACCAGCATCACCAACTTGAAACTTGGAAGCGATATAGTCAAACAGTTGGGGAATGTTTTTCTTCCTGGCGGCGTTGATAGCGTTAGTGGCACCCTTCTTGTCTTCACCAAAAGCCTCTCTAATTAGGTTGCGAATACCTGACCACACATCAGAGTCAGTGTTTATTAGAGTGGCACCATCGAGTAAGTTGGCGTCTTTTAGGGTGACACTAAACACAGTGCCCTGGGGAGTCTTGAGATAGTGACCAATGCTATTGACTGGAGCAAATTCTCCCGCCGCTGCCTGTGCAGTTTTAGAGTTATTGTAGAAGTATGTACCAGCACCTAAAGGTCGTCGAGTTGTGCCTGTTTGATAGGAGTCGATGTCCCCTAGGCTGGCGACATTATTACGAGTTCCGTGATACCATACGGTAGTTGGCTCTGGCGATATTTCAGGGCTACGAGGAGCATTGAGAATTTGAGTTGTAACGTCCCCGCTGTCTTTTTTAGAAGCCCTACTTTTCTTATCATCCGTAAAGTACACGGGGTAAATGTTCTGGTCGGTCACCTGTCGAGATGCGCCACCAGCCATGTACCGCGCTAGTACTTCGTAATCATCCGCTCCTTTATATCCGAGCTTTCGAGCTTCTGCGGCGGCTTTGCGTATGTTGGGGAATGTCGCCTTGATTTCCGACCTTGTAGCTACCGTGGCAGGAATGTAGTTTTGTCCACCATACTCCATCCAGGCTTTCTGTTCCGGGGTAACCCCTGGGTCATCATAGAATATGGTCCCCGGTGGCTGGGACTCACGGTTACTTACGACCTCGAATTTTGGAGTCTCTGTACCCTTGATAATGCGGTCTCTCTCCGCACTGGCCCTATCAGCAATCCTATCCACCCGCTGCTGGCGAGAACTACCATGAGTACCCACAGCGAGGTTGTTAGGGAGAAGGTTGTCGCCCCGAAGGACGGAATCAGATAGGGCTTTAGAAGGCCCTCGCATTTCCGATTCAAGTTCTTCAATAAGTTCCACCCGATGGCGGACCTCAATCATCGCCCTCTCGACTACCCTTTCTGCAACTGTCAACTCTTCAATAGCCTCGGCTGCCTCCGGGGAGAGCGTTGGGCTTTGCATAGAATCAGGCAGAGCTTGGTTCACGGCACTAACGTCCGTCGTGGAACGAATTGCTGCGTCCTCTGTCGCCTGGCGAGCAAAGTCTAGGTACTCAGTGTCGCTCAGGTCTTCTACTCTGACGCCGTTCATCTCGGCGTACTTTTGAAGGTCGTCAGGGAAGAACTCTAGAGAATTGTCAACGTCTTCCCCGGCACGATAAGCTTTCTCCTGTAGTAAGTCGTTGCGAGTGTCTGCGAGTTCCCTATCTGGGAATCCAGATTTGTAGATTTCTCTGGGGGAAAAACGACCACCAAGTTCAGTATCTATGCTCGCATCAGAGAGTTGGCTTAGTTGAGTCTGAGAGTAGCTGGAGGGGGAATTGAACGTCTCCGGGGTGGCAGTGCGCCGCCCGGGGTCTCGCATATTTTCGTTGCTGACTAGCTTCGTCTCCTGCGGTTCCCCCTTCACTGGGTTCGCTGGCTTAGTCTCTACCCGTCCGACCCCTTCTATGCTGAGGGTTTTCAGGGCTTTACTATCTAGTTGTGGCCCAACGGTGTTGTAGATGGAACCGTAGGTCATTCGCAAGTCTTGGAGCTGCTCACCACTCAAAACCTTGCCACGAGAAACATCCGCATGGCCAAAGAAACGCGCCAGGTCGGTTAACTGCTTTGCAGTGCGGTCAACCAATTCAGCGTCGGGGACGTAGATGCTCTGGTCGGCTGGTAGATTCCTAGACCACTGGTACAACTTTGCTGGGTTCTTGGGAGGAATCAACGTCCCCTGCTTGACGACAGGGAGAATCTCGTCCAGGCGAGATTCTGGGGTGGGCCTTGGCAGTAGCTCCGATGAGGACTTCAAAGGGCGGCCAGCAACGGCGTCCCTTAGTTTAGGAAACTCCTGGTCCAGCTCTACCAGTCTCCGGTTCTGAACAGGAGTGCGACTGTTTTCAGGAATCTCCTGGATACGTCTCGCCTCTTGACGATTGCTAATTAAACTCCAGCGAGCATCTTCCAGAGGGTCAGTAGCCTTAACAAATGCTCCCCCAGGAGTCGCTCTTAACGTGCCATCATTAATAGCTCTTTGAACCTCTGCTTCGGCACTAAAGCGAACTGGAGTTTCCGCAGGGGGTAATAGTCGTTGTTCAGGAATTACCTCTGGGTCCGGGGCCGCCCTGCGAATATCTTCTGGCGTGTCAGTAGTACGAGTTGTTGGAGTCTCCCAGGGGTCAGGAATCGTATCTTCCTCTCCAGGGCGTCTAGGAGCCTCTTCAGCGAACGGAATAGAATCGGGCGTAGGTTCGGACGTTATTTCCTCACCTTTCGTCACAGGGGCTTCTAGGGGCCTCTCAGGGGATGGTTGATTTAAGGCTCTGGATAAAAGGTCTTCAGCTTCTTCGCGTGGATTAACACCTGGCTCGGCATTAAATATCCGCTCCTGTCTCTGCTGTCTTAAATTCTGAACGTTTTCTTGCCTCTCTACCTGGTTCAAGGCGTCTGGAGCATACCGGGTTCCCCTTTCAGTACGAGAGCGCGTATCAATGGCCTCCGTACGTTCCGAAAGAATAAATGAATCCACGGTCTGTATGATGTCTCGCGGCAGCTCTACGCCAGTGCCATCTTCTAATTCAAAGAGCAAGTAATACTCTGGCTGTGCTTCTGCTCCCTCAAACAGAGAAGGCATGGGTTCCCCGCCAGGTGGTGCGGCGGGTGATGGAGTTCCACCGGGACCGGGCGCAAGCGGGCGGTCTGATGGCGACAATAAACCAGCGGGTTCTGGTCCAGGGGGGAGGTCGTTTTGCGGGCCGATTAGTCTAGGCCCATCGGGATTAGACGGCAAAGCAATACTGCCTGCGGCTCCATCGGCCCCTCGCAACACCCTATTAAGTCTGAGAAAGTCAGATATGTCTGGAGTTCGAGAGTCGAGTATAAATCCAGTAGCAAGTAGGCCAATGTTTGTCGCCCGCTGCGCCCATGAGAGGTCTTCACCCTGGGCCATAAAGCGTTGAAGACTCAGTGGGGAATACTCTGGCGACTCTAGGAAAGAGTACGTTTCGCTGTTGTCTAGGGGATTAAGGGCTTGCCAAAGAGGTTGGTCCCAGTCGTAGCCGTAATCTTCACCCCGGAGGGCATGTTCAATTGTCCTACCACCACGCCACAGACTTAGACCCGTCCCTAGGAACACTGAGCCTATGTAGTCCTGCGACCAGTTTAATGCACCAGGTAAACCTCTTCCGTAGGAGCCAAAGTCTCCTTGTAAAATATCTCCTGCGGTGGCGTTTCCTTCGGGGGGAACAAACGCATCATAGAGGTCCATTGCTGGCTGAAAGTAGTCGCGCATCGGAGTACCGACACGCTCTCTACCCTCAGCCCTTCGAGCGGAGCTTGCTGCTGGAGAGCCAAAAAATGCACGACCAAACGTTTGGTCAAAGAGGGCTCCAGTTGTCGCCTCAGTAGCATCCGCAGCGACATAGCCTAGTTGAACGAAACCTCCACCAAGAGCTGCTGTATTTGCAACGGCGCTTTCTGTTGCGCTGACTAGTGCCCTGGCAGTAGCCTGGGAGGGTTGGGGCAGGTCTCGCCCAGTAATTCGTTCAACAATTCCAGCGGCAAGGTCAACGGGGGCCAAGGCCAAACCGCTACCAACTTCCACAGCTCGTCTTAACCACTGTGGCGCTCTTATCCCAAAACTGCTGCGTATGGACTCTAGGGGACGATATCCAGGGCCAGGTCCTGGCTCACGGCCAACCATGTCGTTGTTCTGCCGCCAGGCGTTACGCATGGGGTTGGGAGCATCTGGCCCGTACTGCTCTCGATAAAGCATCGCGGCTTGTGTCGAGTCTTCCCGGCGAGGCATGGCCAAGCCAAGAGGCGCAAAGCTTTGCTGATTAAACCCGTAGCTGTCCCTGTAGAGAGGGCCGTGATACTGAGTCGGTAAGTTTCTAAGATTATTTAATTGCCAATTAAAGTAAGAACCAGCCTGCTGAGCCATGTCATCGGCTGCTTGCCCTGCAAAGTCTCCAAATTGCGCTTGATTTAGGTTGGGAAGGGTCGCAGGCGTTGTCTGTAAAGGGTTTTGAACCGGCGCGAGTATCTGGTTAAGTCGCTCTTGCTGAGGGTTGATACCAGAATCTAACACCGTGGCCTTGGGCGTAGAAGCTATGATACGAGGGACTTCCACAGGCTTGGTGTTATTTGCAGGGTTACTGTTCTGATTATAGTCAGTAATTAGGTTTGACATTACTCACAAATGCTGCGCTGGCTCGGAGTTAGCCCAACATTGATAGCAATGAAGACTCACCCACATGAGCGATAAACTGGGAAGGGTCGATGTCACCCTGCTGCTGGCAAGAAGCACACCCGGCCACCATGCTGTCGTGAACCTCTTCACTGCTCACCTGGTCGTATGGGGTCTGATACCGCCTGCCGACGTGTTCACCCAAGCGCCGGAGGTATTGGTGGAACTGAATGTAGCCATCCCCCAGGTTCCTAAGTTCTGCGGGGTTTTTCCATGCCCTGCCGCCGCCGCCCCAGACCGTAAATAAAACCTGGTGAGCGTGTTCGTAAGGCTTGTTGCCTCCCAAACGCTGATGTTCCTCAAAATACTCTCTAACAACATCAAGCTGTTCTGTTCGCGTCATAGCGCTTAACTGGGCCATAGAGTACTGGCGACCGTTCACAGTCTTTACGGCCCCTCTAGATGTGTCAGGGCAGAACTGAATGAGCCCATGGCACCCTATCTGGTTAGGTATCGACGGGTTGAAGGTGCCCCTGGTTTCAAAAGCCATTACATCCACAAGCCACACGGCAGGGATTCCCAGCTCGTTGGCCAGGTCGTGGAGCTTTCGCCTAAACGGAGCGTCCTGTGCCAGCACTTCGTAGCCGTAGTTATTGTCGGAGTTGTTAAACCTGCGGATGTCCCCGTAATCTTGGAGGTCATTGGAGTACTGGTTATTTCGCACCGGGTTGGCGGCGTGGAATACCTCTGGGGCATTGGAGGGGGCGTATGGCCCGGGAGCCGTTTGAGAACGATTCTGAATCCTAAAACTTGACTGGTACTGCTGCCGACGAGTCCCAAGCATGGCCGCTGCCTCTTCACTCATGGCGTAGATAGTGCCGCCATAAATGTAGGCGCTGTTGTCAGGGAGAATGTAGGCCCCCCTCGGTGGCGGCGCATTAGACACTACGACGTTATTTTGTGCCGTGGCCGCCCGGGTCGCTCCCGCCGCTGGTAATGTTCCTTGCCCGGGCTGGGTAAAACCCCCAGGCGGTAGTCCTACTCCACGGGGGAGGACGCCAGAGCTATCGTTCCTAGACTCCCGAATGTATTGCATGGGGTCTAAGGTGTTGGCACCATTGCCCTCAGACGTAGCGCCAGGTTTCAATACTGAAAAGTGGAGATGAGCCCCTCGACTGTTGCCGGTGTTCCCCATGATTCCTAACACCTGGCCCTGAGAAACGACATCACCAGGCTTAACTCGAGGGGCTCCTGTTAGGTGGGCATAAACGGCGGTGTTACCATGGGCGTCCTGGATAAGGACGTGGCATCCCCAGCCGCCGTTACAAACCGCCTGGGTGACCCTGCCGCCACGAACAGCGGCAACTTGATGATTGCCCCGGTCGCCGCCAACGGGGGCAAAGTCTATTCCTACATGTCTGCGACCATTACCCCGTTGGGCGAGATAACCGCTAGTAATGACCATTATATTGTCGCTGCTGCCGGAGGCAAAAGGAATAGGAACTCCAGCCTCTAGCCCGTCTGTAGCCTCTCTAAGAGTTGCTAGGGGACGAGGCGCAGGCCCTAAAGCCGCGTCCCCTGGCCTAAAAGACGTTCGGCCCGCAGCCTGTCTCTGCGCACTGGCTGCTGCCGCCTCTTCTCGTTGCCTCTGAGCCTGGGGAGAATTGTAGAACTCGAGCTGCCTATCATGGCCTTGCTGGAGGCCATAGGGTATGAGAGAAGACTGAAGTTCAGTAAGTCTTAACTGGTTTGTAGTAGCCTGCTGCTGAAGCGCGTTGAGTTCGGCCTGGTTTTTGGCATCGTTATTGTAGGCTTGTTTGTACCCCGTTGGGAGTGCCTGGAGTTGTTCAGCAGTCATAGTACGTGATAACTCCACGTACTGACGTGCCATAGCCATTTGCTGACGCAGTTCGGCTTGTCTACTATTCGCCTGAGTAGTCTCATTATAAATTCGATTTAACTCTGCGTTGTTCTTCTGGTAGAGTGCAAGGGCACTTTCAACCTGGTCTCGGTAAGGGCCTTCTGGAATCTGGTCGATAGTGGAGTTACCTTGAGCAATGCTTGCGACCATCTTTCCGACCTCAAGAGCAATCAGGGGGTTGGCCTGTTGGAACTCATCACGCTGCAAATCGTGATATTCTTGGAAAAGCTCTTGCGACCTTATTCTCTCTTGGAGTTCCTCCTGCTGGCCCCAGGGCGTGAACTTATTTTGGAGGTTATATAGCAACTCAATTTGTTGACGCTCAAAGTTATACTCCTCGTTGCTTATTAAGCCGTTGTCTCTGGCGACTAACAGACTTTGCAACTTCTGGGCACCCTCGCTAAAGCGTTCAGCTTCACTAAAAAGCTGCTGCTGCTTCTCAGAACCCGCCTGGTAAGCAGAACCAATGAACCTGTAGATGTCGCCCATCATCTGGGCCTGGTTTAGGGGGTTGAGAGATTGAAACTCCTCCATGTCCTGAATAGTGCGGACGGCTATCTGAATTTCTTCGTTAACCTGCTCGTCAGTCATGTAGGCACCACGCTCGCTTAGGCGGGCGGTGATGGTCGTAATCTCAATCTTTCCGCGCTCTAAAGCGGCACCCCGGGCGGCCTCACGTGCATCCCTGATGTTCCTCTGGCCCTCGTTCCACATATCCTCATTAATGCGGTTAAGGTCTCCAAAGACTCCATTCATTAAAGACTGGACTGTGTCAGGGGATAGATTTTCAAAAGCGGAAAGGGCGTTAATGGCCATCTCCCGCACCATAGGAACCCCACGCTCATAGGATTCTTGCTGAATGATGTTGCGAGCATTATCCACGATGGGCTGCAAAGCTTGGAGCGCATAGACTCTTTGCTGCGCATCTAGCTGCGAGTCTAGATTCTCCTGCATCTTGGCCTGCTGCTCCTGGCGGGCACCAAACATCTCGCCAAACACCTGGGAAGCTTTAGCCAGGCTGTCCAGCGCTTGAGAAAACTGTGAAGAAACTCCACGCTGCTGTGCCACATTTCGATTGAGCTGTGCAGAGGTCTCCTGCTGAATGGTAAAAGCCTGCTGAATGTGCTGGCTCGCGGCGTTAACGGCCTCTGAAGACCGCGACAAAGCCCCCTCTGAGACTTGCCGGTTACCAGTGCCAACTTCTGCGGCCTGAACTTGCCCCTGCCCGCCCTGGCCAGTAGTCCCGATGATTCTGAGAGGAAGCGCCATAGTTACCCCAAGTTAAAGAGAGAGTTTGTGCGGTCAGTTATCACGCCCTGCCGGTAGTCTATAGCTCTGCTAGCCTGTCGAGAGGGAGCCGTAGTTAGAGGGTTAGTCACCCGGGGCGCTACCGAGGGAGGTGAAAAGGCGTTGTAAAGCGTCATGCCAGCGCCAACGACACTAGGGAGTGCCGAAAATAAATTAGGCGCAGACGCCCTACTTTGTCGCTGGGCACTGTCATTGAGCTTCATTGAGGAAACATAGGATATTTGGTCGCTAGTTTGTGCAGCTTCTAGCTGAAACAATCGACTTGACAATTCTGCATCCAGGGCGGCGTTGTTCATCTGCGACTCTAAAAGGATGTCATTCCGGGCACCCTCTAAATGAGTACGAGCCATCGCAGCATCTTGATTCGCCATCAATTCTCGGCCCCGTATCTCACTTGTCGAAAGCGCTTCCTGTAACCGGGCCAGACTATCAGCCGCAGTTCGATTCTGCTCCGCTACAGACATTTGTAGCTCGAATAGCTGATGGAAGGCAGTCAGGGCTTCAGAAGTTTGTAATTGAGTACCTTCTGTCTTTGCTGTTGTTGTCAAGGATTCCGTTTGCCCCCGGGCTGCCGCATCGACCTGGGTGGTGTACTGCTGCTGTTGCTCCCTAAGCTGCATCTCCTGCTGCTGTGCCGCCGCCTCTAGCTGCCGACTGGTCTGTTCTTGCTCTTGAGCGGCGTTTGTCATTTCCACTATCCGTTGCTGCTGCACAGCAAACAGGTCAGAGGAGGTTTGGAACTCAGACAAAAGCTTTGCTCTCTCTGCCGCCATCTCTTGCAGGCGAATATTGAAAAGCTTGGCCTGCTCCGCCATAGCTACTTCCTGACGATACCGGCCCTGCTCAGTAATCATCATGTCTCTTTGGAACTGGCGCTGCTTATTTAATACTTCAAACTGCTGAGTCTGAGCAACTTTCTGTTCCTGTAAAGCTTTGCTCTGTTCCCGTTCTTGTCGTTTCGCGGAGGATATTGCCGAGACAGTACCGACTACCCCGGCTACAGCTCCTACGATTGGTGCGAATGCCATGTTTATTCTCCCGTTACTCTACGCCGTCCCGATTGTCTGCGGCCTTCTACCTGGTAAGCAGATAGCTGCCAAGCGTCATCATCGACGCTCCAGATTACTGATTGAACTGAGTAGCCAACACCTTGCAGTGGGACGCTGATGTTAGTATACTCTGGAGTTCTTAGTGGGCCATTGATTTCATCAAAGTTGTAGAAGTCGTAGAGCAACTCAGATAAACGAAACAAATCCTGGTCGACAGACCCCTCTCTTTCGTTATTGTAAATGATGCTCAAATTTGCGTCGGTGTTAATCTTTGCGATGCCATCAACGACATCCCCAGGAGTAGAAGAAGGAAATACATCATCGAAGGCTTTAATAGAAAAGAGCCCATTCCAGTTGTAAAATCGCTTCTGTTGTTTAAGTATTCCATAACTAAAAACGGGGGAAGCGTATTCAGTTGGGTAAACTGTACCAACAGTAAAAGAGTCGTTTGCATTCCCGCTGAGTGTGAATACTCCCGTCGTTTCATTTAGAGTATACAGGTTCTCATCACGAAACACTTGCTGCAAGTTTTTACGCACCGATTCATATCCGTAGACGCGGTTAGAGCCAAATCTTTTTGTTGGGTTTTTGTATACGAGCTGAAGAGTTTCTCCAGCCGTGGGGGTGAATAACAACATTACCGTGTCTGTTAATTGCTTCACCCATTCGGTACCAAAGGTGAGTTTTCTGTTATTCAAATAAACGTCTAAATCTTCGACGTTTGTTAAATAACTGACGATAAGCCTGTGCTGATAGCGCGGTGCTGTAGAGGTCGTAATCGTCTGATTTATTCGGGGAATAATAGATGGACTCTGGTTTCCTAGTACTACTTTTGCATAATCAATAGGATATTCAAACTCGGTTCGTAGTAATTGAATGTTGTTTTCCGCAGTGCGATTTACTAATAAAAAACGCTGCGTACCATTGTTGTCGTTATACTGCGCAGTGTCTAGAATCTTAAAACCGTTAATAATTTGGTATTCTGACCAAGCCCTGATATCTGTAAAAAACACTAAAACCCTGGTTCTGTCTCCGTCATAATACTGGGGAATAATAACGTACAGCTTTCGAGTAGTTGCATCAAAGCCCAGAGAAGCCATTTTTCTAAATTGAGAAATGTTCTCAATGTCAAACAAATTAGAAATTTTATATGATACGTTTTGAAGATTATACGAGTCATCCAAACCGTCACTGGGTACAATTGAAAATACTCCAGTCTTGCTTAATATAAAAGCACTCTGTTCTCCAGATGATATACAACGTTCGTTTAATACCCCCGTGTTGCCAACAAACTGGATTATAAAAGATTCAGAAGTAAAGGAGCCCCGCGAGAATGTCCTATAAAGCCTGTCGTTGGACGCGGCAAACAAAGACCCTTGATAAACTATAAGAGCCCTTACACGGTCACTAGAGTCGCTCTGGAGA
>Ga0172362_10002043_pt1 | contig 17486 bp, 17 predicted proteins | sample LakKivs1_kivu2a2_FD_114534 | JGI IMG/M metagenome (GOLD analysis project Ga0172362, IMG submission 114534) | Sediment microbial communities from Lake Kivu, Rwanda - Sediment s1_kivu2a2 | ecosystem: Environmental > Aquatic > Freshwater > Lake > Sediment | place: Rwanda: Western Province, Lake...
ACAACTAGAAGAACATGGAAGGAAGTTGAGCATTAATGTGATCAAACACAAATACGGTGCTGATTCTGCTGCAGTAATATTTGATGCAAAAAAACATGCTGAATCAAGGAAAATAGACGTTGTGCTTGCTGATACTGCTGGTAGAACTCATGTTAATAAAAACCTAATGGACGAATTAAATAAAGTTGTTAGAGTAAATAAACCAGATTTAAAAATACTAATAATAGATTCTCTTGTCGGTAATGATGCTGTTCCGCAAGCTAAGATGTTTGACGAGGGCGTAGGCGTTGATGCAGTTATGTTCACTAAAGTTGATGTTAATGAAAAAGGTGGTTGTATACTTTCTGTTGCTCATACGCTGAAGAAGCCTATTTTATTCCTTGGTTTTGGTCAAAAATATTCAGATATAAAAACATTTAAACCTGAGGAGTTTATTGAGAATATAATTTAGATGATTGTATGCTAGGTTTTGGAAAAAATATCAGTGAACTAGTTAGAAAAATATTGACCAGAACTACTGTGGACGCCGAAGCTGTAGAAGATTTAGTAAAGGGTTTACAGAGAATTCTTCTGCAAACAGATGTAGACGTTAAGTTAGTTTTTGAACTTTCAGAAAACATAAGAAGGAGATGTTTAAAAGAAAAGATACCTCCTGGATTGACACTTAGAGAACAAGTTATGAAAGTTGTTTATGAAGAGTTAGTAAAGCTTTTGGGTGAAGAAAAGGCGGGTTTGATTGGCAAAAAGAGGATTATGTTGTTGGGATTGTTTGGATCTGGTAAAACCACTACAGCTGGTAAACTGGCTAGATACTTCCAAAAACAAGGTCTGAAACCCGCTATGGTTTGTTGTGATTACCACAGACCAGCCGCCCCAGAACAACTGAGCCAACTGGGCGATAAACTTCATGTGCCTGTTCATGTTTCAAAAGAAAAAAATCCTTACAATGCCTTGAAGGAAGGTTTAGGCAAATTCAACAAATATGATACGATTATTATAGATACTGCTGGTCGGGATGCCTTGGATAAAAAGTTGGCAGAAGAATTGAAAAAAATGGATAAGATTTGCCAACCCGACGAAGTATTGTTAGTGATACCTGCGGATATTGGAAGAATTGGAGGAAAACAGGCAGAAGAATTCAACAATCTAGTCGGTATAACTGGTGTTGTTGTAACTAAGATGGATGGTACAGCTAAGGGTGGTGGAGCTCTATCAGCTTGTTCTGTAACTGGAGCAAAAGTAAAATTCATAGGAACAGGGGAAAAAATAGAAAACCTTGAAGTTTATGATCCTGTCCGTTTTGTGTCAAGACTTTTGGGATTAGGGGATTTACAAGCACTCTTAGAAAAGGCAAAAGAAACTGAACTTAAAGAAGAAGATGTTGAGAAGTTTTTATCTGGAAGATTTACTCTTCAAGATTTCTACGAACAGATAGGCGGTATGCAAAAGATGGGACCCTTAAGTAATGTAATGGATATGATCCCAGGCCTTGGTCATGCCATACCAGAAGATGTGTTGGTCGTTCAAGAAGAGAAGATGAAGAAATACAAGTACATCATCGATAGCATGACAAAAGAAGAAAGAAAGGATGTTGATTTAATACACAGCAGTAGAATAAATAGAATTGCTAAAGGATCTGGAACGAGCCAAAAAGATGTTAGAGACTTGGTAAAACAGTACAATCAAACAAAAAAGTTGATGAAAAAAATGGGCGGAGTTAAAGGTATGAAAAGAGGGACTTTGAAAGACATCGCAAAGAAATTTGGGTTAAAGTTTTAAACCTCACTTCCTTCAGATGGTTTCTTCTTAAATTCTTCTGGTAAAACAAAAATAAAAGCTAAAATTCCACCGAGTATGCCACCAAAATGTGCTAATTCTCCTATACTATACGGTAGATTGACCAAAGTTAAAATAAGATTCATCAAGAAATAAAACAGTATAGCGACGAACATTGGAACTTTTATATCTTTTAGAGTGAAAAAATCAACTGGTATTATTAAAAAGTTAAGAACTGGTATTAGAAATCCCGAAATTTCTTCCCAACCTGCTATAGTTCCTGCAAGGACCATAGTGCCGTATATAGCTCCTGAAGCACCTATAAGAATAACAGAAGTTCGAATCATGTATTCCATTAAAAATCCAAATGGGATAGCACATAAACCAGAAAGCAAATACACGAGGAAGAATTTAATATGGCCTATCTTTGGTTCGACAACTATGCCTATTATAGCCAGCATGAAAATGTTACCGTAGAAATGGGTTATATCTGCATGAATGAACATGTGGGTTATGAGTGTGTATGGTTTTAAGAAAAGATCTTGGGGTGCTAAACCAAACATGTCCACGGTTGAATCAAAAACTGGGAACGGCCATTGAGAAAGATTAACCGTGAATAAAAATACGGCCAAGTTTATAGTTATGATGATAAAACTTACGTATGGCCATTCGTATTCCATTTTTATTGCCTCTAATGTATTTTAAGATTATAGTATAATTAACAATGTGGTTTGAAGAAGATGAAAGAAAAAATAATAGAGATTTTGAAAAAAGGTTACATCTGTGATAATTGCTTGGGGCGGCAATTTGCTCAACTCCTATCAGGATTGGATAATGAAGAAAGGGGTAAAGTTTTAAGATATTTTATAGCCATGTCATTAGATTCCGGGGAAGATATTGATGTTGATAATTCTAATTTCTTTGGAATAAATTTTCACAACAAAAAAATCAAAATGAGTAAACCAAAGAGATGTTATGTATGTTCTGATCTCTTCAAAGAACTTAAAAAAAAAGTAAAACTAATAATCAAAGAACTAAAGAAATATGAGTACAAAACCTTCTTGATAGGATGTAAACTTACTCCTGAATTGTATGAACGTGAACAAGAATTATGGAATAGACTTGGGATAGAATGGTGTGAATCCATAAAGTCAAGTATCAATCGTGAATTGGGAAAGGAAGTTGAAAAGATAACTGGAAGAGAAATGAACAGGAAGATGCCTGATATCACAATTGAATTCGATCTTAACAATGATAAAGTAAAATTGAATGTAAGGTCAATATACGTACTCGGAAAATATCAAAAATTAACTAGAGATATGCCACAGACAAAATGGAAGAAAAAAATATTCAAAACTTCTGTTCAAGAAATAATCGAAAAACCTCTGTTAAAACAAACTGCATCTAAAAATACTAGTTTTCATGGCAGCGGCAGAGAAGATATAAATGTTAGATGTTTAGGTTGGAGACCTTTTGTCATAGAAATAATCAATCCAATCAAAAGAAAAATTGATTTGAAACAAGTTTTAAGAGAAGTTAATAAATCAAAAAAAGTTAAGATAAAAAAATTAAAAATAGTGGATAAAAATGTTGTTAGAGAAATAAAGTTTGCGGATTATGATAAAACATACAGAGCGATAGTAGAGTTTGAAAGATCGGTTTTAAGTTTAAAAAAAGTCGATGAACTAAAAAACACGATAATATCACAGAAGACTCCAATTCGTGTTTTGAAAAGAAGATCGGATAAGATGAGAAGGAGAAAAGTTAAAGACATGAAATATAAGCTTTTGAATAAAAAGAAAGTTGAATTTGAAATAAGAACTCAATCTGGTTTGTATGTAAAAGAATTAATAAGTGGAGATGAAGGCAGAACAGAGCCAAGTATTTCAAGTTTACTGGACAATAAAGTTAAAAAGATTGAATTAGATGTTATAAAAATCCATGATAAATCTTAAAAATAATTTATCCTCTCTTCTTAACTATTATCCTAAAAACTCCAAATAATATTCCTATCATTATTACAACAATAATAATTACAATTACAAAATTACTGAATAAATTTAGATAAACAGTCCTTACATTGTATCCTTTCATTACTGGTATTGTAGTAGTTACAATTAAACCTTGACCGACCTCACTTGATGTAGTCGTTACGGTAGTCCTTTCACCAATACAGAAACAGCAGCAATCTCTCTCACCACATCCAGGATAATAACCAAGCCTGGAATCTCCTAGTTCACAAAATCCCCATTTGCCTTGAACTCTGCATGCTATCCTACATCCACCAGACCCCCTCATACATTCTCCGCCTTCAGCTTCACAATCGGGTTTTTTGGTGATAAAAAACAGACAATTGGAATTGCAGTAAGTACTCCCAGGATCCTTTTCATCACATTGATAATCTGCTCCGTAATACGCTTCGCAACCATCATAAACTAAATCACAACTGATATTACACCAACATTGTTGTCTTGAAGTTGCTGAAGATGTTCCATCGCGCAAGCACTGCCAATCCCAAGCTGAACCATCACTTATATGTCTTCCAAGACATTTTGAAGTAGAAGGTGTTCCACAATAGTATGTGCATGTTCCGTTATCCATGTCATACCTGTTTACTGAACATTTAATATACAATTTTAATCTCCCACTTCCTTGTGTATTTGAATCATAACCAAGGTCAACCGTATGCCTTTGTAAAAAAGCTTTAATTACACCAGGGGTAAACTGAGGATAGAGTTGACGTAATAATGCTACCGCTCCACTAACTAAAGCAGTGGAAGGGCTGTTACCATAGCTTGTAGTCAAACCCCCATCTTTGGTAATTATACCGGTAGGGGCGACTAAATCGGGTTTAACTATCCCGTCTACTGGTCCTCTACTACTACTTGGTTCAATTTTATCATCCTTGAATACAGAACCAACAGTTATTGCTTCCTCTACAACCCCAGGAGTAGTGATTGTACCTGGACTAGGTCCTTTATCTCCTGCAGCAACTATAATGGGAATTTTATAATTATTTATTATATCCCTAACAGCATTTTCCAAAGGAGCATATCTTCCAGCAGCACCCAAAGCCATACATATAACATCTGCACCATTATTTTTTGTCCAATAAAGTGCGTTTATTATTTGAGATGCTTGATCGCCTACTTTTGCTACTAAAAGACTTGAATCATAAGCTACTCCCCTGTTTATGATACCTGAGCCAGCAGCTATTAATGACATCGTAGTTCCATGCCCGTATGGATTATAGTCCTCAGCTATATCATCATTGTTAACAAAATCGTGTTCTGCAATCACTTTTGAACCGCTTAAATCTGGATGTGCCTTATTGATTCCAGAATCGATCATCGCTATTTTTATTCCTTTTCCGCTCACATTTTCTTCGGGATTCAGTTGCAGGCCCCAAATACCAGTGGCATTTATTATGGAACTACTCTCCTCCAGAAAGAATTTTATTTTTTTATCGATGTAAATCTTGGCGTTTGGTTTTTTACGAATAAGTTCGATTGAAAAATATTTTAGTTTACCTTTTGCTATTTTTGCGGCAATGATAGGAGATGGTGTGTATATACTCGTTAATTCCCCGTCATGAGATTTTATAATATTATTCACAGCTTCTTTATTACTGATGATGTTTGTAATTGTCAAATCCTTAAAAGATTTTAATTCTACATATTCAATTATGATAGGTATTTCATCAGCATTCTCGTAGTCTTTTAAGTCATACTCATCGTAAATAACACCCGAATCATCCAAAAATGTTTTTAAACTTGATGCTCTTATAGAAGGAAAATTAAATGAAATAGCTAAAATTGATATAATTATAAAAAATAAAAACCTTGACTTCATTGTTTTATTTATTTTATTTCAGTAGGTTTTATATGTTTAATAAAAGAGAAAATTAATGATAAATATGGTTCAAAAATCAAAAGGCCCAAGGAAGAGAACAAGAAATTTACTTAGAGTTGGTATTAAAGAAAAACCGAGTATCACAAAATACCTGCAAGAATTTGAAGTAGGCAGTAGAGTCGTTATCAAACCCGACCCATCCAGTCATAAAGGCATGCCTTTTAAGAGGTTTTTTGGGAAAAGCGGGATAGTTATGGATAGGAGGGGTAAATCTTATATAATCAAAATCAAAGATGGTAATAAGGAGAAGACTATCATTTCCAAACCTGAACACTTGAAGGCGATTTAATGGAAGATATTATAAAAGAAACACTCATAACAAACACAGAAGCAAAAGAAATAATTAAAGAGAGGAAGAAAGAGATAGAACTAGGTTATGAACAAAAGAATGCTTATGATTATTTGCGAAAATACGACAATCTAACTCCCAAAAAGGCAGAAGAACTTATTGAGAAATTGAAAGAAGTTAAAAAATTGAGAGAAAGGCAGATTATAACAATAGTAAATCTTATGCCGAAAGATAAAGATGATTTGAGACTACTCCTAGAGAAAGATTACAATCTTTTGACTGAAGAGGAAAAGGATTTTATTCTCGAGAATTTAAAAAAATTCATGTAGGGATGGGGTGAAATTCTTCTATGAAAGATGAATACATAATAGTATTGGATTTCCTATCAAGAGGTCATGCTGATAGTAGAAGGGCTGAACCCATAGCCCAAGGTATAGGTAACATTTTTCTGAGTCTTTTAGAAGTTGTGATTAAACCAGAAGTCGTTGTTAAACCTGGGGATTTGCTCTACATTGGCGAGAAAAAAAGAGATCATGTAAAATACGTAAAGGGTAGAATAAAATACGATGACTTGACTGGTTATGCAAAAAAAGAGTTAGAAGATGTTATAGAAAAAATTATTGAGCAAAATGAAAAGAAGTTCGTTGATTTCTTCAACATAGCTGGTCCTGTTTCAACTAGATTACATTCTCTTGAGCTATTGCCAGGTATAGGAAAAAAACATATGTGGGCAATAATAGGGAAAAGAAGGGATAAGAACTTTGAGAGTTTTGAAGATTTGAAGAATAGAGTTGATATGCTGCCTGATCCAAAGAGGATGATAAAGAGGAGAATAATCGATGAATTGAAAGAAAAAGATCGGCACAGACTTTTTGTTGTAGCAAGATAGTTTATAGACTTCTCGTTAACCCAATTACTTCAACTTCTTTGACACCGTTTATTTTTTTTATCTTATCAGTTACCCTGTCCATTTCTCCTTCTTTTTCGTCGACTAGCTTAATTATCTGTATTGCATTCAAACCAAAAGCAATAGGGATGCGTTCCATTCTTTGTGGGTTTATCTCTTTTTTAATGGCCTTTTCTATTGAATTCAAATCTGTTTCTATGCCTTCTGGCATTATTTTAAATGTTACGATAACACTCCCGACCATAAAAACATCTAAGGCCCTTTAAATCCACAATTTGAACAAGTGTATTCGACTGAAAGTCTTTTACAGCGTGAGCATCTGAATATCTCTACTTTTAAACAATTCGGGCATTTGAACCTAACGAATTTATTGTCGCCTAAAAGATTCGCCGCACAACTCGTACATTTCATCTCTGACATAGTACACCTTTAAGATTTTAAATAGTATTTTCTTTCTTAAGGATTATATCTTTTAAAGCTTTATGGTTTAGTTTGTGTTTGGATGGGCATGTAGTATAATCTGGATAGTATGCGACCCTGCGGACTTGAGGGAGAAAGGTTGTGATCGGGGTTCAAATCCCCGCGTGCCCATATGATTTGATTGGTTTTATTAAATTACAGAATTTTGCTACTTCTTCATTAGTAATCCGCAATTTAAAAAAAGTAGAACAATTAGACTGTATTTGTCGATAAACTTTAAATTTAATATTAAGTTTGTTAAGATAATCAATGAAGTTTTTGAGTAAACCTTTAGATACAGTGCCAAAATATATCTCTCTCCTATTTTTTCTTACATAACCATCTGAGTCTATTAAGCCTCTTGTGATGCCAATTAAAAAATCGGGGGAGAGCTCATCCAAACCTTTAGATAATTTAATAGTTTGGGTTTTTGACCCGTCATCCCATATGAGATATCTACGTATAAATGAAATTACATCTTTTGATACTATTTCCATTATATTCATTGATTCACGAGTATAGACTCTTGGGTTTTTGCCAAAAACACTGGCAATTGTTCTAAAATAATGATTAAGGATATTATTTTCAAATCTACTTAGATAAAATCTAACTCGATATTCACAATTTTTCTTATCGAAAAAGAAATTGCCATCTCCAGCAAATAAGCCAATAATTTCACCGACTTTTTCTTTGTTATTATCATTAATTTTTACTTTCTTTATTTTTCTACCAACGGCCTTTCTGAACCAATAATAAACTGTAGTCTTTGGCAAATTCAGTTTCTTAGAAATCGTATTCAGACTAAATCCTTCTAATGCTAAATTTTTTATTAAGTTCCTTTGTTTTTCATTTAATCTTCGCAAACAAATTTACCTCAATAGTAGTTATTTTTTTCTGGTAATAGTACTTTCTAGACAGTAAAGTTGCGATGAACAATCGAAAACTACTTGTTCTGGGTTCGAATCCCGGCAGAGGCATTTTTTATCTTAAACCAAACAAGTTTTTAAAGAATTGTATTATAGAATCGGTTATACTCATTCCTCCAGCACAGAGACAACAGCAATCGCTTGGATGACAACCAGGATAATTAGGCTCACAAAGTCCAAAACCACCTCTACTTCGACAATAGGTGTTACATCCGCCAGATCCCATCATACATCTTCCGCCCTGACCTTGACAAGTGTTTGATGAGGGAACAGTAGTTATAGTTTGTCGAATACAAGCACCGTCTTCGCAACCATACGGACATTGATATTTTACAGCTTTACGTTCATTATTCTCGCAATAACCTTCAGTCAAGAAATTGTCCGCACAAGAATCCTCAGCTGCACCACAACTACCTCCACCACCGAGGTCAGATTCAGTATAAGTACAAACAACAACTGTTCCTTTTGTATAATAATCTATTCCATTGTCAGAATCTTCGCAAGTTTTTCTAACCACACTTAAAATTTCTGAGTCTGATTCTCCAGTATCATCATAATCACCATCTTTGTTCTTGTCAATACAGGCATAATAGGTGTAGCTACCAATAGTATCTGGTGATGTAAATTGACATTTACAGTAAACGTCTTTACCTGGTGCGGCTCCACAACTCATCCCTAAACATGGATTAACCTCATAACAAGAATCCTTTGCAAAAACATAATTGCTACAATCCGTGCCACTAATTGTCACATGTACATCCGATGACATTTGAACGGGATTTGGAGAAAGTGATAAATAAACATTTCCTGAACAAATTGGTACTGTAGTGGTTGTTGTTGGAATTGTAGTTGTTGATGTTATAGTAGTAGTCGTGGTTTGTCCTTGTTGCAAGCAAGCACCATTTTCACAACCATAAGGACAGGTATAATCTAAATATTTTGAATTATTGTTTTCATCGCAATATCGTTCTCTAAGAATATTCCCAGAACATGTATCATTTATTGGAGAACCAGCTCCTCCTGATCCACCTAATGCGCAAATAGTTTCAGAGCCAGATGACACATTCCCTTTTACATAATAATTTAAACCATCATCGGAATCTGAACAGATTTTTTTGTTGCAACATCCACTATCTAGGCAAGTATCATATCCTTCAGGGCAACCGCATAAGTCACATCTTGAAACAGAATTGCCATCAATGCAATATGCTGGTTTATTAGTAGCACATTTATTGTTGCAGTCTTGAGGACATGAATAACAGGTTTCTTTACCATTACAAATATTATCTCCGCAAATGACAGGTATAGTTGTAGTAGTTGTTGATGTTGTGGTAGTAGTTGTGGTTTGTCCTTGTTGCAAGCAAGCACCATTTTCACAACCATACGGACATTGATATTTTACAGTCTTGCCTTCATTATTTTTGCAATAACCTTCGGTCAACTCAGTACCAACACATGCATCGCATGAACTACCACAACTTCCGCCGGTATCGGTATACGTACAAACAGTAACACATCCTTTAACGTAATAGTTTATTCCGCCATCAGAATCTGTACAAGTTTGATTTACTGAAGTTTTAGAAATCTCTAATAATGCTGATGAAATTTCACCCTCTCTTGGAAGATAATAAACATCAACTACTTTTATCGATAAACCATCAAAGGTTTTTGTTTCGTCCTTGTTAATTACTTTAGCTGTACCATCTACATCTACGACTACAGTATCATAATCGCTAACACCGGCTAAAGAAATGGTCTTCCCGTTAAAAAGCATTGATTCGCCTTCATTTATGAGGTATCTATTACTCTCACAGACAACATAATCACTCGTTGGAGATTGTTTAGTACAGATTGTTCCTGGAGGACATGTGCTAAAATATTCCCATTCCCCAAACATATTACACTGATATTTATCGTTGCCAACACATTTCTGCTCTGGCCATACACATTCTTGGGATAAAACAGGGACAAACAAGAAAAAAAGTACAAACAACCAAGTAAAAATAAAAACTGATTTTGAACTCATACTTTTCATATAAATTTTAACGTACGCACTATAAATTTATTAAAAATTTGAAAATTGAGCAAAAGAATTAATTTAATAATCTAAGTTATCTTAATTGTTTGTGAAAATCATGATAGAAACGATCAAAAAATATTCAGAGATGTGTACGGATGCTATAAAAATAACTGAAAAGGTTGATATTCCAAGTTATAAATTTAATAAAATTATCATTTGCGGTATCGGTGGTTCTGCTATTTCTGGTGACTTACTGAGAGATCTGTTAAAAAACAGAATCTCTATACCGATTGATGTTTGTAGAGATTATCATTTGCCTGCTTATGTCGATGAGAATACACTCACTTTTTGTGTAAGTTATTCTGGTGATACAGAAGAGCCTTTAAGCCAGTTCGTAGATTGTATTAAAAGAAAAAGTAAGATTATTGGAATAACCTCTGGAGGTAAACTAGAAGAATGGTGTAAAAGATTTAATTTACCCTATGTTTTAATACCGTCTGGTTATCAACCTAGGTCAGCTTTACCATACTTGTTCTTTTCTATGATTGTTTGTTTGCAGAAACTTGGTCTGATAAATTTACAAAAAGAAATTGATGAAACAATCGAATTATTAAAAAAGATAAAGAGTGATTCTGTTAAAAAATTGGCTAATTCAATGAAAGATTCTACGATAGTCGTTTATTCTTCTGATGAGTTTTCTGGTGTGGCGAAGAGAGTTAAGACTCAGATAAACGAAAACAGTAAAATGCCTGCTAAATACGATGTTTTTCCTGAGTTAGACCACAATGAAATAGTCGGTTACCAGAATGAAAAGTTGAACAAGAATTCTTTTGTTCTGATACTGAGGGGTAAGGATGAACCAGAAGAAATTAAAGCAAGGATGGAGATTACAAGAGATTTGATAAAAGATAAAGTTAAAGGAATGGAAGATATATGGGCTGAGGGTAAGTCAAAATTGGCAAAGATGATGTCTCTAGTTTTCATAGGTGATGTTTTGAGTTATGAGTTGGCAGTTTTAAACAAAGTCGATTCTGTTGAGGTTGAATATTTAGTAATTGTTAAGAAAAAGTTGAAAGAGAAAGTAAATTTAGTAGAGAAATTGGAAAAAGAATTAATAAGATAAATCTTAGCTCTTTAATTTAACTTTCATAAAATCAAAAGCAATCTTACTGTTTTCAAACTCTTTCTTTGCCGCTTCTTCTAATTCTTCTAAATCCGTATATCTTCTGCTTATGTGGGTTAGAATCAATTCTTTCACGTTTGCTTTCTTAGCCAATTTAGCCGCTTCTTTCACATCTGCGTGTGCTTTACTTCCAACATCCTCTTCCAGAAAAGTGCCATCATGAATCAGCAAATCAGCATCCTTGGAAATCTTAACGACATTGTCACATGGTTTGGTATCGCCAGAATAGACAACTTTCAAGCCTTTTTTAACACGACCAACATCTTGAATCTTTATTTTTCTACCTTTAAAATCAAGTTTTCCTGTCGCCTTCAATTTTTTGAGCCAAGGTCCTTTGTTTACTCCCAATTTCTTGAGTTTATCCTCGTCAATGTTCCATTTGTCTTTTTCTTTAAAACAAAAAGCAACAGATGGTACAGAATGAAAAACTGGTATGGATTGAATTTGATAATCATCTGTTTCGTCAACTAAAGAAATCTCACTTCCTTCAAAAGGAACATCTACAGCTTTAACAGGAAATCTTAGACCAAAATAGCCTAGATCAACTATATCAGAAACGAATCTTTCCGCCTCTGGTCCATAAATTGTTAACGGTTTTTTCCTATTCTCTAGGTTCATTGTCTGTATCATTGGGATTAAGCCAGCAAAATGATCTGCATGCCAATGTGAGATGAATATCTTGTTAATCTGCATAAAGCTGATGCCCGATTTCATAAGTTGTTTTTGAGTCCCTTCTCCGCAATCAAACAATAGAACATCTCTGTAATCTGTAAAATACTCTAAAGCAATGGCTGGATGGTTTCTCTTGAGAGAAGGTATTCCCGATACCGTTCCTAGAAATGTTATTATTATCATGATAAAATCTTGAAAAAGTAAATTAATTAATGTTTTTTATCTTCTCCTCATAGACAGTCTAAAAACAACTATGGCTATCGATAACAAAACACCTAGAGTGATTATTATGAAGATTGATTCCGTTACCAAACTTAATGGAGCATATCTGCTGTATACAATCAAGTTTGTATAATCTTGCTCACCTAAAACTTCTTCAAAGATGCCGTTATCATTAAGATCAGCACAAGCATAGTATGTAAAAACTGCTTGACGAGATGACTCTTTTCCTGGAAAGTAGGGTGGCATAGGGGCTCTAAAAGTACATACACAACCATATGATTCCGTTGCTATAGAATTTGGCATACAACTGCAATATTGCAAACCTTTACAACTACTTTCTTTGATGTATATTCTTTTACTCAAACAACCTTCACTTTTTAAACCACTTACACTTGCTGTTATAGTATCTCCGGCATATCCATGATTCGGCGATAAAGTAAGGTGTATAAGACCTTCGCATGGAGATAACTGTGTTGTTGGCGTTTGAGATTTAGTTGGATAGAGTAAGAGATTCCAAAAAAGAACAAGAAACGTTATAGTCAGGATTAATTTTGTGGGCACACACTCACTTATTATAATATTTTTTAGTAAATATTTAAAACATCTGCTTTTTAGGTGTTTTTCCCTATTTTAAGGCTTTTATTTTGTCACTACTATTAAGTAAATTATTTAGTATTTTTCACCATACTCTCACTCACAAAAATTTTGGTGTGAATTATAATTCATTATATATTATTTATTATATAGTTAATTTTAGTTATATTTTTATTATTTATTATAATATATAAGATTTTATTATTATGTTAATTTTATTATTTCAAAAAACAGATATTCCAATTACATTACAAAAAGATATAAATACTCAGAATATCATAATACATGTGGATAGTATGGTGTTAACAGATACTGCTCTAGTAAAGCTTTTTTTGAGGCTTAAACCCGTGAAAATGATGCAAAGTCTTAAGAAAGGACCCAGGTATGCGACTCAAGTATCAAAAGAAGTAGATTGTACTTATTCTCACACAGTAAAGCTTCTTGATGATTTTAAAAAGCTGGGTTTAGTGACGTTTAAAAAGCAGGGGAGAATAAAGATTATTGAATTAACTGAAGATGGAAATGATTTGGCCCATGCTATTGAAGGCGTTTTAATCAAACTTTCTAGGATCAAAGAAAACAATGAAAAAAAGAAATAGAGTAATGTTCCATTGTTCCTTAACAGTTTTTTAAGTATCATAGCATGTTATCAAGATCATTTGCTAGGAAATTACCATTTTTTCCCTAGTAGTTAACGAAAATGTTTCAAAATTGAAAAATCAAAATATGAAGAAAAAACATCATATTTAAGTATAAAATAAGATTGAGTTAACTATTTATTTAACTGAGTTAACTATACTATTTATGACTATAGATTTCCATCATTTTTCCATAACTCAAAGAGCTAATATCGATGAAATAATGAAAGTTATCTTTAAAACCGAAAAGCAAGCTAAAGTGGGATCTCTGATCTTAAAAAACATATTAAAGGATGGGGTTTATAGTCAAGATAGGACTTGGCAATTTGGATTGTATGAAGCAGACATGAGAAAAGTTTTAGTAGAAAGTAAAGTTAGTCGCCCCACATTTTTTAAAGTAATGAAAAGATTAAGATTTATTGGTTTTGTCAATAAACAGTACAGGTTTTATTATCTTGGGACTGAATTTCCCAACGCTCTAAGGAGATTGGAAAGGGCAATTAGAATAATTCTAAAACCAAAACTCAAACGGATTAGAATGGATAAAAAGGAATGGGAAGAATCACAATATATATAATTCTTTACGATTTTCTATAAGTAATACCTTGGATAGGCTCTAGAGTGCTAGAAAACATGGATTAAAACAAGTTCATCCGGCCAGTGAAACTAATACTGAAAAATGTAGGGTAAATAACAGAAAAAGTATTGGAAAAATGGGGTATTTTTAGAAAAATTATATTGTGAATAAAATAAATTTTAATTGTATAAAAGAATTATATTAATAAAATTATATATGATATTTTATAATATTTTTTTGTAAAAATTTTTATTATATTGTTTAATATATATTTTGTTTTAAATATTGTCAAGTCTCACATCAAAGTGAGAGTTCCATTTGAAATGTCGGGGTGAAATTTTCAAGAAAAAACGGATAAAGAGGTTAAAAAGCGTAAAAAAGCCATTTAATGGCTCTTAAGCTGGTAATTCTCTAGAGGTCTTTATTTGTAGCTTAGAAAAATATAAGAGCTAACAAGAGTGAGAATATGTATACAAAAAAACAGGGAGTTAACAATGAATATTTTAATACTAGGAGCCCCAGGTGTGGGTAAAGGAACTTATGCGAGTTTTTTGTCAGAAAAATATAAAATTCCTCATATTTCTTCTGGTGATTTACTCCGTGAGGCAGTAGAAAAAAAGACTGGAATCGGAAAAAAGGCTGAAGAATACATGAAGGGAGGTAAGTTAGTTCCTGATGAGACAGTAACTCAACTCATAAAAGAGCGACTCAAAAAGGAAGATTGCAAACATGGATTCTTACTAGATGGCTTTCCTAGAACGATCGCCCAAGCAAAAATCATGGAAAAGTTAAATAAAATAGATAAAGTCTTGAATTTTGTTGCTTCTGAAGATATAATAATGGATAGGTTGGGGGGGAGGAGAACTTGTAAACAATGCGAATCAACGTTCCATATTAAAAACCGACCCCCAAAAGTGAGTGATGTTTGTGATTATTGTGGTGGTGAATTATACCTGCGAGAAGACGATAAACCAGAATCTATTAAGAAAAGGATGAGAGAGTATGATAAGAAAACGAAACCTTTAATCGAGTATTACAAGAAGAGAAACCTACTTGCTAATATAGATGCAAACCCGCCTATAGAAGAGATTGAAAAGGTAATTACCCAATGCGATGAAGCATTAAAAAGGTGAGAGTCTATTTTTATTCTTTACAAAGACATGTGTCAAGGCCCGGCATTTTTTCTCCAGCTAACAGTGATAAAGCCGCACCGCCGGCAGCCAGAACTTTACCACCCCTCTGAGTAAAGTAATGGTAAATGCCATGATTCTGGAATAGAGCAGCTGATGAATGGCCACCTAAGTTTATAGTGTCAGGACCAGACGCCATTCTTAGTAACTTAAGAGTGTTATCAAACCCTTTTTCAAAAACACCCATTACCCCAGCAAAAACAGATCTTCCATTAACATTCCTAGCATAATAATTCAGCGTTTCCGGACCTATGTCCATTATAACACTGTTGGAGGAGCGTAATCGTCCTCTAACCACAACACTGCCATCTTCCATCGTAAAATCTAAAGGATAAAAGATTTTACTCCTAAATTTATCGAGTAATTTGAGTGCATTTTCGATTTCTGATGTTTTCATCAATTTTTTATTTTCTTCGTTAAATTCTAAACCATCAGCATAAGCAATGTACTGACCTATTAGCCCCCCTGTTAGGAATCTCGCACCTGGGTACTCTAATATTTTTTCCAAATAATTCAATTTTTCGAATTTCTTCCCACCAATGAAAAAAGTAACATCTTTTTCATTCTCTAAATCTTCTATAAGTTCATGTATAATTTGAAGTTCAGGTTCTAACATTAAACCAAAGTAAAAAGGCATTATTTGAGTCAGAGCAACAACACTCAATTGACATCTGTGACAGACTGAGAGACCATCGTTTATGAACATATCTACCTGATTTTTGAAGAACTGAGTTATTGGAGAATTAATCATATCTTCTACAGATTCTAATTCAGTTTCATGCGGATGATCTCTCACGTTTTTAATCAGTAAAGCTTCTCCCAGTTTGAGTTTATTTATCGCCTTTCCAACTTTTTCACCCATAATGTCATCTTCATAATTTACTTTAACACCAGAGATTTCCTCCATTTTTCTTGCGAGTGGCTCAAGATTTGAAACAAAATCATCATCGCCCTTTCTTCCTTGATGTGTGACTATAATGGGCAAAGCCCCAGCATCAACGTATTTTTTTAGTGTTTGGGCATGAGCAAAGAGTTTGTATGAATCTAAGTCTAGATTTCCGTTTACAACAGCACTGTTAGTGTCGATTCTTAGGAAAATTCTTTTTTCGTTAATTTCGTCTATATGTTCGCTTACGAATAAATCTCTTTTCTTTATTTCCTCTAAATAGTTGACCATTATATTACCGGGAAGTATGATTCAAGTTTCTTTTTTGTGTCCATTAAATCAAGGGATTTGTTGGTACGTTTAATAGAGTCTAGCGGGTCTTCGTGCCCTAGTGAAGCTCTAACCGCATCTATGTTTTCTGGAACAACATCCGCTTCTTGATGAATAAAGACAGAGAATAAGAGTATGTTGTCATGGATGTGGATGGTTTTTTCTAGAATGGCTATTTGATACAGGTTTTTTCTCTCATTAGCCTCCATTATTTGAGCTGCAGTGGGAATTTCTTCACCACCTATTACAACCATCCTTGGATCATCATAGAATGTGTCTAAGAATTTTTCTCTTGAAGGAAAATCACCAAAAGCAACGATATTATGCATGTGCATTAAAGTGACTGGAACATCAACACTGTGAGTTATTAGTTTTCCGTTCAACCTAGAATCTGCGGAAATTACATCTTCTGCGTGATGGGATGGGATTTCAGTTGGTACATAGTCGTTTATCGGCCCTACATTTGGTTCTGGTGGGTCTCCACCCCTTCTTATCAGGTCTACGATTACTTTTTTTACATCAGAAACGCTCTGTACAGTGTTAAGATACCTCAACATGCCAGTGGTGTTACAGGAGGGTATCCTTATAAACTGTTCTCCAATAGCATTCTTGTAGTTTATATAGGCGTTAAACGTGATTTTGGCTATTGAAGCCTTTTCTCCTCCTTGGAAGAGTGCGTGCAAGTCTTTCTTTCTCGAGTAAATTTTATCCTTGTTTGCTTGACCTATTTTTTTTGGTGTACAGTCTATAATGAGCTCTATGTCGTTGAGTAAATCTAAAATTCTACCTTTTGTCTCAATATTGACATCTGAAAAGGTTTTTCTGGTTGTTTCAAACTGCTCATTTTCGTTTGAACCGTATTCTCTCAAACCATAGAAAAAGGAGATGTTATTCGATGCGTAATG
>Ga0172362_10002044_pt1 | contig 17485 bp, 12 predicted proteins | sample LakKivs1_kivu2a2_FD_114534 | JGI IMG/M metagenome (GOLD analysis project Ga0172362, IMG submission 114534) | Sediment microbial communities from Lake Kivu, Rwanda - Sediment s1_kivu2a2 | ecosystem: Environmental > Aquatic > Freshwater > Lake > Sediment | place: Rwanda: Western Province, Lake...
CTCATGGAATTTGTCTTTTGTGCCGGGGATATCCACGCGGAGCATCGGCTCTTCAAAGACCACCCAGTCAAATCCAAATCCGCGCAATGTGCGCGAGATGTTTTTCATATATTCCAGCCAGCCGGGTGCGGCAAAGGAGCCGAAAAAATTCTTTTTCCCGTATGCTAAAAAGTGCTGATACACATAAGTGGTATTGTCAGTGTAATACTGTGCGTTCTCGATGCCCACGTCATCGAGGTAGCCGACGGTTGATTGAATCTGGACACATGCAGGATAGCCATGCCTATGCGCCACGCGGACAAAATCCTCATAGGGCTCTCTGAACCTGCCGTTGAGTTCAGCAAGAGGTAATGCGTAAAAGGCGCTGTAGGCAACATCAAAATTCCACCGGCGCATGTCATTGAAGTAGCGCGTGAGTTGTTCCGGTGTGGCAGTCCTATCCGGAGAGGTAGGCAAGACATTCATGAGAATCTCCTTTGCAGAAATCATCAAAAGAATTGTGTAATATCTCGCCATACGGAAACAAGTTTTTCAACCATTTTTCATTGAAACTTTTAAACCTGAAACTCTTAATCCGCCTGAGGCGGAGAAACTCTTAAATCGATATTTTGGGATTGACTTTCGTGCGCCATTTACAAGGATTTGTTTCATATATCCTGACCGGTTGAGGCGGTTGTGAATCCCGAAGAATATGAAAAGATGTATGTCCAGGAGAATACCTACTGGTGGTTCCAGGGGAGAAAAAAAATCCTTCTGGGAATGATGAAAAGATTTCACCTCCTTGGCAATGGAACCCTGCGTGTTCTGGATATTGGCTGTGGAACGGGTTTGATTCTTGAGGGGCTTTCAGGTCGTGCATTTTCAATCGGACTCGATTTTTCCTCAAAGGCACTCACATTCTGCCGTCAGCGTGGACTTCAAAACCTCATTAGAGGCGATGTGAGCCACCTCCCCATTTCAGAATCCTCTATTGACCTCATCCTTGCCCTCGACCTGTTTGAACACATAGATGATGACCGCGCCCTCATGAGAGAGATTACACGTGTCTTGAAACCCGGCGGATGTCTTCTCGCCACCGTGCCAGCCCACCGGTATCTCTGGAGCCAGCATGATGAAGCACTGCATCACTTCCGGCGATATTCAAAGGGAGAATTTCGCTCACTTGTTCTCGAATCTGGTCTACTGCTCAGAAAATATTCCTATGTCATCACATTCACGTACATTCCCATTCTTCTATTCAGGATAGCCCAGAAGATTTCCCATATTTTCCACCCAACAAACACAAAACCCAAAACCCATATAATCATGCTTCCGGGACTTTTGAATTCAATCCTCATTAAGGTCCTTGAACTGGAGGGAACGCTCTTAAAACGTATGAACCTGCCTATAGGTGTCTCTCTTCTTTGCATTGCGGAAAAAAAGACCCGACAATCATAAAAAATCGCTTTGTCACTTTAAAATGATTGACAGGGTATAGACAAAAATGTTTGATTGAAATTTGAATTATTAACGAATCGTGCAATGGCTTTTGGTTTCCCAAGTTTATGATGAACGGGTAATTCTTCAAAGCAAACATCTATGAAGATTAAACCAGACATTGTAACAAGATTCAAATCGAAGTTCAAAAGGGACATCTCCGACCCTCGCCAGCGCGACCTTATCGTCGAAGACGCACTCCGTCAGTTTGAGAAAAAGATGGAAACGGCGGGGGAAAAGGGCTCTGCCTCCCGCGAGGAGGCTTTTGCACTCCTTGACCAACTCGCATTCAAATATGAATCCAAAAAACTTGACTCACTTGACATTTATAAAAAGGCTTATGAAAAATTCCCGCAGGAGATAGGGCTCTTGAGAGCCATCGTCGGTCTTCTCCGTGCACGCGATGCCAAGAACAAACTGGCAATCCACTACTATCAGAAACTTTCCGAATACGAACCGGAAAATTTCCAGATCCTTGCCCTACTTGTGGACTGCTACAGGGAAAATATCGAACAAGTCCCACTGATGCTGACTTATGAGCGCATCGTGAAGAAGTATCGGGAGATGGATAATGCACAACGATGGGGCACTGAGCCGGGTCCGAACTGGGATTTTATCAAGTCCCAGTATAAGTCCACAATCCATAAACTCGGTGAAATCTACGCCGAGATGGGGAGAAATGACGAAGAGGCACTCTCCATCTACAGGGAAATCATCCATGCAGATGAACCGAATGTCATTGCCATTAAAATCCTTGCCCAATCTCTCGTTGAAAAGGGACGAACGGACAAGGAGGCGATGGAGGTTTATGAACTCTATCTTGCCTTTGAACCCTTTGACCGCAACGTCAGGTTCCTTCTGACAAAGGCATTCCTCTCCAGTGAACGCATCGAGGAGGGGCTCACCATACTGAAAAATCTCTGCCGGGAAAATCCCGATGATGCAGAAGCGCTGGATTTCCTGATTCAATATCACGTTGAACACAATATCGTGAATGAAGAGTCTGCCCCATTCTTTCTCACCTACCTTGAGCGCCATCCAGAGGATAAAAAGATTCTCACAGTGGTGGCGGCTCATTTTGCCGGACAGGGCTCCCTATCCGAGCAGGCAGTTGCCCTGTATAAACGCTACGTTACCCTGTCCTCGCCCCACCCCTCCGAAAAGGTTGTGTTCTATGAACTTCTGGGACGCTACTATCAGAACCTCCAGAGCTGGGCGAACGTCATTGAGATGTATGGAAAAATACGGCAGATTGACCCCCGCTCAAAAGAGGTCATCATCCCGCTCGCCACGGCATTCAGTGAGTATGACCGGATAGATGATGAGGCGCTCAAGATTTACAAGGAGGCAATTGACCTCGGCTCACGGAATGAAAGGATTCATAATCTCCTGTGCCGATACTTTTTTGAGACAAACAAGCATGGTCCGGATTCCCTGAAAATCTTCAAGGATTCACTCTCCATTCATCCGAAAAACAGGTATGCGCGTCTTGGCATCTGCCAGCATTACCTCTTTATATGCGAGTATGAAAACAGCCTTGCCGAGACGTTGAAACACCTGCGCTTTTATCCCGGTGATGAACAGGCAATCTCCTGTGCCGCTGACTGCCTCTCCCATCTGGATGCAAAGCGAATGGAAAAATATCTGAACGAGATGGATGAAAAAACCCGTCTCCAGATTCTGGAAGAGGCATTTGTGAAAAATCCGGGTGCAAAATCGGTCGTCTTGACTTTGAGCGATATCTACCAGAAGGCATTTCGCAGGGATGACCCTGCCATCCGTATATATCTTGCCGCCTTCCCCCATGACCGCCGTAACACGGCACTCCTGACCACCCTTTCTAACCACTTTTGGCGAGTGGGTGACGAGGAAAACGCCACCCACTTCGACATGGAGATTTTCCACCTCTGCCGCAATAATTGCCCCGTTTCAAACTCCACTATGAAAAATGCCGCCGTTCCCAGGGACTGCCCCGGCGCATGCATCCGCATCGCCCGCCATATCCTTTCCACAAGCAAAACCATGCCTGAGACTCAGGAGATACTACGCTGTGCATGGCGTGCCGGCGAAAAAAGCCCAAAATTGATAAGACGCCTCGCCGCACACTTCACAGAGGAGGAGCCACGCTCCACCGAGGCACTTGATATATACCAGGCATTGATTGCCGTCGACCCTGATGCAGATGATGCAAGGAGAAAAATCCTCCGCTACCAGATAGATATGGGTGACCCTAAACCCGCCCTGCTGTATTGCGAAGAACGATTGAAGACAAACCCGGATGACAAGGATACACTTGATTTTCTTATCCAGTGTCTCAAAAACGCCACCATCACTGATGAACGTATAACCAACTTCCTGGAAAAGCTCCTGCGGAAAAAACCAGAGGATGAACGTCTTTCCCTTGCCCTGGCATTTCTTTACTCCTATCAGGAGAATTTTGGTATTGCCACCCTCAGTGTCTTCCTGAATGCCCTCCGTCTCTGCCCGGATGACATCCAGATTCTCGTCGGAATCGCCCGATGTTATGAGGACTCTGGAAACCTCGCACGCGCCGCGGAGACCTATGAACGCATCTTGGAATCAATCCCCGATGATGTCACAATAATCTGTCGCCTCGCCCACACTTACATGAAGATGGGCGTTAAAAATGAGAGGGCACTTGATATCATTACAAAAGGGGTGGAGTTCGACCCCTTCGACCGCGACATGCATTTTTACCTCGCTGACCATTGCCTCACCACAGGGGATAATCTTCGGTCTATTGCCATCCTGGAAAGGTTTTTGAAAAACAATCCAGCCGCCATCGATGAGGTTGTCTCCCATCTGGAAAACCTCCGCCAGACAGTCACGTGGAGTCCTGAACTCCACATCAAGATGGGATTTCTTTACATTGAAAAAGACAACCAGGATAATGCCCTTAACGAATTCAGCCAGATTTCCCAGAATTATACACGCTACTGCGGCGACCTGATTGAGGGGTATAACCGCATTCTTCAAAAACATCCGCATCACGTGCGGGCGTTGGTGGAACGCGGGGTTCTTTTTAAAATCATCGGCGATTTTGAAGAGTCCGTCGCCGACCTTGAAAATGCCAGAAATATAGATGCGGAAAATCCCAACATACTTTATGAACTGGCTGAGTGCTATGAGGCATATTCCTCCCTCATGCACGAACCGCAGTTGGAGATGCTTTACAAACTTGGAGGCCTCTACCTTGACCTTGAAGAATATGACAAGGCAATCAAGACATATCAGCAGATCCTGAACAGGGAAAGGGAATCCCGCGAGGCAATCCTCAGCATTGGCAAGGCATTTTCCTGCAAGGGCGAACTTGACCTCGCATATCAATACTATCGCCGCCTTGAAACAACTGACGAGGTCAAAAACCTTCTATATGCCCTCGGGAACAGGTATTATGCCGCAGGAAACCTTGAAAAAGCGCTCGATGTATTTAATTACATCCTCTCGGTGGACATTGTTTACAGGGATGTAAATAATCTCGTGAATATACTGCGTGAGGAGATGAAGGGAGAACACGTCATCTCTAAGCGTCATCACAAGGAGATAATGCAACAACTCAGCATGCGCGCCAGACAACGTTTCGACATCATCGAGGAGGTGGGGCGCGGCATCATTGGCGTGGTATATAAGGCATATGACAGGGAGCTCGATGCAGTCGTGGCGCTCAAAATCCTGTCGGAGAGATTTTCTGAGGATGAGAAGGCGCTTGAACGATTCAGTCTGGAAGTCAAGTCCGCCCGACGCATCTCTCATCCCAATATTGTCAGGATATACGATACCGGTGAGGAAAACGGCAGAAAATACATCTCAATGGAATATGTTGATGGCGGTGATTTGAAACAACTGCTTTTGGTGCAAAAACGCCTGCAACCAAAACTCGTTATTGAGTTCACGCTCCAGATTGCCTCTGCCCTTGCAGCGGCTCATGCCCTGAACATTATTCACAGGGACATAAAACCTGCCAATATCCTGCTCACGCAAGATAAGGTTTGCAAGCTTACAGATTTCGGAATCGCCGCATTTTTTGAGGAGTCCCGTGACCTTTCATCGAATATCATCGTCGGGAACCCGATATATATGTCGCCAGAGCAAAATGAGGGGAAAAATCTTACCTCATCCTCCGACATTTACTCCCTCGGCATCGTAATGTATGAGATGCTCAGCGGCGCACCTCCATTCCGGACGGGGAATATTCCTTATCATCACATCTTCACCGCACCGCCGGAGATGAAAGACGTGGACAGCAAACTGTCCGCCATCGTCATGAAATGTCTGGAGAAAAAACCCAACAACCGCTTCGGGCGAATGGTTGACCTGATAGCCGCCCTCGAATCCTGCCGGACAAAGTGACATAATAAATTTCAGGAATTAAATAGGCAGATTTAATGGACAGGATTCACAGGATTAACAAAATTGAAAATCATGTGAGTCTTGTTAATAATGTCAAAATTTCTCCAGAAATTATCTCATCAGTTCAATATTTCCAGGTCTTGTAACTGCCATATTTTTACTTTTCATGCCGTCTGCCAAATCTCCGTATCACCAAAATGCGGTAAAAAACGTATTACAGATTAAGGGGTTTTTTATATTGTTTATTTATTATAAAGTCTTTACCTTAACTATCGCGGCTGCTTTCCTCATCATCTCACGTATCTAAGCTTACAAGCGTGGTATTGTATTCCTTAGCTGTCTGGATTATAATTACATCCATTCCTCGGACTCCTGATTCTATGGCAATATCTGATGAATCCGACGCTAAATCAGGGTCTATAATAACGAAGTTTGCGGTATCAAGCGAGAGCAACTCATTTTTAACTTTTTGCGCCAGATCCTTCTGTCCAGTCCGGCGCCTGACCGCCGAAACAACTTCAACTAACACGGTATAAGGCATTATTGCAATAGCAGTCCCAGTAATAACTTCCCTCCATTATCCAGCGCCTTAAGATGGTCTTTTTCCTGTTCGAGAAGCGAAGCAACAATTACAGAGCTATCTATAGTAATCTCTTCTACCATCTTTTTTCTCTCTGTTCCTTTATTTCATCAACTGCAGTGGCTCCATCCCATTTGCTGGATATTTCCTTTCCCAAAAGTAGCCATTTTGAAATGCGTTCCGATACAAGCTTTTTATCCCCTTGTCTTAGACGAATTATGGTCTTTTGGAGGTCTCTAATATCATGGAGAATATGGTTTAACTTCGCATTAATTTCTTCATTTAGTATTTCCATAATAGACTCCTGAATCTTGGCATTCTAAAAGCGGATTTATGCTTTTAAGTAAACCTTCTTCATCCGCCTGAGCGATTTGGGTCTGTAATCCTTCGAATGACCCGCACTCCCGAAGGCGAGAATCTTGCTCTTGACCATGTTGTAAATTGCCTCGCGGGAAGGACCGAGGTAGTCGCGTGGGTCGAACTTTTCAGGCTGTGAACAGAGGACTTCAAGGATTGCCGTCGTGACCATCAACCGCCCATCCGTGTCCACATTGATTTTCCTCACGCCATTTCTGATGCCCATCTGAATGCTCTCTATCGGAACCCCCATCGTCTTCTTCAGGCGATTTTTGAAAAAGAGGTCATAGACCAGGTCCTTCGCAATGCTGTAATCCTGGTCAATATAATATTTCTTGCCAAGGAAATCAACATAAGGACCGCCCTCATCATCCTTACCCTTGGACACAACAATAAAGGTATTCAGCTTCTCCGTCAGCTCCATAGGGACGGAGGAGGAGCCGTGCATGACAAGGGGCGTGTTGGGAATCTTTTCATGAATTTCCCTGACGCGCCCGATATCAATAACCGGTTTTTCCTTGAACTTGTAAGCGCCGTGGCTGGTTCCAATGGCAACGGCAAGAGCATCCACGCCGGTCTTCTCCACAAATGCCTTTGCCTGGTCAGGGTCGGTAAGCATAACCTTCTGGGCAGACGCCTCATCCTCAATGCCTCCAAGGGTGCCCAGCTCGCCCTCCACGCTCACTCCAAACTGATGGGAATAATCCACCACCTGCTTCGTGATGGCGACATTATCCTCGAACGAGCGCGGGGGCTTCTTCTTTTCCTTGCTGGAGTAATCGAGACTTCCGTCGATCATGACAGAGGTGAAGCCGAGTTCAATGCAGGTCTTACAGCGGTCAAAATCCGGACCATGGTCAAGATGAAGCGCCACCGGCACATCCGGATAGGTCTCCGTGGCGGCTTTCATAAGGTGCTGGAGAAATTTGAGCCCTGCATATTTGACCGCATTGAAGCTTGCCTGGATAATGAGCGGACTTTCAAGTTCCTGCGCCGCCATAAATATGCCCTGAATCTGCTCCATGTTATTGACGTTGAAGGCGCCAACGCCATATCCCCTTTTTGCCGCCTCATCCAGAACCTGCTTCAGACTTGCAAGCGCCATAATAACACCCCCTGTCCGGAAATTTAATTCGCTGGAAAATCACTGCTTCTAAGAAAATTAATGTCTGAAGCATATTAGTTTCAGGAATTATTTGCAAGTGGAAATAATTAAAAACGGTCCCTTCATTTTTTTGTTGATAAAACAATGCTATTATAATTATAAGTAAACATATCTTTTAAGAAAGGAGATATATTAAAATGAGAACTGTAAAAATTTTATTTGTCATGGCTGTTGTCTTTTGTCTCTCCAATCTGGTCTTTGCATACACAAACTCATTTACTCTTGACTTTACATCGTCAGACCTAACTGGGTGGAGCGACCCGGCCAATAGCCCTTCATCAGACATCGTATCCGGAGAATCAACACCAGCGGATTCTCCCCCATACAGCCCAACTCCCAATACGGCTGCAGGTTATAACTCCACTCCCTGGATGAGAATCGGACGCTCTGCGGGCGATAATTATGGAGTGGCTCTGGCAATTTATGATGGAACAGCCGGCGGTTCAACCACCGACCCGACCGACTACACGTATCAAGCCAACGTCTTTGTTGTGACTCATGCGACCCTAAGATTTCAAGAGGGGATTTGCGGTCGCTGGACATCTGCGGATGGCAACTTACCTTTTGAAGTGTTTCATAGCGTCAATACACCCGGTCAACCTAATGGCTATGGCTATCGCAGCGGCGGGTCCACTACGACTTATGGACTTTTCACTGCAGAAACCACCAACCGCTGGGTTTGCATGAAAATGACTTTTCATGGCAGCCTTGTTGACATCGCTATTGATAACAACTTAGACGGGACTTTTGATTATACTCAAAACGATATCGCCTTGACGGACACGGCAGGGAAAGCAGGATTTTTCTCCGTTATCAACGATCCAGGTGCTGGAAGCGTAGGCGTTCCCTCTCAATTCAGCTACTTTGATAATTTCTCCTATACCTACCCCACCAGCGTGGGAGATTGGGAACTTTACTGAAATCTTACTAAGAATGCCTCGTTAAATCATTTCCCCCTTCATCTCCGGACGAAGGGGGTTCTTTATTTTCAGGCAGGATATTGGGATGTCATCCAATGGCATACCTTATTTAAGAGATTGACGTAGTTATCTGGCAGAGTTTATGGTTCCTTCAATTCTTAGAGGATATTCATCAGTAAATCCAGGAATGAGAACGTGCAGGAGCGAAAATTTCAACTATCGATATTTATCTTCTTCTCTCTCTTTTATTCACTGTTTCTGGGGGATTATTCAAAAGAGGCATTTTATTCCAGCGACGAGATTTTTTATTTTCGCCTGACGCAGAGCCTTGTGGAGCACCGCTCGCTTGAGGTTGAACCGTATCTCGGTTACCATCATTCTAAATACATGCCCGGACAATCCGTCGCCGGCATGCCGGCATATCTTCTTGCCCGCGCGCTCATGATATTCATCCCCGCCGTGTCGGATGCCTCAATCATAATATTATTCCTTGTGCATCTGACCAACGTCCTCATCGGTGCATGGCTCTGCCTTGCATTTTATAAGTTCGGTCAGGAGCTGGGATACGGGCGAAGGGCGTCGCTCGCTGGCGCTCTTGCACTGGGACTCGCCACCACATTTTTCCCTTACAGTAAACAATACTTTTCCGAACCCCTTGCGGCGCTTTTAATTCTTGCCTGCATAATGTTTCTAAACCGTGCATTGGGCGGAAAAAAAATAAACGCAGTTTTTGCAGGACTCACATTCGGCGCCGCCATGCTCACAAAAATTGATACCGCCTTTCTGCTCATTCCCATCGCCATCTGGATGCTCTACTACCACAGGAGAGTTGCATCCCTCATTGCGCGCTTTGCCGCAGGCGTCGCGCCACTTCTGTGCCTTGTCCTGCTTTATAATCAACTCAATTACGGAAACGCCCTGAAGCCGGGGTATGAACGGCAGGCATTCGTCTCGCCCTTTTTCAGCGGCATTTTCGGGCTTCTCTTCAGCCCGAGCCGTGGACTGTTTCTCTTTTCACTACCCGTCATAATTGCCTTTATGGGACTGACGGGGTTTCATAAAAAATTCCCCCTTCTCCTCTCGCTATGCGCAGGCATCGTCCTTGTCAGAATTGCAATCCTTGCGAAATGGTTTTCCTGGCAGGGAGGATGGTGCTGGGGTCCAAGGCTTCTCCTGCCGGTTATGCCGCTTTTTTTTCTGCCAGCGCTTGAGGTGTTTGAGAAATGGCGCTTACTTGCACGCTGGATACGCATCACCATACTGGGCATTCTTGCCGCCGGACTCTTTGTGCAATTCATGGGAAGCATGGTCAGCCCGAATAAATACAATAATGACATCTGGGGCATGCTGCCAGGCGGAATGAATGAGTTTCTCTTCATCCCGCAACTTTCAACCATAAAAGGAAATCTCTTTTTACTTTCACAGGGGAAACTGGACTCAGGATGGCTATATTTTTTACGCACCGGCGGGACAGTGTCAGCAGTGCTTTTCAGTCTTCACCTTGCCGCCACTCTTTTTCTGCTCGGCATACTCTTACGCGAGATGGGACTTGGCGAAAAGGGATGGTTAAACCGCCTGATTCCTGATGCGCGGGGACTTCTGACTCCAGCCATACTGATTGTGCTTGTGCTGTTTGTCTCACACCTGATTCTGCGCGGACAGGGACTTGACACGCTTCGCTACGCTTATATTGAGGAAGAAAAACCGGTCGGAGTGGCGCTCTCACCCCGCACATTCAGCGGATATCTCTACGCGCCCATTGAGGGAAAATACCAATTCGCCCTGAAGGTGCTTGGCAAATATCGCATCATCCTTGATGGAAAACCCATCTTTCTGAATGAGCGTGATGAGCCCCAGCGCTGGGATTTTGCTACTTCTGAGCTAACGAAGGGTTTTCATGCAATCGCCGGACAATACAATCCGCGCACGGACGCCGACATTGCCCTGATGCATCTTTACTGGACCACCCCCGATGGGGCGGAATACAAGTCGCTGATTGGACCGCAGTATCTGTTTAGAACTCAACCGACGCAGATGCGGCAAATCCTCCTGCGAATCGTTCAGTTCCGCGCATGGTTACTGCTTGCCTGCCTGTTTCTCCCCGGTTTGTTCAGACTTCGGGCAAATGAAACCGCTGAATAATTTCCCGATAAAACTCATCCATATTCTGGATAAGCCTTTCACGGGAGAAATATTGCTCCACACGACTGCGTCCCGCCCTGCCAAATTGCTCACGAAGCGCACCATCCGTCAGTAGTTTCCGCAGGGCGGCGGCAATGGCGGTGGGGTCTCGAGGCGGAATAATGAGTCCCGTTTCCCCATCCACCACGGATTCAGCATTCCCACCCACATTCGTTGCCACAATTGGTCTTGCACATGCCATCCCCTCAAGAAGGACGTTGGAAAATCCCTCCTCATGCGATGCGAGCAAAAGGATATCAAAAGCAGGCATGATGTTTTCAACATCCACCCTGCTTCCCGTCAGGATAATTTTGTCCTCAAGCCCAAGGGCGGAAATTTTTTCAAGAATTGCTCCTTCCATCCCGCCATCGCGTCCGGCAAATACAAAACGGAGATTGGGGAAATCGCTTTTCAACATGGCGGCGGCTTCAAGGATTTCAAGATGTCCCTTGTAATGAATCAGGTTTGCCACCGAACCCACCACAATATCTGACCCGCCAAGCCCCCATTCGCGCCGCATCTCAGGCACCGCACCGTCCGGTCTATATTTTTTCAGGTCAACGCCGTTATAAATCAGGCGAATCTTGCCCTCGCAATTTCTTTCACGCCTAAGGACATCCTCCCAGACCGCCTTTGAATTAACAAGGATATAATCCGTCTTCTTGTTCACGTAATTTTCAAGTTTCTGCCGCCAGGGTTTGTCATCCTTAAAATACCCGAGACTTCGGCGGCTGGCAATAATGACCGGCACACCCGCCCACCTCCCGCAGATGGCGCCTACAATGTATGCCGTGAAAAGATAGCCATGAATGATATCGGGTTTGCGCTCCTTAATGTAACGCCTGATGCCGAAGATATGCCTAAGGGCGTGTATATAGGAAAGGGGATTGAACTTGCCATATAAGAGAGAGACGTCAAAGACGGCAACCTTTACGCCGTTCTGCCGGATGTCCTCCACAAGAGGACCTGCCTCATTCAGGCAACAGATATCGACCTCATATTGCGATTTATCAAGTCCCAGGGCGAGTTCTGCCACCTGCTTTTCCGCCCCGCCCAGACGCAGGCTTCCGATAATATATAAAATACGGACCTTGCTTTTCATGAAAAACCGCCCTTCATACAAAACAATTGACACCTACGAAACGCCGGATAAAAAAACAACACAAAACCGCCTTGCCTAAACATGCTCAACCCATTTTATCATTGACAGGGAAAGACGGAAGAAGGGTATAAATTTTCAGTCGTCTTGCATAATCGGGCCCATAGCTCAACTGGATAGAGCGTCTGACTACGGATCAGAAGGTTGGGGGTTCAAATCCTCTTGGGCCCGCCATAATTGCGCCTCGCGAGTTCAATAGTATGAAGAACCTGCGAGGTGTTTCTTTTTCAGGCACCCTTTATTGAGAAATTAATGGACAGGATTGTCATTATTCACGGTATTTAAAACCATGTCAATAATGTCCATCCTGTCAGACATTAATCCTCTATTTTTCTCAATAGAGCATCCACGATGACTCGCACTGAGTGACAATGGCAAAGGTCGCCGTTACAGAGATGTCAGCGGTCACATTCGCATCAGTCCTGGGATTGGCTGTTAAACCATCGCTCCATTTGGCGAAGCGATAGTTTTTGTCCGGAACAGCCGTCACCGCAGTTCCGCTTCCACCGTAATTGACCGTCTGTGGCGATATGCCACTGATTGAACCATGTGCCCCTGCCGTATAAGTCAGCGTGTATGTGTTGATGGAAAAGGTCGCGGTCACGGTGGTGTCAGTCGTTACGTTCGTGTCCGTGCGCGTGGCAGTCAGGGTTCCATCCGACCATTGCACGAAGTGATAACCCGTGTCAGGCATGGCAGTCACTGGTGTGCCGCTCCCGCCGTAGTCTACCGTCTGGGGCGTTGCGCCGGAGATTGTGCCGCCCCCGCCGGCGTTGTAGGTGAGCGTGCAGGTCACAATAACGTAAGTTCCGGTTGCATTTTTCGTGAGGTCCTTGTAAATCACGACCTCCTGCGTGACCGGTGTTATCCAGCCGGTAATTTTCTTGAACTCCAGTGTGTATGTTCCGGTAATAATCGATGTTTCCGTGTAGCCATCAGCCAGCCAGGGCGTCGTCCCCACGCGCCGCCACATCGCCCCGTCCGCCACCGCCCTTGCCGGCATCAGAGTCACATGCAGTGAGCCCACGTCTGGCGGCGCGGTGAACACGGAAACGCTGATGGTCACAGTATTGCTTCCCGCTCCTTCCGCTCTCACGTGCGTGGCGACTCCCATCACGCCAAGGGCTAACAGGACTAAGTATGTAAAAATGTGGCTCTTCATAAACTCACCTGACTACCGCCCTTTTGCGACATCTACCTGACATCGAATGAAACCCGGCAATCCTTCCTCCGGCTTCACCAGAAGAATTTCCTCCCACTTCTTCCCCCGCAGTTTCACATCATCGGGCAGATTCAGTTCCAGTGACAACCCAGCCGACTTGCCGCCATCAATGACCATTCTGGGCGCATACTTCAGCCAGTGCGAATCGGGACAACGCTCGAACGATGCGCTCAGGTATCGGCTGGCTCTGGCGGGATTGTCCAAGCCCAATGGCGCAATGGTGTATGTATGTGCTCTACTGTCGTTGTTGTATATGACCGTCTTCATTGTCATGGTCTTCCCGCCAGGATTGACCCCCTCAAAGCGGACGAGACTGGGGCGAAAACCAATCACCCCATCAGGTCTTTCCGTTACCTCCTGCCTGGCAATCGTCTCAATCTGCACGCGAACATCCACCGCTAAGGCGATGCCGCCGGCGCCTGGTTTCCCCGTCACGCCCAGAGTGACTACCCAGTGCTGATTGTAATATTTGTCCCCACCGGGAATTTTCACATACAGACCGGCGTGCCCCTGACTACGGGGACTGACTGTTACTTCCGTGTTTTCAAACCAGAACCACGTTGCATCAGGTATCTCGAGGTAACCCGTTTCCCATGTCCCCCGCTGTGACGGACGATAGGTTGACAATGTGTAGGTGTGCGTCGTGTCGCTGTCGTTATAGATAGTCAACCTCAAGCCCGTTTCCTTGAAGACATCGTAGAGTTTACCCGGTTTCACGTTGTGGATGATGAACCCCGCCGGACCGACTTTCATACTCACAGAAAGCGCCCGCACTCCGATGGACAGCCACACAACAGCCATCAAGAATATGGCACCCCATCTCCTCAACACAAACACCCCACATTACTGAGCCATCCCACCGCCCTAAGTTGCGGGACAGTTCCTGTCGCATCCCTGTGCAAAACAAACATCAAGGAGCGCTTGCCTTGACGGTGATAGTAAAGCCCTGACTGATGCCAGCGCCCTTGTCATCGCTTGCCGGTGACTTGTAAGTCAGCGAGAAATCCTTGGTCCCGTAAGCGGCAACGCTCGCCGCCAGCGTTTGATACGACTTCGACAAGACGAGAGCCGGATTTGTCACATCAACCTCGAACACATCAACAGCACCCCGTGTTCCCAGTGTCCAGCCACCCGCTCCGTCCGTCCCGGTGATTTCCAGCTTTGTTGCCACGTTACCTACCGTGGCGGTGAATGAGGAAGGTGCCGAATCGCTGTTGACAGCGATGGAACCAATGTTCCAGGTGGTTGGGTTCACGCTGACCTCAATAGACCCCGCCAGCGAGACCGTGACCGTGATGTTGCTTGTGTCGGCAGCCTGCACCGTGGCGGCAGCAAAGGCGCACAGCACCAACATCAGGATGAGAGCAAACTTACATTTCTTCATGATTCCACTCCTCTCTTTGAAAAAATTAATCTATCCATCAAGGGACATACCTTGAAGCCTTAATCGTTATGACGAAATTCTGCGCCACGCCGGCGCCAATCGTGTCCAACGTTGGCGCTCCATACTTCAGCCCCAACGTCCGAACGCCGCCTACCTCCACGTCTGCGGCAAGCGTGCCCTCAGATTTCGCCAGAACAAAATCGTAACTGCCATTCTTGTCCTTATCCACGTCCACACGGAAGGCGTTTACGCCCTGTGCCGATTGCAGGAGCCAGCCACCCGCGCCATCCGTCCCGCTGATGGCAAAATCCTCCGCTACATTGCCCGTGTTCGTCGTGACAACCGTATCAGACTCTACCACCGCCCCCAACGCTCGTGGTCCAATGTCCCAGGCGGAGGGAGAAACGGCTATCTCCAGTATGGTATTGTCAACTTCGACCGCACCGGAGATGACCAGCGCAAACGGCTGTGGACCCTGTGGAACATTGTATCCCTTCACTCTTGCCGACCATGAGCCGGTTTCCGGCGACGCCACATCAATGCCCTCAACATTGTTGACGTGGTCGGCATTCCCTGCAACATCCGCATCGCTCACCACGGCTTCGATGAAATAATCGCGACTCGTGTCGCTGGAATCCACCGCCCAGCTGCTACCATTGTAATAGTAATCATTGCCCGTGTCGATACCGGTCGTATCATATGCAAGGTAAGTGCTGTTGCTGTTTGACCGGAATTCCACATAGAATGGCTCACCTGAAGGAATTATTACACCCGAAGGTTCAGCAGTAATCCATTGCTCATAGTATGAGCCGGCATATGTCATGCGAACGCTCAGACTCTTTGTGTATAACTGCGTTCCCGGCAATCCGCCGGTGCCATTGCCCCTCCATACATTTATCACGCCGGTGTGCGCCCCTGAGGTTGTGGCGACTAAATAGTATCGGATACTGCGCAGTGTCCTGTCACTGGTGCCGGAGGCAAAGCGTGCAGCCCTGCCTCTTCCCGGAGTCATGCTTCCGGCGCCGTCCCAGTATCCATCGTCATAGTAAAGGCACGTCGTGTTGACCCGCTTGCGTGCGTTGTCAGGATACAGCGTCGTGGTGGGAGTAACCAATTCTAAGTCCAGGTCATTAACCAGTCCGCCACCTGAAACGGGTGAACCAGGGTAGTCTGTCCACACCAGCGTAACGTTCAGGGGATACGACGAATCGTTCACGATGAAGTTATAGGTTCCCTGCCCGTCGGTCGACAAACCGGGCGAGATGTCATAAATAATATTATTCCGAGGACTTACGGGAAACAATCCCTGGTCGAGCCGCGGACGCCCCCATCCCTCAACATCGTTGGGGCGCGTGGTTGGAATTTCCCGAGTGGCGCCCGTTCCGTATTGCCCCGGCGACAGGTCCAGTGCCGAGTTAATCAACATTGCCTTGATAAGGGCGGAAGAAGGGTTCGTTATACCGGCGTAATTCCCGTCCGTGAAATATTCACGAATCAGGGCGCACAGCCCCGCTGTCAGCGGAGTTGCCATGCTGGTTCCGCCCATGAACAGATAATATGGTTTCAGGTCCGACGAAAGCCCGCATTGACCCCATTGTGACCATGAGACCAGAGAAGACTTGACGGAGAGAACGAAAGTCCCCGGCGCTACAATGTCCGGCTTGACCCGGTCGTCTAAAACGGGACCGCGGCTGGAAAAGGCGGCTATACCGACGGGGTCATCGGACATCCCGTCCCCGTAAATAGGTGAGGTCGAAAACGACTGGCTGTCAAACCAGCCCCATGTGGCAGTATTACAAGTGTTTTGAGGATACTCATACTGCTGACCGCTCCGGTCATTCTCGCTCGCCCCGACGGTGATACAGTCCTTTGCGCCTGCCGGACTTCCTATCGAGAACCGGTCAATTACCCCATCTGCATCTGTGTCAACACCCTCATTGCCGGCTGCAAACAGGATGGTAAAATTCTTGTTGTCCCAGCTGTTCTCGTCCACGTCCTGGCATTCGGAGTCATAGGCGGAATAAACAGACGAGCCCCAGCTGTTAGTGTGAATAGTGGCGCCTTGCGCCCATGCCGCATTAAAAAGGGTATTCAGGTCTGAAGGAATTACAAGTCCTCCACTGCTGTTATTCATGGTCGCCTGGAAGACTAATCTCGACTCCGGCGCCATGCCGACGACTGCCGTGTCGGGATAAGTGTGCGTCGAGGGCGTACTGCCAGAGTCCATTCCATTGCCCAGGACCGACCCGGCAACGTGCGTGCCGTGCCCGTTGGTGTCTGACTTGTTTCCATCACCTGCGGTATCCAGAATGGTTATTACTCGCGAGTTGCCGCTACCGTCCTCGAAATCGTCAAGCAAACTGCCGGGGCTGGTTGAACCCTGGTCCAGCCCCGTATCGGCGACGGCAACCACCTGACCGGACCCGTGAAGTCCGTGAGTATCCCATTGGTAGCGTGCACCCATCATTGTCGCCGCAACGTTATTGAAAAGTTTCCAGACTGGTTTGGGCTCAATCCATTTGACGCCCGGTAACACGGCGATATCGCCAATCGCCGTTACGGGCACGGTCGCCACCACTTTCTCCTTGTATTTGCCATCGACCGCGTCCAGAATCCGTCCCCCCAAAGAGACAATAGACCGGCTCGTTGCCGTCATGTCAGTCCCCTTGA
>Ga0172362_10002046_pt1 | contig 17482 bp, 3 predicted proteins | sample LakKivs1_kivu2a2_FD_114534 | JGI IMG/M metagenome (GOLD analysis project Ga0172362, IMG submission 114534) | Sediment microbial communities from Lake Kivu, Rwanda - Sediment s1_kivu2a2 | ecosystem: Environmental > Aquatic > Freshwater > Lake > Sediment | place: Rwanda: Western Province, Lake...
CTCGGCGGCACCAGCGTGTACAGCGCCGGGCAATACGAGGGATCGGCCTTGGCCGCGATCCTGCCATTCGGCGTCGAGCGGACGAAAGACGGGCAGATCCCCAAGCGGTTCAACGTGCTGCCGACCGCCCTGGGGCTGGGCCATCCGATCCTGCAGTTGGACCGCGACCCCGAGACGAACCGCAACGCCTGGCTGGACCTGCCGCAACTGGAAGGCTGCAACCGCGTGGGCCGCATGAAACCGGGCGCTCTCTTGCTGGCCGCTCGCAACCTCAACGGCGAATCGCTGCCCGTGCTGGCATACCACGAGGTGGGCAAGGGACGGGTGCTGGCATTGACCGTCGACACCACTTGGCGATGGATGATGATGCGCGACCCCGGCGACAAGGAGGCGGGCGCGCCCGAAGCCACCGACTACTACCGGCCCTTTTGGGGCAACGTGGTACGCCATCTCGCGCCGGACCCGCGGCTGAACCCCGAGCGGCCCCAGATCGATCGGAAGGTGTCGGACGCGGCGGTCGGGCAGACACTGACGCTCACGACGCGCCTCGTCGACCGCCTCTTCAAGCCCATCAGCAAAGCCGACCTGACGATCCGCGTCACCAGTCCCTCGGGAACGATGGTCAGGATGTATCCGTGCGACAGCGTGAGCAACCCCGGCGTGTATGAATACGACGTAACGCTGACGGAGGCCGGCACCTGGCGCGTGGAAGCCATCCGCAATGAAACTGCACTGAAGGAAGCGACTGCAAAGGCCGAGCGCGAGCTTGCCGAGGCCATGGCCGCCAAGGATGATATTCGGGCCAAAGCCGCGCGAACGGCACTCGCCGCGGCGAAAGAGCAGATCGCGGTCGAGGAGATCGTCGCGGGTGAAAGCCGCGCCGAGTTGGAGGACGCCCGCGCCCGCCCTGATCTCATGGCCGGTTTTGCCGCCGCCACCGGCGGAGCGGCGCTGCGGCCCGACCAGATCGGCGACCTCGTGAGCAAACTCGACCTCGCTTCCCACAACGTGCAGCGCAGCTATGCCATCCCGGTGTGGAATCTGCCTGCCGTCATGGTTTTGTTCATAGTCCTGGTCGGCCTCGACTGCCTCATTCGAAAGAGGAGGGGCATGGTATGACGGATCGCAACACCTGCGCGAGTTCGCTTGCCCGCATCCGCGCAACGCTGCACCGTTTCGGCAAGTTTCGTAAGCGATGGGCGATCATCGACGGCGTTTCGCGATTCCTGATCCTGGCGCTGGGCGCGCTGCTTGCCTGGTTCCTGGCCGACTGGATCATCGGGCTGCCGCTGTGGCCGCTGTTTCTGCTGTTTGTGGGGTGCTGCGCGCTGGGCGTGTGGGCGGCGGCCCGGCACCTGCCGCGGCCCCTGCTGCAGCGCGTGCACGTGGAGCGCGAAGCTCTCATGATCGAGCGGCTCCACGGCGACCTCGACAACAGCCTGATCGGCTCCGTGCAGCTCGGCGGCGCGATCGACCAGGCCGGCGGCACCCCTGCAAACTACAGCGCAGAACTCGTGAGCGCCTTGGTGGTGCAAACGGGCGACGCACTCGAAAAAGTGCGCCCCATGTCGCTCGTGGACCTCTCCCGTCCGCGCCGCAGGCTGCTGTCGGCCGCTGCCATCGTGATCGTGAGCCTGGTCTGCACCGTTGTGGCGGGGGAAGCCGTCCGCGCGCGCGGCGACAGGCTGCTCGACGCCTGGGCGATGGTGCTCGACAGCTTCTTCCCGGTGCACATGACCGTGATGCCGGGCGACCTGGCGGTGGTGCGCGGCTCCGCACTGACGCTTAGCGTTGAGGCCGCCGGCGCGCGCCGGCGAGGGATCACCCTGTGCATCACGCACACGCAGGCCGAAGTCACTTCTCGTGAGCAACTGCGCCTGGTCAACAGGCGCGCCAGCAGGACGGGGATCCTGGCAGACAGCTCGTTCACCTACAATTTCGACTACGGCGGGCGCGTGTCGGGCACCTATCAGATCACGGTTGAGGACCTCCCCGACGTGAAGACCGTCAACTACGAAATCACGCCCCCGGCCTATACCGGTCAGCCGATGCAGACCTACACCGGCCGCGTGGTCAGGCTGCAGGAACTCGGCGGCACGATGGTCGTGGTGAACTTCGCCGCGAGCACCGAGCTCGACCCCGAAGGCTGCCACTACGAGTGGCAGAGCGAAGCGGGCAGGCATCGCGAGATCGACGTCAGCGGGCGCTTCGGCAGTTTCTCGTTCACGATCGACCGCAGCGACCGCGTGTCGATCTACCTCACGGGCTACCTCGGCAAGGGCTTTGAGATGGCCGAGCCGCTGAGCTTCGAGATAGGCGTGCGGCCCGACCGTGTGCCGACCGTGCAGGTGCTGGTGAAGGAGAAAGATGCGAAGATGACCGCCGTCATGACCGGGAGGTTGATTGTGCCGTGGCTGGCGCGCGATGATTACGGCGTGCAGGAAGTGAGCGTGAAGTTCGAGGTTGAGCCGATAAGCGAGCTGCTCAACCGCCCGAAGCGCGAAGGCAAGTTCAGCCAGCGCATCGAGCCGCCCCGCGATCGCGCACAGGGGCAGTTCCAGTCGCTCTTCAATGGAATCGAGCCGCCGCTGGAGCCGGGCGACCAGGTGAGGCTGAAGGTGAGCGCCACCGACACCAACACCGAAACCGGCCCGGGCGTGGGCTTCTCTGACGAGATCAGCGTGCTGGTGATCGGCGATCGCATCGGCAGCGAGTTTGGCATGCAGGAGTTCGGCTGGCGGCAGATGAGCGAACGCGAACTCGCCCTCGGTTTCTCGGAGCGGGTGAAGCGGACCACCGACCTCGGGCGCAGCCCGACAACGACAATCAGCACGGAAAAGCCGCAGGCGGCCGTGAAAGAGGCCGTTAGGGCCATCCCCAGCCAGAAGAAGATGCTGGGAGACGTCGAAGATGAAATGGGCTGGTACTTCGAGCTGCTGACGCAGAGCAGCGTCGACGGCAGCGGCACACCCCCGCCGGTGCAGCCCGCCGAGGAGCCAGGCAACCAGCCGTGAGCGTATCGCAGAAAGGTGGATTACCCATGCAACGGGCAGGATTCATACTCGTGTGCGTCATGGCGGCAGCATGCGCCCCGCCGGCACGGGCAGAGGAGTCGTGGGTGAAACAGGCCGGCACCATCAAGAGCCGCGTGGTGACCACGGGCGAAGTGCAGAAGCTCGAGGGCGAAGCGGAAAAAGACATGCGCAACAAGCTGAGCATGCGACGCATCAAGCCCAGAAGAGGCGCGTACGACTGGAACAGCGATCCCACGGCTATCCCGTTCGTGCTCTACCAGGTGAACAAGCGCACCAACCTGCCGGTTTACATCGACAACGATGGGCTCGACGTCGGCAGCAAGGAGCTGTTCGAGCACCTCGTCATCTATCTCACCTCGCACGGAGCCTGGGGCTTCGACGAGAAGGAAACCGACTACGTCTCCAAGTGGCTCAAGCGCGGCGGCACGCTGCTGCTCGACGACTGCCAAAACAAAGGCAGCCCATTCACGGACTGCGTGATGCCCGAGACGGGCAAACTGATCCCCAACGCCGAGCCGTTAGTGTTGCTGAACACGGATCCTCGCGTGCAAGACGTGTTCACGATGCTCTACAAGAACACCTGGCCCGGAGCGAACGTGCTGACCCGCCCCTGGCAATACTTCCTGCTCGACAACCGGCCGGCCGTCTTCTTCACCCCCAACGACGACGGCTGCGGCTGGGAAGTGTCGACCCCGCCCACCGCCTCCAACCCGATCGGCGAGGGTATCGGGCACGGCGGCGACAACAGGATACGCGAGCTTTTCTACCAGTGGTTCACGAGCTGGATGATGTTTGTCTATTCGCACTGACCTTGCGGCCACGCGGCAGCGATCACCTGCCGGTTGGGAAAAAGGCGAACCGAGATGATCCGAACAAGTATTTGGTGCGCGGCGGATTCCAATCCGCACGGACTCATATCCGCCCGTCGGCCAGTCCAGGCGCTCGTGGCGCTTGCATGCCTGGCGCTCTCCGCCGCCGCGGCGGCGGAATATGAACTGCGACTAGTTACCTACGACAACCCCGACGTGCTGGTCGACGTGCCAGTGAAGGAGCAGAACAGCGCGTGGTGGGGTGAGGCTGCTGGCCACGCGGCGATTGTAATCTCGCACAACAACCTCTTCGAGGTAACACCGGCTGGGACCAAGCCGTACGTGCACCCATATGCCTGCTGGGGCTTCAACATTCTTCTCGACAACAAGCCGCTGTTCGAGATGCGCGAGGGAGAAGACTTCATCGCGCTGTTGCCGATCGCGCGGCCGAAGCTGGCGCCCGGCAAGCACGTGATCTGGCCGGGCTACCATGAGTTCACCATCGGCGCCGACGGTGGAGTTCAGACGGCCGATCCGGAACTGCTGGTGGGCACACGCACCGATAAGGGCGTCACCTACCAGGTGATCAGGATCAAGAGCTATCCGGTGCACATAGCCACCACTAACGCGGACCCTCACGCGCCCAAGCCCGCGAACATAGTGGATGAAATCGCCCTGCCGGACCTGACGCTGCGCGACTGTGCGGACGATGAACAGGCGGCCGCCGCGCTCGCCCAGAAGCGCGAATTGAAGCCCAGGGAGCTTCTGCCGTCCGTCCGCCGGTTCCGCAAGCTCACGGCGTGGCTGCCGGCGAACACGCAGGGCAAGGGCTACGTGATCTACCCGCTCAGACAGACCTTCCACCTCACCGCCAACGGGATCGTGCTTGGCGCTGGCGGCGGCTACAACGTGCCCACGTGGATCGTCGACCGATTCACGATCAGCATTCCCATCACGCGGTTCCCCGTGGAGGGCAAGCCGGGCAACGAGGTGATCTTCAAGGGCTACCAGAAAGTAACCGGCTTCGACGAGAAGAAGAATATACTGGTGCTGCACGCCGAGCTTCACAGCCGCGAAGAGCCCTACGAGGTGCAGGTGGGGGCGTTCGGGCCGTCGATGACGATTGGCGGCGACCTTTCGAAGCTCAGATACAAGAGGCTGAAGGTGGAGCCCAGCCCCGCCAACCCCCTCTTCCAGCGGGGGCTGGTGGTGGAGACGGACGAGCGCCACCTCACCATCGGCCGGCGTGGGCGCGTGCGCGTGCAGGCCGTCGATCCGTCGGAAGCCGACGCAGCCGGCCAGGCGGCACTCGATGCAGCCCAGGCGGTTGAAGACGCCCCCAAGAAACGAGCCGCGGCGCAGTCAGCACTCGACGCCAAGAAGAACGAGCTGGAAAAACTCAAGAAGGAAGGCAAGGAAATACAGAAGGCCGAGGAGGAACTGCAGAAGGCCCAGGCCGCCCTCGCCGAGGCCGAGGCTGGCGAGAAAGCTGCTGCACAGCGCAAGACGCTTGCTGACGAGACCGCGGCCGCCGTGGGCCCCAAGGATCTTCTGGCCGACGCCGCACCTTTTGTGAGGCTGCAGCCGTACGGCTCCAACCGGCGGATCGACGTCCAGGTGCAGGCCGATGAGAAGGACAGCCACAGCCTCACCTTCGCGGTGCCCGAGGTTGCGGACGGCGTGTACAAGCTGCAGGCGGGCGTGTGCGGCAGGGCCGACGGCACGCAGCCGGTCCAGCGCGAATTCTGCGTCGATCAGTGGGTCACGGTAACCGCGGGCCTGGCCAACGGCGTTGGCATCATCACGCAGCGCGGCCGCACCGCGTTCTACCGCGGCGAGAGCTTCTGGCTGTGCATTGCGGTAGTGGCCGCCGCACGGCCCGTTCCTGCCGGCAGCCCAGTCGCTATCGAGCTCACCGATGACGCCGGCGCGCGCATAACGCTCTACAACCAGCCGACCGACCGCGAAATCCGCGAGCGCGACACGGTGATCGTGACGCTGGGGCCGGAGACGTCGGCGGGGCTTGCCCCGGGCCGCTACACGGTGCAGGCCAGCGTGGCAGGGCGGGCATCGCCGCCCAAGAGCATCTACATTGTTGATCCCGCGCCCGCCACCCATTTCACCAACTGCATTCTGGCGGGCAAATACGACGGCTACAGCAAGCTCTACGGCTCCGCTATCAGCGTCGGGGGGCAGTTTACCGACGATTTTGCCCGCGGCCTCGCGGAAAGCGGCTGCAACGCGTTCAAGGGAATGACCTACGGGATGGACCGCGCCAACTTCACCGGCGGAGGCTTGCTTCGCGACCTCGTGCGAGAGCGGCCCGAGCTGGGGCCATGGGAGGCTTACGAGCCGCCCAGCGGCCGCGACCAGTTCATGGATGCTTTGGTGCGCTACAACGTGCGGTTCTACGAGAGCCTCTTCACGCAGCGCGACAGCATTATGCCGCGCGGCGACAAAATGCTGGATGCCTGCGAGCGCTACGTCAGCCTCGAAACGGAGTCGATGCGCCACAGCCCCGCATTCCGCGGCGTTTGCCTCTACGACGAGCTGGACCAGACGTTCGATCGCGGCAGCACCGCACAGCCCATGCTGATGTATTTCCACAGGAGCGACGAGATGAACTATCGTCGCAAGTACGGCACGACGAGCAGCCAGGCCCTGCGGGCCCGCGATCGGTTCATCAGCCGGCCCGAAGGCGTGCGGCAATACCAAGACGCCGAGGAATACCGCACATGGCCGCTGCACCTCGACGACCAGTGGGGCGAGTTTACCGAACGGATGTCCCGGGCGGCCAAGCAGGTGATGCCCGAGGCGCAAGACTTCACGCTGGCGCGTACCTCGGCGCTGCCCGGGTCGACCCTCGGCAATGAGCAGGCCTGCCGCGGCCTCGACGTGATCGCCCCCGTGGGCTACAAGGACAAGGGCGGCTTCGGCGAGTTTCCTGTAGCCGGGCCGCTGTGTGCCGACGCCTACCGGTTCCGCCGGAACCTGCTCGTGTGGCCGATGCTGACCGGCTCCGGCACCGGCCCCTACAGTTCATCCGATCTGCGGAGCGCGTTTTTCACCCTGTCGCAGCGCCCGCAAGGCCTCATGTTCATGCAGTTCGAAACCGGGATCAAGCCGAGCTTCGGCGACAACTTCAGCGGCCTGCACGACGTCGCCGGCACGCTGGGCACGCGCTACGGCGACTTCCTCCTCGCCCTCGAGCGAGGCTACAAGAAGGTGGCCATCTACTACTCCCGCGAGATGGATGTCGTCTCCGACACGCAGTTGCAGTGCGAGGGCCTCTGGGCCGCCTGCATACGGGCGGGCTTCCCCGCCGATTTTCTCACCGACACCCAGCTCCGCAACGATGAGGGCCTCGACTACTCCGTGATCTTCGTGCCCGGCTTCACCTACAAGGAAGCCGTGCCGCCCGCCACCCTGGCCGCACTGAAACGCCTGAAGGCCGCCGGCAAGATCATCGCCGTGGAGGAGCGCAGCCGCCTCGACATCGAGGGCATCGAGCGAGTCGAAGGCGATTTCCTGGAGATCAGCGACCGGCTTGGCGGCTCCTTCCCAAAGTACCTCGACTTCGACGACGAGTGCTGGTGGAACATGACCGTCGACACGACGCGGATCGTGCGCGCGTTCCTCTCGAAACACATCAGCCCGGCCGCCGAGCACGATCTGCTGGTCGGCCCCGACTGGCTGTGCAGCGGCCGCGGCCAGTACCTCATCATCCCGAACCTCGCCGAAACCGGCTTCAGGGGCAATCACAAGACGCTCTACCAGGCGCCGGACCGGCCAACACTGCGCGTGCCCGCCGACCGGTTCGCCGGCACCCCGCCGGTGTGCTACGACCTCCTCGAGATGCAGCGCCTCGACACACCTCCCGCCGACGGAGGCAAGGCGCTGCAGGTGCAGGTCGACTTCCGCCACTATCCAGGCAAGATCCTCGCGTTCCTGCCGGCCGCCATCGACAGCCTCGTGCTGCGGGCGCCGCAGAGCGTTCAGGCCGGCTCCGTGGTGAGCTACGAGGCGTTCGTTGCCGATGCGGCCGGGGCGGCGATCGAGGCGGCGGCCCCGCTCGAGATCGCCATCACGGCACCGTCGGGCAAAACGCTGCAGCGCATATACCGCGCGAGCGCCCCGCTGTGCCGCGAGGCCTATCACGTGCCGGCCAACATCGGCGGCGGGACGCTCAGGATAAGCGTTCGCGAGCTGATCAGCGGCTGCAAGGCCGAGGCCGCCATTGAGGTGGCCAAGGGCACATTGCCTCCGGTGCAACGCGACCAGGACCCCGTCCGCCTCTACGATGCGGAGAGGCTCAAGGAATTCATGACACAGAGCGTTGCCGTGGCCCGCACGCTGTTCGCCCCAGGCGATCTGCTGCAGCCCACTCGCCTTGCCATCCGCATCAGGGACGGCGAGGGCCCGTTCTGCGAGCACCTGCGGACACGGCTCTCGCCCGAGACGATGCGGCTGATGAAAGACTGCAAGGAAGGCGAAGACGCCCCCGCCAACGAGCTGGCGGCCCTGCGCGACGCCCTGCTGGCGGAGCTGAACATGATTGTGACTGGCGAGCGGCTCTACACCGACGAGCGCTTTCCTTTGCGATCGCTCTCGGTTGAGGCCGGCCACATCGGCCCGCTGGTCACGGCCAAGGATGAGCTGCCGGACATGAACCGCCTGCTCCTGGAAGAGACGTTCTCCGCCGAGATCGTGCGGCGGCCGCCGCTGTTCATCGCGGTCGAGGAAGGCTGGGTTCGCCCCGAAGCCGAGCGCCTGGCGGCAGTGCTGCATGCCAAGGGATGCCGCGTGCGCGTGACCGAGATAGGCTACTTCATGTACAAACCGAGCAATCTCGTCCAGAAGGCGGGGGAAACCTTCGTGCCGGACGGCACCCGCCTCTGGCGCAACGAGCCCGTCACACCGGCCATCTTCCTCGACGCGCCGCTGATCCTGCTGGGCAGCCGGAATACGATGGTGAACCATCTGATCGAGCGCGATCTGCTGCCGGAGCCGTTCTCCGAAAACTTCCCGGGCCCGGGCCGCGCGGTGCTGAGTTGGGTGAGGCGGGCATTCTCGAACTCCTTTGATACTGTGACGGTGCTCGCGAACGATGCGGCCAGCTTGCGGAAGGGCATCGACGCGCTGAACGCGGCCGGACAAGCCGCGATCGCCGGCCGCCAAGTGCATCCTCCCGTCCGCATCCCCGCCTTCGATGAGAAGGCCCCTCTTGCCGCACGATCGGGCAAAGAGCGCGAAACCACCGGCTTCCGCGATGCCCTCTCCTTCGAAGACGAGGTGGAGACGGTCGATATCGATCCGGCAACGGGCCGCATTCTCGTGGGCACGTCCGGCTTCGGGCACAACCTCTTCTGCTTCTCGGCCGACGGCAAACTGCTGTGGAAGACATTCCTGCCCGAACACGACGTTTACCTCGCCACGTGGTACGACGGCGGCAAGCGCGTGCTTGCGGCCACCGGGCAGGGATTCTTCATCTTCCTCATAAATGGGGCCGACGGGACGGTCACCCGCAAGTTCGCTTCCACCGAATGGCCGGACTTCCAAGTGGAGGAGCGCGAATACCGCACGCGAGTGAGCGTGATGCTGAACCCTGCCCTGAACCAGATTCTCATACTGGGCCGCACCGGCGTGCTGGCCGTGGACTACGACGGCAACAAGACGTGGTTCTTCGACCGTGCGCCGAGCTACGTTGAATACCCGGCCGAGGCCGAGCAGGTCGCGTATGCCGAGTTCGGCGGATTTCTCCAAATGCAGGGCGCCGCGTTGAGCCCCGACGGCTCCAAGGTGGCATACACCGAACGGCGCTACTTCGCATCGACCTACGATCCCGCCGCCATGGGCCAGAAGGACAAGACCCTCCGCGAGATCATCCCGCTGTGGCGCAACGAGCCCTGGATTCTCGACGCGAAGACAGGCAAGCTGCTCCTTCACTGCGTTGCCGACCCCGGCTCCAACGACAGTTGGGGCATCAGTTGGCCGCAGGATTCCCCCAATCCCTGGATTCACGCGCGCAACCTCTCGGCTCCGCTGCTGTTTGCCGGCGACACCCCCGGCGCCGACGGCAAGCCGGATGCCGGGAAGCTCGGGGCGTTCGTCTTGCCGAAGCCCCCCTCGCTGAAGACGGGCGGCCGAGTGGAGCGCGAGGCCCTCTCGTTGAAGCGCTACAACGAGCTTGAGCAGCTCATGTGGGAGATGCACGATCGCACCTTCTGGATCGTGGAGGCGGATACCCTCAACCAACCGAACACGCGGCTCTACCGCTGCTCCCGCGACGGCCTGGTGCGCTGCGTCGACCTCGCCAACGGCTCGACGGTGTGGGAGCACAAGCTGCCCTTCAACGCCAGGCTGACGGTCACGCCCGACGACCACCTGGTCGCCGGCGGCCGCGAGGGCACGATCGCCAAGTTCGAGCCCGCCGGCCAGTTGCTCTGGAAGACGCGCCTCCGCGACCATCACGAGGTGCCGGACCGCGGCTACGCGGGCTACGTCGCCCGCGCCGTCGATCGCGACACCGACACCACGCCGCTGATGTACCCTGTGCAAGCCGACGCGCCAGACGATTACGCCAAAACGCTGCACATGGGCATCGACCAGCTCGACAACGGCGGCTTTGAGTCTGCCGACGGATGGACGGCCGCCGGCGGCACGGTCACGCTCGACACCACCGCGAAGGCGGGCAAGCAGTCGCTGCTGCTGAAAGACGCCCAGCGCGTCACCTGCACGATCAACCGCCGCATCGTTCCCTCGGCCACGTACCTGCTCGAGTTCTTCTACCAGACCGACTCGGCCGACGCCCGTGTTGCGGCCGGCGCCCGCCTCGGCAATGACGAGGGTGCCGGCACACTCACGCTGTCGAACTTCCGGGCGAAGCCGGGCGAATGGACGTTCGGCCGCCTGGCCATCAAGACGCATGCCGACACCGCATCGATGGACCTCGGCTTTGAAGCCGGCGGCGGAGCACGCATCGATGACGTGCAGCTCAGGGTGGTGCGCTTCCCTTCCGCCAATCTGCTGGCCAATCCCGACCTGCACAAGGTGGAGCCCACGCACCCCGAGGATTTCCGCGTCACCTACAACAAGGTACCGAACTCCTTGCGCTGGAAAATGCTCTACGAGAGCAGCGTGGCGGCCTTCTTGCAGTCTGCACCGGTGGGCGCGATGGTTTTCACCGAGGAACAGGCCTTCCTGCAAAACGGGCGCCTCGACGACATCGGCACGATGTGGTGCTATCGCCCCGAGCGGATCGGCTTCAGCGTAATCCTCAAGGGGCCGGCCTACGTGTCGCACCTTGTGCTCTATCTGAACAACGCCACCCCCGAGAATGTCTATCGCTACATCACGATCCAAGCCAACGATCTGGAGACGAAAATCCCCCGCACCATAGCATTTGTCCGCGGGAACCGCCGCCGCTTCATCGTAGTGCACTTCCCCGAAACGATCTACACCGACAGCCTCAAGGTACTGCCGGGCAAGACGCGTGCGCGGCTCGACTCGATGACGGAGATTGAAGTGTATGGCCCAGTGGGCGGACCGGAGATGCTGGCCGGCAGGAGGCTCGCCGACGATCCTCTGGCGACGCTGATGTACATGGGCAATCCCGCGCATGTGCCGGCCGCCCTGCCCGACGATTTCACCGGCGAGTACAAGGAAGTGCCCATCCGCGACATTAACAATCCTCCCGTCTACGGCGCCGGCATCACCATCTTGGATGGCGTGATGACCTTCTCCCTGGCGGTCGGCACGATCCAGGGCCTCCCGCTGGACGGCGCGCGCCAGCAACGCGCGGAGCGAGCGTGGAGGCCCGGCTCCGTGACGCCGCTCACCACGCCGGCACGCTACGCTTCACGCCTGCTGGTGGGCTCGGCCGATTACACCATGCACGCGATCGCCGACAACGGCACGCGCATCTGGAAGTTCAAGACGGGCGGGCGGATCTACTCGTCGCCCACGCCATACGAGAACGAAGTGTACTTTGGCTCCGACGACGGCAGGCTCTACAAGGTTGACGTCGATTCGGGCATCCTCATCTGGGAGTTCAAGACCGGGGACCGCGTCCGCAGCTCGCCGGCCGTGGACGGGAAATGCGTTTACGCTGCCTCGTGGGACGGCTTCCTGTATGCCGTGGACCTCGTCAGCGGCGTGATGGCGTGGAAGGCGCCGGTGGCGCGGTTCACGCGCTCGTCGCCGGCCGTTCGCGACGGCCGCGTCTACATCGGCGATGAAGAGGGCGCCGTGCACTGCCTGAATGCCTCCAACGGGCAGCCCCTCTGGAAGGCGGCGATCGGCGGCCGCATCTCGTCCTGCCCGGTCGTCACGCCCGACGGCGTGTTCGCCCTGGCAGACGAAGGCACCGGGGCATTCATCGGCCACGATGGCGTGGTGCGATGGAAACGCGATCTGCTCCAGAGCATGCGCTCCGAAGGTGACTCGCCGCCGCACGTTACCGGGCAACCCTTCGCGACCAAGACGCAGGTATGCGTCACCACCAGCCGCGGCATGATCATGCTGAGCCGCCAGTCGGGCGAGAGAGACGCGCGATTCGTGCCCGCCTCGCCCGGCGGCAACTGCGTTTCGGCCGTGCCTTGGGGCAAGGCCCTGTGCCTCGTCATGAGCCACGCACGATTCGATGGTAGGCTCGACAAGTTCATCATCGAATACGGATGCGGGGCAAGGCTCTGGGAACCGAAATCCGGAGCAAAGCAGTAAACAACCGGCATACCGGACACATCAGAGGAAGCCGCAATGATCCGACGAGCATTTCTCCTGCCTGCTGTTTTCGCGTTGGCGGCGTGCGCCTACGCGGAGCAGAAACCGCAGACCTACTATCTGATCAACAACTTCGCGAAGCCGCTGCCGTCGACCGACCAAATGCGCTGCTCGGTGGAGGAAGCCGACGTCGAGGTTGGCGTGGCCGCTGCTCGCATCCGCTACCAGGTGCCGGCGGCAGGCGGGACGGTCCAGACGGCGCTGCAGCAGGAGGAGTGGCCGCCGCAGGTCTCCGGCAGGGCGGCGCTTTGGGTGAAAGGAGACGGCTCGGGCAACGAACTCCTCTTGCGTTGGGCGCACGCGGAGCAATACGTCGACGACAAGGGCAACCGCCAGTATCGCAATCCCCGGACGGAGACGTTCGAACCGATCGTGCTCAACTCCCAGGGCTGGGTGGAGCGCAGCCTGCCCGTGCAGGTGCCGGCCGGCCGCGTCGCGTGGTTGTCCGACATACTCATCCGCAAGCCGAACGCGGATGCCGGGCGGGCCACGGGCGAGATACTGCTCGACGACCTTCGGCTGTATCCGGCCGATGACAACGCTCCGTCGTTCGCGATGCTTGACCTGGATGGGCCGGCCATCCGCCCATACGACGAGACCATCCGCTTTGTTCTGCAGGCCGCCAATTTCTCCACCGCGCCCGCCACCGTCAGCGTCCGCATCACCATGACCGATCGCAGTGATGTGGCCGTCGCCGACCGGCGCTTCGACGACGTTCCCGTCGGCGGGGGCGAATACCGCGAAACGAAACTCTCCATGCAACCGGAGAACCTCCACCTCCGCCTGCCGCCATTCACCATCAAGGCCGAGCTGAGCAGCCCCGACATCTCGCGGATGCCCAGCTTCGCGGGCAAGCTGGTCATGGGCAACAGTTGGCTGCTGTTCGACGACTTCAGCAACGTGTTCGGTCGCTGGTTCACCTCGGGCATGGGCTTCTTTTACGGGGGTTCGAATCAGCTGTTTGGCGAGATGCAGCGAGCCTGCGCCCGCACGCAAACCAATGCCCGCATCAGCCGCGTTGAGATCGAAAAACCCGCCGATCCCGCCCAGCCCGCGCCGCCGGGCCGCTATGCGATGAAGATCGACTATTCCAGCGCCACAATGATCTACAACGGTCTGGAGCGTTACCTCCCCGGCGATGCATACCGGATGGGCATGTGGGTCTACGGCGACGGCAGCGGAGCAGAACTGAATGCCGCGGTGCTCGACTTCGCCGCCGCCGGATCACCCTTTTCCTGGGCTACGCGCCACTTCGGCGGGTGCAGGATCTGCATCCTCGACTTCGAGGGATGGCGGTACTTCGAGTGTCCGCTGCCGGGAAACGGCCTCGGGCCGCGCACCGCGCGCGGCTCGACCGATGCCGTCGATTTCCCGCTCGATTTGTCGGCGATCGCCATCATCCCCAAACCCGCCCAAGCCCCCAGGGAAAGCTCCATCAGAGTGGGCCCCATCTTCATCCACACACAGCAAACGCGCTCCGAGGCGATATCAGTCCAGGTGGGCTACGACGACCCGAATCACGAATACGCCCCCGCGCTGAACGCGTGGGCTGCCGTCCAGAACGGATGGAGAATCTCCGACAGCAACGTGAGCGCCACGTGGAGCCTCTGCGACCGCGACAACGATGAGCTTGCCCGGGGCCGGCAGGATGTCCACCTCAAACCGATGGAGATGAGCACCTTCAAGATCGATCTGGCGGCCTGCGCGCAGAAGATCGCCAACGCCGCAGGACCTCTGCGCCTGAGGGTCATTGCGACCGATACTCGCGAGATGGCCGCCGCCGAAGCACAGATCATTCTCTCCAAACCGGACAGCACCGTGCTCGTGAGCGATTTTGAGGCGGAGCGCGGCTACCTTGCCCTGCAAGCATGGCAAGCAGATCGCCCAGGACCAACAAGGCAGGCCGCCACTACCAGCACGGAGCAGAAACACTCGGGCAATCGCTCGCTCGCGATGCGCTGGCGCAAAGGCGAGCCGCTGTTCGTCTCGATCGATCCGCCGCTCGCCGGGCAGCCGGTGTCGATCTCGATGTGGGTGTACGGCGACGGCTCGAACGTGCTGCTTTACCCGCTCATCGGCGACGCCTTCGGCGTGGTGAGCAGCATGGAGCAATGCCAGGGCCTGGAGCAATGCCAGTGGGACCTGTTCTTGCCGCGGACCGATGGGGCGCTGCAGAACGCGGTGAAGATCGACTGGGCGGGCTGGCGCGAAGTCACCTTCCGCCTGCCGACGATCCCCCCGAGCTGGGATAAGGCCCAACCGGTGCTGCCCTTCGTGCCAAGTTATCCGCTGGGCTTGCACCTTGCGATCCAACCACCCGATGGCGTGGGCACCGGCCAGGGGGTGGTTTACATTGATGACGTCCGCGTCAGAACGCACCTTCCGCTCGCAGAGCGCCTCGCGATCCGCCTCGAACAGACCGGCGAATCAAACATCACGCAGCCGGGGGGCGTCGTGCGCGCGGCCATCAGCAACTATGCAACGCCCGGAGCAACCGCCAGCGGCCCCCGGAAGGCCCTCGTCACCGGCGGGCTGTTCGACTGGCGCAACCGACGCGTGAACGGCGCCGACATCCCCGTCGAAGTCGCACCCGGCGCGATGCAGACCGTCGAAATAGCCCGGAACGTTGAGCCCGGCGCCTACGCCCTCCAGGTCAAGCTGAAAGACGGAAACGACGTGATCGGCTCCATCGCCGGCGACCTGCTCGTGATGAACCCAGCCGCAGTGCTCGGCGATCAGTGGCAGAAAACACTCTACGATCCAGTCAAGCTCAACATCCCGCTGAAGAACCGCTACACGCTCGTGCGGCACGACTGGGACTGGACCGAGTTCCAGCCCGGCAACGTGCAGGTCGACACCCTCCTGACCGCTGCCGGCATGGCGAGGCGCGCCTCTCTGGACCCGTACATGCTGCTGGGCTTCAGCGCCTACTGGGCCGCATCGTCGGGCTATGACGCCATGCTCGCCGACCTGCTTTCCACGCGTATTAACTTCGCGTCCGGCATGCGCGACTGGGGTCATGCAGTCGATATCTTCCAGACTCCCGCCCGCCTCGACGACTGGGAGAACTACGTGTGCGAGATGATGCGCCTGGCAGGCCCCGGCGTGGCGGGCTGGGTCCTGTGGGACTCGCCCGACAACCCGGCATTCGTCGGCGTGCAGCCCGGAACGTTCGCACGGATGATCAGGATGACCGAAAAATGGCGCCGCCGCTATTGCCCCGGCGTGCCGCTGATCATCGGCGGCCTGAGCCGAGCCACCGCCATCGGCTACCTCGGCGAGGTAACAACCAACGGTTGGCTCGACACCAGATACGCTGAGATCGAGGACTTCCTCGAACGACGCGCACCCTCTCATGCCATCAAGCCAATGCGCAAAACTCTCGAGCGCCCGGCCGCCGCCACCCCAGCCGCACCGGCCAGTGCTCCGGCAGGCTTCTCGGACCGCGAGGTCCTCGACACGCGCGAGGCCGTTTCGAGCCACCCGACCACCGAGGCGACCTTCGAGCAGCGCAGTGCCGTGCTCAGGCACTGGGTGCCGCGCCTGCAGCGCCAACTGCAAGACGCCGGCGTCGCTGGCGCTGAGGTGCTCGGCGAGATCCTTGATGAAGATCCGCTGAGCTTCTTCTCCGGCGTCAACGTTCGCATCGACGCCGGCCGGCTCTCGCCCGAAGACAATCAACTGTCCGACTACATTGATGATATTCACCATTTCCTGTGCGACAGCCACACCGGTGACAAGTCGATCATTGTGACCGACCTCGACTGGGCCGTCGAGACAACAGACCAGGGCCTCGACGCCTTCGACCAGGCTGCCTTTCTTGCACGGGCCGCCCTGCTGCTCGATCCCCTCAACGTACAGCCGGTGCTCATGCTCCACAACGAAGATACCGCTCGCGCCGGGTTCGGCCTGTCATGGCGAGAATCGTTGACCATCCCTCCAATGACCGTCAAGCTGCCTGCGTTCCAGTTCAAGCCCGGCTGGCTCGCGATGATGCGTCTCAAGCAGTTCTTGTCAGACGCCCAGTTCCTGGCGGAGATACCGGTGCAGGACATCATCCCGGGCGGCACCCGTTGCATGCTGTTCGAGCGGCGAGCCGACCGCAAGCCGGCGGTCATGGTCTGGCGTACCGGCGGCGAGGGAGGCCTGTCGTTTGCGTCCACCGGCCTGAAAGTGGAAGCCTCGGAAGACATCTTCGGCGCGCGTGTGCCACTCGAAGACAACTGCTATTCGATCGGCAGGATGCCGGCATCGTTCGTTCTTGCAGGGGAGGGCGAACCCGTGGCGGAGGCACTCAGCCGCCTGCTCGTTCGCAACGGCACAGAGGCTCCGGCGTGGCCGCAGACGGTGCTTGCCACGTTCACGCACCGCAGCGGCGGGCGGTGGAAGTATGAGCAGGCAGGAGGACGGGACGCGAGCTTCGCCGGCCGCACAACGGGCTATCGGCCCGAGACCTGGCCCGGACTGGAGTTTCCGAAGGGAGGCAGCGAACGCTTCGAGACGGATGTTCCGCAGGGAGCCGGCCTTGTGCTTCGCAAGAGGTACTTCCTGGGCGACACGAAGCGGGCCGCCAAGGCAAAACAACCGGTGCAGCCCGGAACGGCGGCGCCCGCCGACGCCCTCGATGTCGCGCATCTCGCCGGCCACACAGCCGAGGTTCTCGTCAACGGCAAATCACTCGGCACATGGGATCTCTCGCGAATGGAAGAAGACCTCTCGGGCGGGCCGCGCCAGGCGGTCTACGTCATCGGTGCCGAAGCCCTCGGGGGCGCCGCGCGGGCAGCCGTCGAGATACGTTATGCCGGCGTCGCCAACTCCGCCGGGTGGTCGCTCTACGCCTGCCGCAACGCCGAATTC
>Ga0172362_10002051_pt1 | contig 17462 bp, 20 predicted proteins | sample LakKivs1_kivu2a2_FD_114534 | JGI IMG/M metagenome (GOLD analysis project Ga0172362, IMG submission 114534) | Sediment microbial communities from Lake Kivu, Rwanda - Sediment s1_kivu2a2 | ecosystem: Environmental > Aquatic > Freshwater > Lake > Sediment | place: Rwanda: Western Province, Lake...
AAGGCCTAGCCATCGTCCTATAACATCCGGGAAAGCTTCTCTCAATGCAGATTCTTCTTCAAAAGGGCCTCTACAAGAGATTGAGTGTTAGCAACCATAATCTCGTTGCATTGAGCTTCACCAAGGCCGGCTCCCATGAGTATACGTCGGGCTAAAGACAAATTTAGAATGTCACCCGGATCGTGGGCGTCAGAATTAAGGAGAAGTTTCGCTCCAGTCTCCCGGGCTAATCGCGCGACATGACCGTTAGAAAGAGAGTGGCCCTTCCTGGCACTAATCTCGAGGTAAATCCCGTTTGAAGCAGCCAGCTGAGCCTCCTCTTTTGTGATAAGGCCCGGATGTGCTAAAATATCAACATATGGACATGAGAGCGCTGCCCTGTTAGTACCCTTCTCCACTGGCTCGACGATGGTCTCGCCGTGAACAACAACCAGCCAAGCCCCAATTTCTTTAGCCCGCTTGGCAACATCGTGGATTGAATCAGGAGGTACATAGGTAAGCTCAACACCGGGGATTGCATTAATAGGCCAACTGGCCCTGGCGAGGGCACAATCCGAGGCAATCTCCCGAATGATGCGATCAAGATAGCCAGCGCCGGCGTGATCGGTAATTGCGATGCTTGCATAAGAGTTAGAGAGGGAGCGAGATATTAATTCCAGAGGAGAAAGCGAACCGTCGCTCAGGATAGAATGAGTATGAAAATCATGTAGCATCTTTAACCTCCACGCTGAAATGCTATTATAGGATAGGAGAAAGATTTGAGCAAGATAAATGTGGCAATAATCGGTGTCGGGAATTGCGCCTCTTCCCTTGTACAAGGAGTCTATTACTATAAAGATGCCAAAGAGGGCGATCAAATACCAGGGTTAATGCATATAAACCTGGGAGGTTATCACATAAGTGATATCGAATTCGTGGCTGCTATCGATATCGATAAGAACAAGGTGGGAAAAGACCTGGCCACAGCGATATACACTCCTCCAAATAATACATTTAAATTTTGCCAGGTGCCCAAGACAGGTGTTAAAGTTGTCCGCGGCATGACGCACGACGGCCTGGGGAAATATCTATCCCAGGTAATTACAAAGGCTCCCGGACCGACAGCTAACATCGTAGAAATTTTGCAGTCAACCAAAACCGATGTTGTCCTGAACTATCTCCCCGTAGGCAGCGAAGAAGCTACCAAATGGTATATTGAGCAGGTTCTAACGGCAGGATGCGGTTTTGTCAATTGCATCCCGGTATTCATCGCCCGGGAGAAATACTGGCAGGCACGCTTCAAGGAACGCGGCCTACCCGTTATAGGAGATGATATCAAGAGTCAGGTCGGCGCAACCATCGTGCACCGGGTTTTGACCAACCTTTTTAAAGAGCGGGGCGTAAAGCTGGAACGCACTTATCAGCTAAATTTCGGAGGCAATACGGACTTCCTCAACATGCTGGAACGCGAACGCCTAGAATCCAAGAAAATATCAAAAACAAATGCGGTAACTTCACAATTGGACTATAAGATACCGGAGAAAGACATACACGTGGGGCCAAGCGATTATGTCCCCTGGCTTGAGGACAGAAAATTCTGCCATATTCGAATGGAAGGGAGAACTTTCGGCGACGTGCCTCTCCTTGTAGAAGCAAAACTAGAAGTGTGGGACAGCCCCAACTCTGCTGGCGTAGTTATTGATGCTGTCAGATGTTGCAAGCTAGCGATGGACCACGGCATCTCCGGGGCAGTGGTCGGACCTTCGTCCTATTTCATGAAATCACCACCTGTTCAATACACAGATGCCGAAGCCAGAAGGCTGACCGAGGAGTATATCTCAGCAAACAGCAAATGATCTGTGATGCAAAATAATATTCTTGGTATCTCTACACTAGAGAAAAGTCTAACTGACAGGCAAGTCAGAACGCACCCCCTTCTGCAGGGACTGGCAGGCAGAAACGGGTTCGGTGTAGCGGACATTCATATCCACAGCACCGCGAGCGACGGCATGGCCAGCGTGACCGAGATACTGGAATTCGTAGCGGAAAGAGGCGACCTGGACATCATCGCTGTCACAGACCACGGAGAGCTCTCGGGAAGCTACCAGGCCCGCGAACTGGCCGCCAAGCATAACTATCCATTCGAAGTAATAGTAGGAATGGAGCTTAACACAAAGGAAGGCCATCTGCTGGCGCTTTTCCTGGAGAAGCCTGTATCAAGTAATCAGCATCTGCTAGACACTATCGCCGCAGTTCATGATCAGGGAGGCTTCTGCATCGCGCCACATCCAATGAGCCCGTTCAGTGAAAGCATCAACCACAAAGAATTTGACACTATCATGCACGCAAGCGACCCGGAGATCTACTTCGACGGGATAGAGACCCTCAATGCGACGATCATGGGAAGCATATCCAATCACAGGGCAAAGAAGATTAACGACAAGTACAAGCTAGCTGAAACAGGGGGCAGTGACGCCCACTTCCTCGTCTCTATAGGCAGCGGACTGACCCTGTTCCCCGGCCATACTGCTGACGATTTCCGTAGGAGCATCATTGAAAGGACCTCTATGCCTATGAAAGGGCATAGCCCAAGCTATTTTGAGATAGGCCTGATGCAGATACTCAAACAGCAAAGCAAGAGCCGGAGTTTCTTCTTTCGTGGCATGATTAAAAATGCTGCCAGGTCTCTAGTAAAATGAAAATTGCGCTTGTCTCCCCATACGATTTTGCCCATCCTGGCGGTGTAGAAAATCATATCAGTTTCCTCTATAAAGAACTCCTTAAAATTGGCCATGAAGTGAAAATCATAGCGCCCTATTCTGGAGATATCAACTCGCTAGAAAATAAGGATATTATCACCATAGGCAGGCCAGTTCCCATACCGTCAGCCGGATCCGTTGCAAGAATCACTCTCTCGCCACTGATTTCCTCACCAGTAAAAGCGGTGCTGGAGCGAGAGAAGTTCGATATCATCCATCTACATGACCCATTGTATTCAATGCTAACCCTGATGGTACTGCGCCATTCAAAATCCACTAACATCGGCACCTTTCACGCTTTTCAAAACACCAGGATACCGTATCATCTTGTTAGCCCCCTATTCCAACGATCGTTCGACAGGCTTCACGGCAGAATAGCTGTATCAGAACCCGCCATGCGTTTCATCAGCAGGTACTTCCCTGCCGAATATACTACCATTCCTAATGGAATAGATTTCAAGCGTTTCTCCACACCACTACCCCCCATCGAGAGGCTGCACGATGGTAAACTGAATGTGCTGTTTGTCGGCCGTGCCGAGAAACGTAAAGGACTTAATTTCCTCCTCGAGGCCTACCAGTTGATAAAACAGGAGTTGCCGCAATCACGATTAGTCATAGTGGGTCCCGAAACCCAGCAAAAATATGAACAGATGGCGAGAAGGATGACCCTTGAGGATGTGGTTTTTACGGGTTATGTACCTAATGAGGCTCTTCCTGCTTATTACCAGACCTGCGACGTTTTTTGCTCTCCCGCCACCGGTGGAGAAAGCTTTGGCATCGTATTACTGGAGGCTATGGCTGCATCCAGAGCAATAGTCGCTTCATCTATTGATGGATATGCCGGTTTGATAAATAACGGCGTCGAGGGGCTCTTAGTGCCGCCAAGAGATGTAACTGCACTAGCCAATGCGATAATTGCACTGCTGAAGGATGAGCCTAGACGCCTCGAGATGGGCCTGCGAGGACTTGGTAAAGCCGAGCAGTACAGCTGGACAAATGTTGCTAAAACTATCAACGACTATTACATTTGTGTTCATAATAAGATAAAATGTGGAGTATAATTCATCTTTCTTCCAAGATGCTAGATAGCGATTGAAACATGTGGCGACCAGCTCAAATATTCAGCGATAAGATGCACAGCCTAGCCGAGCCTGTGGGCAGAATCGTCGGCAAGACGGGTGTGAGCCCCAATATGCTAACTATATTTGGATTCTGCATTAATTTCGGGGTGGCCTGGCTCGTATCGCAGGGACACTTTGTTTATGGCGGCGTCTTAATCCTTCTGGCCGGTATATTCGACCTGCTGGATGGAGCAGTAGCACGCATGATGGACAAGGTTACAAAATTCGGCGCGCTGTTGGATTCAACGCTGGATCGCTATTCGGAAGGTGTAGTATTATTCGGGCTTCTCTGGTACTATGCCAGCCGTCCCGACATCGGCTATAAGACTGAATGTCTACTCATATTCGCCACCATCGTTGGATCTATACTGGTCAGCTATGTGAGAGCACGCGCCGAGGGACTAAACCTTGATGCTGAAGTAGGTATATTCAGAAGGACAATGAGACTCAGTATACTCTCGCTCGGCCTGATGTTCAGCGCAATCCCAGAGAAGCCTGAGACTGTTATGCTATATACACTATGGATTCTCGCTATAGGTACCAACTTTACAGCAGTGCATCGCTTATTCTATGTAGGAGTGAAAACCTATAAGAGGCGCTCAAAACTGTCATCTGTAGCGGCGGATAAGGGGAAAAACCAAAAAAGCAGTCAGTCCGAGTAATAGTGACACTATAGAAATTAGAGCGATATACGGAGCATCCAGTACAAATCGTTGCTCCTGGGAAAAAGGTGTAGCTGTAGGTAAAGGAGTAGAACTTTCAGTAGGCTGTGATCCCAATCCAAGACTAGATCTCCATCTATCATTCAATCCGTCTGTATTAAATCCATAAACACTTTCCAGAGCATCGTCATCAGTAGTCCCCTCCTTTAGTAGTTCGAGCATATCCAGGAAACTATCGCTCCCATAATTATCCTTGAGAAATTTCACTACACTGTAGCTCTCAGCATAGCAAAGGACAGCGTCCTCAGAATTAGAGGGAAAAGCGCTGGCAATAGTACGAACTGAAAATAGCATATTACTAGATACGGCACTATCGAGACTATCTTGAAAATTATCAGCGAGCTCCCCCTCAGCGTTCATCGCAATCCCCTCGCTGAGCCAAGTGGGGAGCCACCCAAATGGGCCGTAGACAAGTTCGCCGACGACTAAATGCCCTAACTCATGAGCTACTGTCCTCATGCCCCAAGCTAGATTATTGACCGCGATGCCGATCATGATAGTGCCATAATCAGGAAAGGCCTGCCCGCCCGTCCATATGTCAGGATTCACCAGGGAACTCTGTAAATCCGTTGTGTCAGCATAGATATAGAAATCAACATTCTGTTGTAGTGAGACATCGAATTCATTGGTCAGCCTGTCTGACGCACTATCAGCAGCATCGATGAGTTGCTGTGCAAACGATGAATCACCCTCATACCACCATAAGGTTATATTGCCGCTCGTTATCGCCCTCCATTTATAACGTAAATCATCATACCTTACCGTGTAATAGGGACTTGTATAAGTATCCCCTGAGGCATCCTCGATAAACCATCGATATTCTATCTCTATTCCAGGAGGAGCTCCACCTGTATCCTGCATATCCCATGTCCAGCTAACCATCACATGCCGAGCATTATCGATATCTACATCATGGCGACAAACCACCGGCACAAGGCTACGTCTGAGCGTCCGACACTCGATTTCTATATCTACTATATCAACAGATGCCTTGGCCTCTATACTAAATGCGACGCTGTAAGGGAAATCCGGTTGTGCGCCACTGCTAAGGACTTCGATATCGCCACCGGCGGCAGCCACTTTTTGGGGAATCAATATAAGGATGAGAATCATCAAGGCCAAGGTTAAGCGATACTTCTTCATTTCTTCCCTATACTATGCTTTAGATATGCATATATGAAGTCATCCAGGTCGCCGTCGAGAACGGCATTAGGATTGCTGGTCTCATGCTCCGTCCTATGGTCCTTCACCATCTTGTAGGGATGGAGCACATAGCTCCTTATCTGATTACCCCACCCCGCAGCTACATGCTCCCCCTTGAGTTTGGCCTGCTCCGCAGCACGCTTCTCCAGCTCCAGCTCGAGCAAGCGGGCACGAAGCACCTTCATAGCTATCTCTTTGTTCTGATACTGGGAGCGCTCATTCTGGCACGCTGCCACTATCCCCGTCGGTATATGCGTAATCCTGACCGCGCTGCTGGTCTTCTGCACAGACTGGCCACCATGGCCGCTGGCCCTGAACAAATCTATACGCAGATCATCGGGGTTTATCTGAATATCGACGTCACGATCAACCTCGGGCATCACCTCGACCAGCGCAAACGATGTGTGTCTGGAATGAGAACCATCGAATGGCGATAGGCGCACCAGCCGATGCACGCCTCGCTCAGCCTTTAGATAACCATAGGCATACAGGCCATCGACCTTGATAAGGGCGCTTTTTACGCCGGCTTCTTCTCCGGGAGAGGAATCCACCACCTCAGCCTTATAACCGCGTCGCTCCGCCCATCTGAGATACATCCTGAGGAGCATCTGAGCCCAGTCCTGAGCTTCCGTACCGCCGGCTCCGGCATGAACCGCGAGGAAAGCATTGCCTTTTTCATATTCTCCACCCAGCATCAGTTCGACTTCCATATTATCGAACTCTGCTTGGAGCTTCTCTGCCTCGGCGGCTATATCGTCCTGAAGCGAACTCTCACCCTCTTCAGCCGAGAGATCGGCTAGGTTTAATAAATCACCGACCTTGCGTTCTACGGCTCTCCAACCATCCACCTGGCCTTTCAAGTCACTCAGCCGGCGCATAACAAGCTGCGCGCGGTCCTGGTCCTGCCAGAACGATGGAGAGGATGATTCCATCTCTATCTGGTGTATCTCCCGTTCCTTGCCTGCTATGTCAAAGACTCACCATGACATGAGAGATCTTTCCCGCCAGTTCCTCAATCCTATTATGTTGTTCCTGCAATCTATATCCCCCTCAGTGACTATTATTGCTCCCCGATGCCGCCTGATGCGCTAGGCGGGTCGGCTCCGGCAGACGATATCCCTTACAACAGGTGAGCACCCAGCGACACGCCTCATCGAGATCGACCATATGGCCAATCGAAACATAGACTGGTTTCACCTTCCTCTTGGTGCGAAGCGCCGCCCCCACGATTTCCTCATTGTCAAGCAACAAAGCCCGGCCTCCCGGATCTTCACCTAGATCTCCATGAGTACCGCATAGAATCGACTTGGCACATCCGATTGCTGGCAGGCCCAGGACGAGCCCGAGATGCGACGCCAGCCCCAATCTGCGCGGATGGGCTATGCCCTGGCCATCCGCGATGAACAAATCAGGTGTGGTTCTCAATTTCTTGCACGCGGCGATTATTAACGGCATCTCACGAAACGACAGCAGCCCTGGAACATAGGGGAACTCCACCCTCATCGTGACCATGCTGCGTTCCACCACCTCCATCGCGGGATATCTCAGCACAACTATCGCCCCGCGCGATACTCCGTCGCTATTCGCACCTGATATATCAACCCCGGCGATAAGTTCGACGGTACTCAGGGACCCCACCCGCACCACCCTGCACGCAAGACCGCTTTGAATCTCCTTGGCCTCGGCGACACTCACATCCCATCGATGAATGTCACATACTTCCACATCGCAAATTATAGCCCCTGATAATAATACTCGCAACCAACCATTGACACACAACGACTAATCTATGATAATAGCAACGTTAAGAGGTACAATGACATGGTAAAGATCAGACTAAGCCGCATAGGTAAAAGGAAGCAACCCAGCTACCGTTTAGTAGTCGCCGATATTAAGTCTCCGAGAGACGGTGATTTCATTGAAATCATAGGCCACTACAACCCGCGCACTGAACCAGCTACTATTGTAATCGACGAAGAGAAAGCTCGACAATGGCTCAGCCGTGGAGCAAAACCGACGGAACGGGTCAGCATCTTACTTGGCAAGGCAGGAATTACGGAGATGCCGAAGATAAACTTCTCCAAGAAACCTCCCAAATCGAAGAAGTCAGAAGAAAAAGCTGAGGGCAAACCCGCAGCGCCAACAGCGGAAGCGAAGCCTGAGACCAAGGCCGAAGCCAAAGCTGAAACCAAAGCTGAGAATGCAAGCTAACGACCCTTCCTCAAGAAGGGATCGAAGAAACGAGCAAAGGAGAGTCACATGAAAGAGCTTATTGAGTTCATCGTCAAGTCCATCGTCAACAACCCTACAGATGTCGTGGTGACCGAAGAGAAAAGCGAGGGCGGGGTACTCCTTAAGCTCCAGGTACACCCGGACGATATGGGCCGGGTCATTGGCAAGCAGGGGCGTGTAGTACAGGCAATGCGAACCCTGCTCCGTGTGGTAGCTGTGAAGCAGAATACCCGCGTTGAACTAGTGGTAATTTAAGTACCCACATCAGTGTCATGAATCCCCAGTTCATCCCGATTGCCCGGGTTACTGCCCCTTGGGGCGTTCGCGGAGAGGTAAAGGTTGAACCTATGACCGATTTCTCCGAGCGATTCGCATGCGGTGAGACAGTATATCTGCGTGGATCATCAACGCACATCGAATACAGCAGACACTATGGTAATTCTGTCATCCTTAAACTCGATGTAATTAACAGTAGAAATGAAGCAGAAGAAATACGAAAGCAATATCTGGAGATACCTTATTCTGACCTGCATCCTCTGCAAGAAGGTGAGTATTATCGGTTCCAGCTGATAGGACTTAAGGTATTAAGCACCGAAGATAGACTGCTTGGCCAGGTGTCGGACGTGATACAGACTGGCAGCAATGATGTTTACGAAATCTCATCTGGCACGAACGTCTTTCTCATTCCCGCAACTGATGAAGTAGTTAAATCAATTGACTTGATTAAAGGCCAGATGATAGTGGAACTGCTTGAAGGTCTCTTGTAGTGAAACTGCTATGCCGCCTCTTCAGCATTTCGTCCAAACGATGACCTAAGTATCTACAAAGCCTAGGGCTTATTAAGTTTCTTGCGGCGGTGCTCGGCTACTTTAAGCTGTATAAGAGACCTGCGCAGGGCCGCCTCTGCGGTAGCGATATCAACGGCAGACGCACTCTTTTTCAGACTTTCTTCAGCCTGGCGCTTGGCTTCTTCAGCCTTCGCAACATCGATTTCCTCAGCACGTTCAGCGACATCAGCCAAGATAATAACTCTATCAAGCATGATCTCAAGAAAGCCGCCATTCACGAACATAGCTACATCTTCGCCGTCATGCCTCACTGTCAGCATGCCAGGTTTTAAAGTCGTGAGCAACGGCGCATGACTAGGGAGAATACCAAGCTCTCCCTGTATGCCAGGGACAATAACCATATCGGCATCTTGCGAGTAAACCACTCGCTCTGCCGTAACTATCTCAAATTTCAGTTTAGCCAAAGGCCTTCACCACCTACTACAGATATTCCCAGCTATGCGCTAGCCAATTGTTTTGCCTTCTCCACAGCCTCATCAATCGTGCCGACCATCAAGAACGCCTGCTCCGGAAGGTCGTCGTACTTTCCCTCTAGTATCTCCTTGAAACCACGCACGGTTTCTTTGACCGGCACATATTTGCCGGGAATATTGGTAAACTGCTCCGCCACAAACATAGGCTGGGACAGGAAACGCTGTATCTTGCGGGCACGCTTCACAATAAGCTTATCTTCTTCGGAGAGTTCCTCCATACCCAGGATTGCTATGATATCCTGCAGATCCTTGTAGCGCTGGAGTACACGCTGAACGCCACGGGCTGTCGCGTAGTGCTCATCACCGACTACCTTAGGATCAAGGATTCGTGACGTCGAAGCTAACGGATCGACGGCAGGATACAGACCCTGCTCAGCAATCGACCGTTCCAGAGCTACAACAGCATCAAGGTGACCGAATGTGGTTGAAACGCCGGGATCGGTGTAGTCATCAGCTGGAACATAGATTGCCTGGAACGATGTAATTGAGCCTTTCTTTGTTGTGGTAATCCGCTCCTCCAGCTCGCCCATCTCAGTGGCCAGAGTTGGCTGATAACCCACTGCCGAAGGCATCCGGCCGAGAAGCGCGGACACCTCCATACCAGCCAGTGTGTAACGATAAATATTATCGATAAAGAGCAATACGTCCTGCCCTTCTATATCGCGGAAATATTCTGCCATGGTGAGTCCAGTAAAGGCGATCCTGACCCTAACTCCTGGAGGTTCGTTCATCTGACCGAACACGAGCACCGTCTTTGCCAGCACCCCCGATTCCTTCATTTCATACCAGAGGTCATTACCCTCGCGGGAGCGCTCTCCCACGCCAGCAAATACAGAGAAACCGCCGTGTTCCATAGCGATATTGCGGATGAGCTCCTGTATAACCACAGTCTTGCCAACTCCAGCGCCGCCGAATGCCCCGATCTTTCCTCCTCGTGTGAATGGCGTAATCAGGTCCACAACTTTTAGCCCGGTTTCCAGTATTTGAATAGATGTCTCCTGCTCTTCGAATGAGGGAGGAACGCGATGTATGGGCCATTTCTCTGTGGCCTTGACTTCTCCTAAATCGTCCAGCGGCTCACCCAGAACGTTAAACAGCCTCCCGAGCGCGGGGCGCCCCACCGGCACGCTGATAGATGCCCCGGTATCTATAGCCTCAGCGCCACGCTGCAGGCCCTCGGTTGGGGTCATAGAAAGACAGCGCACCCAGTTGTTTCCAACGTGCTGTTGTACCTCCAGCACCATCTTATCTTTTCCCATCTTTATCTCTATAGCGTTATTAAGCCCCGGCAGTTCATCCGGTGGAAACTCCACATCCACTACCGTGCCTATAACCTGAACTACCTTTCCTTTTGCCACGATAACCTCCTGCCAGCGTCGGTGTTATATACCCGTACTTATGTCCTATTTTAAAACTCGGATAACCCGCAAATGCTAGGGTTTGCGCGGGCAACCGAAATCCAGTGTATCGTAATATGCGTATCGGCCTACTCCGACACTCTCCTCCCTTTGCACCCTGCGCCACGCCTCCAAAGTATCGAGAATTTTCTGTAGCCGATCCTTAGATAATTTCATTCCTCTTGCCGTCAACTCACGTGATATCTCATCGAAACTAAAATATCGCTCGGGATTCGATCGAAATATGTTTACCAACTCAGTACTAGGATCAGCCTGCTTTGCCAAAACATACCTCACTTTCCTATTCCAGAGCCGCCACTCCTCCCACTATATCTAACAACTCCTTGGTAATCATCTCCTGTCTCGCCTTATTATATTTAAGCGTAAGCTCGCCGATGAGCTCATGGGCGTTATCGGTAGCATTCCGCATCGCAACCATACGTGCCGATTGTTCGCTTGCAATAGCCTCAAGCAATGCATGATAGAGGCTCATCTCAATAAACCTGGGCAGCAACTCGGCTATCACTTCCTCCGATGAAGGTTCATATATATATTCATTATTCTTGCCAGCCTCGAACACCGCTGGCTCTATTGGCAGCAGTTTGAATATCGCCGGTTTCTGCGATACAGTGTTCACAAAGGAGGTATATGAAACATACACTTCATCGACCAGGCCAGCGGTGTAATCATCTACCACAATACGGGCTACCGGTAGAATATCAGCCACCGATGGCTTATCGGACAGATTGATAAATTCAGCCCGCACCTGCTGCCCGGTCCTCAACATGAAATCCCTTCCCTTGCGCCCTACAGCTATATTGGATACCGGTATACCTTTATCGATAATGAACCTGGCAACACCGCGATTTACATTGGCAACCAGTCCGCCGCAGAGCCCACGATCAGGAGTCATGTGAACAACAGCAATCTTGTTTATCACCGGCCTCTTAACCAGCAAGGGATGGCTCTCCTCACCCACGCGCGTCTGCGCCGCAAGATCAGCCAGCACCTGCTTTATCTTCTCCGCATAAGGCCGCGCCGCCAGCGTACGCTCCTGGGCACGCTTCATCTTCGAGGCCGCTATCATCTCCATAGCCTTGGTGACCTTGGAGGTATTGCGCACGCTCTTTATGCGGCGATTAATCTGACGAGTAGTTGCCATCTTATACCCTTTTACTGCTTTCTAATAGGGAACCGTCCCCTTGAACTCAGCTATGGCCTTCTTCAAAGCCCCGTCCACCTGATCGCTTATAACCTTCTCTTTGTTGATGCTCTGAATGATATCGGAATGAGAGGTCTCCATAAAGCGATGGAACGCCGCCTCAAAGGCCATTACCTTATTCACCGGCACATCATCCAAGAATCCGTTCGATACAGCGTAGATGATACTGACCATCTTGCCCAGCGACATAGGGACATACTGGTCCTGCTTCAAAATCTCTGTCATGCGCTGTCCACGGTCCAGCTGTGCCCTGGTAGCCTTATCCAATTCAGACGCACCGAACTGTGCGAAGGTCTGGAGCTCACGGAATTGTGACAGCTCTCCGCGCAGCTTGCCGGCCACTTTCTTCATGGCCTTGGTCTGAGCCGTGCTGCCCACACGGGAAACACTCAGACCAACGTTCACGGCGGGCCGGATACCAGCGTTAAACATGTCCGTCTCCAGGAATATTTGACCGTCCGTTATGGAAATCACATTCGTTGGTATGTAGGCCGATATATCTCCAGCCTGGGTCTCGATTATAGGCAGAGCAGTAAGCGAACCTCCACCGTATTTTTTATCCATCTTGGCAGCCCGCTCAAGAAGGCGGCTGTGCAGATAGAAAACGTCGCCCGGGTAAGCCTCGCGGCCCGGCGGGCGCCGCAATAGAAGTGACATCTGACGATAGGCCCAGGCATGCTTTGAGAGATCATCATATATGATCAAGGCATCCTTGCCCTGCTCCATAACCTCTTCCCCGATAGCGCATCCGGCGTAAGGCGCGAGATACTGTAAGGCCGCCGATTCCGAGGCGCTGGCGGAGACGATTACTGTATGCTCCATAGCACCATATTTCTCAAGGACCGCCACCGCTTGAGCTACTTTTGATGCTTTCTGACCTATAGCAACGTAGATACAGATGAGGTCCTCACCCTTCTGCGCTATTATTGTATCCAGCGCAATGGCCGTCTTGCCCGTGGCGCGGTCACCGATGATGAGCTCACGCTGTCCTCGGCCGATGGGAATCATGCTATCGATAGCCTTGATACCGGTACGCACCGGCATGTTCACAGATCGCCTGGTAACGACGTTAGGGGCTATGCGCTCTACAGGCCGTGTTTTTGTATATTTTATCGGCCCTTTGCCATCGAGCGGCTGGCCCGTGGGATCGATAACGCGCCCTATCAGGCCGTCCCCTACCGGAACCTCGGAAATCTTACCGGTAGAGCGCACCTCATCCCCCTCCTTTACCTTGCCCCACTCTCCCAATACGATGGCGCCGACACTGTCCTCTTCAAGGTTCAGAGCCATTCCGATGATATCGTGAGGGAACTGCAGCAATTCGCTGTACTTTACTCCTGAGAGGCCGTGTATACGCGCAATTCCGTCACCTATCTCCACTACGGTTCCCACATCCACCATGGTAACCGTAGAGCCGAACTGCTCGATCTGCTGTTTTATAATCTCCGTAAAATCATGTGCTCGAGCCATATCGAGTCACCTCCAGTATTATCACTCTGTTCCCACTCTATCTACTACGTCAAGATGGTAATCCCATCTCGCGTCTATTTTTCATCATTAATTATCTCGACCCACCACTCCACACACCTATAAAACCTACTTTTTAATTCTTTACTAAAAATACGATTGATTTTAATCTAAAAGAATTATCTCTAGCTAATACCTATTCAATTCTTAAGGTCGCTTCTGAGACAGCCCGCGGACTAATTGCACCACGGGCTGTCTCAATTAACAAATCCATTTAGCCTTTAAGTCTTTTTCTTAAATGGAAAGATGGGCAGAACTGTCTTTCCAAACTTGTCGTTAATGACTACTGCTGCACCTGTATACACGGCAGATGCGCCACAGATGATGCCCTCAACGCCAGCGATCTTCGCTGAGAAGCTTGTATTAAAGAAGTGCGCCGCCAACAAGAAGAAGAGTATCGTGAGCGATGCGAATATAACGAAGTGCGCCCAGGACATCTTCAACGTGCCGATGGTCATTATTCCGGTAAATATACCCCACAGCACGAACGCATAGGCCAAACCGTGGGCATCGGCGCCACCAAGTGCACTTGTCATGTTCAGCACCATGTATAACGCCAAACCGATCCAGAACAATCCGTAGGAAGTGAACGCGGTAAGACCAAATGTATCGCCCCTCTTGCCATCAATGATCCCGGCAATAACCTGCGCCATACCGCCCCAGAAGAATCCATAAATCAAGGGCACATCGCCTTGGATGGCACCGAGATTATGGACCTGCAGTAAGATGGTGTTGAAGCCGAATCCGAAGAGCCCCAAGGCACCCGGATTGCCCCACTGCTGTGTCTGAGTACCGTTAGACATCCATTCCCTCCTTCTCTATAAATTTATTTTTAAGGGTATTATGGCACCCTTTCCTTCACTAGAGTATCAACGACCGAAGGATCGGCAAGAGTGGATGTATCGCCAAGGTTGCTGATGTCTCCAGCAGCGATCTTGACCAGGATACGCCTCATTATCTTGCCGCTTCGTGTCTTGGGAAGCCCGTCGGCAAATTGTATCTTCTCAGGGCTTGCGATAGGACCGATCTCCTTGCGCACATGGGCCACTAGCTCTTTCTTCAGGTCTTCAGACTTCTGCTTTCCGACCTTCAGCGTTACGTAGGCATAGATAGCCTGGCCCTTGATATTGTGCGGGATGGGTACAACCGCCGCCTCAGCTACAAATGGATGGCTCACTAGAGCGCTCTCAACCTCGGCTGTTCCGATGCGGTGGCCCGATACCTTGATTACGTCATCGATGCGTCCCATCAGCCAGTGATAGCCGTCCTCGTCCCTTCGGGCACCGTCTCCAGCCATGTAATAGCCCGGGAAGCGATCGTAGTAAATCTCTTTTATCCTCTTGTTTCCGGGGTCATTCCACAGTCCGCGGAGCATGCCCGGCCACGACGCTGCTATGCAGAGGTAGCCCCCCTCGTTCACGCCGACCTGCTTGCCTTCCTCATTCAGAATTACCGGCTTTACACCGGGGTAGGGGAATGTGGCAGAGCCGGGTTTGAGCGGGGTAGCGCCGGGCAGCGGGGTGATAAGGATGCCGCCGGTCTCCGTCTGCCACCATGTGTCGACGATGGGGCAGCGGGTCTTGCCGATGGTGTTGTAGTACCATATCCAGGCCTCGGGGTTGATGGGCTCGCCCACGCTCCCGAGTACCCTTAATGAGGAAAGATCACGGTTATTGGGCCAATCGTCCCCATCCTTCATCATGGCACGGAGGGCGGTAGGAGCAGTATAGAATATGTTGACCTTGTACTTCTCTACTATCTGCCAGAACCGATCGGGCTTCGGGTAGTTAGGCACGCCCTCAAACATGAGGGAGGTCGCACCGTTGGCCAGAGGTCCGTATACGATATAGCTGTGCCCGGTGATCCAGCCGATGTCGGCGGTGCACCAGTAGGTGTCCTCGTCCTTGACATCGAAGATCCACTTGTGGCTGTGCATGGTGTACAGCAGATACCCGGCCGTGGTATGGATGACGCCCTTGGGCTTGCCGGTGCTGCCGCTGGTATAGAGAATGAAAAGGATATCCTCTGCATCCATGGGCTCGGGCTCGCACACCGTCTTGATATCGGGAGCAGCCACTTCCTCGTGGTACCAGTGGTCGCGGCCCTGCTTCATGACGATCTCATTTCCCGCGCGCTTGACAACAAACACATCCTTTATACTCGGACACTGTGCTAACGCCGTGTCGGCGCCAGCCTTTGACGAAACGGTCTTGCCGCTGCGGTAGTAGCCATCCGCAGTGACAAGCGCCACGGCGCCGCAATCCTGTATTCTATCCCTTAAAGCCTCCGCGCTGAATCCGCCGAACACTATGCTGTGGATGGCACCGATCCTGGCGCAGGCAAGCATGGCCACCGGCAGCTCCGGTATCATAGGTAGATATATGCTGACGCGGTCGCCCTTCTTTACGCCGTGCTTCTTGAGCACGTTGGCAAATTTGCAGACCTCGGTATAAAGCTGCTGATAGGTCAGTATCCTGGTATCACCCGGCTCACCCTCAAATACGATAGCGGCCTTGTTTTTCCGCCAGGTGTTAAGGTGACGGTCGATGCAGTTGTAAGCCACATTAAGCTTGCCGCCGGCGAACCATTTGAACTCCGCCTTCTTGAAATCGGCCTGGCATACCTTATCCCACTTCTTAATCCAGTCTAGACCCTCGGCTGCCTCTCCCCAGAATGCCTCGGGGTCATCTATCGATTTCTGATAGATATCATTGTAGGCTTTCATGCTCTTGATATAAGCCTTCTTGCTGAGTTCCTTTGATGGCTTGAAGACTCGGTTCTCAGCCATCATTGAGGTGATTGCTTTTGCCTCTTCTCCCATTGTTCTCCTTCTCCTTTATTTTACAGAGCCACCCATACTTTTCTTCAGGGCTGTGAACTGACTCTTTGTACTCCCGTCGATGAGCTTGTCTCCGACCTTGATTACCAGGCCTCCGATTATCTCAGGCTGTACATCGGTGCTGACAACCACCTTGCTTCCAACGATATCGCCCAGGCGCCGCGCCAGCCTGTTCTCATCATCCGACGACAGCGGAACTGCCGCAGTCACATCGGCATGGGCAATTCCCTTCTTCTCATCGACCATGCGCCCAAAATCCTGAGCAACATCGCCGATAATATTCAAACGTCCCCGCGAAACCAGCAGCATTGCCAGGTTCATCACCATCGGATTGATGCCTGCCATCCCCTGACGCAAGACCTTCATCTTGTTCTCGAGGTGAACCTTGGGGTTCTCCAGGAACGTGAAAAGGAGGGGATCCTTCACCGCCTGAGACAGCCGCTCTAGATCCCCCTTCCATACATCCAACTCATTGCGCTCCAGAGCGATCTGGAACGCAGCACGAGCATGTCTTCTGGCTGCAGCGCTAGCCATTATCCATCACCTTTAGATGCCTGCTCCAGCACGTCCTCGATAAGGCGGCGGTGCTTATCTTTATCCAGGGTCTCCTTGACGACCTTCTCGGCAGCCTTTATGGTCAGATCGACAAACTCGCGTTTGACCTCATCTATAGCCTTATCCCTCTCCATCTCGATCTCGGCGCGAGCCTTGGCTACGATGCTCTCTGCCTCTTTCTTGGCCTCCACCTTGGCCTCTTCCTTGAAGCGCTCGCCTATCTGGGCTGCCTGAGCTAATATATTCTGGCCTTCTTTTCTAGCATTATCCAACTGCTCTTTCACCTGCTGTTCGGTATTAGCCAGCTGCTGCTTGATCTGATCCGCCTGATCCATGCTTTCTTTTATCCTGTTGGATCTCTGATCAAGCATGCGACGCATCGGTTTATACAGAACAAGTGCAAGCAGGCCGAACAAGATACCAAAGTTTATCAGCTGCGCTAGCAGAACCTGCCAGTTGATTCCTATTGCGCCCATATTGACTCCTTAAACTGACTGAAACCGTATTATGCCCCTGCGAGTTTCGGGCTTGCGACGAAGACCAGCAGAATAGCTACGATAAGAGCGTAGATAGCTACGGCCTCAG
>Ga0172362_10002053_pt1 | contig 17454 bp, 21 predicted proteins | sample LakKivs1_kivu2a2_FD_114534 | JGI IMG/M metagenome (GOLD analysis project Ga0172362, IMG submission 114534) | Sediment microbial communities from Lake Kivu, Rwanda - Sediment s1_kivu2a2 | ecosystem: Environmental > Aquatic > Freshwater > Lake > Sediment | place: Rwanda: Western Province, Lake...
ATACAAAAAGGTAAAATTTTAGCTGTTTTTTCTTGCGGGCTTTTTAGTTATACACTATAAGCCCTCCAGCGGCTTCCGAAACGTTTTTTCTCCTGTTGGAACGACACGTAAATTTGTTTTTTTCCTGTTGTTGTAAAAAAGTGGGGCTTTGAACCCCTTTATAACCATCTCTACAACGAATTGCTAATTATACAAGTAAGATTGTTCTAACTGGATGAAAAATCAGGTTAATTTCATATTGCATCAAGATGAAGTATCCCAATCCAGTAGAATATCGCGATGCAAAATATGATAACGATGCAAATGACATTCGCGATAAACCCTGCTTTGAAAAGATCACGCGTCGAAAAATATCCTGAGGAATATGTAATAGCGTTACCTGGCGTACCAATTACCAGCATAAATGCAAGACCACCACAAAGAGCAATAATCATTGAAGAAAGCAGAGGACTAAAACCGATTTTATCAGCAACAGCTATGCCAATTGGTAACAAAATAGCGACAGCACCAACATTAGACATAACATTAGTCAATAAAATAGTAAGAATAATCATCATGAGGATAACAACGTACATATTATCACCAAACGCATTGAAAATAAGATCAGCTAGCCAGGTTCCTGCTCCTGTATTTTGTACCCCAATACCAAGAGTAATCGCTCCACCATACAGCAAGACAATGCCCCACGGTACCCGTTTTTCAACATCATTCCATGATATACAGCCAGTAAAAAACAGCAGAACACCACTAAGGATCGCAATAGCAGCTAACCCAAAATATTGATGAGATGAAAAAAGAATCCATAAACAGATAGTTAGAATAAGGATGCTAAGCACAATCCCCTCATGGATCTTTATTTTTCCTTCTGATTCTACTTGTCGATCTATTTCTTTTTTAGCATCTGAGATATCTTTTAATTCAATTGGGAAAGTAAATTGTAATACCAACCATACAATGGGCAAAGCAATGAAAACAATAGGCATAGAATAAAGACACCAATCAAAAAATGTCACATTTATTGGTGGAGATAAATCAGCTAATATGCCTATTGCTAAAGGGTTTCTTGCACCACCAACGAGTGTTCCTAGACTTCCTATCGAACAGCCGTAAGCGATGCAAAGCATACTATTTTTTCCAAAATTACTCTTAAGGGGTACAACCTTAGTTGCGATAAGAATAGAAGTTATAATAGGTAAAAACAATGCTACAACACCATGTTCAGGCATGATAAACGATAGAAACGCACAAGATACCATAATGCCAAATGTAAAAAATCTTGGATGATTTTCAAAAAAATGTAAGAATTGCAAAGCTATTCGTCGATGTAACCCATGTTTTTCTATGGCAGCTGCAAGGATAAATGCACCAATCAAAAAAAAGACTGCCTTGTTCCCAAATGAAGCAAAAACATCACCTGCAGGCATAACACCAAGCAATGGTTGAAGAATCATGATAAAAAGACTAGTTACAGCAAGTGGCATCGGTTCTGTAATCCAGAGAATCGCAGCCATCACAAGTATACCAATCATAATTTGTCCTTCATGCGATAAACCTTCAGGTGTCGGAAGAACATATGATAAAAAAACAATAAAAAATGCTAACAAAATAAAAAAATAAGAACTCTTTTTTGGAAAAAATACCCCATCTTTTAGATTAATTTTTTTTTGGATTTTATCTTTCTGTGCTGATCGAGGTGTTTCATCCATTATAAATTTCGTGATATCGAATGTAATGTTCTATTAAATATTTTGCAATGTAATTAGATGATTCTGTTATTAATTAGTTTTACTTGTTTTTCCTGCGGGCTTTAAAGTCTTGCCGCATGAGCCCTCCAGCGGCTCTCCTGTTGGAGTTACATTTTGGTGGAATAAACACTATAGATTTTTGTAAATCTTAAAATGTGAAAAATCCAATTTTTAGATAAAACAAAACAGATGGCACAACCAAAATTAGCTCTAGATAGAATAAATACTACGATAATCCCTCTTCTGCCTCTTGCTGAACAGATACGTATTGTCGAAAAAGTAGATCAACTCATGAAATTCTGCGATGAATTAGAAGAAAAAGTAAAAGAAAATCAAAAAAATTCAGAACTTTTGATGGATGCTATTTTACGTGAAGCTTTTGAAAACAAATAAAAACAGAAATTGAAATCGATTAATAATTTTTAAAACGTATAACTAGTTATACAATATATCAAAATGACATCCGCACGAATGAAACAAAAATACAAAATTTCAAAGATCCAAAGAGTTGAAAAATGAAATCCTAAATCTTTATTTCTTTGTTCACTCCTAGCCGTACTGTATTTAAATAGTTTTGTATTATATACCGTTACATTAACGAGGAATAAAACTATGAGCGAAGAAAAAACAGAAGATGGAACAACCGAAAAAAAAAGAACTGATGGAAACGTAATATATGTTGGGCACAAACCCCCTATGAGCTACGTGTTAGCGGTAGTAACACAATTCCAGGGTAGTGGTTCTGATGAGGTTGTAATAAAAGCTAGAGGCAAATCGATAAGTACTGCGGTAGATACCGCAGAAATTGTTAGAAACAGATTTGTTAAAGACGCGAAAGTAAAGGACATAAAAATTGATACTGAGAGCATTACTAACGAAGAAGGCAGAACATCTAACGTATCTTCAATGGAAATAATTTTAACAATTAAAAAGAAGAGCAAATAGCTAGAGTGACAAACTTACAGTATGATGCCTATGTCTAGTTTTTCTGCAATTTCTTTGTAGCGATTTCGAATAGTAACCTCTGTTACACCTGCAATATCAGCTACTTCACGCTGCGTCCTTCGTTCACCGCAAAGTACAGATGCAATATAGAGTGAAGCTGCTGCTAGACCAGTTGGGCCGCGTCCACTAGTAAGTTCTCGGTGCGCAGCTTTTTGTAATATCTCCAAGGTCTTCGCTTGCACATCGCCACTAAGTTTTAATTCACTGCAGAACCTTGAAATGTAATCCTCTGGCGAAGTGGGTAACAATTTTAATCCCAATTCACGAGAGACATATCTATAGGTCCTTCCGATTTCTTTCCTAGATATATGTGCCATGTTACTTATTTCATCAAGTGTACGTGGCACATTGCACTGCCTGCATGCTGCATACAATGCTGCAGCGGTAACACCTTCTATACTTCTACCACGGACCAATTTCTTCAATGCTGCTTTTCTGTAAATCATCGCCGCTGTTTCTCGTACTATTCTTGGGAGGCCCATGCTCGATGCCATCCTATCAAGTGAGGAAAGAGCAATTGCTAGGTTTCTCTCTGTAGAATCACTGATTCTAACTCTTCTCTGCCATTTCCTTAAACGATATAACTGCGCTCTGTTTCTAGTCGGAATTGATTTACCATAAGAATCACGGTTTTTCCAACCAATCATAGTAGAAAGACCTTTATCATGAATCGTATAAGTCATCGGAGAACCTGTTCGTGCACGTTTTTCACGTTGTTCGTTATCGAATGCACGCCATTCAGGACCATCATCGATGATATCCTCATCAATAACGAGTCCGCAATCCTTGCATATCAATTCTGCTCTAGAATAATCCCTGCTAAGATTTTTGCTCCCGCATTTAGGGCATTGAGAAATTTCTTCTATTTTCTGCTTTTCTTTTTTAACCAAACAAATCAATTCCCAATATTCTTTCAGTAATTATTGAATTTTTACAAAGAAAAAAGAGAGATGCGTTACTTGTGAAGAAGCCCCAATGAAGAAAGCTCCTTTGATAATTTATCTACTGCTAATATTACATCCTCTATCTTTCTTGCGCCTGCACAGACTATTTTACCAGAACCAAACAAAAGCATTGCTACCTTTGGTTCTTTGATCCTATACACCAAGCCCGGGAACTGTTCAGGCTCATATTCCACCTTTTCTAAGCCAAGAGATACAGCTACTTCGCTAAGATTAAGTTCTCCCTCTAGGTCAGATGTGGCTACAATATTCTGAATAACAATCTCAGGATTTTTATATACTTTTACACCTATTTTTTCTAGTTTCTCCGCGAGTATGCTAACTGTTTTACGTACGTCTTCAATGTTCTTTGCACCGGTACAGTTAGCTTTCCCGCTTCTAAACAACAGGGTTGCTGTTTTTGGTTCGTTTAATCTGAAAACCAGCCCAGGAAATTGCTCTGGTTCATATTCTGCTTCTTCCAATGATTGTGCTATCACATCTAAATCTAACTTATCTGCAAAAGATGTTGATGCTACAATGTTTTGTACTTTTATTTCTACCAAATAATACCACTTTCCATTAAATATTTCTATGCCACAATCTTTAGATAGCAAAACAAAGAACAGCCACCTATATTAAATAGTTCCCTCATGATGATACTTTCTAAATACCGAGATTGTCACCCTTTTCTCCTCCGTTCGAACTCATGTTCAAATCTTCCTGCCCTTGTAATGATCATAAATACTTTTTTGTGCAAAGAAAATTATTCATACTAAAGTCGACATCCTAACCAAAACAAACAGCAAGACTAAAGTATTATGTTATGATACCTGGCTAATTAATAGATGGGGGGAATTATTTATTGTCCCATTGGAGAACTCAAAAAATGGGTACAGCAATAAGAAACTCACTATTAATGGTAATCAAAAACAGAACAATATTGATTTAGATTATGTAACTTCCCCAATAGAAGTTCTTTTTGAAAAATTTCATACTTCACAAAATGGTCTCCCTCACGAAGAAGTAGAAAAACGTCTTGAAGAATACGGTTACAATTCACCCGCGAAGAAAAAGAGACGTACAGCGCTTGTTCAACTACTCTCTAAATTTACCAATCCCCTAGTAATTGTTCTTTTCATCATTGCGGCTTTTTCTCTATACTTCCATGAACCATTCAATGCACTTCTAGTTTCTCTTATGGCGATTATCAGTATTTTTCTCTCATTTTTCCAAGAATACCGCGCAGGAAAAGAGGCAGAAAAATTAAGTGAAATGGTTCGTGCAACTGCTACTGTGATTCGAAATGGGAAATCACGAGAAGTGAAAATTAGAGAAATCGTTCCAGGAGATATTGTTGATTTGTTTGCTGGTGATATGATCCCAGCGGATATTCGAATCATCTCTTGTAAAGATTTGTTCATCAATCAAGCATCATTAACTGGTGAATCTTTTCCTGCAGAAAAAGTTGCAGGACCGATACAACCTAAAGGAACCTCGCCCGCGGAGTTAAACAATATAGCGTTTATGGGAACTAGTGTTGTCAGTGGAACCGCATTGGGGTTAGTTATTAAAACCGGACTTTCAACACAATTTGGTGAGGTGTCACGCAAACTCGCAACAATGTATATGGAGACTAGTTTCGACAAAGGGATCAGATCGTTCACGTGGCTGATGATTCGATTTATGCTCATTTTAGTTATTGTCATTTTTGCAATTAACGCAGCTTTGAAGGGTAATCTCATTGAGGCGTTGTTGTTCTCGTTAGCAGTGGCGGTCGGTCTTACACCTGAGATGCTCCCAATGCTTGTAGCCATCAATCTTTCAAAGGGTGCTATCACGATGGCAAAAAAACAGGTGATTGTGAAGCGTCTTAACTCAATTCAGAATTTCGGTGCGATGGATGTTATCTGTACCGATAAAACAGGAACTTTGACTTTGGATAAAATTGTTCTGGAAAAATATTGCGATGTCACTGGAAAAGAGGATGAAGATGTACTGAGGTTTGCATATATCAATAGTTTTTATCAAACAGGATTAAAGAATTTATTAGATAGAGCTATTCTCAAACATGAAAAATTACTTGTGAATCAGTATACGAAAATCGATGAAATACCATTTGATTTCTCACGGAAAATTATGTCAGTTGTCGTAACAATGGGCGATGCCCATCGTTTCATCTCAAAGGGGGCGCCTGAGGCGATATTTGCCCGATGTGCGAAATATGAAATAGATGGGAAAATCATGGAGATAACTGGGGATGTTCTTGGTGATTTAAAAGGTGAATACGACAGTCTTAGTCTTCAGGGATTCCGTGTTCTTGCAATCGCATACAAGGACATTGTGGATAAAAAAGAGGTGTACTCACGAGATGATGAAAATAATCTTATTTTGAAGGGATACGTAGCGTTTCTAGATCCACCAAAACCTACTGTGAAAAAAACCATTGAAATGGTTAAGAAACTAGGTATTGAACTCAAAGTTTTAACAGGTGATAACGAGTACGTCACGAAGAATATATGCAGTCAAGTCGGTCTGGATATCGGAGAAGTTTACACTGGTGATATGATCGATAAGTTATCAGATGAGGAACTTAAAGAAGTTGTAGAAACAACAACGGTGTTTGTTCGGTTGTCTCCATTGCAGAAGGAACAGATTATTCATGCACTTCATAAGAATAATCACATAGTCGGATACCTGGGTGATGGGATTAATGATGCTCCTGCACTTAAAGCAGCTGATGTTGGAATCTCCGTTGATAATGCGGTGGATATCGCCAAGGAATCAGCTGATATCATCCTCCAGAAAAAAAGTCTCATGGTTCTTGGTGACGGTGTAATTGAAGGTAGGAAAACATTTGGAAACATCGTGAAATACATCAAAATGGGGTCGAGTTCTAATCTAGGAAATATGATCAGTATGACTGGAGCAAGCATCTTTCTGCCGTTTCTACCTATGATGCCCATCCAGATACTGATGAATAATTTTCTCTATGATATGTCGCAGACAAGTATATCTACTGATTTGGTTGATAATGAATATATTGAACGACCGCGACCATGGAATATCAAATCAATTAAACGATTCATGCTTCTCATCGGACCGGTGAGTTCAATATTTGACTTTGTTACATTTGGCGTTCTATGGTTTATTTTTCGTGCGCAACAGCCGTTATTCACCACTGGTTGGTTTTTAGAATCACTTTGCACACAAACATTAGTTATCCATGTTATTCGTACAGGGAAAATACCGTTTATCGAAAGTAAACCTAGTAAATTTTTAATTCTCACTTCAATTTCGATCATTGCAGTTGGAATAATTCTACCGTTTTCCCCTCTTGCAGAAATATTGAATTTTGTTGCTCCACCGCCAATCTATTTCCTTGTGCTTTTTGTTATTATCATAGCGTATCTTTTTACGGTTCAACTTGTTAAGAGTCTTTTTGTGAAAAAGTACGGTTATGCCTAGAATAGGCACTGATAATTTCTCAAAATTTTATTTTTTAATGATTAAGCAGGTTCATAAAATAAAAGCACGATTTTGACTATTTTTTCTATAGGTTTTAAAATTTTATGTTGTAAACCCTCCAACAGCTATCCAAGCTTTTCCATTCCTGTTGGACTTATTTAATTTTCAAATCCTTTTCTATGTACTTTTTTATCTAAATTGTTTGATGAATACAAAGGATATATTTGGTTTGGAAAAAATCTTTATTTCTAATATAAGTGATGAAGTTGATAATTTATTAAAAAAAATAAAAGAAGAAAATAGGATTTGGGATGGATGCAATCCTATTTTCTCTTGTATAATACAACTAATGCAATAGCTGCTAATGCAATAGCTGCTAATGCAATAGCAACAATTGCTCCAAAGATAGGTATGCCTGCGGTTGCTAAGATATCACTTTTTTCTACAGATGCACTAGGAGATGGTGAAATGAGTGATTGTTCCGAGCCTTCATCAGCTGAATCTGGATTTGGCGAAATCAGCATTTGATCGTCTGATCCATTGTCAGGATTTGGAGCAATAAGCACCGGCTCGTCCGTTGTTTGAACATCGCCCATTGGGTTTTGGTCTATTTGTCTCTCTTCAGCTGAGGCTGTCATCGCTGACAAACCTAACACACCTGCGCAAATTAATATCATGAATATTTTTCTCATTTTTTTTACCTTAATTTGTAATATGTCATTTTTTGCTTATATATAGTGGGAAAACGTTCGGAAAAAGCCGAACAATATATGATTAAAACCGTATTTTTCGCATTATCTAGTTGTAAAAAGAATTTAAATCAACAGATGCGCATCTAGATTTTTATCTAGTTCCCAAAGTCAAATCCGCCAAAAATCCTATTTGAAGGAATATGTCTAAGAGCAACATTGCCCTTACAATTTTTAATTTCATCTCCTTCTTTTATCGATCCAGTTGGAAGTTGAGCTGCTCCTGAGCAGACCTCATGATCATCCCATTTCAAATTACCTTCATATATCTTTTGTACTTTGAGAGTTCTTGTACTTTTATCCATCGAAAAAACAGTAGATGCCTTTGGCGATTTATCCTCCTGTTTTTCTAGTCTGCCAGATGCTATTAAAGCTAAAATTAGACAGAAAAGTCCTGTGAGGAAAAACTGCAATGGATGCATCCAAATTGCAAGAATCCAACTAACAATCCAGATGGTGCCTAGGATCTTTTCAGTACTAGGTATTTTATCTAATATCCCATCCACATCCATGAGAATATGAATAAACTACTGGTTTATAATTTTATTTTTTTGAGTTTTCCTGTAAATCAACAGAGATGAATCTTATTTATAAATAAATTAACCTTTATGTAATATCCATGGTGGCTATCCAACGTTTTCTTCTCCTTTTGGGTTCCTCTGATTTTCAAATCCCACATAGCGACTTTATTTTTTTACAAGTAATTATCACAGCGAAATGAGGTAGATTCCAAGGAATACGATAATAGTTCCGATGAATTTGTGCCAGTGGAATTTTTCTTTTAGGAACATTGTTGCAAGCAAAAAGGTCATAACGGAGCTTACTCCTGCTATTGGATATACTTTTGATGCATTTGCTTGTGATAATGCAGTATATAATAATGCTGCGGCTGTTGCTGCAAAAATAGATGCAATTAGAACTATTTTTATCTGTGATTTTAAGGATGATGTTGTATTGTTTATATGTCGTCGCAGTAATATTGATACGAGGGCAAGCATGAGAAATGACATGGTGTATATTGATACGACAAGGGCGATTGGTTCTGCGCTTCCCAGGAATGTTTTAACAACGATTGCATACGCAATGTCTATTGGAACAAGTGCGGCAATGATTAATAGAGAGCGATCTAAACGTGGTATTTTTGTAATGTGTTCAGTCAGTACGAGATAGACACCGATTACAATAACTAAGATGCCTACATAGTTCAGTATGTTTGCTGACTCATTTAATATGATTATTGATGCTAGGAATATAAATAGGGTGTCAAGTGATTGTGAGAATGGTTGGATTTCACTCGCATTCTTTTTTTGCAACACAAAGAGATAAACAACGAAGCTTATTACAAGAAGAAAGGCAGGAATAGCAGCAAGCAACAAAATTGATGTGTTGATTTGCATATTGAGCAGAAGTAATCCTGCAGAAGCGAGGAAGATTGCGTTGAACATAGTGCGTAATAAAACTGTGGTAACTGGGTGATACTGTTTGTTCATCATATATTTGTCCATGATGCTTGCAATCGCACCGATTATGTAACCAATAATAGCTAAGATTAACCACAGCTCCATGTAATTCTAACTCGGGCTTTAACATGATACTCTATAAAAAAGCTGTGATAATCGTTGATTGATTTTTAATGAAATAAATTATTTTAAAACCTATTTTTTCTTTTTTTGTTTAATTATCTCTCCTACTGCTTTTCCACCTTGTAAATATGCTTCAGTTATGTAGTCTTTATCTTTAGTTAATCCTTTTTTATTTTTTCTTTTCTTATCTTCCAACCCATAACTCATAAAATCACGCTATAATACGAAATATGTTTATTAAGTATAATATTCTTTTCTTCCGTTGATGAAGAGTTTTTGTAATTTTCCTTTTTTGTCATTTTTACACGATAGCTTTAAATACCGTTATTGTTAAAGATTAACATGCTATATAATAGCATACAAAAAGAGGTGGCAAATGAATAATCTGACAGAAAAAGACAAGGAAATGATAATGAAATTCCTACAAAACAACATAGGAAAAAACCCCCTAGTAAAAGAAGTAATCAAAAAATAATCAGCATAAAATCTAATTTTTTTGTTTTTTCTATTTATTCATATATTTTGATACCAATGATTTTATTGTACCAGATGTTCCAAGAGTTTCAATTTCAGCTTTTCTAGATGAAATACTTTTTATGGACCTCAAAAGTTTTATCGTATCATCTTTCTCGACATGATTACATCTCATTATACCCTTCTCACCATCAAACCTGATAAGCCTTAAACCCATATCTCTATAATCTTTGTTTAAAAAATTTTTACAATTAACTCTTAAATCCTTCAATAACTCAGATTCAGTAAAAGGACTACGATCAACTGATGTACTAATCAAAAATCCTATGTACCTTCTCCGCCTGTCTCCTCTGACTATGCTATTACGCCCCAAAAAATTGTTTTATTCTGATTCTATACGAGGTGCAAGTAGATACGTCACATGCCCCTTGTTGTCAGCGATGTTAAACTCAACTCTTATAGGGTTGTCGTTACCAAGAAGTATGGTTATCGGGTCTTCGCCCCTAACAGATTTTATCATATTGCTGAAATAATCTATTGAGAACAAACTTTTGCATTTACTTGCTGCGTTAAGTTCAACTAAAAGATCCTTCGGCAGTTTTAGATTCACCGTGTCTGTATCTCCCTCAGCATACAACTCAAAATTATCCTTATTAACCGTAAGCGCAAGATGATCTGACACCGCCTCAGACGCACGAACACCCTGATTAAGCTCAGAGGCTTTAATCACCACTTTAGCAGGAAGACTGATATTTGGCATTTTTGGGTCAGGCATACCAGCTGTATCAATCAAACCCATTTTCCTAACAAGATTACCAATCTTAACAATCAAACGATTTGATTCCTCATCATAATCAAGCGAGACCATATCCTCGGAACTCGAAAGACGCATGATGCCACTTAGCTTATCAACGTCTATACCAAGTTCCATATTATCTGCTTTGAACTCCTCAAAAGCCTTACTATCGACTTCCAAATCAACCATTGCTACATGTGCTGGGTCAACAGCCCTTAGCGAGATCCCTTTTGCTGTCACGTTGAATTTTACTTCGTTCACCAATGGAGATGTTACGTCAATTATTCCTTTAAGTACATCTGACTTTACTTTAGCACTAAACATGTCATTTTCCTCCCCGATTGAAAATATTGTGCTAAAAGAAAATACAGTAGATGTTTATAACGATGACGGTTTTTTATTTTTTATTGAAACATCGCGCAAAATATAAAGTATCCATATCCATCGAACTTTGTTGCCCATCCCATTTTTTCATAAAATTCTGCAGATGTACCTCGCCATCCAGTGAATCCTATAAAACCGTATACTAATACAATATGCTTTCCTTTGATATCTATCTGCGTTGCATTAGGTCTAATGGGCGTTGGCACAGTTTTAATGTGCGTCTCTGCATTTTCATCCTGCGAATAGTTACCAATCACAATCGGATACCATCTTGGTCCTAATATTCTATACCGTAGTGGCAACTCTTGTAATAATCCATATCTTAACAAAAACAGAAAAGGAATACGAATTGAAAAAGGCGATTTCAAATGAGTTCCTTTGCCAGATGATGTAACTCTTGAAAACACATTAATGGTTGTGTTTGAGTTGTTACCCGGAGAATAACTTTGAATTACCTTATCATCACCTAGCATTGCTCTGCATTTTCCTTCGATTATCTCCTCAAGATTTTGTCCTTCGGAGTAAGCAATATTTGCTGTCGTAATAGTTCCATCTGACCCATATTGGTACAAAGTTATAGTTTCAGTACGTGCAGAACAATCTGTTAGATTCTTTGTAATGTATAAATTAGATGCACTTGCCAATCCTGAAACTAAAAATAATAATAGCATAGACACAACAGTCATTTTTTTAATTATTTGACTCATTTGCAATTTCCCCCAAATATTTATTAACATTTAACTATATTAATATTACAATTTTACTATATAAAACTTCTTCTAGTTCTCTCTCCATTTATACTCACATTTAGTGCAAGTATAAAACCTGGTCTCAGGCTCATCACTACCTCTCATCTGCCGCAATATCCAAAAAGCCTCATTATGCCCGCATCTAGGGCATGTCACCCTTGTTTTTGGGAGAATATCAATTTTCTCCTCTAGAATAGCTACTTCTTTTTTTCTCTGTTTAGCAACAACCATGCTACTGCCCTCTTTCTTTTTCTTGAATCCGCACTTGTTGCAAACAAAAAAATCATCTTTGGGATACATCAAAGCTTTACATTTAGGACAAAACATAACTATCTAACCTTCCTTAGAGCATCTTTTATTATATACGCGTGATCAAACGCCAACTCCGGTAACCGGTTTACATCAAAAAACTTTGCGTCATCAGCATCATCCCCAAAATCTAAAGTACTCGAAAATACCTCCAAAAGATAAACAACTGTAACTGTATGTCCACGAGGATCTCGATCTGGATCAGAATAAACACCGACAATACTAGATACATTAGTTTTTAAACCAGTTTCTTCTTCAACCTCTCTAACTACAGCATCCTCAACTTTCTCGCCATATTCAACAAAACCACCAGGTAACGCCCATTTTCCTTTAAAAGGAGGATTCTTCCGTTTAATTAAAAGAACTTTTTTATCTTTAAGTACGACTCCATCAACTGTTAATTTCGGTGATTTATAACTCATAGACCAGAAGTATAGCATCTGTCATATTTAATATTTAATAGAGCTTACAACTACATAGATTTCCAAAAAGACCTTAGTTCTCTTTGAAGCTCTGATTTCCACATGCTAAATGTAAACTCATCGACTTCTTCATCGTCCTTATTCTTTATAAAATCAGGGTTAAACTCGCTTTGTAGTTTTGCATTTCTCTCCATCACACATCCCGTCCTCAAACTCCTAATTAAGATAATTAATTAAAACATACTTTATGTATCTTTTTGTCAGGTAAATATGTAAATGTATATGTATGCCTAATTTTCAAAAAAACTTTTTCAGTAAATTAGAAAAACAATAAAGCCATTCCAGCTTCTCAAATTGGGCTCGTGGTCTAGTTGGTTATGACGTCTCCTTGACACGGAGGAGGTCTTGAGTTCGAATCTCAACGAGCCCATCGTCATATATCCTATACAACAGCTTATTTTCATGATAAATCTTATAAATAGGAAGTATATACGCTATCAAAAATTTAGGAAATAAAAAATAAAATATATGAAAAAACCTATATACCAAATTTGAATTTGACTAAAAGGAGGTAAAAATATTATGGCAACTAAACCACACCTTAACTTGGTAGTTATTGGTCATGTTGATCATGGAAAATCAACATTAGTCGGAAGAATATTACTTGATACAGGACAGTTCCCTGCTCATATGGTTGAAAAATTCAGGGAAGAAGCAAAAGCAAAAGGAAAAGAAAGTTTCGTTTTCGCATGGATTTTTGATCAGTTGAAAGAAGAGCGAGAGCGAGGAGTCACTATCGATGTTGCTCACAAGAGATTCGATACTGACAAATATTACATCACAATCATTGATGCTCCTGGTCACAGGGACTTCGTTAAAAACATGATAACAGGTACATCACAAGCTGATGCCGCAATTCTTGTTGTTGCTGCCCAGCATGGTATAATGGCCCAAACCAGAGAACACATGTTCTTAGCCAGAACACTCGGTGTTAAACAGATGATTATAGCTATTAACCAGATAGATGCAACTACTCCACCATATGATCAGAAACGTTACGAACAAGTAAAATCTGATGTAGACAAACTCGCCAAGAGCGTTGGATACAAAGATGAACAACTACAATATGTTCCTGTTTCTGCTTTCAATGGGGATAACATAAAAGACAAGGGTAAAATCACCTGGTGGAAGGGAGACACAATATTACAAGCTATTGATAAATTTACTGTTCCTGAGAAACCAACAAATTTGCCACTTAGATGGCCAATTCAGGATGTATACACAATAAAGGGTGTTGGTACAGTCCCTGTTGGTAAAATCGAATGTGGTGTTATGAAACCAGGAATGCAACTCATGTTTAAACCAAGTATGAAACCTGGTGGTGTTATTGGTGAAGCTAAAACCATCGAGATGCACCATGAAACTATAGCCCAGGCAATACCTGGTGACAATGTTGGTGTTAACGTCCGTGGACTAGCCAAAAACGATATCCGCAGAGGAGACGTTGCTGGCCCGACAGACAGCCCACCAACTGTTGCTAAGTCATTCATTGCACAGATAATGGTACTTAACCACCCCTCAGTTATAACAAAGGGATACACACCAGTGTTCCACTGTTATACTGCACAGGTTGCCTGCCGATTTGAGGAAATTCAAAAGAAACTTGATCCAAAAACCGGCCAGGTAAAAGAAGAGAACCCAGATTTCATAAAAACAGGTGACGCAGCGATAGTAAAGGTCGTTCCAACACGTCCAATGGTTATTGAATCATCAAAGAAAATACCACAACTTGGTAGATTCGCCATTAGAGATATGGGGCAAACAGTAGCTGCTGGTATCTGTATTGATGTGGAAGAAGCTAAATAAACAGCTTCTTTTCATATTTTATTTTCTCTTTAAAGGGGGAACAAACCAAAGAATATCTTGGAGTCCAGATAAATGGCGCAAAAAGCAAGAATATCACTTGTAAGCACTGATGCTAAAAAACTTGATGAGGTTTGTAACCAGATTAAAATGATTGCTGAGCGTACTGGTGTTGCTTTGAGCGGTCCAGTTCCGTTACCAACTAAGCATCTTAAGGTTCCTTGCAGGAAATCCCCTGATGGAGAAGGAACAGAGACATGGGATCACTGGGAGATGAGGATACATAAACGTCTAATTGATCTTGACGCTAGTGATAGGGCTTTGCGTCAACTTATGAGAATACAGGTCCCTGATGGAGTAAACATAGAAATTGTTTTAAGGTCTTAAAAATAAAAAAGAGAAAAAGGTTTAGTTTGTAGTGTTTGTTAATTTATTGTTCTCAAGTTGTTTTGGTTTACAACCGGCTGTTCAATGTTTGAACTTTTTGATGGAGCTTCTACATCAGAATTGGTATCAGTTGATTCCGTATCATTAGTAATTTGTGTATCAGTGGACTGGGTTATTGTTGAAGCATCGCTAGAACCTGGATCAATAACTTTTGGAGCATCTGAAGATGCAGATCGCTCAGAAACATGGGTGGTTGTTTGTATATTTTGAAGAATCACAGTGAATAGTGATATTTTATTAGCAAAAGCAAGTCGTAGAAGGCTAAGCAGGCTTTGAGATTGGCCAACTAGCAGATCCAATGGCATAGTAACAGCCAGTGTTGTCCAATCACTCTCTGCGCCATAGATGTCTCGGGCTTTTGCTTTGATTGTATATGTTCCTTTTTGAGACCATGAATGACTTGCTGTTTTTTCTAAACCAGAATCATATGGACCAAGCCATCCACTTGAATTATTGTCGCCCCAGTCTATAAAATAAGATACGTTGTCTCCATCAGGATCTGTTGTAACAAATGTATATGTATAAGTGTTTCCAGCTGTTCCATTTGTAGAACCAGTTATTGAGGGTGCGCTAGGCGGGTTGTTGTTTGGCTTTTCATACCGTCCAGTATGCTGAGCGTCATGTTGGAACATCGGCCATTCAATACATGATGTTTCATAGTTATCAGGGAACTCCCACGCATAAATACCGGCAATAAGATCCATTTTTCCATTATTTTCTAAATCTGCTATTGCAGCTGCCCCTTCAATATATCCATCATAAGTTATTGGAAAATTCTCCAATAATTCTCCATTATCATGCCAGGCAAAAAAGTTGTTAGCACCTGGGGAAAATATCTCACAGTATTGATCACCATCTATGTCTCCTATTGTCGATTGGCCACGAAGAGGATGCGAATCATTTTGTGGCCATCCATTTAACAAACTTCCGTTATGATGCCATATAACTGTCTTATCAAGGTGGTCACTTCCAATCCCATAATTCAATACAATCTCTAGATCGCTATCATTATCAATATTACAAAGAGAAGGGGATTGATCAGATATCCAGGTAAGTGATTTAGGCCAGCCCGGCATATACGAACCATTATGATTGAAGACATGGATGTTATCTGTATCTCCCACCGATGAACAAACTATCTCCAAATAACCATTGTTGTCAACATCGCCCAGTACTGGAGATGATATTATTCCCTCTGAGCTTTCTAACGTTATAGGCCATCCGGAAAATAAAGTACCGTCATTACGAAATACATACACTTGCTTATTAAACAAACCAAACACGATTTCTAAATTACCGTCATTATCGATATCGCCAACTGCTGTTGATGTTCCTCGGGTAAAAGAATCTGGAGAGCCTTCGAAGGTGATAGGAAATCCTGTAACATTGGTTCCATCTCCATTCCAAACATATAATTTGCCATTCCTCCATTCCTCTCCACCAAGGTTATCAATAAACTGTATTATTTCCAAGGAGCCATCATTATCAATATCTGCTAATGATGGACTACAAAAAGACTGTCCCGCAGAAATGGGCCAACCTTCAATAGGGGTTCCATCACAATGCCATGCATAAACAAACCAATTCGAGTATAACCCATTCATAGCAACGACAACTTCTAGCCCCGGATAGTTTGGATCAATATCACCGACAGCAGGAGCAGATATCCCTTGAGATCCTGTATAAATTGGCCATCCCTCCATGGTGGAACCATCATGATGAAAGACGTATAATTTCCCATTTGTAACTCCTTCACCCGAATGAATTAAAACCTCAAAATCCCCATCTTGATTCAAATCTGATACTGTAACTGATGAATCAAGAGACCAAGCCGAACCATGATGATTATCCAACTCAACAGGCCAACCAGGTTTTAAATTTTCTTCGTCTCCGCCATCTGGTTTTGTATTACATAACTGAATAGAAGAACCTGCAACGCTAATTATATACTCAATATTACCATCAAAAAAATGTACTACCGATTCATTAACATCAGATTGTTTCACATCCGCGGCCCCTTTACCATTTATGCTTAATGGTGCAACAGATAATAAACAAATTATTGTCAATATTGATACGATTATTTTCTTCATCTTTCCTCACACCCAATAATGTTATACTCTTAGCAATCATTATATATAAATATGTCGTGTAAAAATGCCGATTTGAAATTAAGCCCTCTCCTGAAGATTTACTTTATATACGTTTTATCCAAAAACACCATCTATAAAGATATCGTCATTACCCACAAAATGCCAATAATCATCTTTATTTATTTTTAAAAAAATGCTATTTAACTAATAAAAATAATAGGATGGTTTTTAAATAAAGAGATATTCTATGCTTGAAATATCTTTTGCTATGCTGAGGTAGCAAAGTACGGCCTAACGCGCCGGCCTTGAGAGCCGGTTCTCCTTCCGGGGAACGGGAGTTCAAATCTCCCCCTCAGCGTAAAAATTTAAACAAATATTTTTAGAGAACGGTAAGTTTTTGAAACACTGACTGTTTAAGGATTCTGA